>Ga0207066_1023_pt1 | contig 29747 bp, 20 predicted proteins | sample Alteio_BWMinCont_24_FD_153490 | JGI IMG/M metagenome (GOLD analysis project Ga0207066, IMG submission 153490) | Enriched cells from forest soil in Barre Woods Harvard Forest LTER site, Petersham, Massachusetts, United States -... | ecosystem: Environmental > Terrestrial > Soil > Temperate forest >...
TTTCCTCGGGGAAGATGGTAAACCGCGCCAGTACGTGGCGATCCGCGCGGATATCAGCGAACGCAAGCGAACCGAGGAAGGGCGCGAACGCCTGGCGGCGGTGGTGGAGTCATCCGATGACGCCATTATCGGCAAGACCCTGGAGGGGAAGATCGTCGCCTGGAATCGCGGCGCTGAGAAGGTGTTCGGCTACTCGGCAGCCGAAGCCGTGGGCCGATCGATGCTGATGCTCTTGCCGCCGGAGCGGGCGGGTGAGGAAGCCGACATTCTGGCGCGAATTGGCCGCGGGGAAAGCGTCGAGCATTTCGAAACCGTCCGCGTCCGAAAGGATGGTAGGAAGATTAACATTTCGGCGACGATTTCGCCGATCAAGGACAGCAGCGGCGCCATTGTTGGTGTTTCAAAGATTGCGCGCGACATCACGGAAAATAAGCGGGCTGAGCAAGCTGTAAAAGAAAGCCTCGCCACCAGCGAGGCTGCGCTCAAGGAACTGGCCGACCAGAAGTTTGCTCTGGATCAGCACGCCATCGTGGCCGTGACCGATGTCCAGGGCACCATTACTTACGTGAACGATAAGTTCTGCACCATCAGTAAATATTCCAAAGAGGAGCTGATCGGGCGGAATCACCGCATCCTGAATTCCGGCCACCACCCGGTGGAGTTTTTCCAGCAGATGTACCGCACCATCGCCAACGGGAAAGTTTGGCACGGCGAGATTAAGAATCGAGCCAAGGACGGCTCGATTTATTGGGTGGACACGACCATTGTGCCGTTCCTAGGAGCGGATGGAAAACCGCGGCAGTACGTTGCCATCCGCGCGGACATTACGGAGCGCAAGCTGGCGGGAGAAGCTCTGGCCGGACAGGCGCTGGAATTGTCGCGATACGCGGAAGAATTAAGCACCTCGCAGCAGGCGTTGCAGAGTCAGACCCTGATGCTGCAGTCGGTGCTGGACAGCATGTCCGAAGGGTTGGTGGTCGCCGACGAGAAGGGAAAGTTCATTATCTGGAATCCCGCGGCGGAGAGAATTGTTGGACTGGGTGCGGCGGACGTGCCCAGCGGGGAATGGAATGGACATTACGGAGTTTTCTTGCCCGACACCGTGACACCTTTCCCGCCAGATCAAAATCCCTTGTTACGCGCTATTCACGGCGAGGTGTGCTCCGCCGAGATGTTTTTGCACAATGCGGAACTCGCCGAGGGGGTTTGGATCGATTCCAGCGCTAGTCCACTCAAGAACAAAGATAACGTCGCGCGCGGCGCGGTAATCGCATTCCGTGACATCACCCAGAGAAAAAGGGACGAGCAGAAGATTAGGAAGTTGAATGACGAACTCGAACTGCGAGTGGTAGAACGAACGGCCCAATTGGAATCCGCCAACAAAGAGCTGGAAGCCTTCAGTTACTCGGTATCCCATGATTTGCGGGCGCCGTTACGGCATATTGGCGGCTTCTCCAAGATGCTGGTCGAGGAGTTCGGTAGCACTCTCGATCCCACTGCGCAACATTACCTCGATCGCATCCAGTCGGGAACCCTGAAGATGGGCCTGCTGGTAGACGAATTGTTGAACCTGGCGCGAGTAGGACGGCAAGCTCTAAATCGGCGGCCTACCCAGTTGAACTCGATTGTCGCCGAGGTCATTGCAATGCTGCAGCCGGAAAGCGAAGGCCGCCAGGTCGAATGGATTATCGCCGATCTCCCCGTGGTTGACTGCGATCCGGTTTTAGTCAAACAGGTGTTTCAGAACTTATTGGCGAATGCGCTGAAGTTCACCCGCAGCAACTCAAGTGCGGCGGCGGAGGCGCCCGCGCCCGCCCGGGCAGTCATTGAAGTCAGTTGCCGCGATGATGATGGTCAACCGGTGTTCATGGTTCGGGACAACGGCATCGGTTTCAATATGAAGTATGTCGACAAATTATTCGGAGTCTTCCAGCGCCTGCATCGCGCCGAGGACTTCGAGGGCACCGGCATCGGTCTGGCCACGGTGCAACGCATCGTTCAGAAACACGACGGCCGAGTGTGGGCTGAAGGGCAATTGGACAAGGGTGCCGTCTTCTATTTCACGCTTAGCGTCGGAAAAGTAGTTGAATCGAAAAGCAATGGAGCCACGGCTGGAGGCCGCTTATGAACCCAGATGAACTCGATATACTGTTGGTCGAAGACAATCAGGACGACATGGATCTTGCCCTGCACGCGCTGCGCCGGGAGAACCTGGCAAACCACATTTCTATCGCCCGCGATGGCGAAGAAGCCTTGGACTTCCTCTTCTGTCGCGGTGCGTTCGTAGAGCGATCATTCGATTATCCGCCGAAATTGGTGCTGTTAGACTTGAAATTGCCCAAAGTGGATGGGTTGGAGGTTCTCCGGCAGATCAAGCTCGATCCGCGGACTAAAACCATCCCAATTGTTATCATGACTTCGTCAAAAGAAGAACGAGACATGGTCAGTGGCTACAACCTGGGAGCTAACAGCTATATTCAGAAACCGGTCGACTTCGACCAGTTCCGCGAGACCGTCAAGACCATCGGATTGTACTGGCTGGTTATCAATCAGGCAGCCCCGGCGAATGGCGCGGGCGAGTTGGCAAGGCGCCGCTGACCTGGCCTTGTCACGCCGCCGTCTCCGGGGATTGAAGGCAGTCCTTCCAGCCTTCAATGGTCGCACATCCCCCCGCGCGCACTGTTCGCCTGTCCAATCTCAGCGATCTTTTCGAAATCAATTAAAGTTGCCTGTGGTATAGTGGTCGGACCAAAAATGGTTTTGGCGCATGCGCGAGACGTTCTATGGCGATTGCCAGCATTAACCCGGCTTCAGGTCAACTCATCAAGTCATTCGAACCGCTGACCGATGCTCAAATCGAAGGCAAATTAAAGCGGGCGGCCGAGGCCTTTTCCAAATACCGCCGAACCAGCTTTTCGGAGCGGGCGCGAATGATGGTAAAAGCCGCCGAGATTCTGGAAAAAGACAAGGAAGAGTTCGCCCGCACCATGACCAGCGAAATGGGCAAGCCCTTTCGGGCGGCGGTTGACGAAGCCGTCAAATGCGTCTCAGCCTGCCGCTATTATGCCGAGAATGCCGAGCGCTTTCTCGCCGACGAGGTAATCGAAACCGCAGCCAGCCGCAGTTATATCCACTATCAGCCGCTGGGCCCGATTCTGGCGGTAATGCCGTGGAATTTTCCTTTCTGGCAAGTCTTGCGATTCGCGGCGCCGGCTTTGATGGCCGGAAATGTTGGCCTGTTGAAGCACGCTTCCAATGTGCCGCAATGTGCGCTCGAAATTGAAGATCTGTTTCACCGCGCCGGTTTTCCTGAAGGAGTATTTCAAACCCTGCTCATCGGCTCACAGAAAGTGGATGGAATTCTCAATGATCCGCGGGTTGCCGCCGCCACTCTTACCGGCAGCGAGGAAGCCGGAGTACAGGTGGGGACTGGGGCAGCAAAAAGAATCAAGAAGGTGGTATTGGAACTGGGCGGCAGCGATCCTTTTATTGTCATGCCCAGTGCCAATATCGATGAGGCGATTGCGACTGCGGTCAAGGCGCGCATCGTCAACAACGGCCAATCCTGCATTGCGGCTAAACGATTTATTGTTGCCGAATCCATCGCCGGAGAATTCGAACGCAAGTTTGTCAGCAGAATGGAAGCGCTGAAAGTGGGCGACCCGTTCGACGAGAGCACAGAGTTGGGACCATTGGCGACGCCCGAGGGAGTGACGAGTTTGCATGCCGACGTTCAGAAGACCATCGCCGCCGGCGCCCGGCTCCTCACTGGAGGCAAGCCGCTGGATGGTGTTGGCAACTATTACGCGCCTACTGTTCTGACCAACATTCCCCAAAACTCGCCCGCTTATCGCGACGAATTATTCGGACCCGTGGCGTCGGTATTTGGCGCCAAGAATGTCGACGAGGCCATTTCCATCGCCAACGACAGCCGCTTCGGCTTGGGCGCCAGCGCCTGGACGAATGACAAGCACGAACGCGAACGCTTCATCAATGAGATTGATGCAGGGATGGTATTTATCAATCGCATGGTTGCCTCCGATACCCGCCTGCCATTTGGTGGCGTGAAACATTCCGGACATGGCCGGGAACTGGGACCTTACGGGATTCGCGAGTTTACCAATAGCAAGACGGTGTGGATTCAAGAACCTGACAACTGAAATCGTCTCCATCGGACCTGGGACGATGCAGGGTTGAACCGCTGTGCATAAGACAATTCGCACATCACGACTGTACGAGCAGATCGTTCAGCAGATCGAGGAATCGGTGCTGAAGGGCGTCCTCAAGGCTGGGGATCAGTTGCCCGCTGAACGCGATCTCGCGCTACGCTTCGGGGTAAGCCGCACTGCCGTGCGTGAAGCGGTAAAAGCCCTGCACGAAAAGGGACTGGTCGAGGCATATTCGGGTCGCGGAACTTTTATAACCGACGGAACCTCGCAGGCAATTCGACAATCGCTGGGATTGATGGTCAAAATTGGTCAACCCAGCGGCTCCAATCACCTGGCGGAAATGCGCGGAATTCTTGAACCGGAGATTGCAGCGCTGGCGGCGGTGCGGGTTCAGGAACCACATTTGATATTGATGAGAGAAGCGGTGGCGCTTATGGACCGTGCGCAAGAGGATCCTGAGGCTTACATTGAAGCTGACCTGGATTTTCACCTGGGTTTGGCCGAGGCGGCAGACAATCCCTTAATCCTGTCGCTGCTTGATTCCATAGTGGTTTTGCAGCGGGAGCAGCGCATCCGGATTTTTCAGGTCGAAGGGGGGCCGAGCCGCGGCCAGTACCATCACAAGCGCATCCTGCAGTCGGTGGAGCAGCACAATCCTGAAAAAGCTCGTGCGGCGATGCGAGCGCATTTGCAGCAAGTGCGCGAGGATTCCAGGGCCAGCGAAGCGCATCCGGCCCTGGCTAGAGTTTTTTCGTAGTTGCAGATTGGGACTTTAACATCGGCAACCTTGGCCTCTCGTGCGACGGCAGCATGGTGAACGGCACGAGTCGGTGCTTTGCGAGTGAGGTTGCCAACAGTTCGCCAGCCGGAAAATTGGCTGCGATGACGATGCCGGTGCGTCCGGTGCGCGTACGCGCCGGCATCGTAGAAGAGACTTTATTTTAATCAGAACGTCTGCGATTTATGTCATAGACGGCATTACCAACAGCACTAACGTAACCGACTTACGACCCCCTTATTGGCCTACGGCCGGAAGCCGCGCGGATCGTCTTCAATTACTGCCGAGGGTGCCCCGTCCAAGCTTCGCTTGGGCGGGGTTTTTCGTGGCACGAGCGCATTCGTACTGTAGGAAGCTATCGACTAGCGCGCCCTCCAAGACTTGCGCCGCGTGCGACGTAATTTGGGCGCCTTGGCGTGATCGGAGAGAAGCAAATGCCAAGCTTCTTTGTAGGGTTCGTACTTGCCGGTCGGCGCGGAAGGATAGAGACGAATTGTGTCCGTTCTGCGGACCACGAGCCTTGCCGGGATGATGTACCAGACATCCTCCGTAATGACATAAACCGCAAGGAAATCGAATTCACCCAAATGGTAAGGCTTGCTGATGTCGCTGGGCTGGACCCTGCAAACGTAGCCGTTCCGGCCGCGGCAGATCGTAGATTTAACCTGCACGCTTACAAAATGGCCCGCAGCTCCGATCACCATAGCGTAGCGAGCAAGTTCCGACCAAGGCTTGGAAATCTGCAGACCCAGCTTGGCCGCTTTCGCCATGAACTGTAGTTCGGCCCACTCGCCACGGCGTTTGCAATTGCTCATCATCTTTCTGGAATTCATAGTCAATAAAGCCCAATAAAAAACGCGGCCCGGTGAAGGCCGCGTCTCTTTCTTTTTAGATTTTGAATGCTATTCGATCAATTCCCCAGACCCAAGTCATTCCAAGCAAAGCGAGGAAATCCCTGCGCCAAAACGGCGCCCGATAGCTTTTGTTTGATAGGGAGGTTGGTGAAAGGAAAGCTTACAGTTCCATTATATCAATGTGAAAAGGGTAAACCCGCCAACTTTGCGGAAATATATTCAGCCTAATTGCAATGAGTTAAGGTCGATCGTGTAAGTTTTGCCTATTGACAAGATTTGGGGGGGCGACTTTTGGGCAGCCGCAAGGTGCCGTAAAGATGGGCGCTGAGGTTGGCAATGCTGTTCTGACTGAGACGTTGATGCAGTATTTCGGATTAAAATTAGGATAGATAAGGTGTAAATTTTCCATATATGCTTATCCGCGAAAAGCTGCCGCAGGGGTACAGATACCCCCAGATTACGGAGGCTCCGGCCAACTACGACGACTTTTTGAATTTTTTCCGTGATGGTCATACTATCGACGACAATCTTGGGGCGACTACTATCGCTGCCACACCGCAAGCCCGTATGTTAGAGACCGCTATTGCCAGTAGGCATCTCACGAAGACGAAGAACATGCTAATGGATAACGGTCTTGCAGATATTTATCTAACGAAATCAGGGGCAGAACTCATTCAATCCTACTGTGATCGCCCATTCTGCGAAATCGCAATCGCTGAATCTCGAAAAAGCATTGCGGAAGATAACCGTCCACATCCATTTGTCGGTGCGGTAGTTGTTAAAGACGGCAAGATTTTAGCGACTGGGTACCGTGGGGAATCTGGCAAGGGGGATCACGGTGAGTATTGTGCAATGAAGAAGCTGAACGCCAATGTAGATAACGTCGATCTGAGTGGCTGCACTATCTACACAACGCTCGAACCTTGCTCCGAAAGAAACTCGCCCCATAAAACCCCTTGTACTATTCGACTCATCAAGGGCAACGTCACGAGAGTGGTATACGGCATGGCTGATAAAGATGCGTCTGTGTACGGGCATCCTTCCCTTGTAGAGGCGGGCATTAAAATCGACGTTTTCCCTGACGACCTGGTGCCAGAACTACTTGCTCTCAACAAGAAGTGGTCTGACTCGATTAGAGTTAAACTGATTGTTCCACCCAACAACACCAACGCTATCGCCGATGTTTCATACAACAAACCGGGAACCCCCATGACGGACAACATTTATTTGTTCGTTCGCCCACCAAAAGATGTTGGCGGGTTCTATACGATAGAGGATGCCGCTAAAAATGTGTTGGCTTACGGTCGAACACTTGAGGAGATCGCCGTCGAGTGGCGTCAAATCGACACCCAAAAGGTTCTTGTAGAAAAATTGGATCGTCAAGGATACGGCAACGGTAGTGGCAGTCGGCTTCTTAACTTGTTCTAGAAACTTATGGATGGGGAATCTTCTAGTTCATTCCCTTCTCTAGCCTCTCCCAGCCGCAGTGTTGGCCCAAGCCGAAGTGCGGATCGGGCATCAAGTCCGGGTCGAACTCCGCCTCCACCGAATATGATCCGCATTCCGGGCACTGCTCTGGACTGCCGCTCCCATTGGGGGATCATCGCCGTACCGAAGGTGTCAAAGACAGTGTGCGTGGCGTCGATCACGAAGGGGGCTGGCCCAGCCGTACTCTAACACGGCATGGGATGCCCCATCCGTGGCAGTTTCACGGGTGGGCTGCTGCGAAATCTCCCTCGCATGTTCATCGGTCACGGCGAAATCGTCGCAGGGTGCCCCGTCCAAGCTTTGCTTGGGCTTGATTTTTCGTAGGCTGAACGGATCCGGGTTCGTGTATTCGCGGGGCTCCGGTAGCGGGCAAGAAACACCAGGTCCCTCCACTCTGCTTCTCATCCCTCGGATGAGAAGCTGCGGTCGGGATGACAAATTTAGATAGACAACAGGAATTAAATAGCCGCGCTTGATGAACATCCCCGCCCAAGCGGAGCTTGGACGGGGCACCCTCGGGTTCTCTTCTGAAACGCTTATGAGCTTTGCTTACTTAGTGGCGATCTGGGGGACTGGCATGGCTTTCAGCTCTTTGCCGAGAAATGCCCTTGGAAAGAGCATGGCGTTGAATTCCGCCCCGACCAGGATTACCAGCGAGATCAGGTACATCCACACCAGCAGCGCGATCGCGGCGCCCAGTGAGCCGTAGATAATGCTGTAATCCGCGTAGTTCTGTAGATACCAGCCGAATAGCGACGTGGAGAGGAACCAGAGCACCGTCGCCAGGGTGGCGCCCGGCAACACGCTATGCCACGGTTGGGTGCGAGGGACGGCGTGGTGGTAGATGAGCGCGATCACCGCGATGCTGGTCAGCGTGGCAATCAGCCAGCGAATCGCCGTCCACATCAGCAGGACGTACAGTCCGAACTCCTGGTTCAGGTGGAACAAGATGTTGCGTTCAATGCGGCTGCCCGAAGCTACCAGGATGGTGGCAAACGTCAGCGGCACTCCAGCAAGAATGACCAGATAGAATGCGACCATCCGTTCTTTGACCAGGCCCCAGATTTTTGGCAGCTCGTAGCAGCGGCGAAAACCTTCCATCCAGGAAATCATGACGCCAGACGCGGTCCACAAAGTGAGGAGAGAAGCGCTGACCAGAAGCCCGACCGAGCGCGGATAAGTTCCCTTTAAGTAAGAAATAGCGGTGGGACTTCCAGCCGGCAGGATTCGGTCCAGCGCATAAGTGATCTCGCGCAGGTAGGCTGCGGTCTTACGGGAATTGGCCAAAGCCGATCCCACAACCAGCAGCAAGGGAAAGAAAGTCAGAATGGACGAATAAGCGGACGCCTTCGCGATGGCGAACGCGTCGTGTTCAAAGGCGCGCCAAAAAGCCAGCCGCAACAGATGTATAAAGCGCAGGATCAATGGCCCTAATGTATTGCGGCGGGGCATGGTGTGCAACTGGGAAGTGCGATCCAGTTCCCGATCGGGCAATCTTTGTGGGTTGGCGGCCATGCTATAGGAAGAGCATAAAACAAGGGGCGGCTGGATGAAAACCGCCCCCTTTGCTGGTTGCCGTTACTCGGCTGTGAGTTCCTCGGTCTCGCCTTCGTGCCGCATAAGCTCAAGCGCGCGCTCGGCTTCCTCGTACGCTTGCGAGACTTCTTCCTGCACCTTGGCGGCCGCTTCTTCCATTTCTGGCGAGAGGCGGACGTTGCGGTAGTATTCCATGCCGGTGCCGGCAGGAATGAGGCGTCCCACGATCACGTTCTCTTTCAATCCGCGGAGGTGATCGACCTTGCCGTTGATTGAAGCTTCGGTGAGGACACGCGTCGTCTCCTGGAACGAAGCTGCGGAGATGAACGAGTCAGTCGAGAGCGAAGCTTTGGTGATGCCCAGGAGCAGCGGCCGGCCGGTTGCCGGACGTCCACCCTGCGCGATCACGCGTTCGTTCTCTTCCGCGAAGGCGAACTTGTCGACCTGCTCTTCGAGCAGGAACTTGGTGTCGCCGGCGTCTTCCACCTTGCGCCACCGCATCATCTGACGAACGATTACTTCGATGTGCTTGTCGCTGATGTTCACGCCCTGCAGCCGGTAAACTTCCTGGATTTCGTTGACCAGGTAAGACTGCAGTTCCTTTTCTCCGAGCACGGCCAGGATGTCGTGCGGGTTGAGCGGGCCGTCCATCAAAGGTTCGCCCGCTTTGACGCGCTCGCCTTCCTGCACGTTGATGTGAACGCCGCGCGGAACCGAGTACTCTTTTTCGGTGCCGTTGTCGGCGATGACGTACATCTTGCGCTGGCCCTTCGAGACCTCACCGAACTTGACCGTGCCATCGATTTCGCTGATGACCGCGGTTTCATGCGGCTTGCGGGCTTCGAACAACTCGACCACGCGTGGCAGACCACCGGTGATGTCTTTTGTCTTGGTAGTCTCGCGCGGGATCTTAGCCAGCACGTCGCCCGGGAAAGCCGTGTCGCCGTCCTGAACCATTAAGTGAGCGCGTGAGGGCATGAGGTAACGCTTGCTGGTTTTGCCCTTGATCACGATTGCGGGCTGGCGCTTCTCGTCGGGCGAATCGGCCACGACGTGTCGCGACAGTCCGGTGACCTCGTCCACTTCTTCGTGGAGCGTGACACCTTCCTGCAGATCCTTGAACTGGATCGTGCCGCCGATTTCGGTCAGGACCGAGAAGGTGTACGGATCCCACTCGACCATAACCTTGCCGAGTTGGACCTGATCGCCTTCGTTGACTTTGACCTTGGCGCCATACACGACAGCGTAACGCTCGCGCTCGCGGCCCTTTTCGTCGACTACCGCGATCGAGCCCTGACGATTCATTACGACCAAGTCGCCGGATTTGGCTTTGACGGTTTGTAAGCCGACGAAGCGAACGGTTCCGGTGGTCTTGGCTTCCAAACGCGACTGCTCGGAGACTCGCGACGCCGTACCGCCGATATGGAAGGTACGCATGGTGAGCTGCGTTCCGGGTTCGCCGATGGACTGGGCAGCGATAACTCCGGTAGCTTCGCCGAGTTCGACGAGGCGGCCGGATGCGAGGTTGCGGCCGTAGCACATCACGCAGACGCCGCGCTTCGACTCGCAGGTCAGCACGGAACGGATTTTCACCCGTTCGATACCGGCGGCCTGAACCGTGCCGGCAAGTTCTTCCGTGATCTCCTGGTTGATGTCGACGACCACGTTACCGTCGTAGTCTTTCAGCTTTTCGAGCGAAACGCGGCCCACAATGCGGTCGCGCAACGGTTCGATGACTTCGCCAGCTTCAACGATACCCGCGACGTAGATGCCATCTACGGTTCCGCAATCGTATTCGCTGATGATGACGTCTTGCGCCACATCGACGAGACGGCGGGTCAAGTAGCCTGAATCGGCCGTCTTGAGAGCCGTATCAGCCAACCCTTTACGAGCGCCGTGCGTTGAGATGAAGTATTCCAACACGGTCAATCCTTCGCGGAAGTTAGCCGTGATTGGAGACTCGATAATTTCGCCGGACGGTTTCGCCATCAGTCCACGCATGCCGGAGAGCTGGCGGATCTGCTGTTTCGATCCGCGAGCGCCGGAGTCGGCCATGACGTAAATCGGATTGATGAAACCTTCCTTGTCGCGCTGCTGCATCTGGCCGAACATTTCGTCGGCAACTCTTTCAGTGATGCCGGACCAGATTTCAATGACCTTGTTGTAACGTTCGCCGTTGGTGATGGCTCCGTCGAGGTACTGCTGCTGCACTTGCACAGCCTGCTTCTCGCCGTCTTTCACCAGGCTCTTTTTGTTGTCCGGGATGACCATGTCGTCGATACCGATCGACAGGCCAGCGCGGGTAGCGAAGCGGAAGCCCAAGTCTTTCACTTCGTCGAGCATTTTGACCGTGACTTCGAGGCCGAAGCGGAGGTAGCCGTAGCTGACCAACTGTCCGATGCCCTTTTTCTTGAGCAAGCCATTAATGAAAGGCATGCCTTCAGGAAGGTGATCGTTCAGAATCGCGCGGCCCACAGTCGTGTTCAGGAAGCTGCGTTCGTACTGCACAGGTTCGGTGTGAGTAATTTCCTGATCGTCGTAGGTCGCGGTCAGGTCGATTACTTCGCCGGTGTAGCGCAGACGAATCGGCGTGAGGGTTTCGACCTCGCCGGATTCGAGGGCCATCAAGACTTCCTCGATGTTGGCGAACGAGCGGCCCTCGCCTTTGGCGCCGGGCTTGGCTTTGGTCAAATAATAAAGACCGAGCACCATGTCCTGCGTCGGCACCGTGATCGGATGACCGGACGCGGGCGACAGAATGTTGTGCGATGACAGCATCAGCACGCTGGCTTCGACCTGCGCTTCCGGAGACAGCGGAATGTGTACCGCCATCTGGTCGCCGTCGAAGTCGGCGTTGAATGCGGTGCAGACCAGCGGGTGAATCTTGATGGCCTTGCCTTCGACCAGCACCGGCTCAAATGCTTGGATGCCGAGACGGTGAAGCGTTGGGGCGCGGTTCAAAAGCACCGGATGGTCTTTGATTACTTCTTCCAAAATGTCCCAGACAATCGGTTCCTGCTGCTCCACCATTTCTTTGGCTTGCTTGATGGTGGTGCAGTGTCCGGTCTGCTCAAGCCGGTGATAGATGAACGGCTTGAACAGTTCGAGCGCCATTTTCTTCGGCAGACCACACTGGTGCAGCTTGAGTTCGGGACCGACCACAATGACGGAACGTCCTGAGTAATCGACGCGCTTGCCCAGCAGGTTCTGGCGGAAGCGGCCTTGCTTACCCTTCAGCGTGTCGGATAGCGACTTCAGTGGACGGTTGTTGGCGCCGCGCAGTACGCGTCCGCGGCGTCCGTTGTCGAAGAGCGCGTCCACGGCTTCCTGCAGCATGCGCTTTTCATTGCGCACGATGACTTCGGGCGCGTGCAAGTCCATCAGCTTCTTCAACCGGTTGTTGCGGTTGATGACGCGGCGATACAGATCGTTAAGATCGGAAGTGGCGAAGCGTCCGCCATCCAATGGAACCAGAGGACGAAGCTCGGGTGGAATGACCGGGATTACATCCAGGATCATCCAGTGGGGCTTGTTTGCGCTCTTACGGAACGCCTCAACTACTTTGAGCCGCTTGGTGTGCTTGAGCCGCTTCTGCAGCGAGTTCTCATGATTCATCTTCTCGCGCAGTTCGGTGGCGAGACCTTCAATGTCCACGCGCTTGAGCAGTTCTTTAATCGCTTCCGCGCCCATCATGGCTTTGAAGCCAGTGGGGCGGAATTGCTGATCGAGTTCGCGGTACTTGGTTTCGTCCTTGATTACTTCGTGATCTTTAACTGGAGCTTCGCCGGCCTCGACTACCACGTAGGCTTCGAAGTACAGAACGGACTCAAGATCGCGCAACGAGATATCGAGGAGATGGCCGATTCGGCTGGGGAGTCCTTTAAAGAACCACACGTGCGAGCACGGCGATGCCAGCTCGATGTGGCCAAGGCGCTCACGGCGGACTTTGGATAATGTGACTTCCACACCGCACTTGTCACAAATGACTCCGCGGTGCTTCATGCGCTTGTACTTGCCGCAGAGACACTCCCAATCGGTTACAGGGCCGAAGATGCGGGCGCAGAACAGGCCGTCGCGCTCCGGCTTGAAGGTGCGGTAGTTAATGGTCTCCGGTTTAGTGACTTCGCCATGCGACCAGCTCCGGATCTTTTCCGGAGAAGCGAGGCTGATGCGAATGGCATCGAAATCGGCGATAGGGTTTGCCAGGTCAAAGGGGCTCGAACGAAACAAGGTAATCCTCGGCTTCCTGCGGAAGTACGCCCCCCGCGGGCGGCTCTTGAAATCAGTCGTTGGCCGTTGGTCGTTCGTCGCCAGCAACATTTCTTGATCCACAGTTTCAAGAGCGAGCACTGTGGATCTGGTGCCCAAAAAATTTCATCTTCGTTGGCTGCGCTGGCCGCCAACGACGGGCGGCCAACGACCAACGACTTAATCGGCTGCGGCTAATGCCGGTTTCTTTTCAATGGCCTTGATCAGTTCCACATCCAGGCACAGCGATTGCAATTCGCGAATCAGCACGTTGAACGATTCCGGAACGCCCGGTTCCATGGCAGCTTCACCTTTGACGATGGCCTCGTAAATCTTCGTGCGGCCATAAACGTCGTCAGATTTCGCCGTCAACAGTTCCTGCAGGATGAACGCCGCTCCGTATGCTTCCAGCGCCCAAACTTCCATTTCTCCGAAGCGCTGGCCGCCGAACTGCGCCTTGCCGCCCAGCGGTTGCTGGGTGATGAGCGAGTACGGACCGATCGAGCGCGCGTGAATCTTGTCGTCGACCAAATGCGAAAGTTTGAGCATGTAAATGTAGCCGACCGTAATCGGTTGCTCGAACTTGTTGCCGGTCATGCCGTCGAACAGATAGGTTTTGCCAGACTCCGGCAGACCTGACTGTTTGAGCAGCGCCTTGATCTCGCTTTCTTTCGATCCGTCAAACACCGGCGAACCGGTGAAGACGCCGCGAGTCAGGGTCGGCGCGATCGCCATCAGTTCCTCATCGCTGAGGTTGGTGATGGTATCGGCCAACACCGTGTCCTTGAACAGAGCCTTGAGCTCGCGACGAATTGCATCTTCGCGAGTGTTCTCCGCCAGCATTTTCGCGATCTTGCCGCCCAGTTCATGCCCTGCCCATCCGAGGTGGGTTTCAAGAATCTGTCCCACGTTCATACGGGAAGGAACGCCCAGCGGATTAAGCACGATTTCAACCGGCGTGCCGTTGTCCAGATAAGGCATGTCCTCTTCAGGTAAGATGCGCGCAATCACGCCTTTATTACCGTGACGGCCGGCCATTTTGTCGCCCACGCTCAGCTTGCGCTTCATCGCGATATAGACTTTGACCAGCTTGATCACGCCCGGCGGCAGTTCGTCGCCCTTGGTCAGCTTGTCTTTTCGCTCGTTAACAATCTTCTTGAGCACGTCGATCTGACGCGAAGTCATTTCTTCGATCTCGTCGATCTGCTCGTTCACCCGCGGATCCTTATCTGCGTACTTGATGCGTTTGAGGTTGCGGGTCGAGATGCGCTCTATGGTGTCACGATCGAGAACCGTGTCCTTGGTGAGCAGGCGCTTGTTGGTGCGCTCGTCGTGCAGGTCGGCCTGCACCACTTTGCCACCGAGGATGTTGTCCAGCCGCTTGAGGCGCTCGTCGGTCAGAATTCGGATTTCGTCCGAAAGGTTCCGTTCGAGCTTGCCAATCTGCGCAGCCTCGATGGCCTTGGCGCGTTCGTCTTTTTCCTGACCCTTACGCGAGAAGATTTTCACGTCGACGATTACGCCTTCGATTCCCGGCGGGCAGTAGAGCGATGCATCGCGAACGTCTCCGGCTTTTTCGCCGAAGATCGCGCGCAACAGCTTCTCTTCCGGCGTGAGCTGGGTTTCGCCCTTGGGCGTTACCTTGCCGACGAGAATGTCGCCCTGCTTAATGCTGGCGCCGATGCGAATCACGCCTGCTTCGTCCAGATTGCGCAGCATGGATTCGCTGACGTTCGGAATATCGCGCGTGACTTCTTCCGGTCCCAGTTTAGTGTCGCGCGATTCGAGCTCGTACTCTTCGATGTGAACTGAAGTGTAGTAATCCTCTTTGACCAGCTTTTCGGAGACCAGGATTGCGTCTTCGAAGTTGTATCCGCGCCACGCCATAAACGCGACCAGCACGTTGCGGCCGAGCGCCAACTCACCGTGATCCGTGCAGGGACCGTCCGCGATCACTTGGCCTTTGGTTACGCGCTGGCCTTTGATCACGATCGGCTTCTGGTTGATGCAAGTGTTTTGGTTCGAGCGCTTGAACTTCATCAGCTGGTAAATGTCGCTGCCAACTTCGCGGGAGAGCTGTCCGGGATGGTGTTCGCCCTCGACGCGCACGATGATGCGCTCCGAGTCGACCGAGTCGATAATGCCGTTACGTTTTGCCAGAATGACAGCGCCAGAGTCGCGCGCCGTGACTCCTTCCATTCCCGTGCCGACGATGGGAGCTTCGGCACGCAGCAGCGGCACGGACTGACGTTGCATGTTCGCGCCCATCAGTGCGCGGTTGGCGTCGTCGTGCTCAAGGAACGGTACGAGCGATGCCGCTACCGAAACCAACTGCTTCGGGCTGACGTCGATGTAATCCACGTCGTCGCGGCTGACCAACACGAAGTTGCCGGCTTTGCGAGCGTTGACCAGATCGCCGACGATGCGGCCTTTATCGTCGAGTTCAACGTTGGCCTGCGCGATTACGTGACGATCTTCTTCCCAAGCCGAAAGGTAGAAGGAAAATGGTTCAACGTCGGCCGGCTTCTTACGGCGATCTTTAATCTCGGCGTTTATTTTCTCGATTTCGTGCTTCTCGATGTGATCGCCGACCTTGTGGTCGCTGTCACCGGCATTGACCACGCTGACGAAGTCGACCACGCGGCCGTTTTTTACGCGGCGGTAGGGCGACTCGATGAAACCGTAATCGTTGATTCGGGCATAGCAACTCAACGACGAAATCAATCCGATGTTCGGACCTTCCGGCGTCTCAATCGGGCAGATACGTCCGTAGTGCGTGGGGTGAACGTCGCGCACTTCGAATCCGGCGCGTTCGCGGGACAGACCGCCCGGCCCAAGGGCCGAGAGACGCCGCTTGTGGGTGATTTCCGAAAGCGGGTTGGTCTGATCCATGAACTGCGAAAGCTGCGAGGATCCAAAGAATTCCCGGATGGCGGCCATTACCGGCTTGGCGTTGACCAAGTCGTGCGGCATCGCAGTCGACATTTCCTGGTACACGCTCATCTTTTCCTTGATGGCGCGTTCCATGCGGACCAAGCCGATGCGGAACTGGTTTTCCATCAACTCGCCGACCGCGCGCACCCGGCGGTTGCCAAGGTGATCGATGTCATCCACCGAGCCAATGTTCTTGCGCAGCTTCAGCAGATACGAAATCGTCGCGTAGAAGTCTTGTGGCTCGAGGGTGCGGTTCTCCAGATTCGTGGCATCCTGGTTTTCGAACAACTTGATGTTGAACTTCAGGCGGCCCACGCGCGAGAAATCGTACTTGCGCGGATCGAAGAACATCCCGTGGAACAATGCGGTCGCGGTATCGAGTGTAGGAGGATCGCCGGGACGCAGCTTACGGTAGATTTCGATCAGCGCTTCCTGCGGCGTCTTCACCGAATCGCGCTTCAGGGTCTGGCTGATCACCGTGCCGACATCATCGCGCTCCGGAAAGAATATGCTGATTTCAACCACGCCGGAATCGAGGATCTTGGCGAGTTTGTCAGCCGTCAGCTCAGAGTTGGCTTCGAGCAGCACTTCGCCGGTGGTTGTGTCAACCGCGTCAGCGCCGACCCATCCGCCTTCGAGGTCGGAGATGTCGACTTCAATCTCGCTGATCTTTGCTTTCTGAATTTCTTTTAGTGTGGCGGCATTCAGTTTGCGGCCCGAGTGCGCGATTTCATCGCCGGCTTTGTTCTTTATGCTGTGCGCCAGTTTCATGCCCAGCAGATTGGTTGCCTTCTCGCTGTTGGGATCGAGCGTCCAGAAAAGCTTTTTGTCGCGAATTACCAGACGATCGACGGTGTAGAACGTGCGCAAAATGTCTTCGCTCGAGCGCAATCCAAGTGCGCGCAGGAAAATCGTGCCCAGGAATTTGCGCTTGCGATCAATGCGAACGTAAAGCACGTTCTTCTGGTCGTATTCGAACTCGACCCAGGAACCGCGGTAAGGAATAATCTTGCCGAGGAAGTAGGTGCGATTGTTCGCCGTCTCGAAGAAAACGCCGGGCGAACGGTGCAACTGGCTGACAATGACACGTTCGGTTCCATTGATGATGAACGTGCCGTTCTGCGTCATCAGTGGAACGTCGCCGAAGAAAACTTCCTGTTCCTTGATGTCGCGAATGGACCGATTGCCGGTCTCCGCGTCTTTATCGAAAATCGTAAGACGCATCGTGACCTTCAACGGGGCAGAGTAAGTCATGCCGCGCTCTTCGCACTCGCTCACGTCATATTTCAGTTGCAGCCCAACCGGGTCGCCGCACTTGTTGCAGAAGTCGGGTGTGTTCGCGTTATATGTTCCGCACTTGCTGCAGAGCACGTCGCCGGGATGGAACGGATCGGTAACAATGGTGTTGCCGCAGTTTTTACAAGTGGAGCGCAGGTGATGCAGGCCTTTTAAGTGGCCGCATTTGCACTCCCAGTTACCGATGGCGTAGTCGACGAACTCAAGCTGCGAGACATTGCGGAAATCAGTGATGGGAAACACCGACTGGAAAACCGCCTGCAGCCCGCCGTCGTCGCGCTCGCTGGGCAAACGATCCATTTGCAGAAAGCGATCGTAAGAACGCTTCTGCACTTCGATCAGGTTAGGAATCTGGATGGTTGCTGGAATTTTGGAAAAATCAAATCGGGTACGGTAGCCATTGCTCTTCGACATTCGGATGCTCCAAACTTTCATGCGCAGCAATTGGGCTGCGCCCAAAACCGCAGATGTGAAAGCGCGTCAAACGCGCCGGGATGTTCTTAAGAACCAGTAAAATGGCAAAGACAGGTACGCGCCCGCAGGGACATGAATCCCCGTAGGCGCCGTATGCAGCGCTTGGCCTCTGTTGAAATGTGTCGTTTCCGCGCCAGTATCTAAAGGCCTGTTCCTGTTCCGCCCTGCCCGCAGAACAGTCTGCCAACTCGTGTCAGCGACCACGCCCCCGCTTCCTGGGCTCGTTTCCTTGGATGGTCGCAGTCACTCTATGAAGCAGGAAGCGGCGTTAGTGATATAGATGATACCACCGTTCCAAAAGCTTCACCAGATACATAACAAAAGAAAATGGACGGACCTGGTTCTGAACGGACTAGGCCCGAATGGACGGGCGAGACGCCCGTCCTCCATTTTGGGAACCTTACTTAACTTCGACCACCGCTCCCGCGTCGGTGAACTTTTTCTTGATGGTTTCCGCTTCTTCCTTGGAAACGCCGCCTTTAATCTCTTTCGGGGCGCCATCGACCAGATCCTTGGCTTCTTTGAGGCCCAGGCTGGTGACTTCGCGAACGGCCTTGATTACATTGATTTTATTGGCGCCCACTTCCTTCAGAACGACGCTGAACTCGGTCTTCTCCTCCGCCGGAGCCGCGCCTGCCGCTGCTCCACCGCCGCCAGCCATCATCACCGGGGCCGCGGCTGCTGCCGAGACGCCGAGTTTTTCTTCCAGCCGCTTTACCAGCTGCGCCGCATCAAGCAGCGACAGTCCCACGATTTGTTCTTCTAACTGCTGCAGATCCGCCATGTCATTTCTCCAATTGTAAGTATCGATTGCTGATTTTTGTTACCCGCAGTCAAAGTTTCCAGTGCGACCACGCTTCTGAACCGCCGCGCCAGACAACGCAGCAGGACCGAAACCGCGCAACCCTCGACCACAGATAAACCAAATCCTTTTCGGACGGCTCTCACCGCCCCGAAACCTTTTCTAATTGACTAATTGGGTAACTCGAGGACTTGGGTTTTCAATTCCCAAATCACGCAATTGCCCGATTACCAAATCAGGAAGCTTCCGCTTCCTTGAACTTGCCCTTCTCGACACCTTGGTTGATTACGACCGCGATGTCGCGTCCCACCGCGTTCATCACCGTCACCAGCCTTTGCGCCGGCGCGTTCATCAGGAACAGGAGCTTGGCGTAAATCTCCTCTTTCGACGGCATCGTGGCCAGCGCCTGGATCTGATTGATCGAGATCACCCGCCCCTCGACGACGCCGGACTTGAATGCGAACTCCGGATTGTCTTTGGCGTACTTCGAAAGCGCCTTGGCCAATGCCACCGGATCGCCTGATGTGTAAGCGATCGAGGTCACGCCCGAAAGGTCTTTTAGAACCTCTTCGGCTTTGGTACCTTTCGCCGCGCGTTCCGCCAACGTGTTTTTCACCACCAGGTACTTCGCGCCAGAAGCCCGCAGCGTCTTCCGCAGTTCGTAGTCCTGGGCCACGGTAAGCTTGCTATAGGTGGTCACGATCAAGCTGGAGACGGTCTGCAGCTCTTTGCTCAACTGCTCAACCTGCTCGGTTTTCTTTGCTCTGGTAACAGCCATGTTTCAATCCTCTTAGTTCGCTATGCCTGCGTGGCGGCGGGCGAGTCGCCCATCCGTGCCGTGCGCAGTTCAGTTAGGCCTTAGCCGCCGCTTCTACCGCACTAGTGTCAATCGAAATTCCCGGGCCCATGCTGGAACTCAGATAGCAGCCCTTCACGTACTTTCCCTTGGCGACAGTCGGCTTGGCTTTCACCACGCTGGTAATGACGGTCGTGGCGTTGTCGATCAGTTTCTCCGGAGTAAATGAAATCTTGCCGACCGGAACGTGAACCAGCGCAGTCTTGTCGGTTCGAAACTCCACTTTGCCTGCTTTGACTTCCTGCACCGCTTTGCCCACATCGAATGTGACTGTGCCGGTCTTTGGGTTGGGCATCAGACCCTTGGGTCCAAGAACTTTTCCCAAACGGCCAACGGATTTCATGACGTCCGGCGTAGCAATCAGCGCGTCGAAGTCAGTCCAGTTCTCTTTGTTGATCTTCTCGACCATTTCCTCGCCGCCAAAGAAATCTGCGCCCGCCGCTTCGGCTTCCTTTATCTTGTCGCCTGAGGCGATGACGAGCACTCGTTTCGATTTGCCCAAGCCGTGCGGCAGGACTACCGTGCCGCGCACCATCTGGTCGGCATGCTTGGGATCGACTCCGAGACGCATAGTGATTTCTACCGTCTCATCAAATTTTGCGTACTTCACTTTTTGCAGCAGCGTGACCGCGTCCTTCATTAAGTATGGACGTTTCTCCACCGCCTCACGCGCCTTGGTAATATTTTTTCCTGACTTCTTCATTTTCGTTTCCTTGTCTCCCACCGCTCGTCGTTGTTCTGGCGAGCCGTAGTGAATGACTCAACATAATTTTGCAACTACTCAATCTTCATCTATCCAACTACTTCAATACCCATCGAACGCGCCGTGCCGCGGATGCTCTTAATCGCGGTTTCGACGGAGGCGGCATTCAAGTCCGGCATCTTCTGCTTGGCGATGTCTTCCACCTGCCGCGCCGTGACCTTGCCCACCTTGTCTTTGTTGGGAGTACCGGATCCCTTCGCAATCCCCGCGGCCCGCTTGAGCAGAATCGAGGCTGGCGGCGTCTTGGTGATGAACGTGAACGTACGGTCGCTATAAACCGTCACCACCACCGGGATGATGAGTCCTTCCAGTTCCTTGGCGCTGGTGCGCGCATTGAACTGTTTGCAGAACTCCATGATATTAATCTGCGCCTGGCCTAGAGCCGGACCCACCGGGGGCGCGGGCGCAGCTTTACCCGCCGCAATCTGAAGCTTTACCGAACCTGTTGCTTTCTTTGCCATTAAATTATTTCCTCGTCTACCACTTGACTCGCCAGCGCCAACATCACCGTCGGAACCAGTCTCTTTTGTACCGGGTCGACCGCGAGTCCTAGCCCTTCGATCGTGTGCGCGCCCATCACTTCCATCTCTCCCGCTTCGGCCATTACGACCACATCGGGGACGGAATACCTGTCGGTCGCGACATAGACGGTCGCCATGTCCCGTTCCAGCAGGCGCCCCTCAATCGTACGAAAACCCATCTTTCGGGACGCCGTAACACCCAAGCGTTCCAGCCGTGTGCGCGAAATCCAACTGAAAGCGGCGCCGGTATCGACGTAGGCGTCCAATTCTTCCACGTCTCCCGGTTGCGCAGGGTTCCATACTCGTAACTTCACACTGAATGTGCCCATACCAAACCGCGCTTACGCCACTTTCTCCACTTGATTGAATTCCAACTCAACCGGCGTGGAGCGTCCGAAGATCGTCACCATGACTTTCAACGTCTCTCGATCTTCATTGACCTCGTCCACAATGCCCGTGAAGCTGGCGAATGGTCCCTCAGTGATGCGCACCGACTCATTCTTCTCGAACTTAACTTTGAGCTTCGGCTTGTCTCTCGACTCGCCGACGCGATACACGATGTGCTGCACTTCTTCTTCCGAGAGCGGCGTGGGTTGCTGGCCGGTGCCGACGAATCCGGTTACGCGCGGCGTCGATTTCACCACGTGCCAGACGTGATCGTCCATATCCATTTCAACCAGCACATAGCCGGGATAGAACATGCGCTCACTCGTATACTTCTTGCCGCCGCGCACTTCCGTGACCGATTCGGTCGGAATGAGCACTTTGCCGATTCTTTCCTGCAACCCAAATGCCTGAATGCGCGACTCCAGCGACTCCTTGACCTTGCGTTCGAATCCCGAATAGGAGTGGATGATGTACCACTTCATATTGGGATTGCGCGGAGCCTCGGGGGCAGCCGTGCCGTCAGCGTTCGATGGCAGTTGGTCTTCTGCGGCGCTGGCTGCGGTTTCGTTTTTTTCTTCCTGCATAGCGTGCTGTATGATTTCAGCTTCCTTCCCTGGTATCAACGATGGGTCAAATACTTGAACAGGTAGTTGATGCCACTGCCAATGGTGTTGTCCACAATCCAGAAATACACCCCGAACAGGAAAACCGTGATAATGACCACGAGGGTCGTGGCTTGCACATCCTTGAATGAAGGCGCCGTAACCTTCTTCATTTCGGTGCGAACGTCGTTATAGAAAGTCCGGACGCGCTCCGGCCAGGACTTCAGCCGGCCTGTAAGGCTATTTTCATCTGCGGCGGCTGCGATTGATTTTGCCATTCTCTTTGTCTCGACTCCCATTACTCCCCACCCGACTTCGTTCTCTCACTTCGATCTCTGGCAGGGGCGGAGGGATTCGAACCCCCAAGTTCGGTTTTGGAGACCGACAGTTTAACCGTTGAGCTTACGCCCCTAGATTTATTGAGTCATGAATCAATGATTCATTGACTCAATGGCTTATTTTACTTCTTTGTGCGGCGTATGCTTCCGGCAACGCTTGCAGAACTTCTTCATGTCCAAGCGATCTGGAGTCGTTTTCCGGTTCTTGGTGGTTGAATAGTTCCGCTCTTTGCAATCACCGCATTGCATCGTAATAATTTCTCGGGGCATGAAAACAGCTCCTAGCTTCTGGTTCTTAGCTTCTAGCTCTAAAACCCGTTGTCATCCTGAAGGCGACGTTTTTTGTCGCCGAAAGATCTATGCATCCTGCCTGCCCGGCCAACGATCAACGACCAACGACGAAAGACCAACGACGAAAGACCAACGACGAAAGACCAACGACGAAAGACCAACGACGAAAGACCAACGATGTCTTCCTACTGCACAATCTCGCTGATCGTGCCAGCGCCCACTGTATGCCCGCCTTCGCGGATGGCGAAGCGCAAACCTTTTTCCATCGCCACTGGCGTGATCAGCTCGATCACCAGGCTGACGTTATCGCCCGGCATCACCATTTCGGTGGCTGCCGGAAGTTCTGCCACGCCGGTCACGTCCGTGGTTCGCAAGTAAAACTGCGGACGATATCCTTTGAAGAATGGCGTGTGCCGTCCGCCTTCTTCTTTGGTCAGAATGTAAACTTCGGCCTTGAACTTGGTGTGCGGCGTGATCGATCCGCCCTTCGCCAGCACCATGCCGCGCTCGACATCGTCCTTGCCAATGCCGCGCAACAGCAGGCCCGCGTTGTCTCCCGCCAGGCCTTCGTCCAATTGCTTCTTGAACATTTCCACGCCGGTCACAACCGTTTTGCGGGTGTCGCGGAAGCCGACAATTTCTACTTCCTCGCCGACTTTCACCTTGCCGCGCTCGATTCTTCCCGTCACCACCGTGCCGCGTCCCGAGATCGAGAAAATATCTTCAATCGGCATCAGGAACGGTTTGTCCAATTCGCGCGCCGGCTGTGGAATGCTCTTGTCCACCGCCTCCATCAACGCGTCCACTTGCGCTTCCCACTTCGCTTCCCCGTTCAGCGCGCCGAGCGCCGACAGCCGGATCACCGGCACATCGTCGCCGGGAAACTTGTAGCTCTTCAGCAACTCGCGCACTTCGAGCTCGACCAGATCCAGCAACTCGGGATCGTCCACCGCGTCGCACTTGTTCAGCGCGACCACGATGTAAGGCACACCGACCTGACGCGCCAAGAGCACGTGCTCGCGGGTTTGCGGCATGGGACCATCGGTCGCCGCGACCACGAGGATTGCGCCATCCATCTGCGCCGCGCCGGTGATCATGTTCTTGATGTAATCCGCATGGCCGGGGCAATCCACGTGCGCGTAATGCCGGTTCGCGGTTTCATACTCGACGTGCGCGGTGGCAATCGTGATTCCGCGCGCCTTTTCTTCCGGCGCGTTATCAATCGAGTCAAAAGATCGGAACACGATCTTGGGGTTGTGCTTCTGCAAAACCTTGGTGATGGCCGCCGTCAGCGTGGTCTTGCCATGGTCGATGTGACCAATCGTCCCCACGTTGCAGTGCGGCTTATTACGATCAAATTTCTCTTTCGCCATAAATCAGCTCTTAGCTCCTAAGCTTTTAGCTCAACCTTTGTCATCCCGAGGTGCCGCCCTTTGGACCGAAGGACCTGTGCAACTTGTTTGCACCACCAAAACTCTGGAGCGGGAGACGGGAATCGAACCCGCGACCAACAGCTTGGAAGGCTGTGACTCTACCACTGAGTTACTCCCGCCCGAAACCAGCCATCAGCCGTCAGCTCTCAGCAAAACGAGCCCCGGCCCGCCGATCTAACCCACCCAATTCCTGGAGCCGATGATCAGGATTGAACTGATGACCTCTCCCTTACCAAGGGAGTGCTCTACCAACTGAGCTACATCGGCCAACCGCTTACCATAACTAGACGTACCAGCTACGTCTCCCAGCTAATCTTTGTCCGGATGCAGCACATCTTTTCTGCGCATCCAGGTTTTCAGCGCAAACATCGCCAGAACCGCCAACGTCGCCAAGCGAATTCGCTGGTCGCTGATCGTGTTCCAGGACAAAATTCCCAACGCAACAAACGCCGCCAGCGCAATCAGTAAACGCTTCACTAGATCCTCGCGGGCTTCAACTCCAGATCCCTCGCACCCAACCCTCGGGATTTCGCCTGCGGGCTCCCGCTTCGCTCACGCCCGCAAGGCGCCTCAAGTTCCTGGTGCACAGGGAAGGATTCGAACCTTCGTACCTCGCAAGGAGGGACAGATTTACAGTCTGTTGGCTTTAACCACTCACCCACCTGTGCAAACTTCCCGGCATGCGCGGAGGATGACGTTACAGCGAGGCAAATGACCCAATAGAAAAATCAGAGTGCGCGCAAAAATCCATTTGCACGCAAACACCACACTTGGAAAAATTCCTTATGGAGTGCTGTTGGGAAAAATCTGTTACGCCGCCGCGCCGCGCAAAACGCTCTGTGTTCCGGAACCGATCCTGCGACTAAAAATGCCGGGCAAATCCAATAATTAATCTATACAATACTGGAGCTGGCGAAGGGATTTGAACCCCCGACCCTCTGATTACAAATCAGATGCTCTACCAACTGAGCTACGCCAGCAGTCGGGGACAACGGCCCTCACAGGCACATATATCCCTCTAATCCCTCACAGATGTCCGGGACAATTCTAAAAGGTACCATAACGGTAATCCGGGTGCAACCACGGGCGGGCTAACCAGGTGATTTTTCGCGGGAAAGGCGCTTTGAAGATGCGTCGCCGACCGCAACTCGATAGCAAGGAGAAGCCCAGAGCCGAAAACTCACAAGATCACTCTCTCATCTCCGACTCTACGGGTCACGTATTCGCGGTCTAAGTACTCGAGCAAAGGGATCGCATATTTACGGCTCACTCCGGTCAGGTCTTTGAAGCGGGCCACATCGAGTTTGGGCGATTTGATCTTTTCTGCCGTCATGCGCTGGCGAAGTTCGGTCAGGACTTGGTGATGAAAGACCAATTCGTCTGAAATCTTTATCAAGGTCTTGTCACGTAGCAGCAGGGTCACAATTTTTTGCGCGCGCACTTTGTCGACTTTCAATCCTGCGAGCACGTCTTTTAAGGCGGGAACCCTCAGCCCGGCAACCGCGAACGCCGCCTCGATAACTTTTTTCGACTCGGCTTCATCGTCCTTCATCACTACGCCGCGTCCGGCCAGACGCACCAGTTCTCCTGCGACTTCAATTTTCCTGGTTCGCAGCCCTTCGTCGAAAACGTGGTCAAACACGGTCGGACTGACTGCAGAAAAACGTCCACGCAGTTCTTCCTTGCTCATGCCTGCCACCAGGGCGTTTTGTTTATGGAACGCATCGAGCGCGGACATCATCTCTTTGCGCAAAAGATCCAGGGCGGCTTTGGAGATAAAAACGTCTCCTACTCGGGCAATCTCAGGGTCAGCCGCCGAGGAAATAATTTGTGACGTGAGCCAACCCGTGCGGGCCACGGCTTCCGCCAGGCTAAGCCCGCGAGTGCCGCTCGCACTCACCCGGGTGTGTAGTTTCGCAGCCTGGAATTCTTTCCCCAGTATCTCCAGAAACTGACCGTACTCGCCCGCATTCTTCACTCTCTTCGGCGGCGCATTTTCGACCACCACGCCGCCGCCGCTGGTGATCACGGGCGAAAACTGTCGCATGATGAAGCGGTCTCCCGGCAACAGCAGCGTGGGTTCACTCAGCCGCAACTGCGCAAAAGCGCTCTCGCCCGGACCGACCTGCTTCCTGCCATACAACACCACGCTGGCAACGGTTTCGGAAGTGTAAGAGTGGAAATGCACGCGAGCGCGGTCTTTCAGCGGCTTGGCGGAAGGCAGCAATGACAGTTCAACATCGACGCGTGAGGTGGCTCGCTGAGTCGAAACCGGGGCCAGCATCATTCCGCGACTCAATTCTTCCGTACTCGCGCCCGCCAGGTTCAGCGCAGTCCGCTGCCCAGCGACCGCCTGCTCGGCGGACTTGCCATGCACCTGAATGCCGCGCACCCGCACCCGCTGCCCTTTGGGAAAAACCTCGAGTTCATCTTCTTTGCGAATGCTCCCCGAAACCAGCGTCCCCGTCACCACGGTACCAAAGCCTTTCATGGTGAAGACGCGATCAATTGGCAGACGCGCCAGTGCTTTTGAATCTCTGGATGGAACTTCGCTCGCGACTCGCACGAGTTCACGCTTCAAATTATCCACGCCCGCGCCGGTCAGTGAACTGACAGCCACAATAGGGTTGGGGTCACCGAGAAAAGAGTTGCGGAGAAAATCTTCCACCTCGGCGCGGACGACACCCAGCGTATCCGCGTCGACCGCGTCAGACTTGGTCAATACGGTGATGCCGCGGCGCACGGAGAGCAAGCGGCAGATGTCAAAGTGTTCGCGAGTCTGCGGCATAATCGATTCGTCGGCCGCCACCACCAGCAGCACCAGATCGATCCCACCCACCCCAGCCAGCATGTTGCGCACAAAGCGTTCATGCCCGGGCACATCGACAAAGCCCAGCCGCAAGGTTTCGCCATCGGGCATGGGCAACTCCAGATTGGCAAAGCCAATATCGATGGTGATGCCGCGCCGCTTTTCTTCCTCAAGGCGGTCGGCGTCGATACCAGTAAGGGCCTTTACCAGCGCGGTCTTGCCGTGATCAATGTGTCCAGCGGTGCCAACAATGACGGACTTCATTCACAAAGATGATACAGGGGATTGAGTTGACCCTGGTTTCGTGAACTTGGCTGTCGGAAAACATTGGGCCGGAAGGCAGGCTGCGTGACGACAGCCCGTCTCTCAGATCGTCAAAATCCGCCAAGTTCGATCGGCGTGACGCTCCTGATCGTCGCAATAAAAAAAGATTATGCGTGCAACGGGGAAACTCCTTTCCTCTGCCCTTCCCAGATGCGACAATAGAGTTTCCCATGACCACGGCCTCCACTCTTGCCATCACTCCAGAAATTGTCCGCGAACACGGCCTCACACCGGAAGAATACGAAAAACTAAAAGCTCTTCTCGGCGGACGCGAGCCTACTATCACCGAACTCGGCATCTTCAGCGTGATGTGGAGCGAGCACTGCTCTTACAAATCTTCACGCGTGCATTTGAAACGGCTGCCTACCCGCAGCCGGCGCGTCGTCCAAGGCCCGGGCGAGAACGCCGGCATCATCGACATCGGCGATGGATGGGCCTGCGCGTTCAAAATCGAATCGCACAATCATCCCTCATTCATCGAGCCATTCCAGGGCGCGGCTACGGGCGTAGGCGGAATCCTGCGCGACATTTTCACCATGGGCGCGAGACCGGTCGCAGTCATGGATTCGCTGCGCTTCGGACCGATTGTTCCATCAACAGCTGCGGACAAGAATGTCCGTACTACGCAGGCGGATCTCCACAAGAATCATTCCGTGCTAGAAGGCGTAGTCAGCGGCGTCGCTTCTTATGGAAACTGTTTTGGCGTGCCCAATCTCGGCGGCGAAACCAAATTCGAAGCCTGCTATTCGGGCAATCCGCTGGTAAATGCTTTCGCTCTTGGTCTGGTGCGCCGCGACCAGATTTTTTATGCCAAAGCCGCCGGCGAAGGCAATCCCGTAATTTACGTGGGCTCGAAAACCGGGCGCGACGGCATTCACGGCGCCACCATGGCCAGCGAAGAATTCAGCGAAGCGTCAGAGGCGAAGCGTCCCAATGTCCAAGTCGGCGATCCGTTCCTCGAAAAGCTGCTGCTCGAAGCTTGCCTCGAAGCCATGCAGACGGGCGCAATCGTCGGCATTCAGGATATGGGCGCCGCCGGCCTGACCTGCTCAACCTGCGAGATTGGTGCGCGCGGCGGCGTTGGCACCGAGATCGAACTCGACCGCGTGCCGCAGCGCGAAACTGGCATGACAGCCTACGAAATCATGCTCAGCGAATCGCAGGAGCGCATGTTGCTGGTGGCCCAGAAGGGCCGCGAGGCCGAAGTCTACCGCGTATTCGAAAAGTGGGGCCTGGACGCAGTCGAAATCGGCCGCGTCACCAACGACGGCAAGATGCGCGTCCTCCATCACGGACAAGTTGTTTCCGAAATTCCGAACCAGGCGCTCACCGACGACGCCCCGGTTTATAAACGTCCCATGGAACGCTGGGAACCGCCGGTGGCCCGCGAGATGCCAGACTCCATCAAGCTAGCCGAAGCGGGCGATTTCACCGGCAATCTCAAGCGCCTGCTGGCCAGCCCGAATATTTGCGGCAAACGCTGGGTATGGCAACAATACGATCACATGGTGCAGACCAACACCGTCGAGGGCCCTGGCGCCGGCGATGCGGGCGTGATCCGCATCAAGAATTCAGGCCAGCACAGCGCCGAGCGCGGCCTGGCCATGGCACTCGACGGCAACGGCCGATGGTGCTATCTCGATCCGCAGCTCGGAGCCATGCACGCCGTCGCCGAAGCCGCGCGCAACGTAGCCTGCTCCGGCGCAACCCCGGTGGGTGCAACCAATTGCCTGAATTTTGGCAATCCGGAGAAGCCGCACATCATGTGGCAGTTTTCCCAAGTGATCGACGGGATCACCAAAGCTTGCGAAGAACTGGACGTTCCGATTACCGGCGGCAACGTCAGCTTCTACAATGAGACCCTGGGAGAGGGAATTTATCCCACGCCGGTGATTGGGATCATCGGCATTCATGCGGACGTTCACAAAGCCGTGTTCCCGCACTTTCGCCAAGCCGGACGCGCGCTTGTCCTGCTGCGCGCTTCGGAGCCGGGTGACTTGACCGACGCGGAGTGCGAATTCGGCTCGTCCGAATATGCCAAGGAAATTTTAGGCGCGGTGTGGGGATTTCCGCCCGCGCTCGAACTCGAGCGCGAAGCGGCTCTGCAGAAGGCCATCGTCGAAATGATCGAAGCTGGGCTGGTCGAGTCCGCGCACGATTGCTCGGAGGGCGGTATCGCGGTCACCCTGGCCGAGTCAACTTTCGCAAAGGGAATTGGCGTCTCCGTCAATCTAAAGGCGCAGGGATTGCCGCCGGAGTTTGTTCTCTTCGGAGAAGATGCCAGCCGGATTCTCATCTCTTGCGACCAGAGCAATCTCGCGCGAATCAAACAACTGGCCGCTGAATATCATCTCTCCGCTGATGAGATTGGCGAAACTGTTCACCGGCAAGTGGAGATCAGGTTGGATGGCCGGGCCGTAATATCTGCCACAACCAGCGAGCTGCACGATTCCTACGAAGGCGCGCTCGAAGCGGCATTGCGGACCGACGCTGAAGTAACACCGGCTATGTAGGCACGAGGCTGCAAACGGGCGGGAGAACGGCCTGCGTTGATTTGAAATGTTCAAGCTGAAAGCTAACAGCTAAAGGCTAAAAGCTAAATGCTAACTGCAGATAAATTTCGCGACGAGTGCGGCGTGGTAGCCATCTATGCCCACCCTGAGGCGGAGACCCTTGCCTACCTGGGCCTGCACGCCCTGCAACATCGTGGTCAGGAATCGGCGGGCATCGTCACCTCCGACGGCATGGCTCTGCACATGCACAAAGCCATGGGCCTGGTCGCCGACATTTTTCAGGAAGGCGTTCTCGCCCGGGCCTTGGACGACGCGCCGGCTGCGGGTAGGC
>Ga0207066_1054_pt1 | contig 29494 bp, 32 predicted proteins | sample Alteio_BWMinCont_24_FD_153490 | JGI IMG/M metagenome (GOLD analysis project Ga0207066, IMG submission 153490) | Enriched cells from forest soil in Barre Woods Harvard Forest LTER site, Petersham, Massachusetts, United States -... | ecosystem: Environmental > Terrestrial > Soil > Temperate forest >...
CATAGGCACCCGGCCGGTAGTATCCGCGACCATAGTATCCACGACCATAAAATCCGCGGCCATAAAATCCGCGGCCATAAAATCCGCGGCCGTAACCATACGGGCCGTATCCGTAGTAACCGTACGGGCCGTGCCAGCCGTGAAACCAGGGACCGGCGCCAATAAACACGCCTCCCGCAAACCACTGCGGACCGTAGTACCCATAAGGCGCGCATGCGTAGGGATAATATGAATAGTAGCCATAAGCGCATGACGGTGCGGCACCGACATAACCGTAGGCCGGACCGACGCCTACGCCCACTCCGACGCCAATGGCAACTGCGGCCTGTGATTGAACCGCAGGGACCATGAAGATGCTCAGCAAAGCCAGATATCTCAAGTAACGCATTGTGACCTCCCTTTCCCGATCTGCGATCAAACGATCCGCAGATCCGGAGGCCTTCAGGCTTCAGTTCGTCTGAAGCGCCTACCTGTATGTATAAACGCTGGAACACAGAAAAAGTTGCAGGGCTTGCCTGTCTATCAGTTGCCGCATTCCTGTTACATTCTTTTACATGGCTAAGTTTGAGAAACACATTTTCGTATGCGGGAACCAGCGGCCAGCAGGTCATCCGCGTGGCTGCTGCGATCCAGCGGGTAGAGCGGAACTGCAGAAATTGTTTAAGCAGAAGCTGGCGGAGCGGGGATTAAGAAGTACGGTACGAGCGAATCAATCCGGCTGTTTGGATCAGTGCGAACATGGGCCGAACGTCGTGGTTTATCCGGACGCGGTTTGGTATGGCGGGGTGACCCTGGCCGATGTCGACGAAATCGTCGACAGTCACATTGCCGGTGGCATACCGGTAGAGCGTTTGAGGATGAAGGATTCTTGTATTAACACGCCTGGTTGCGAGCATAAACCGCTGGCGGCGGATAAGAACGCAAACAGGGGGATGGTTGAAATTCCCTAGCCAGGAGGAAAGCAGCCTCAGTTGCGGGTCAGCTCTCCTTCTTTCTTGCCGGCTATAGTGACGAATCGGATTACGCCCTCGCTGTCTTCAAAAATGAGTCCGGTTCCCTCTGAGTTGACGACTGCCGTAACCAGACGACCGTAGGACTTGGGAACGCCGCCACGGGTCGGGGTTTGATCGTAGCGCGGTAATTCTCCTTCTTTCATTCCGGTGATGCTTACAAAGCGAATCACGCCCTGACCGTCTTCGAAAACCAGGCCGGTTCCTATGGAATCGGAAATCGCGGTAACCAAACGGCCATACGATTTCGGCACGATTCCCCGAGTGGGCGGACTAGCGTAAGCCGCGGCGTCCTTGTCTTGCGGCCCCGCGTGGGCCACGGTAGCGTTCCTGTTTCCGATCAGGTATCCGGCCAGCAACAACACAGCGCTGCTGGTGACAAACAGAATGCTCTTTTGCATTTCTCCTCACTCTTAACGCTGCCCGGCTGCGCTCTGAAACCGGCGCTTATTTTGGCAGTACTAGAATTTTGTGCATCATGCCCAAATCTTCATGGAGCAGGATGTGGCAATGAAATACAAACGTGCCCGCAATCGTGGGATCGCGAAAATCCATGCGGAGCTTCACACTGTGGTAAGGCTTGCCGGGACCTTCCCAGAAAGGAATCTCGATGGTATCGCGCAGATCCTGATCCGCAACCGGCTTTCCGTCCACCTCCAATACTTTGAAGTGGATCTGATGCATGTGAAAGGCGTGAGTCTCGAGCGCGCGATTCTCCACAGTCCAGTCTTCGACGGCGCCCACATGAGTCGTGATCACCGGCTTTTCATTCGGTTCAAACACTTTTTGTTTTTGTCCATCGACGGTGATGTAAAACTGAATGGGTCCGTTGGTGCCGCCAAATTCCTCGGAGAAGTAGAGCTTGCGCACCGCAGTCGGTTTGACTGCGTCCAATCCAGCAAATTTGATGGCACGAATCGCCGGGCTGCTATCGGCGTCCGGAGTCTTTCTCGCTTGGCTCTCGTCTGCATCCGAGCTGACCTCGATTTTGGCCAGTTCCTGCTCAAGATCGGGGTTCCCTGTGGGACCAGTTGCATAAGAATTTGATATGAAAGTGGCTACGTTGTCTTGTGAAGGAGCCTGAACGATAAATTCGGCTCGACCAGCTGGAGGTATAAGAATGGTGTCTTGAAATCTCGGCTTCTCCAGCGGATAGCCGTCGAGAGCGATCAATTCAAGTTGCTGCGGCTTGCCATTGAACTGCACCTGCAGCGGCATGAAATCCTGGATCGTGGCATTCGCCACGCGCCAGAATTCCTTTTGGTTGGCCTTCATCTTAATAATTGGATCCGGAAAGGTAGGGAAAGCCGCAACCTGATAGTTGATGGTCAGCTGGTACGGCCCCGGCACCCATGGGACCAGATACTGCTGGCGAATCACAAACACGCGCTCGGGAAGCCCGGCCACCTCCGGACGTACTTTCTCCATTCCTTCAACCACCAGCGCACCTGCAGCGCCTCCATTCACCTGGAACTCGGTGAACCCATGCACATGGGGATGGTACCAATACAATCCCGGCGGCTCGTTTGTCGGGATCTGTATGTTAAATCGAAATGCAGGTTTGCCAGGTTGAATCAAAGTCGTGAGCACATCGTCCTGATGGCAAATGGGCGGAACATTCAGGCCGTGGAAGTGAACGTTGGTGGAAGAGAGTGTGGGTGTTCCGGAGTCCCCGCAAGTCGGCACGCCCGACATATCCATTGCCATTCCGGCTGAGTCATCGTCGCTTTCAATACGGTCTTTGACGTCAAGAATCAAGCGGTCGCCCTGATTGAGGCGCAACGTCGGAGCCTCGACTTCTCCCTTGCCGCTTGCGTAGTTCATGCAATAGTGATTGTATCCGCCGGCATCCACCGAGTGGCGCATGGTGAGTTCGGCATTGAGAACGCCGTTCACACTATTGATACTCAGGGCATCCTTAACCACATTGCCGGGATCAGGCCGCGGCGGGCACCGGGCCGCAACCCGCGCCAGAGAAAGTACGCAGAGTGAGGCGGCCAACAAATATCTGGAAAACGACTGCATAGTCAACTCCTTTACCTCTCGTCAGAAAGGGCGGGGCGGACGCTCTGACAATCGGCCTGGGCTGTTCGCGTCAAGCGCGGGGGAGCGGGAACACTCTGTAAGCTTGCACTTCCCGCCCTCCGATCTCACATTAACTTCACCGATGGAATACGGGCCCCCGTACTCTGCAATATATATGACTCCGCCAGTCCCGGTGGTTTGGTCAAACGCCATCAATGCTAAATAGGACCAATTAGCTGCCGTAATAGTTCCCGATTGATTGTTACTGATAGTAGCGAGGCGCGGTGGCACGTCGTCGTTGGCTACGACCCAGTGGGGCTTGTCCCCGCCAACCGCCATTACGTTAGCGATGCAGACCCCGAGCCGCAATGCCATCACGCGCGATGGGCAAGAATCAAGGGCGATTTTCATACATGTCCGAAAGGGCAAGAATGATGCCGAATAACCGTAAACCCAGCAGCAGGGCAGTTCAACAATAAATCAGTTATTTGACGTCCCGAGTGAGGCCGGCTAGCGAAAATGTTTGCAGAATAATGGAAAACTGCGACACTTGAGATTCCTGCGGTTCGCTGGCTTGCGCGCCCGAGGCGATTATCTACCGAGAACAGGTGGTGCAGTATCCGCCGATTTCCAATCGCGATACCACAATGCGGAACCGGCAGTCTTTCTCCACCTGCCCCTTCAGTTTCTCGAAAATATCGCTTACGAACTCCATGATCTTGCCGCAGCGCAGGCAGGCCATGTGGATATGGTCGCGGTTCAGCTTGCGCTCGTAATAGTGACCCTCGCCATGGATGTGCATCAGGTCGAGTTCGTCGATCAACCCTTGTCGCTTGAGCAGTTGCAGCGTTCGATAAACCGTGCTGCGATCGACACTGGCATCCAGCTTTCGCGCCCGGCGCAAAAGTTGTGCCGCATCCAGGTGTTTCCTAGCCGTCTCCATCACCCGCAAGATAGCGCGGCGCTGCTGAGTCATACGAATCCCGCGGTCCGCGAAATGAGCCTGTAAACGGCCCGGCATTTCAGTTTGGGGTAGTGGCATAGGAGATCACTTCCCTCTGCTGTCGCAACTGGTCGCAATCGCATTGCGACGGAATCTTTACCGGAATTCTTGACGGTATTGTGAACCATCCGGCAATATCATAAATGTACGTTGAATGCGACTGAGTTGCAACTGGCAGCGATAGTTATTTGGCCGCCATGATAAATTCGCTACCCCCGGAGCGGACCAATGGGATGCAACGCGCTATCCCGCGGGCAAGGATTTCCGTGCGCCTTGGTCGACTCCTCCGCTTCCTGGGGTTGGTCGTGATCACACTCGCATTGACCGCGAGAGCGCAGGAAAGTCCTTACATCTTTACCTATGACCACTATCTCGAAGAGCCCGGCAGCCTGGAGGTGGAATATTTTTCGACCTTTGGCACACAGCGCGGCGGGAATGATTTTGATGCCTTTTGGGCAGAGTTTGAATATGGAGCGACGGCCTGGTGGACGACTGAGCTCTATTTCGATGGGCAGACGACTTTCGATGACAGCACTCTGTTCACCGGCTTTCGTTGGGAGAACCGCTTTCGTCTACTTCAGCTTGAACATTTCATTAATCCGGTGGTGTATATCGAATACGAGCAAACCAGTGCTGCAGATAAAATTCTGAAAGAAGTGGAAGGCCACGACGTTGCATCTGATTATGCCGCTCCCAACCGTGTTTTACGGAAAGAACACGATCATGAGTTGGAATTCAAACTCCTGCTTTCAAAATCTTTCAAGGGCTGGAACGTTGCCGAGAATACTATCGCCACAAAAAATCTTACTGGCGGAAATCCATGGGAGTTCGGCTATGCTGTCGGCGCCAGCCGTCCGTTGGCGCTGAAGGCGTCCCCTAAGTTATGCAATCTGTGCCGCGAGAACTTCATTGCCGGAGTAGAAATGTATGGCGGCCTGGGAGATCGCCGCAGTTTCGGCTTGCACGATACATCGCAATACATCGCCCCTGTGGTCGCCTGGAACTTGCCGTCAGACTGGACTTTTCGACTTTCTCCGGGTTTCGGGCTGAATGATAATAGTCACGCCTTTCTCTTGCGATGGGGAATATCGCGCGAGTTCTCTGGCTTCGGGCAATTGCTGGCGCGCCTTTTCGGAGGCACCAAGCCGTAATATCCGCTGTTGATTTCGAAAGAAAAAACGGCCACAAGCCAACTGAAATCCGATATGAAAATTGTCGTGCCTCGCAACCATATTGCCGCAGTTTTTGCGATTTTCTCCTTGATGTTGGCCAATTATTTGGCCGCAGCGCGGAACCAGAATTCTGCCCAAAACCAGGAAAAATCGGTTTATGCTGCTCTTGCGAAAGCTCCCCAAAAAGCTGTTACCCACCCTAATCCATTGCAGAACGATCCCAATGCCGTCGTCGCCGGCGGGAAACTTTTTGAAATACATTGCTCAGTGTGCCATGGAGACATGGCGGAGGGTGGACGGAAGGCGCCGAGTCTGGTGGCCGAAGAAGTGCAACAGGCCACGCCTGGCACACTCTTCTGGATACTGACTAACGGAGTTGTTCGCCGGGGCATGCCCGTGTGGTCAAAATTGCCGGAACCGCAACGTTGGCAGATCGTGAGTTATCTTAAGTCGCTGGCTCCGCTGAAAGTGCCCCAACAGATCAGAGAACCCGCTCCAAGAGCTTCGGTCATCCGCTCAACGAGGCTATCGTGCGTTCGTCTCGCCAGCATATGCCGGTTTGAGCATTGTCATCTCTCCCGCTGGTATGCTACGGTAGTTGAAAGTTCACGCCTTCAGAATCCACAACACGGTCGCGCCTGGTTGTGGCCCGCATTAAAAAGCGTGTCGAACAGGTGGTGCTATGGCTATGAAAGATGCGGTTGATTCCATGCCGGTCGAACGTCCCGTCGAGGCAGAAACTTTTGCCAACCGAAAGCTCATTCGCCCCTCGTTAGCCCGCAACGATCACAACCATTCTGGCTCGCCGGTAGGGGAACGCCGTGACCGTCCCGAGCGCTCGGTTGAGCGCGGTGACCGCAATGGCGGCGGCCGCAAAGCACCTCCACCCGAACAAACCAATGCAGAGAATTTTTATTATCAAAAGCAAATGCAGGCGAGAACGCCGATGGTGATTGTTCTTCGCGATGGCGAACAAATCCGCGGTGTCATCGAATGGTACGACAAGAGCTGCCTTAAGATAAATTGCAGTGGCGCCCCCAATCTCATGATCTACAAACCGGCGATCAAGTACATGTATAAAGAAGGCGAGAACTCCAGGAAGTAAGTAGTCCGCGTTGGAGCAGGTCTTACTTAAGAGATAACGTCCCGTTGACAATCTGCTATATCTCCCTTAGCATCAGTCACTTGATACAACTGTTTTGATCCGCTGCCGGGAGCTAACCTGTGATCAAGCTCGACATCATCAACGAAGTGGTCAACAAGACCGGAATTACCAAGACCAAAGCCGAACTTGCCGTAGAGACGGTCTTTGGCAGCATGAAGCGGTCGCTCGCCAAAGGTGATCGCATTGAATTGCGCGGATTTGGCGTATTCAATGTCAGGCCGCGCAAAACCGGAATCGGACGTAACCCGCGCACCGGCGCCGAGGTTTCCATTCCGCCGGGTAAAGCGGTGCGCTTCAAACCCGGCAAGGAATTGCAGTCCATCGACTGAGGTCGATTTCTCCGGTACGATGGAGATACGGACGTTAGCGCCCGCACTTGTTCTCGAACCGCAGAATCCTGATGCCTGAATTTCTTCCCCCAGTTTCTTCGGCGGCGACGGATTATTACCGTCCTGTGGAAGTGTTTGTGGTCGAGCCGCGGAAGCAGCGTTATTGGCTGCACGCCGTACTCCTGCTGGCGACGATCTTCACGACCCTCGTGGTCGGCGCGCGCATGGAATACAACTTCCAGCACAACCAGTCGGCTTTTTCCTTGAACGACGACGAAGGTCCGTTCTTCCCGGTACGCTGGACGTTGAGTGATCCCTCGCGACTGCTGCTGGGCTTGCCCTTTGCGTCGACGCTGATGCTGATTCTTCTGGCGCACGAGATGGGGCATTATCTCTGCTGTCGCTATTACGGTGTGGATGCGACTTTGCCCTTTTTCATCCCTGCGCCAACTTTAATCGGAACGCTCGGCGCGTTCATCCGTATCCGCTCCCCTATCCGCTCCCGCGCCGCGTTGTTTGATATTGGAATCGCGGGACCGATCGCGGGATTCGCGGTTGCTGTGACGGTGTTGATGTTTGCCTTGCCGTTCTCGAAGCCGATGCCGCCTGATCTCGCAGCTCCCGATATTCAACTGGGATACCCGCTGATTTTTCGCCTGGCCTGGTACATTCTTCCCCTGGCGCAACTCAAAGCCAGTGCGGGACCGGCTTTGCACTCGATATATTTTCATCCCACCGCGATCGCGGCCTGGGTGGGAATGTTCGCTACTTCGCTGAACCTGCTTCCCGGCGGTCAACTGGATGGCGGACACATCGTGTTCTCTCTGGCCCCGCGGGCGCACAAGATCGTGTCGCGCCTGACTATCATCGCGCTTATTCCCATGGCACTTTATTTCTGGGCGGGATGGCTGATCTGGGCGATTTTATTGAAGATCAGCGGCATGCGGCATCCCATGGTCGCGGAATGGCCGGAGGTGACCGGAGTCCGCCGCTGGTTGGCGGGGCTCGCCCTGGTGATGCTGATGCTGACGTTGTCTCCGGCTCCGTTCGGACCCCACGGATCGTTGCTGGAATTCATCCGCGCCTTCCACGATTGGCTGCGCGAATTGCGCTCCTCAACTTGATATCGGACAGTGCGCGAGGCCCCCAGGGCTAGGTAGTAGCTTTAACTCCGGCAAACAAATCCGTCTCCTGCTCGACTAACCCCGGTGTGATCCTCGCTACCAGATGAAACATCTCCCGCGCTCCGCGCCTGCGCACGTGGGATTCGAATAATGGCCACAGCGGCGCTTGCGTGTTGTGGGCCTTGAACGCCGCAATTTTTGTCTCCAGATAGTCGCCAATGTCGATGATCGCGGTTGCCGGCGGCAGCGTGACTGGCTGCCGGTCAGGCAGGTTGAAATCCACCGTGCCGTAGTAAAGTTTCTCAGTTCGGTGCGCAGTAATTTCGCCAACCAGTTGGTCGGGATAACGATTGGCCCGTCCCGCCCAGTGAAACGCCAGGCTAGCGAAAACGGAAGCCATGGAATGATCGATGTGGCCGGTAACGGAGCCGTCGGGGCCGAAGGTAATCAAGACTTGCGGACGAAACCGGCGGATATGCAGAGTCAACTCGCATACGACTTTATAAAGATCCTGCCGGTAGAGCTGCCCGTCAGGATAGTCCAAAACGATTCCCCTGGAGATTTTGAGAATTTCACAAGCCGCCGCAAACTCCTTGCGCCGGGTATCTGCCAGTTCCTGGTCATTTGCAGTACAGCCTCGATGGCTCGCCGCCTGCCCCGGAGTGAGGCAGATTACGCAGGTCTCGACGCCCCGGTCGTGGTAGAGGCGAAGGGTACCACCAAAGCCTCCGGCCTCATCGTCGGGGTGGGCCGTGATGCACATCAATCGCAACATTCATTTATTGTAACTTGTTGGTTATGTTGAACTGATCTCTGGCTCAAGTACGCAACATCTTGCTTGTCATTTAACCGGACACGTTATTGCCTTAACAAACCGCCGGTTTCGCACTAAAATAGTGCCGCTCGGCAGAGGCGGGGATTTGACCTGCCTACGCGGCGAAAGCGCCCCCGCCTACACTGACAGGAGACAGTTGTGCACGTTCTAGTGACCACCGATACGTTAAGCGGAGTGTGGGCTTACACGCAGGAACTGGTCACGGGCCTGGTGAGTCGTGGCGTGCGGGTCACGCTGGTTAGCCTGGGCGATATTCCGCTTCCCCATCAAACCTCATGGATGGATGATCTTCAGGGCCTTGAATACTGTCCCACCGCGTTTCGTTTGGACTGGATGCAGGAGGCCGAACAAGATCTGACAGATTCATCCGCATATCTGACCGCATTGGTCAAGGAACTCAAGCCTGATCTGCTGCACTTGAATCAACTGTGCTATGGAAACCTTCCGGTCGACCTTCCACGCGTGGTTGTGGCGCACGGCGATTTAATCAGCTGGTGGAAAGAAGTGCATGGACACGAACCGCGCGAGGGTCGCTGGATGCGCTGGTATCGCGAGGCGGTGATCCGTGGCTTGTGGCACGCCGACGCAGTGGTGGCGCCATCCTTGTGGATGCTGGATGCCATTCGGGAGTGCTACGCCCGTCCCAGACGCGACGCGGTGATTTACAACGGACGCAATCCCGCCTTCTTTAATCCCTACGTGAGCAAGGACGATTCCGTGTTGTCGGTTGGGAGACTGTGCGATGCCGGCAAGCAAGTAAGCCTGTTGACCCAGCATATTCATCCGCTGCCGGTGTGTATTGTCGGGGCGGAAGCAGCGGTCGCCGAGGCCAAGGTTCCCATTCGCACCGATGTCAAGCTGGCAATCGACCGCGTCACCGTAGCTTTGAAAGGGCCGCAGACTGAAGCGCAGTTGCGCACCCTTTACAGCCGCGCATCCATTTACGCAGCCACATCGAGATATGAGGCTTTTGGCATGGCGCCGCTGGAAGCCGCGTTCTCGCGATGCGCGATTGTCGCCAATGATATCCCTTGCTTCCGGGAAATTTGGGGCGATGCCGCAATTTATTTCGAGGCCAATGACGCCTCGAGCCTGGCCGATGTGATTCGCCGAATGCACGAGCACCGCGATCTTTGCCGCGGCTATGCAACCCGCGCCTACCAGCGCGCACGCGAATGTTTTACCGCCAAGCGCATGATCGACGAATACGTAAAGCTGTACCACAGCCTGGTGGAGGCGAAATTGGCAGTGGCCTAGAAACGCTGCTGGCCCCTGGCTCCTGCTCGGAACTCTACTTTGACGATCTGCGGCTTTTCCCTGAGCACCGCATTGCACAAGCGTGCTTGTGGCTAGGAGCTAGCGGCTAAAAGCTGTTATCTTCATACTCAACACACTTCATCTGGAGGACTCATGGCTGCAGTCAAAATTACCGTCCGACCTAACGGCCCCTATCGCGTGGAGGCTCCTGAAGGTGCGGTCGAACTGGTCGATGTCAACGGCACTAAGTACGATCTCACCGGTAAACCCGCTTTTTCTCTTTGCCGCTGTGGTGGATCTGTCAGCAAACCATTCTGTGATGGCACACACAGCAAGATTGGCTTCCAGGGTGCGGAGTTGGCGGTGAAGGAGGCGGAAAGCTGAACTGAGTACACGCAATCAGAAGTGCGGATTGGTATTACGGAACAAAGTGAAAAATGAGCTTGGCTTTGGTTCGTGAAGAGGTGGGCTCGTACTTCCATTTCTTGATCGCCCTGACTGCAGCTTCGGCCAGGATCGGATTTCCCCCGGTTACGTTAGTGTCTTCGACAGCGCCGCTCGAGGTGATAGTTGCCTCTAAACGCACGTAACCGCCGATGCCCGCACGCTTCAGATCCGGCGGGTAATCAGGCTCAACCCGGTAAACAATTTTTCTGTCTGGATTTTCGGTCTGAGCGTGCGCTGTTTGCACATTAGACGCGGCCAGCAGCGAAAGACCGACTAGCAGGCTAAAACAAAGTATCGGCCACATACCGCTTGGTGCCAGTCGGCGAGATGAAAGTATCTTGCGCACACAACTCCCATGGGAATCTACAAACTAGCGGACCTGCTCGTGCGCAGACAAGTTACCAAGGTGAGTGGCGGGTTGAACAAATCAGGAAAACGGAAAACTCCGATCAGTGGATGGTCTTCGTCTTCCGCGACATGTAATCCATCAGCAGGTACTGGCCTAATGTGTACGGGGTGGTGAAGTACGCCTTGCCGCGGCACATTTCCGTGACCTTTTGCACGAACTGCACCAGCCCGTGATCCGAAGCCAGCATGAAAGTGTTGATCAGGACGCCGGCACGTTTGCACTTGGAAACCTCTTCCAGCGTCTGGCTGACGACCAGCGGATCGAGGCCGAAGGCGTTCTTGTAAATGCGGCCGTCTTCGAGCGTGAGAGCGGAGGGCTTGCCGTCGGTAATCATCACGATCTGCTTCATGTCTTTCCGTTGCCGCTGCAGAATGCGCTGCGCCAAGCGCAGGCCCTCGCGGGTATTCGTGTAGTACGGCCCCACCTTCACGCGTGCCAGTTGCGACAAAGGCACTTCTTCTGCCGAATCGTGAAACAGAATCAGAGACAAAGAATCGCCCGGATACTGGGTGCGGATCAGATGCGACAGCGCCATTGCGACTTTCTTCGCCGGCGTGAAGCGATCTTCCCCATAAAGGATCATGGAGTGCGAACAATCAAGCATGAGCACAGTCGCGCACGAAGACTGGTATTCGCACTGATGCACCTGCAGGTCGGAATATTCAATGTTCAGTGGGAGCGTCATGCCCTCGCGCTGGATGGCGTTTGAAAGGGTTGCGGTAATATCGAGATTCAAGGTGTCGCCGAATTCATACTGTCTTGATGCGCCGCTGGCTTCGATGCCAGTTGCCATATCGCGAGTATCGTGGCGTCCGAAGCTCGATTTTCCCAGCGAGCCCATCAAATCGCGCAACGTCTTGAAGCCAAGAAAATCCAGGCTCTTGTCGGTGATTTCAAATTTCACCTGCTGCTGCGCCTCGCCCACCTGCCCGCCGACGCTTGATTGCCGCGAAGGATCGTGGGCCTCGTCGATGCTGATGTAATCCTCCTGCTGCATGCGCTGAATCAATTGATCGATCAGTTCATCCAGCGTGCCCTCCATTTGCATCTCTTGCATTTGTTGGCGCATTTGTTCATCGAGCAAATTGCTGTCGAGCAATGCCTGCTCGATGGCGCGGCGCAGATCGTCCAGAGTCTGCTCACCATCTCCAAAATCGTCGTACATGTAATTCTGGAATCCGCTCTGCAGCAGGTAATCGGACAGCGCGCTGAGCAGGTCCTCCATGCTCATTTCACTGGCAGGGTCGGGAACGTACTTGCTGTAGCGAATGCGTTTCATAGAAAGCTTCTGGCTTCTAGCTTCCAGCTACTACCTCCAACGGGTTTAGCTAGAAGCTAGAAGCTGATCTAATTAAATGATCTCCTGCCGCGAAACGGTACATCCTCTCGCTCAAAAGGTTTTTCCGCAACTTTCGGCGGTTTTTCTCCGGCGCTGAACAAACGCTCTTCATTCCGCCCGATGCGTTTGTGCGCGTGCAGGCCTTCGAGCACAAACTCCGCTGCTGAGACTTGCGTTTCCGGGCTTTCTTTGGGTCCGACGTTCAGCTTGACCAACTTTTCCATTAGCCCCTGAATGCCGCGCAGCGATTGCAGAGCCTCGACGGCGCCAGCGCTGTCCGCCAATTGAATTTCGCCGCCGAGATCGAACCACTGCACCACTTGGTTCATGTCTGTGCCTTTAAAGTATCCGTCGTAGGTTTTGGCGATCGCGGTTCGAATCAGCTCGCGGCTCACGTGGTCGGCGCCTTTCATCTCGCCTTCGTACTCCAGTTCAAGCTTGCCGGTGATGGCGGGCAAGGCCGCATACACGTCGCCGATGCGCGGCACGACCAGCTTTTCATCATGCCGGATGGCGCGGCGTTCAGCGTTCGAGATCACGTTCTCCATCGTAGAAATAGGCAGACGTTGACTTACGCCGGAGCGCTTGTCAACTTTTTTATCCTCGCGCGCGGCAAAAGCGATTCGCTCGATCACTTCTTGCACATATTTCGGAATGTGCAACTTGTAGCCATCTCGCTTGGTCCAGGCTTCTTGCGTGGTGATGGCCATGCCTTCTTCGACGGAAACCGGATAGTGCGTGCGAATCTCGGAGCCAATGCGATCTTTTAATGGTGTGATGATTTTCCCGCGTGCCGTGTAATCCTCCGGGTTGGCGCTGAATACCAGCGCGACGTCCAGCGGGAGACGGATGGGATAGCCCTTAATCTGCACATCGCCTTCTTGCATGATATTGAACAGGCCCACCTGAATCTTTCCGGCGAGATCGGGCAACTCGTTAATGGCGAAGATGCCGCGATTGGCGCGGGGCAGCAATCCGTAATGGACGGTCATCTCGCTGCCCAGTTCGTGGCCGCCGCGTGCCGCCTTGATGGGATCGATGTCCCCGATCAAGTCGGCGATGGTCACATCGGGCGTGGCCAGCTTTTCCACGTAGCGATCGTCCTGGCTGAGATATGCAATCGGCGTATTGTCACCATGCTTGGCAATCTCTTGGCGGCAACGCGGGCAGATGGGCGAGTAGGGATTGTCGTGAATTTCGCAGCCCGCGATGTATGGCATCTGGGGATCGAGCAGCGTGGTCAGAGCGCGCAGAATGCGGCTCTTGGCCTGGCCGCGAAGCCCCAGCAGAATGAAATTGTGGCGCGAGAGAACCGCGTTGATAATCTGCGGCACCACGGTGTCGTCGTAGCCGACGATGCCGGGGAAAATTGGCCCGCCCTGGCGGATCCTGGCGGTCAGATTGTCGCGCAATTCGTCCTTCACGCGGCGGTTTCGCAACTGTTCTTCGGAAAATGGACTGTGGCGCAATTCGCCGAGCGTCCCAGGAAAACTCATGATAGAAAAACCCCCACTGCCTCTGGCCAGATTATACGCCGAGCTGAGTTGTCATCCCGCATGGCCGTTGCCTCCGGCTTTGCGGCGGACGTGCACGGTCCGGCGCATTGTCGGCAAAATGTTTTCAAAGAACGCAATAATCGCACGCAGGCGTTCAGCCTCCGATTTCATGCCCAGCAAACTTTGTTTAAAGTCGAGATCAAGGGGAAGCGAACCCGCCAGATGGAACGATAGCGTGCCTTCGTCGACTTCGGATGATCTCTCCGGTTCGGCTCCGGCCAAAATCATAATCTCGCCATGCAGTTTCAGAGCCTGGGTTATTTCTTCCCGCGAGGCGGCGACCAGCTCGTCCCGCAAATAGATCACCTCGGCTTGCAGAAATGAGCGCTCCTGGTTCAGTTGCAAAACCTCGAAGCGCACGCGTCCTTCGGTGACAATGTCCATCCGTCCATCTTCATATTTCTTCGTGACGGTGAGAATTTCCGCAGTGCACCCGATCTCGGCGAGCTCTTGTTCCTTGGTTCTAAGCACGCCGAAATGCTGGCTGCGGTCGAGGCATTCAGAGATCATTTCGCGGTAGCGCGGTTCGAAAATATGCAGCGGCAGAGGCGTCCCGGGAAGCAGAACCAAGTCCAGCGGAAACAGCGGCAGCAACGTGCTCAAGAACAGCCTCCGAGATTCTTCGCGATGCGAATTTCTTGATTGTACGTCAGAGTTTTGCCTTCAGCCTGCTTGACTTCGGAGCGCTAGAAGATTAGAAGCTCCGAATGGGAACGCGCCAAGCCGAACTCGCTGGCAAGGTTGTGGTGGTGACCGGAGCCTCCATGGGCATCGGCGAAGCCATCGCCAAGATTTTTGCTGACTCTGGCGCCAGCGTGGTGCTGCTTGCGCGCGATGCGGAACGCACGGAAGCTGCCCGGGCTCGAATCGGCCACCAGGAACACACTCTGGCGCTCGCCTGCGACGTGCGCAATCGCGAAGAGATTGATCGAGTAGTTGGCCTTACGCTTCACCATTTCAAGCGCATTGATGTTTGGATCAACAACGCCGGCCACGGCATATTGGATTCAGTTACCAACGTGGATATGGCCGCCTGCCGCGAGACTTTTGAAACCAATTTCTTCGGTGCGCTGGAAGCCATGCAAGCCGTAATTCCGGTGATGAAGCAGCAAGGCTCCGGCGCGATTATCAATATTTCAAGCGTCGCCGGACATATTCCCCTGCCGTTCCATGCGATTTACAGCGCCACCAAGTTCGCCATGAACGCGATCGGCAAGGGCGCGCGCATCGAATTGAAGAACTCGGGGATCAACGTGATGACCGTGTGCCCAGGGTACGTGCGCACAGGGTTCGGCGCGAATGCGGTTAAAGGCACAGAGCAGAAGCAGGTGCGGCCGGCGAGCGTGCGCGGGATTTCCGGCGAGCGCGTAGCCAATGCCGTGCTTCAGGGATATTTGAAAGGCAAGCGGGAAGTCGTAGTTCCCTGGACCATGCATCCGATGATCAAGCTGTATCAGCTTTTTCCGGGGTTGGTGGAATGGTCGATGGTGAAAATGGCGCGGGAACGCGTCTAGCGGCGGTCAACCGGGCCAGGGCAGGATGCCGGCGCTACGAAGATTTCAGTTCGTCCAGCATAGCCGTCATCTCGGATTGTGCGTGAGTATTGCCGGTGCGCCTGGCAGACGAAATTCCGTCAACCAGCATTTTCTTGGCTTCCTCAGCTCGATTCGCCTTCGACAGTGTCTGTGCGGCCATAAAATATCCCGCGGTGTAATCGGGATGGGCAGAGAGCAACTTCGCGAATTCCGCGAGCGCGCGTTCGACTTCGCCGGAGTTCGAGTACTCCATGGCGAGGCCGTAGCGCGCGAAAGCATCGTCAGGATTCTGCCCAAGAATTTCGTTAAGCATTGCCAGTCGTTCCATGAAATCAGCTCTCAGCTTTCAGCCAAAACATCTGAGTCACGAGATTACTACAAAGTCGGATGAGCTCGGAGAACGCAGACCGCTTTAAACACTGGCGATTCATTTCCTGGGTGAGTACAATGCCTTCATCTCGCAACCGGGGTTTTAGCCAGTGGCATGTCCATTTTTTATGCCGACGAGCAAATTAGAAGATGGCGGTTGGTTGCATCCCTCGCGATTGCCTCTGGGCGGCGGATGGAGCGGCCAGTGCTGCGCACCCGGCCACGAAGGTACGGAACCAAGCGATCAGGAAGTGCACGAGTTCTGCAATCTGGGTTACGCGGCGAGCTGCCAGCGACTGCCCAAGGACCGAGCTTACGACGCAATACGATTTTCGATTGCTCGCGACCAGGGTGATCGCCTGCAGATTTGGTTCATATACGAGTCCGGGCATCGTCCAGCGGGGCACGGAACGCTGCAATACGATCTCTCGCTCGGCCAGTGGACTTCGTCGCATTCCGACTCGCGCCTTCAGAAGATGGCAGACTGTTATCTGCAATCCTACTTATTGCGCAGGACACAGCCTCCTGTTGCTTCCAGTGCGAGCTGAACTCCATGAGCATAACTCACGATCAAAACGCCATGAACAGCAAGCCCATCGAGCAGAACGATGAAATGATGCTCCCGCGCCCGGTGCGGGATTCGCAATCCGAGATGTCGGAGATTGTTTTGCCCAACGACGCTAATCCGCTCGGTGCCTTGCTGGGCGGCCGGCTGATGCATTGGATCGATCTGGCGGGAGCTATGGCAGCGCATCGGCACGCGCGAAACTACGTAGTCACTGCCGCCATTGACCACATGGATTTTTGGGTTCCTGTCCACGTGGGTGACCTGGTAATTCTGCGCTCCTCGGTGAATCGAGTCTTCCGCACTTCCGTGGAGGTCGGGGTAAAAGTCTGGGTGGAAAATTACATCGCCGACGAATGCCATCACGTCGGTTCTGCCTATTTGACGTTTGTGGCGATCGATGCGGCCGGAAGCCATCTGCAAGTCCCAGCGGTTATTCCGGAGACAGAAGACCAGCGGCGGCGCTACGACGATGCCGGTCGGCGCCGCGAGATTCGCCGGGCCGAACGGGAGCGCCGAAAAGCCAATCTTCGCTAGAAGGGACGTAGCGAGAAGAAGACGTGGCCAGCAACGCCTGTACACTTTACTTGCCGCTGTGGACACGCAGCTTGCTGCGGTTTTCGTACCAGCTGACACTATGAGTTCCCGCCTGAAGGGCAAGATAGCGATCATCACCGGCGCCGGTAGCGGTATTGGCCGCGCTTGCGCCCTGGCCCTGGCGCACGAAGGCGCAAGGCTTGCGTTGGTGGGCCGGCGAAAAAAACTTCTGGAAAAAGTGGCGGCTGAAATTGGCAGTTCGGGACTTGTCCTGGCGGCGGATATTTCCCAGCAAGGTGAGGCGGAGCGGATCGTCGAGCAAACGGTCTCCCACTTCGGCGGCCTGAACGTTTTGCTCAACAACGCGGGCGTGCTCCATGTGGGAACCGCCGAGCGGATCACCGAGGAACAGTGGGATCAGACCTTTAATGTTAATGTTCGCGCTGTTTGGCTGCTCTCCCGAGCAGTGCTGCCTGCCATGCGGAAGGCCGGAGGCGGTTCCATCATAAACATGGCCTCAGTCCTTGGCATTAACGGAGCGCGCAACCGGGCCGCGTATGCGGCCTCGAAAGGCGCGGTGGTGTTGCTCACCAAGTGCATGGCCATCGATTGCGGGCAGGAACAAATCCGCGTCAACGCAATCTGCCCATCCTTCGTCGAGACTGATCTCACTGCCGCCGTCATCCGCCAGGCCCCAGACCCTAATTCTGTGCGTGCAGAGCGGATCAGCGTCCACCCTCTTGGCCGCCTGGGCCAGCCGCAGGATATCGCGGGACTCGCAGTCTACCTGGCCAGCAATGAGTCTTCCTGGGTAACAGGCTCAATTTTCCCGGTTGATGGGGGCTATCTGGCGCTATGACCCTGGAAACTTTCCCGCCCCAACGGTAGTCTAATTGGTAGGTGTTTCTGTCTTGCCTGCCTATCGCGTTTTCATGAAAGCTTTTAAGCTGATTTCCGCTTTTGCGCTTGTCATATTGGTCGCCGGATTTGCACGGGCCAGCGAACCGGCTGCGCCCACTTCTATTCTTCCCAAAGAATTCGGCGGTTGGCAGATGGCAGGCTCATCGCGAACCAGCAACGACCCATCGGTTGCTGACCCGGTCAACGCAGCGGTTCTCAAAGAATATGACTTTAACAGCTTCGAATCCGCCACCTATATGCGGGACGACGGGCGCAAGCTTACTTTGCGGGCTGCCCGATTCGGCGACGCCAGCGGTGCTTACGGCGCTTATACCTATTACAAAACTCGGGAGATGCTGATCGAAAAAGTCGGCGACGGAGCCGCTTCGATGAACGAGCGCGTGCTCTTTTATCGGGGAAACATTCTGGTTGACGCAGTATTTCAAAAGCTCTCCGCGATGTCGGCTGCCGAGTTGCGCGAGTTGGCACAAGATCTCCCGCTGCCTGCGGGCAACACCCGCAATTTGCCCGGGTTGCCCGCTTATCTGCCGCCTCAAGCCTACGTAAAGAACACGGCAAAATATGTTGTGGGATCGGCCGCGCTGCAGAATCTCGATGCTCCAATTCCAGCCTCGCTGGTGGACTTCAGTTCCGGCGCCGAGGTGGTGTTGGGCAATTACAACAGCTCGGGCGGCGAAGCCACGCTGATGCTGATCTCCTATCCGACGCCGCAGATTGCAGCCGACCACCTGCGCCGCATCGAGGCTGCCAGTCAGCAGAACATCAATCCGCAGAACAACGGAGCCACGGCGAACTCGGCTCCCACGCTTGCCAATCCAATCTTCCACAAGCGTACCGGTCCCATCGTGGTGGTCGTCGCTGGTCCACTCTCCCAGGCCGAAGCCAAATCGCTGCTGGCGGCGGTGAATTATGACGCGAACGTCACCTGGAACGAGAATACACATTTCACCAAACGAGACAATCTCGCAAACCTTCTGGTGAATGTAATTATTCTCTGTTTCATCATCATTGGCTTCGCTTTGGTCGCAGGAGTGGCCTTCGGTGGCATTCGCATACTCGCCAGACGGATGTTCCCTGGCCGGGTTTTCGAACGGGCTGAGAACCGCGAATTTATCGCGCTGCACTTGTCGGAAAAGCCTCCCGAGAGGTAAATACTGCGGTAACTGCTTAAAACAAAAGGTTTTAGTCGAACCATCCTGAAATTCGTCTCATATTGATCAGTTTGCAATATTTATTTACCTGTTCACTAAGCCATTGAAAATAAAGACATTTATTTCCTAGATATAACTTGACACCCCCCTTTTTCGGCTCATAAGATTTCGCCAGAAAGTTTTGACGGCCTGATCTCCGTTAGAACTATTCTCCCTTGAAAGAAAAGGCCGCCCAAGTTGCCGGGTGGCCTTTTCGTTTTCCTTGAGATTTCACACCCACTTCTTTCGTCAAGCGTGAATCGGCGCCGGTATTTTGTTGGAACGGTCATGCGATACACTTCGTATCTGGCTAGCGTAGCGCGGTCGGTTGGTTGGAGGATTTCATGTTTTGCGATAAATGCGGCGCCACACTACAGACGGATCAGCTCTTTTGCAGCCGCTGCGGAAAAGAAGTTGCCGCCGGGGTGATAACGGGTTATCCGCGACGCAGTCGAGTCCGCGAACATGTTCGCCTTCTGGGAATTTTCTGGCTGGCGCTGTCGGCGCTGGATGGCTTGATGGGAGTTGCGTCTTATGTCGTAGCCAATACCGTTTTCAACCTGGGCACTCATCCCGACCGCCCGACATTCTTGCATCCGCTGCTGAGTTTTATCGGAATCCTCGTGGTGATAAAAGCCTTCGCCGGATTTGCCACCGGCTGGGGTTTGATACAACGCGAACCGTGGGCCCGCACGCTGGCGGTGGTGCTCGCCTTTCCTTCACTCTTCTTCAACGTCCCCTTTGGCACAGCCTTGGGCATCTACACTCTTTGGGTGCTGCTGCCCGCCGAGTCCGATCTGGAGTATGACAAGGAAGTGCAAAGCGCCGGTGCCAGCGCCAGTTGAGCACCGGTTTTTCTCTAGAAACGTAGCTGACCAGGTTTCTGCGACGCGGATTAGCGTGACTATTCAATCGGCAGCAACAAGACTGGCCATAGCATGGACCGCAACGCGTGAGTGGCGTGATTCCTGCCCAACCCGTTCTGGCAGTTCATAACTTGCGCTTCCCCGGTGTCATCCCGAAGACGGTCTGCTATTATGCTGAGATTCGTTCAGTTTTTCGAATGCTATCGAGAATAATGCTATGACTCATTTAGGGAGAATCGGTGCCTAGCCAGAAACAGTTGAAGTGGTCTCAACTGAAGGTCGGGCTTACGGTGCTGGCAGCCAGCATCGCTTTAGGCGTGCTGATTCTGCTTATGAGCGGTACCGGCGGTATCTTCACTAAGAAGATTGCACTGAAATCGTATTTCGATAACGCCGGAGGATTGCGCGAAGGCGCGCCGGTGCGGCTGCAGGGCGTGGACATCGGCAATGTTTCCGCGATCCGTGTAGTGTCTGAACCTGCCCACCGGCTCACTCCGGTTGAAGTGACCTTGAAGGTGAGCACCAAATATCACGCTAATTTGCACAAGGATTCATTCACTTCGCTTGCGACCGCGGGTGTGTTGGGTGAAACCTATATTGATATTGACAGCTCGCAAGCCAGCGGACCTCAGGTCCAACCTGGTGATGTGCTGGCTATTCGCGAGACACCAGATATTCAGGACGTGGTGCGCGCCAGCCAGGGCACGCTGCAAAATCTGGATGCGCTGGAGAAGCGGGTGGATCGCATCCTTGCCTTCATTGAGAGCGGGCAGGGTTCTATCGGCAAGGTGATCTATGACGCCACCCTCTACAACCGGCTGAATGCCACGGTCGGTCAATTCCAAAACTTGGTAAGTGATGTCACTTCGGGCAAAGGCAGCCTCGGCAAATTGCTCGTCGACGATCAGCTTTATCGAAACGCAAATGCGACCATCGACAAGTTGAATGGGATTATCGACGACTTGAACGCCGGCAAGGGGACCGCTGGTAAGTTCTTGAAAGATCCCACTCTTTACAACACGGCGAATGACACCATTGCCAACGTCAAAAAGTTAACTGAGGATGTCAATGCCGGCAAAGGCGCGATAGGCGTAATGGCCAAGAACGAAGAGTTCGCCCACAAACTGCAAAACACCATGAACAAACTCTCGGATCTGAGCGACCGGCTGAATTCGGGCGAGGGCACGATAGGGAAGCTGCTCCAGGATCCGACGGTCTACAACCATACCAGCGAACTGCTGGTGGAAACACAGCAACTGATTAAAGCCATCCGCCAGAATCCCAAACAGTATCTGACCATCCACTTGAAGATTTTCTGAGATTCGACGCCCCGCCCCGCAGCCCCGGACGCCCCGTCCGGGAAGCTCAACCCCGATCGAGTGCAGCACCCTGATCCCTTCGCGTTGCTTGGGGTGGCAATTTGTAATGGGGTGTAGCGAGAATGAAGCGGATCTAAACCACACTCGGCTGGCTGCGGACATCTCGGGAAGTTGAATCGGCTTGCTCGTGCGCGTGATAGCTGGAGCGTACCATCGGGCCGGATTCCACATGGCGGAAGCCAAAGCGCAAAGCCTCATCTTTCAAATATCGGAATTCGTCCGGCGTGTAGAAGAGCGCAATGGGAAGATGGTCGCGGGACGGCCGCAGATACTGGCCCACCGTCAGAATGTCGACGCCTCGCGAGCCAAGATCGCGAAACACTTCCACCAACTCAGGAATGGTTTCACCCAGACCCACCATAACACCCGACTTGGTCACCATCCCCGGAGAGAACGTTTTGGCATTCTCCAGCAAGCGCAGCGTGCGCTCGTAGCGGGCGCCAGACCGTACCACCCTATAAAGCCGCGGCACCGTTTCCGTATTGTGGTTGAGAACATCAGGCTGGGCATCGAGAACGATTCGCAGTGCGTCGTCAATTCCCTGAAAATCAGGGATTAAAACTTCAACACGGCATTCAGCAGACAGCTCGCGAATCTGACGTATCGTTTCCGCAAAGACTCGGGCTCCACCCAAATTATCATCGTCGCGATTAACGCTGGTCACGACGGCATGTTTCAAGCCAAGCGTTGCCACTGCCTCGGCCACGCGTCGCGGCTCGTCCCAATCGATCGGTCCTGGTCGTCCCTTAGGAACAGCGCAAAAACCGCAGCGCCGGGTACAGATGTCACCTAAAAGCATGAAGGTCGCGGTGCGGTGATTCCAGCACTCCCCAATATTGGGACACTGCGCCGATTCGCAGACCGTGTGCAATCCCAATCCGCGAGCCAGTTTTTTGAGATTGTGAAAGTTCTCGCCCACCGGAGCTTTGGCTCTGAGCCACTCTGGCTTGGGCTGGCGCATCGGCGTCGCGAGATCGATCTGGACGAACTGTGAAGCTCCTGCCATCGCTCCTTCGATTTTACACGTGCAATTGCCAATTCACGAAGCGCAACCCTTTTCACCACGGAGCCACAGAAACACAGAGGACCCTTAGACCTTTGCAAAAGCACTGAAGCTACCAGCGCCTTTTGAACATGAAGCCTTCTCTGTATCTGTGGTGAAAGCCGTTTACGTTACCCGCACATCAAACAGTGCCAGCCAATACTGAAGCGATTGCAGAGCAAAGCCGCAAAGGATGAGCCCAATACCAAAAGCCCCAAGCCGCCGCTCGGGAAGGATGTCGGCGTAGTACTCGATATATGGGTTCACCGTCGCTCCGATGCCGGTGACGAGGCCCGTTACCAGTCCCAGGCGGATCGCAAAAGCCCAGGCGTGGTCAAGACGATGCACCAGGGCACTGCAAACAATTGCTGAGGCGATGTATCCCAATGCCCGCATCACGGTTCCCCAGAACTGACGGCGAGTCAGGCGTGGCCGGCGAGAGGCGACATAATCGATAGCCGGGCGCATGCCGCGAGCGTAGGCGATTATTTGGCCGGCGGTGATGAAGGTGGCGAATGCGATTGCGTATTCCAGGCCTAGAATCCTGTACAGCCCAGCGCCAAAGGCGAGTCCGCGAATAGCACTGAAGAATCCCTCCCAGAATAAGGAATAATGTTTCAGACCACGAGCCGCCCGATTGAGTTCAATTGAGACCGTGATTCCAGACGCAAGCCCCGAGGCCAAGCCAAAGAACAGGCCGAGGCCAAGACCGTAGCCGATGCCGAACACGATCGAATATGTTACCGCTCGGGTAAGCAAACGCAGTGGACCGTGCTGTCCGCCTAACAAGTCGTACGCAAGATAAAGGCTGCCTAGCACGTCGAGAAAAGTGCCCGCGACGCTCACAGCTGCTACCGTGTGGTGGTCGATCGGCACGTAACAATTGTGCACGAATCATGGCTTGCTCGAAAGGGATTCTGCAAGGAGGGCAACTCAGATGTAGCAGACGGTTTTTCGCGCCTACCTGACTAACCTTCCAGATAAGCGTCAATCCACTCTTTGATTCTGAAACGGCGGTCGTCCTGATTGTCGAAGCGGATGCCGAAGGTTTTGCCGACAGGATTACGCCAGCTTACCGCGCAGCGAACCCATATCCGGGGCAAGGTCAGCAAAGCGAACGAGATCTCTCCGGACAGGCCTATGGCGATATCGTCAGCGCTGCGCAGAGACATTCCTCCGGAACTGATTTCAATACTGGTTGCCGTGATCTTGCGGCCATCACTGGCCACGAAGGCAATCTCCGTGATCACCGGAATGCGCACATACCGCCGCATCTCGTGCAGCACGAGCATCTGCGTCGCCCGCACCAATTTCAGCACAGCCTGGCGTTCGAGAGGTTCGTGGAAAATGGCATTGATGCCGCACTTCGAGTAGCGAATCGCGTCCTGAGCGCTGCCCCCCACGGCATACAGAACGATGCGGCTGTTAGAAGGCGAAGTGCGTGCGGACTCCATCACCTCCTGCGCACCCGGGCCCAGCTTGACCACGCAAGCCTCAAATTTCTCTTTTTTCAAGCGTTCCGCCGCATCTCCGTTCAGCGCGACACTCTCGACGCCAAACTGCCGGAAGCATTCCGCGAGGGTATTGCGGAAGGGTTGTTTGATATCGACAAGCGCTACCCGCGCCGCGGCCTTCTTGTTCGCAAGCGCAGGCATTACGAGGGTTCCGAGAGCTTTGTCCATAGACGAAGTTATTCTGGCTAGAATCTATTCTGTATTGCACCATCGGCATTGGCAAAGGAGAAGAAGGCCAATCCCTGAGTACGAAGGTCGCATTACCTGCGGTAACCGGAGGCGTCCTAAGGTTCCTTGCCAAGCTGGTCGTGGCCGTTAGTCGTCGGTCGTTGGTACAACTGCAATCCATGAGGCCCGGGCCCAACGACCGGCGTGTAACGATCCATGACTAGCGATCCATGACTAGCGATCCATGACTAACGATCCATGACTAGCGATCCATGACTAACGATCCATGACTAATGACCAGCGACTATTTTCGGGCCTTCCGCCGCAGTTGGCACCAAGCCTTCAATAGTCGTGTAGAGTTCTTTGACGGACAGAGGTTTTGCGATGTAGCCGTCCATTCCGGCTTGCAGACAGCGCTCTCTGTCCCCCACCATGGCGTGCGCGGTCATGGCTACGATCGGAGTGTGTTTTCCCGTAATCTTTTCGCCTTCGCGAATGCAGGCGGTGGCTTCGAGCCCGTCCATCTCCGGCATTTGCACATCCATCAGGATGAGATCGAAAGAGGCGTTCCGCGAGGCCTCCAACGCCGCTTTACCGGTTTCCACCAACACCACCGTATGCCCTCTTTTCTCCAAAAGGCGAATTGCCAGAATCTGATTCACGCGATTGTCTTCGGCTAACAGAATGTTCAGATGTTTGCGACCCTCCCGCAGGGAATGAGTCGTGATCAGAGTGGGTGTTTCTGCTTCCTGCGACAAGTTTGTCGCCAGCCCGCTCTTTGCATCCCCGGGATTATTGAGCACCGTTTGAATAGCCTGGAGAAGATCCGAATGTTTAATGGGTTTGGGCAGATACGCCTGAATGCCCAATTCGCGACAACGCGCGGCATCGCCCCGGAAGCCGGCCGAAGTGAGCATAATCGAAACCAACGACGAGAGTTCCGGGTCCTGCATCATCTGCTTTGCCACCTGGAAGCCGTCGACTTCCGGCATTTGGGCGTCAAGCAGTACCAGTGAAAATGCTCTTCCCTCCGCACGGGCTTGTTTTAACAGGTCCAGAGCGGAGCGTCCGCCTTCCGCCTCGACGGTCTTCATCTTCCAGACGGCCAGCATTTCCTTGAGAATTCGGCGGTTGGTGGCATTGTCGTCCACAATCAAAACCGACAGGTCGCGAAGGTTGTCGAGGTCTGCGGCCGCTCGCTTGCCACTCAACGATTTCTGCGATTCGAAACTCGCAGTGAAGTGAAATGTACTTCCCCGGCCGGGTTCGCTTTCCAGCCACATGCGGCCATTCATTTTCTCCACCAGGCGCAAGCATATCGAGAGGCCGAGACCAGTTCCGCCATATTTGCGCGTGGTTGAATTGTCGGCTTGGGTAAAGGCTTCGAAAATCGTTGCCTGCTTTTCCAGCGGGATGCCAAGGCCGGTATCACTCACCGAAAAATGGAGCGCCGTTTGGTCCCCGGATTCGTGCCGGGTTTCCACATGCATAACAACTTCGCCCTGGGAGGTGAATTTTACGGCATTCCCGACGAGGTTGGTGACAATTTGCCGTAACCGGGTAGGATCCCCTCCCAGGGCGTCCGGCACCTCCGGTGGAATTTGACACGCCAGCTCAAGTCCTTTTTCGTGGGCGCGCATACTCATGACTTTCATGGCGTTGTCCAGGCAGTCGCGCAAACTGAATTCGATAATCTCCATATCCAGCTTGCCGACTTCAATCTTGGAAAAGTCGAGGATGTCATTGAGCAGCACCAACAGCGACTCGGAAGAGCTTTTGACCAGATTCAAGTAACCACGCTGCTCGTGGTTGAGTTCGGTGTCCAGGACTAGTTCGGTCATGCCGATTACTCCGTTCATCGGCGTGCGAATTTCATGGCTCATGTTGGCGAGGAACTCGCTCTTGGCGCGGTTGGCTGCTTCCGCAGCTTGCCGGGCCTCATGCAAAACCTGCTCGGCTTGCTTTCGCTGAGTAATATTCACGAAAGTCACGACCGTGCCAATTACATTTCCATCCCGCAGCATGGGGTAAGACCAGTATTCGACGGGAAAGCTGGTACCGTCGCGACGCCACAGGACTTCGTCATCGATGTGGGTGCCCTTCCGGCGGCGAAAGGCTTCATAGATGTGGCACTCGGCTACGGGGTAATGGGTTCCGTCAGGCCGCGAATGGTGCATCAGGGTGTGCATGTTCTTGCCCAGCAACTGGGCAGCCCCCGGATAACCCAGTTGTGCCAGGCACGATGGATTGCAGAATGTGCAATTACCCCGCACGTCGATACCGTAAATTCCTTCGGGGATTGAATCCAACAACAACATGAACAACTCTCGGCTGGCGCATAGTTCCGCTTCCGCCCGTTTCTGCCCGGTAATATCTATGCCGACGCCAGCCAGTCCGGTTATTCGGCCATCCTTATCACGAATCGCCACCTTGGTGGACAGGATATGAGTTGCCTCTCCCTGGTGGTCCACACCCATTTCTTCATGGTTGAGCAACGCCTGTCCCGAGCGGATCACGTTCTGGTCATCTTCGTAAAAACCAGCAGCCAGGTGCTGGGGGTAAATATCGAAATCACCCTTGCCCAGCAACTCGTCAGTGGTTTCAAAACCCAACTGCAGCGCACAGTGCAAGTTGGCCACCACGAACTTCGCCTGAGTGTCCTTTACGTAGAGAAAGTTGGGCACGTTGTCGATCAAGGAGCGTAGGATGGTGCGCTCTTTTGACAGCGCTTCCTCCATCCCGCCACGCACCGCAATCTCCGCTTCCAGGGCCTGGTTGGCTATGCCCAGGTCCGCCGTCCGCTCCCGGATGCGGGCTTCCATCTCATCCTGGGTTCGCCGCAGTTCGTCTTCAATCTGCTCGCGCTCTGTCATCTGCATGGCCAACGAATGGTTAGCCTGCAACAAATCGGCTGCATTTCTCGCTTCGGACTGGAAGGTTGAGTACTTGCTGATGAAAAGGCCGGTCAGCACGGCGATAAGCGCCAGTATCTTCAGCCCATGCGCGCCGAAATACTGGGCGTCGTATACCTTGCTGTAAAAAGACAGGTACGCTAAGTGGGTGAGCGCCGAGAGAATGAGAGAGAGCACCAGCCAATGTTCAAAGTCATCGGTCTTCCAGCATCCTTTCCATAAATAACCGGCTACCGCCAGCGAGCAGAAAAGAGCCGGCAAGAAGTCCGCGGGGCGATGAACCGTATGGTTGGGATTGAAAGGCGAAGGCAGCCATGGCAGGGAAAAAAAGATGAGATTGATAGCGGCCCAGACTGCGACCAGCGAGTAGACCAGGGCTTCATTGATCTCGTGTCCAGGCTTCAATTTCTCGCTCTGCCATGCCACCACACTCGCGCACATGAGCAGAGACATGAACACGGTTGGCATGAATCCGCTCCACGGGACCATGTTGGAGAGCAATGCGGGACTATGTCCTGCAAAGAAAGATGACGTGACCACGGCATGACAGCCCTCGAGAACCGCATTCCCCAGATAGCCGCTGCCCAGCAGGAGAAACATGCCGCTTTTCTTGGTGTAATAACGCACCAGAGCCATGGCGCCGGTAACAAAACCGAGGACGCTGCCGATGGTCTCAAACAGCGTATGCAGTTCAGCATTGCCTTGCCATGCGGAGCGGTGAGCGCCGATGCTAGCTACTAGCACGACGCTGGCGACCACAACGTAGGCGAGGCTCCGTCGGGTGGCGTGGTTTGGCTGCAAACCTTCCATTCAATGGCATTATCGGCAAAGGCGGGAATTTGTTTAGAGCCGGGGTGAAGGCCGGACCCCTGGTCCGTCCCCCATATTGCAACTGTTTAACTACTCCGTCCAACGACGGAAGAGCAAGGCGCCATTGGTGCCGCCGAAGCCAAAGGAATTGGACATGGCGTATTCCACGTCGGCTTTTCTGGCACGGTTCGGCACGTAATCGAGGTCACACTCGGGGTCGGGATTATCCAGGTTGGTGGTCGGAGGGAGGATTTGATCACACAGCGCGAGCACGGTAATGCCGGCCTCCAACCCGCCAGCGCCGCCCAGAAGATGTCCGGTCATCGACTTCGTCGAACTAACCGCCAACTTGCGGGCGTGATCGCCGAAGGCACGCTTAATGGCAATGGTTTCCAGTTTGTCGCCCAGATCCGTCGAGGTGCCATGCGCATTGATATAGTCCACTTTCTCTGGCGCCACTTTGGCATCGTTTAGCGTATTCAACATTACGCGATAAGCGCCGTCCCCGTTTTCGGCTGGCTGGGTGATGTGGTGGGCGTCTCCGCTCATGCCGTAGCCAACGATTTCAGCCAGAATCTTAGCTCCGCGGCGGCGGGCAAACTCCAATTCTTCGAGAATAAGGATGCCGGCGCCTTCGCCAATTACAAATCCATCGCGTCCTGAATCCCACGGTCGGCTGGCCTTCTCCGGCGCATCGTTGCGAGTGGAAAGCGCACGCATCGCCGCGAAACCGCCAACTCCCATGGGAGTGATGGCCGCTTCTGTCCCCCCGGCGATCATGACGTCAGCGTCGCAACGCGCGATAATCTTGTAGGCATCGCCGATGGAGTGCGCGCTGGAAGTGCAGGCTGTACAAGTGGCTTCGTTCGGTCCCTTGGCCTTGTAGCGGATACTGACGTGTCCGGCCGCGAGGTTCACGATCGAAGCGGGAATGAAAAATGGCGAGATCTTGCGCGGGCCGCCGTTGAGCAGGTTTATATGCTCGCGCTCAATCACATCGAACCCGCCGATTCCGGATCCGATATGCACGCCTGTCCGCGTCGAAGTTTCTTCGGTCACTTGCAGGCCTGCGGCCTTCATTGCCTCATCCGCCGCTGCCAGCGCGAGGTAGATGAAGCGCCCCATTTTTTTGAGTTCTTTTTTATCGACGAACTTCAGGGGATCGAAGTTCTTGACTTCCGCTGCGATCTGGCAGGCGAATTGCGTCGGATCAAATTGAGTGATGCGGGCCACCCCGCTCTTGCCCGCGAGCAGGTTTCGCCAAATCTCTTCCGTGGTGTTGCCCACCCCGCAGATCAGGCCAATACCAGTAACTACAACCCGTCTCGCCAACTACTTCCCGCCTTTCGCATGCTTGCCGATGTAATCGACTGCATCCTGTACCGTGCGGATTTTCTCGGCGTCTTCGTCGGGAATTTCGATCTCAAAGGCCTCTTCAAAAGCCATGACCAGTTCCACCGTGTCGAGAGAGTCGGCGCCAAGGTCGTCTACAAAAGAGGCATTTTGTGTCACCTCAGCCTCGTCCACTCCCAGTTGTTCCACGATGATCTGCTTTACTTTCTCATCCACGGCTGCCATGCGTTCTCCTTGCACTTTCGAATTGAAGGGAGTCAGACTCTTTACTTCGCAACAATGGGGGACGGGCGCCAGGCCCGTCCGGCCGGGCAGGGACGCCCGGCCTCCACGGAAAAATGAACCTATTTCGCCACTTTGGCGTGCTTATCTATGTAGTCGATAGCGTCTTGTACGGAGCGTATCTTCTCCGCATCTTCATCTGGAATCTCCAGATCGAATGCTTCTTCGAGCGCCATCACCAATTCAACCTGATCCAGCGAGTCAGCGCCTAAATCATCAACGAATGAAGCGCTGGGGGTGACCTCGGCTTCATCGACTCCCAGTTGCTCGCTTACAATCTGCTTTACTTTTTCAGTGGTTTCTTTCAATTTGTCTCCAGCAGCCATCGCGATCCACCTCCGAAGAATGAGAAGAGAATGAGTAGTGTACTGTCCAGCACG
>Ga0207066_1056_pt1 | contig 29399 bp, 29 predicted proteins | sample Alteio_BWMinCont_24_FD_153490 | JGI IMG/M metagenome (GOLD analysis project Ga0207066, IMG submission 153490) | Enriched cells from forest soil in Barre Woods Harvard Forest LTER site, Petersham, Massachusetts, United States -... | ecosystem: Environmental > Terrestrial > Soil > Temperate forest >...
CCGTGGTTGATCTGGCATTCGAGGCATCGCGAACAGTCATGAGTTCGCGAGCTGTGACAGCAGATCCGAAAGAAGCCGTCGTCTATGCCCGCGAATTCCTTTCCGGGCTGCGTTCGGCGGGTGTGCTAGCAGCGATCAAGCACTTTCCCGGACTCGGAGAGGCCAATCTGGATACACATCATGAACTGCCCAGCGTCGAAAAGTCGTGGAAGAAACTTTGGGAGCAGGATATCGCGCCTTATCGAGCCTTGCGCCGCGATGCTCCAATGGTGCTAGTGGGACATGCGGCCTATCCGGCGGTGACCCGGGATCGCACTCCGGCGTCGCTGTCGAGAAAGTGGATCACGGATGTTCTGCGTAAGAAGATCGGCTACCGCGGGCTGGTGGTGTCAGATGATCTGGAGATGGGTGGGGTGCTGAAAGCCGCGTCGATCGGGCAGGCGGCGGTCGGTCACATTCGGGCGGGGGGCGATTTGTGCCTTCTATGTCACGTCGCGGAACATGTAGAGCAGGCGTACGAGGCGCTGGTTCGCGAAGCGGCGTGCGATCGCAAGTTTGCAGGGCGCTGCCAGGAGTCTCTGGTCCGTCTGCAGCAGTTCAAAAGGAAGTCGAAGGAATTGAAGCGAAGAACATCCGCGCCGTCCGCAGACAAAGTTCAGCAATTGTCGCGGCGCCTGTGGGAGTTTGGAGAGCAGGTGCGGTTAGAAGCCATCAAGCGGCAGGGAGAAGCATGATCGTCGCGGGGGTCATGAGCGGGACGTCCGCCGACGGAATTAACGTCGCCTTGGTGCGTGTGGAGGATGCGCGACGGGCGAGGATGTCCGGCCCGCTCAAGTTCGAACTGATTGGATATGCGGAATATCCGTACTCCAGCACGGTTCGCAAGTTCGTTCTGGCGACGATGAATTCGCAGCGGGCCAGCGTCGCTGATCTCGCGCGGCTGAATTTTCTGCTAGGGGCGCTATACGCAGACGCAATACTCGCCACCCTGCGACGTTTTCGGGTGAAGGCCGACTTAGTTGGCTGTCACGGTCAAACCATCTATCACCAGGGCGAGGCCGCGTCGTTTCTTGGGCGGAAGCTGGCGGCGACCTGGCAGACCGGCGAAGGCGCAGTGATCGCAGCTCAGGTGGGTGTGCCGGTGGTGAGCGACTTTCGTCCGGCAGACATGGCAGTGGGCGGCAAGGGCGCACCTCTGGTTCCCTTCCTCGATTTTCTGCTTTATCGTGATGCCCATGTTGGCCGAATCGTTCAGAACATTGGTGGCATTGCCAACCTGACGGCCATACAGGCGGGAGCTTCAAGCGTGCAGGTGATCGCTTTCGATACTGGTCCAGGCAACATGTTGATAGACGCAGTAATGGAACGGCTTTTTCGTAAGCCGTATGATTGCGACGGGCGCGTGGCGGCGTCTGGTAAGGTGCTGGATCGTGTAGTTGCAGACATCTTGCGCGAACCTTTCTTCCGGCGGAGACCTCCCAAGACGGCAGGGCGCGAAGAGTTTGGGCGCGAGTTCGCCGAGCGGTTTGTGCGGCGCTGTGGACGCGCGGTTTCCCGCGACATTGTGGCTACGGCCACGGCGTTGACTGCGAGATCGATTGCGGATTCGGTTCAGCGGCTCGTTCTGAAGAAGCAGGACAGTTATCGGGAAATCATCGTCTCCGGCGGCGGTACCAGGAATCCGACATTGATGACGATGTTGGCCGTCGAACTGCGACCGCTCGGGCTGAAGATCCGCTCCTCAGGCGAGTTCGGATTGCCCTCAGAGGCAAAAGAAGCGGCGGCGTTCGCTTTGCTGGCGCATGAAACGTGGAACCGACGGCCCTCGAATGTGCCTTCGGCTACCGGGGCCAAGGGACCAGGGATTCTTGGGAAGATTTCCTATGCGTGAAGGCATTCGTCGTGGCCCGGCACTGGCGCAGGAGAGGTCGGCTCTGCCTAGGTGGTGTTGGCTGCTTCGAACCGTGATTCTCGCAGCCTGCTTGGCGCTGCTAACGGCGTGTTCTGCGAAGCCTGATCCGAATACGCTGGTCATGGTCATCGAGAGCAGCCCCACCAATCTCGATCCGCGAGTGGGGCTGGATGCGTATTCAGAACGCATCGACACGCTGCTGTTCGACGATCTGCTCACCCGTGACGAGCACTTGAACGTGCAGCCGCAGTTGGCGGAAAGCTGGGACATTCCCGATCCCAAGACGTATATATTTCATCTTCGCCACGGGGTGAGGTTTCACGATGGTCGACCGCTCACTTCGCGGGATGTGAAGTGGACATTCGATTCCCTGCTCGAGGGCAAGATTCGCAGCACCAAAGCGGCAGCCTACCGGCTGGTAGATCGCATCGAGGCGCCTGACGACTTTGTCGTAGTGTTCCGTCTGAGAGAACCGTTTGCCACGCTGTTATGGAACCTGTCCGACGGGGCGATTGGCATTGTGCCTTACGGCAGCAGCGACGAAATCAGCGGCCATCCAATTGGATCGGGGCCGTTTCGTTTCGTAAGTACCGAGCAGGACAAAGAAGTCGTCATCGAACGCAACGATGACTATTGGGGTGAGAAGCCGAAGCTGGCGCGAGTACGGTTTGCGGTAGTTCCCGATACCACAACGAGGGCGCTTGAGTTGCGAAAAGGAAGCGCGGACATCGCCATCAATGCGCTCACCGGAGACCTGGTGTTGGCGCTCGAAAAAGAGCCCAACCTGGAAGTGATGCACGCACCCGGCACAGTGCTGGCGTATCTTGCTTTCAACACGCGCGATCCGATTCTCAAAGATGCGCAGGTGCGGCGGGCGCTGGCCTACGCGATCGACCGCCGGCCAATAATTCATTACCTTTTACGCGATTTCGCGCGGCCCGCCGACAGTTTGCTTCCGCCGGAGAGCTGGGCCTACGACTCTAACGTAGCGCGCTACGGCTATAGCCCTGAGCGGGCGAGAGAGTTGCTGGAGCAAGCCGGACATCCCGCGGTCAAAGGCGTACGGTTTCATCTCACCATGAAGACTGGGACTGAGGAAAGTACGCGATTGCTGGCCGCGGTCTTGCAGCAGCAACTGCGGGAAGTCGGTATCGTCCTCGACATCCGCACATTTGAGTTTGCCACTTTCTTTGCCGACGTGACACGTGGGGCCTATCAAATGCATTCCCTCCGCTGGGTGGGTGGGAATGAAGATCCGGACATGTTTGAGTATGTGTTTCATTCCAGCAAGTTCACACCCCACGGCGCCAACCGTACTTATTACTCCAATCCGCGGGTGGATGCGTTGATCGACCAGGCACGCAGCGTGCTCGACCAAGCAGCACGCAAGCGCCTGTACGGGGAAGTCCAGGAGATTCTGGCCGAGGACCTGCCGTATGTCGAACTCTGGTATCAGGACAACGTGATGGTGCATTCGAAGCGAGTGAAGAACCTGTCGCTGAATCCGCCGGGAAATTACGACTTCTTGACGACGGCGGAGTTGGAGAAGTGAGCGCGAAGTAAATAGCGCCAGGTCTCAATTTACGGCTTTCGGCTCTGCTTGGCGTATGAAAGTGCGTGGTACCATCGATTTCATGCGCATTCTTTTTATTGGTGACATTTTTGGCAAGCCGGGACGCACCATCGTCAAAGAACGCCTGCCCGGCCTGGTCAAAGATCATGCGATTGATCTGGTGATTGCCAATGGGGAGAACGCGGCGGCCGGGTTCGGCATTACGCCGCCACTGGCGGAGGATTTGTTTGAGCTGGGGATCGATGTCATCACCACGGGCAATCACGTCTGGGACAAGCGCGAGATCGTGGATTACTTTGAGTCGGCGGATGGCCCTCACAGTCCTGCCCGGCGCCTGCTACGGCCGGCCAACTATACCCCGGGAATGCCGGGGGCGGGAATGTATCAAGGGCGTAAGGGCGCCGTTTCCTATGCGGTGCTCAATCTACAGGGGCGCGTGTTCATGGCGTCGAACGATGATCCCTTCCGGGTTGCCGACCAACTGTTGAAAGAAGTTACTGCGAAAGTGATCTTCGTCGATCTTCACGCTGAAGCGACTTCGGAGAAGATGGCAATGGGGTGGTACCTCGACGGCAGAGTCACGGCTTTGGTAGGAACACATACCCATGTTCCGACTGCGGACGAGCGAGTGTTGCCGCATGGAACCGCCTACATCACGGACGTAGGCATGACCGGCCCGTACGACAGTGTGATCGGCGTGAAAAAGGAATTGATCGTAGAGAAGTTTCTTAAGAACATGCCGACCCGCTTCGAGGCTGCCACCGGAGATGTTCGTCTATGTGCAGTAGTGGTGGATTGTGACGAGACCACAGGCCGAGCGAGAACGATTCAGCGTGTGATGCTTAGTTAAATGGAGGAGAGATGGGCCAACCAGTGGTGCATTTCGAAATCGGCTGCCGTGATCGCGGCAAGACTACCGCATTTTTCTCTCAGTTGTTCGGCTGGAAGACCCAGGAGTCTGGGCCGGCAACCATGATTGACACCGGCGGAAGCGGCGGAATCAATGGGCATATCACAGTGCTTGGACACGAGCCGCACCATTACGTGACGGTTTACGTCCAGGTGGATGACGTGAAGGCTTACCTCGACAAGGCGCAGAAGCTTGGGGGGAAGACGTTGGTGCCGCCCGTGGAGATTCCTACCGGCACGTTCGCGTGGTTCGCCGATCCGGAAGGTAACACAATCGGCTTGTGGAAACCAAAATAGTCAGCGGATTCAAGTTTTTAGGACTTTTTCCAATTGGCTCCGATTTTCCGCTGGCAAGTGACGCAGAGCGGAGCGAGCAAGGGCAATGTAGACAGCTCTCGCTTCCGGAATCTTCTTCAGTGCCTGAAGGTGCTTTCGTACAATCTCTGCGTCGCCGCGTACGAGTGGACCGCTGAACGCACCGGCCGGCCCAAGAGCGGCATAGTTCACAAACGTCTGACAGACGATGGGCAGCATCATGCGGCGGGCTTCCGCAGTTTTCAATCCCGCCGCGCGCGCCACTTGCTCCGCGGTGACCAACGCTGCCACTAGCAAAGGAGATGTGAAAGCTCCCCAGGCGTGATAGGTAGCCTTGTTCTGTTTGCGAATGAGGAAGGTTCGCGCTCCGAAACCCCGCACAATCTGCCGCGCGAGACGCACGGCCGCCGCATCGCCTTCAAGCGCGAACGTGATTCCCTTCATGGTTGGAACCGCACCCCGCACAAACGTCATCATGGGATGGACCGAAGCAACCTTTGCGCCGCATTCGCGGAGGGGGTCTAGGATGTCGCTGTCGAGGGCGCCGCTGGAATGAAAGACTGTTTTTCCCTTCCAAATCTTTCGCGTCGCCAGGTCTTCAGCCACAACGGCAATCTCCCGGTCGGGGACACAGAGCCAGATGAGACCGGCGTCCAAACCCGCGTTCGGGTAGCGGGATGAACGGGCCTTCAGCGTCTGCGTAAGGGCACGTGTCTGGCGTGCGGAAGCAGGTGTCCGCGAAACGATTTCGGAGATGCGGTATCCCGCCCTGGCCAATTGCAATGCTAATGCGGTGCCAAGCCTTCCCGGCCCGATAACCGCAACACTGGGTTTCTCTCGCATTGAGGGCAGCATAGCAGGGCAGTCGGTCAGCGGCAAAAAGCAGGTCTGAACAAGTTCCAAAGAATACTGAGGCCCGATCCATATTTTGGAATGACCGCGTCCGAGCCGTAAACCCGGCGCAGGCTTTATATTATTTGACATGGCGAAGAAGAAAGCGCACGTACTTTCATCCCGAGTGGCTTATCGTGGACCGGCTTTTTGGGTCACGACCGATCAAGTTGTTGAACCCAGCGGTGTTCAGGCACGGCGGGACATTGTTCATCACACCGGTTCGGTCGTGGTTCTGGCGGTCGACGATACGGGCCGCGAGCCAAGGGTTCTACTGCTCCGGCAATATCGCCATGCCGCTCAGCAATATTTGTGGGAGCTTTGCGCCGGTCGCATTGACGCCGGCGAAAGCCCGCTCCCCGCGGCCAAGCGCGAACTACTGGAGGAGACCGGATACACCGCGAAACATTGGAAACGCATTTTCCGTTTCTACGCCAGCCCTGGCTTCGTGGCGGAGACGATGGCAATCTACCTGGCCCGGGGGCTGCATGCCGGACAGGCACAGCCGGAGGAAGACGAGGTCATCGAAACCCGATTCTTCCCGCTTCGGGATGCAGTCAAAATGGTGATGCGAAACGCCATTCGCGACGCCAAGACCATCTCGGGCATACTGTGGCTCAGCCAAGAACGCGATCATGAGAAGCCGCCTTCAAAGTAGTTTCCTTCCGGAGACTTCTTCTCTTGACAGCACCAACCTCTAGCCGGAAAATGACAACAAATCGGAAGCGTGACCTCGCAACCGTTAGGGGTCGCGCCAGGGGGCGTAAGTGGAACGTTTGAAAGGTACCGTCAAGTGGTTCAACAATGCCAAGGGCTATGGATTCCTCGGGCGTGAAGATGGAGCGGATGTTTTTGTCCACTACAGCGCTATCACGAGCGAAGGATACAAGAGCTTGCAAGAAGGGGACCAGGTTGAGTTCGAAATAACCCAGGGTCCCAAAGGTCCGCAAGCGGCTAATGTTACCAAAGCCTCTTGAAGTAACACATTAAGCAGCGGGAAGTCACACCTAGCCTCCCCGCCCACCGCGCGAAAGTTTTCCCCTCCAGCGCGTGGTGGAAGTTTCGCAGCTGGCCCGGCGAAGGGAGTAGTGTGGCCAAGCGAAAGTCGCTCCGCGCTTTCTCTCCAGCGCAATCTTGTTTACTCTGGATAGCGCATGGACAACAAAGCCATCGCCGGCATCCTGTATGAGACCGCGGATCTGCTGGAGATTGACGCCGCAGATTCGTTCCGTATTCGGTCCTATCGCAATGCCGCCGAAGCAATCGAGGCCCAGCCGCAACAGATTTCCGATCTGATCAGCGATCCTAAGAAGGTGTTGGAGATTCAAGGTATCGGCAAGAAAATGTTGTTGAACCTGCAGGAGATTTTCAAAGACGGGCGGCTCTCGGTTCACGCCGATCTGCTGACGAAATACCGGCCGTCAATGCTTGATCTGCTAAAAATTCAAGGCTTGGGGCCGAAGACCATCGCTCTGATTTGGAGCGCATATCAAGTCAGCGATTTGGAGGGTGTAGAGAAGCTGGCGCGCGAGGGCAAGATTCGCGAACTTCCGCGAATGGGTGAGAAGCAGGAAGCCAAGCTGCTCAAGGCGATTGAAGATTATCGCCGTATCGCTGGGCGCTTCCTGCTAGATGCCGCGGAAGCGCAGGCGGAAAAGATCATCGAGCATTTGCAGGGATTCCCCGGAGTGGAGAAAGTTACTCCCGCTGGTTCATTGCGTCGTGGGCGAGAGACCGTGGGTGATCTCGATATTCTGGTGACGGGCAAGGCGTGCTGCACCGATGCGCAGCGGGAAAAGCTGATTGATCACGCCATCAAGCTGCCGGGACTCATGGACATCATTGCGCGGGGCGACAACAAGGTCAGCTTTCGCGTGAGGGGCGGGATGCAGGTGGACATCCGCTTCCTGGCACCGGAGTCTTTCGGTGCCGCCATGCAGTACTTTACCGGCAGTAAAGCACACAACGTAGCCCTGCGTCAGCGGGCGCTCAAGATGGGTTACACCCTCAGCGAATACAGCCTGGCTCGCCTGGACAATGAGGAAGTGGTCGCGGGCAAGACTGAAGCGGACATATACGCCAAGCTGAAGCTGGACTACATCCCACCGGAATTGCGGGAGAATCTAGGCGAGATTGATGCCGCCGAACGGCACGCGCTTCCGGCGCTAATCACGCAGGCCGACCTGCAAGGCGACGCGCACATGCATACGGTCGAAACCGATGGGCGCAACACGATTGAGGAGATGGCAGAGGCAGTGCGCGAGCATGGCTACAAGTACATGGCCATCACCGACCACTCCAAGAATCTGGCGTTTGCCAACGGGTTGGATGACAAGCGCGCGGTGGAACACATTAAACGCATCCATGCCGCCAATGCCGCGGCGGATGGGATTCGGATATTCGCGGGGATTGAAGTCGATATCTTGGCGGATGGCACGCTTGATCTGTCCGACTCTGTGCTGGAAGAAATGGATGTGGTGATCGCCAGCGTGCATTCACACTTCAATCAGGGTGCGACGGAGATGACGGACCGCCTGCTGAAGGCGGTGGAGAATCGGAACACGTCAATCATCGGGCACCCTACGGGCCGCCAGTTACTGCGGCGCGATGCCTATCCCTTCGATATCGACGCAGTGCTCAAGGCGGCGGCGCAGCGCAAAGTCGCGATGGAGCTGAATTCGTTTCCCGAACGCTTAGACTTGTGCGACCGGCACTTGCGGCTGGCGAAACAATACGGAGTGAAGATCGTCATCAACACCGACTCGCATCACACTTCGCACTTGGAGAAGATCCGCTTCGGAATTCTCCAAGCGCGGCGCGCCTGGCTCACAAAAGAAGATGTACTGAATACTCTTCCTGTAGAGAAGTTTGCCAGCGCGATGAAGCATGGGTGGTGACGGAAGCCTTCAGCAGTCAGCACTTAGTATTCAGCCCGCAAATCCCTCCGGATTTGCGGTTGCGAAGCGACTAAAATGACAACAACCACATGAATGACGAAACGCCGTTGACACCGCTTCCGCCGCCCGTAGCCACTTCTATTGGTCCGCGTACCGATTTCCGGATCGGCGAGGAGTTCGGCACAGCCAAGAAGAACCTGCCACCGTTGAAGATTATCGGAATCGGTGTCGCACTCATCGCGGTGGCCTGGGCCATCGCGGCTTTTGTGCAGCGTCCGCGGTCCACAGCAAGCGGTGCAATCGACGAAGTAGTTTCGGTAGAGATTCCCAATCAACACGCCGTGATGGTGGCGATCAACGTGGCGTTCCAGAATAACGGAGCCAAACCATTCTGGATTCAAACCATCAAAGCGGAAGTTCAAACTACTGACAATATTTTTTCTTCCGATGCCGCTTCCGCCGTTGATCTAGATCGCTACTATCAAGCCTTTCCAGCCTTGAAGCAATACGCCGGGACTCCATTGCAGCGCGAGGGCACGGTCGATGTGGGCAGTCAGGCAAAGGGAACCATCGTGGTGAGCTTCCCGGTGACTCCTGAAGTGTTTGCTGCTCGCAAGTTGCTACGAGTCACGATTCAGCCCTACGGCCAGCCGGTCCCGCTGGTGATGACCAAGTAGGAATCGTGGCTCGTCTGAGTTTGGTTTTGAGCTTCGAGCGACTATAATCCGCCTTCGCGATTCTTTGAGCGAGAAGGCGGCATTGCTAAACGCAGGAGCCAAGCTCGGGCCGTTCGAAATCCAGTCTGTCCTGGGCACGGGCGGAATGGGCGAGGTTTACCGCGCTCGCGATAGCCGCCTCGACCGCACCGTCGCCATCAAGGTGTTGGCCTCTCATCTTTCCGCATCGCCTGAGCTGAAGCAGCGAATGGAACGCGAGGCCCGGGCCATTTCGTCGCTGAACCATCCCCACATTTGCCAGCTTTATGACATCGGTTCGCAGGATGGCACCGATTACCTGGTAATGGAGTTCCTGGTCGGCGAGACCCTAGCCGAACGGATACGTAAGGGCGCGGTGCCGCTAAATGAACTCTTCAACATCGGGATGGAAGTAGCGCAAGCGCTGGAGTTCGCACACCGGCATGGCATCGTACACCGCGATCTGAAACCCGGCAATATCATGCTGACGCCGACCGGGGCTAAGCTGATGGACTTCGGACTGGCAAAGCCGCTGGGCACTCAAACTATGCCCTCGGGAACCGCGCCTTCGTTCACTGCTTCACCCACCATGAGCGGCCCGAGTCCGATGAGTCCGCTGACGACCGCGGGCAGCATTGTAGGGACGATTCAATACATGGCACCAGAGCAGATCGAAGGCAAGGAGGCGGATGCGCGCAGCGATATTTTTGCCTTCGGCGCCGTGCTGTACGAGATGACTACGGGAAAGCGCGCCTTTGAGGGCAAGAGCCAGATCTCGGTTGCGTCGTCCATTCTAGAGAAAGACCCGGCACCACTCAGCGCCGTCAAGCCGCAAACACCGCCGGCCTTTGAGCACGTCGTGACAACCTGTTTACAGAAGAATCCGGAGGACCGCTTCCAGACGGCGCACGATGTACGGCTGCAACTGAAATGGATCGCGGAAGGCGGCTCGGTGGCGGCAGCTCCTGCTTTGGCCCCTGCGCCTCGCGGTTCGTCGATGGGCTGGATCGGAGCAGTCGTTGCAGCCGCATTGTTAGGCGGGGCGGCGGGAGTTTTTCTCTACCCCCCGAGCTTCTCGGCACCCCTTACCCGCACTGTCATCAATGCGCCTGAGGGAGTTTCTCTCCGGCTGACCGGCGACTTTGCCGGGCCTCCCATCCTTTCACCGGATGGAGCCTATGTGGCCTTTGTCGCAGCCAACGGGGGTTTGCAGAGCAAAACCGGGCTGTGGGTGCGTCCCCTGGATAAGCTGGAGGCGCAGATGGTGGCCGGCACCGAGGGTGCGACATTTCCATTCTGGTCTCCCGACGGGCGCTCCCTGGGTTTCTTCGCAGATAGCAAGTTGAAGACCGTAGATTTGAGCGGGAGTCCTCCGTTGACACTTTGCAACGCGGATTTTGGACGCGGAGCCGCCTGGGGATCTGACGGCGTGATTGTATTCACTGCCGACACGCAAGGGCCGCTGGTGCGGATCAGCGCGACGGGAGGAACGCCGACGGCGGTCACCAAGCTCAACCTGGCACAGCACACGTCGCATCGCTGGCCCTTCTTTCTTCCGGACGGCAAGCACTTCCTCTACTTGGCGATCGTTCATGACCCGTCGAAGGCGGTAAACAATACGTTGTACTATGCCTCGGTCGACGGGCGGGAAAACCGGGCGCTTTTTCATTCTCAATCGAACGCGGTGTATGGTGACGGGTTTCTGCTGTTTGCCCGCGGCAACCAGTTAATGGCACAGCGGTTCGATCCAGCCAAGGGAACTCTGAGTGGTGAAGCGCAGAGCGTCGCCAGCAATATCGTAAATGACATCGCCACCTGGCACATGGACGCTTCGGTCTCGAACAACGACTTGCTGGTGCTGGGGAGCGGCGGGACGGCGGACTGGCAGTTGCTCTGGATGGGCCGCGACGGGAAGCAGGTTGGCATCGCCGCTGACAAACTGTCCGAGCTTGTCAGCGCTCGCTTGTCGCCACAGGGGGACCGGATCGCCTTCACCATGGACACAGGCCAGAACGACGTCTGGGTCTTGGATTTGGCGCGGGGAATCCGTACCCGGCTCACCTTCGGTCCGGTTTCCAACGGCTTCCCGGTGTGGTCGCCGGACGGGAAGTGGATCATTTATAACTCCGATCGCAACGGCCACTCCACGTTTTTCCGTAAGCCATCCGACGGCAGCGGCACCGAAGAGCTTCTCCTGACTAACGATGAGATCGGCTTACCGAGCGACTGGTCGCGCGACGGCAAGTACCTGATCTTTGGACACGGCCCGGTTGGTTACACCAACTGGGAGGTTTGGGCAGTGCCGCTGGAGGGCGAACGTAAACCATGGCTATTGGTACCCCACGGTCAGAACTCATCCAGCATTTACGGACGCCTTTCCCCCGACGGGCGCTGGCTGGCTTATGCTTCCAACGAGTCGGGCAGACTCGAAGTTTACGTTGTGCCGTTCCGCGGCGGACAAGGCAGGTGGCAGGTTTCCGCGAGCGGTGGAAATGCGCCGCTGTGGAGCCAAGATGGCAAGGAACTTTACTATGCGAACCTGAGCTTTGGTGTTGTCGCGGTTCCGGTCAAGGAAGTGAACGGTGCACCGCAATTTGGCGCGGCCCAGCAGTTGACGACGACGGCGTCAGCTCCGGAGTTCTTCTTCGATGTTACTCCCGACGGCAAGAAGATTCTTCTGCCAGTAGTAACGCAGCAAGTGAACCAGTCAATGACGGTGGTGACAAACTGGACAGCAAGCTTGAAGAAGTAGTTCCTACTGCTAATGCTTCTGCAGAAACCTTCTGCGCACCAAGTGAGTGCTGGCGGTGGGCTTGATGTCGTCATACTTCAGGCAACTGATGGAGCCGTCCACCTCGAGCACTGCCAGCGCAACATCCTTGGCGTTAGCGATGCCATGTTCCCGCAGAGCACGCTCGAGATCATCCCTGCTGACGTGCTCTTTCGCCATGTGGGCGTCGATGACCTCGCCGTCGTGTACCAGCAGGCTGGGCTGACCCTCAACCAGTTTCCGGAAGCGGCGATTGACTCCGGAAAGCTCTCCGACAAGGTAATTCACCAACAACAACGTGGCAGCAGCCACCACGCCTCCCAACAGCGACGTGTCGGGGCCGGTCATGGCGTTCTGCACGGAATTGCTGATCAGCAGCAAAAGGGTGAGGTCGAAGGGGGTCATCTGGCCCACTTCCCTCTTGCCGCTCAAGCGCACACCGATCAGGACGACGAGGTAAATGACTCCCGTCCGCAGCGCGATTTCGCCAAGTACGTGCACACCGGGGAACATGCGAGCTATTCGCCGGTGGTCACGGGAGTGGGCGCATTCTTCGGCGTGCTGAGATAACCTGTGGCCTGCTTCTTGTCGACCGACCACACCACCAGTTCGTACAGCATGTGATCGCGCCCGGTATAGAACTGGATGGGCTCGCTGATATTGCGATCTTTCTTTTCGATGGTACGGTCGTCGGCGCTCACGTTGATGGTGAACTTGCCCTTCTTGGGATCGGTTTTCTTAAGCTGCAGGCTGATGGTCCCGACTGGCTGAGGGCTGGCGCCCTTGACTAAGGTAAATTCGTAGTAATTGCGATCCCCCTTGTGCTTGAGGACTTCGAGATCCTGGCGGGTGTTCGCGATCAAACCGCTTTGCACTCCCAGGTCACCAATGGTGCTTTGCAGCCTGGCGATCGTCGCGGCGAGCTCAGACTTGGTGGAGGCGACGTCGGTTTTTACTCCGCCCACATCGGTCTTGACGTTGCTCACGTCACCGCTGACCTGACTGATGCGGCTGCTCTCTTTCTTCTGTTCCTCGGCGAGGCGCTGCTCGGCCGCGTGCTGCTGGCGGGTCAATTCAGCGGAGCGGTCGGCCAGCTCTTTCTTCGTCATGCCCAGCTGTTTGGCCAAAGCTTCCGCGTCGGATTCAGCGGACTGCATGCGCTTGGTCAACTCGGCAATCTGCGCGTTGCTAGCGCCTTGCCCCTTGGACAGATCCTCGATGCGCCCGCGCAACGTGTAGAAGAAATAGATCGAGCCGGCAACGTAAATCACCGCCAGCAATATCAATATCCACTTACCGGCGTTGCCCTCGGACTCCGTGTGGACTTCTGTTATCTGTTGGCCCTCGTCCGGCATAAGGTTGGTCTCCTGGGTTTAGCATGGTTTTGGTTCTGACCATTGTTGAGCAGCGGGGCGCGAGTGTCAAATGCTTTAGTTTCTGCGCGGATGCAGCGCCAAGCGTGACCACTTTTGGGGATGGCCTCCCAGGGCGAAGCCTAGCGTACTCTCAGCTGTATGAAGAAGCAGGAAGATGTTCCTTCCTGGCATGCGCAAGAAGCAAGGCGTCTGGGTCTTTCACTCGGGCTCGCCGATGCGTCCGAACACCTCTGGAGCGAACACTTCGCATCGCGCGGTTAGAGAGGGAGCGCCAAATTCTAGGTGGACGAGCGCGGGATGTTCCGACTCGCGATACGAGAAATCCAAAGACCTAGAGTTCGGCCTTCCCCAGCCGCAGCGAATTCACGATCACCGAAACTGAGCTGAAGCTCATGGCGGCCGCGGCCAGGATCGGGCTCAGCAGCCATCCGAAGAACGGATACAGCACGCCTGCCGCGATAGGTACGCCAATCGAGTTGTAAATAAACGCGAAGAACAGATTTTGCCGGATGTTGCGCATGGTGGCCTGGCTTAACTTGCGAGCGCGGACGATACCCACCAGATCGCCTTTCACCAAGGTGACTCCGCCGCTCTCCATGGCAACGTCCGTTCCCGTGCCCATGGCGATGCCGACATCAGCCTGAGCAAGCGCGGGTGCGTCGTTGATACCGTCGCCCGCCATGGCCACGATGCGGCCTTCCTTTTGCAGGCGCTGAACAATTTCAGCCTTCTGCTCGGGGCGGACGCTGGCCTGAAACTCGCCAATACCCAAGGCACGAGCCGTTCCCTCCGCGGTGCCCTGGCTGTCCCCGGTCAGCATGACAATACGTAACCCCGCAGCGCGGAGATCGCGGAGCGCCTGCAGAGTGGAAGGCTTGACGGGATCGGCGATACCGACAATTCCAATGGCGCGACCGTCCACGGCTACGAAGACCACGGTCTGCCCCTGACGTCGGAGTTCTTCGGCTTGCGGAGCCAGCGGCGCAACCTCAGCGCCCAGCTCGCTGAGAAACCTTTCATTGCCGACCGCGACGTTCTTCCCCGCCACTCTGCCGGTCACTCCGCCGCCAGTTTTCGATTGAAACTCAGAGACACTGGTCAAAGAAATATTGTTGGCCGTCGCGGCGGTCACCAGAGCGGTCGCCAACGGGTGCTCACTTCCCTGCTCCAGGCTGGCCACCAGACGAACGATCTCAGATTCGTCAAAGCCCGCGCTCGCTACCACCGCCTCAACCGTCGGTTTGCCGGCGGTCAGGGTTCCGGTTTTGTCGACCACGAGAGTATCAACTTTCTCGAGAATTTCTAGAGCTTCAGCGTTGCGAATCAGCACTCCAGCATGCGCTCCGCGGCCCGTGCCCACCATGATCGCCATCGGAGTTGCCAGTCCCAAGGCACACGGGCAGGCGATGATCAGCACCGCCACGGCATTCACCAACGCATGTGCCAAGCGTGGTTGCGGACCCAAGAAGCTCCAAGCGATAGACGTCAGGACGGCGATGCCGATCACCGCCGGCACGAACCATCCGGCCACGCGATCTGCGAGGCGTTGAATGGGAGCACGGCTGCGTTGGGCTTGGCTCACCATTTGGACGATTCGCGCCAGCAGGGTTTCACTGCCAACCCGCTCCGCCCGCATCACGAATGATCCAGATCCGTTCACCGTGGCGCCCACTACCTGGCTGGCCGGTGACTTTTCCACCGGAATCGACTCTCCGGTAATCATGGATTCGTCCACTGAACTGCTGCCTTCGAGCACCCCACCGTCCACGGGAATCTTTTCGCCGGGACGCACCCGCAAGCGGTCGCCGACTTTGACCTGATCCAGTGGGATGTCTTCTTCTTTGCCGTCGCGCAGGATTCGCGCAGTCTTGGGACTCAGGCCGAGCAGAGCACGGATGGCCGCCCCGGTCCGGCTGCGGGCGCGCAGTTCGAGAACCTGCCCCAGCAGCACCAATGTGACAATCGCCGCTGCGGCTTCGAAGTACACCGGCGGTCTGCCCGCCATGTCACGAAACGCCTCGGGAAATATTCCCGGAGCTAGAGTCGCCACCAGACTGAACAGGTAGGCCACCCCGGTACCCATAGCGATCAGCGTAAACATGTTGGTAGAGCGATTTACTACCGACGCCCACCCCCGCTGGAAGAATGGCCATCCGCCCCAAAGAACTACCGGGCTAGCCAGCAGCAACTCGATCCAGGGCAGCCGGCTGCCCGGAAGGGCATGTTGCACCGGCATGCCAGGAAGCATGTCGCCCATGGCGATCGCGAGTAGTGGCACGGTAAGAGCCACGGCAACCCAGAGGCGTCGGGTCATATCACGCAGTTCGGGATTGTCTTCCTCCTTCGCAGTGACAGTTCGCGGTTCAAGAGCCATGCCGCAGATCGGGCACGTTCCCGGCCCAGGGCGAACGATCTGGGGGTGCATGGGACATGTGTACTCGGTGCGGGTGCTGGCCACCGGCATCTCCGGATCGAGCGACATGCCACAACTCGGGCAGGGGCCGGGCTTGCTTTGCCGCACTTCGGGACACATGGGACAAACGTAATTTCCTGCCGGCACTTGCGGCTTCACGGGCGCGATTTGGATCACGGCAGGAACAGGCCGAGGAGTTAAGTACTTGTTCGGATCGGCCTGAAACTTCTCGGCACAGCCCTGGCCGCAGAAGGAATAAGTCTGACCGGCATGCTGGCGCCTGTCCTTGGTGGTAACCGGGTCAACGGTCATGCCACACACCGGGTCTTTATATTTCGATCCCACAGCGGACGGTTGGGCCATATTCCCCTATAGATTACTCCGGCCGGCATCTCGATTGTTGTATGGTTAAGAGAGAGGAAAACGGCCTTATGACGCAATTGGAGGTGGCGTACCGCTATGACAGCCGTCCGGGGGAGAAAACCATGCGCGCGCTGGCAGGCATGCGAGAGGTCTACGGCATCCGCCGCATCACATTCGACGAGAAGGAACGGATCGTGCGCGTGGAATTCGATGCGTCCCGAATGAAAGAGCCGGTGATTGCCGCACTGCTGCGCGAGGCGGGGGTAGACATCGGAGCGAAACTGGCATTGGCCTAGAGCTACCGGGGGAGGGCTACCTTCGGCCAACCAAACTGAAGAGCTGATTTAAAACGCTTTGACCAGTAAAAAGCAAGGGGCGTTCAAGAAAACCTCTGGCCGAAGTTATCTTCAAGAACGCCCCGTTGCGCGCCACTTCGTCTGTGGTAGCTTATTGCATCCAGAGTGCCAATCATAAATTGCTGAAAATAGGAGATCGCTGGCAGCAGCCATCTGGTAGGAATTTCTAAGGTGAGAAAGAATTACGTGGGTGTCCAGTTTCAAAGGCTTCCTTTGCGTGGCCTTGTGCCCTGCGCCGTCCATGGTTTGCGCGTGGGTAGCACCCGGCTGATCCATTGTCCCTTTCCCTCGATGATTTTCGTCGGAGTGCGCGTTTCCGTTATAATCGGACGCACTGCGCAAGTCCCACGCATGCGCCCTTAGCTCAGCTGGATAGAGCGTCTGGCTACGAACCAGAAGGTCGGGAGTTCGAATCTCTCAGGGCGCACCATCCTTTCAATAACTTAGGGCACCCGCCGATGGGTGCCCTTTTGAGTTTGTGCGCAAATTGTGCGCGTCGTGCCCAGTCTTGTGCCCACCCGTTAGTCGCCAGCTATCGCAACCACGTTCTCTTTCGCCGTCGCTAAGTATTGCTGTGTTGCCCGGAGCGCCGTCCGCAAGTCGTTCTCCTCAACAAGCGCGTAGCGCCTCCACATGGAGTCGGTTTTATGACCCGATAAAATCATGGCTGTGCGCTGCGAGACGCCAGCAGCGAGCATATTTTTGCAAGCCGAACGGCGCAAGTCGTGGAAAATTCGTTTGATCCCCGCCTTCTTGCAGGCCGTCGCCCACGACTTTCTAAACTCCCTGATCGACTCCCCTTGTCGGTGAAAGATCAAAGCCGAGAGCATTACCGTTTCGTTGACTTTGACCTGCCGCGCTGCCTTCCGCCGTGCCAAGAGTGCAGCTAGTTCGCCTTCCATCGGAATCACGCGTGCAGTCCCGTTTTTGGCATTCTCGGCTCGCAAGCAGATCACGTCGCCGTTGACATCTTCCCAGCGCAGTGACGCAATCTCGCCCTTGCGCATTCCGGTCAGCCATGCGAACAAAGTAAAGTCGGTCAGATCGGCGGGCAGGAACGACAGCACTCGCCGAAGTTCCGGCTCCGAAAAAAAGCCACGCCGCACGTTGTCTCTCTCGTCCAGTCTGCGAATCTTCGGCGCGGGCAGTTTTTTCTTCCGCAACGGGTGGAAAGAGGTGTATCCCTCGCGGCAAATGGAGGCGCGGATCCTTCCGACGGCCTTCCACTCCATCTCTTGGGGGTAATTTTAGTCGGTTCCCCAGGCGGCAAGTCGTGCATTTGCACCAACGGCTCTGGCCTGAATTTACTCCTTGACAAGTGGAGGGGCTACCCTATACTGGCCGTGCCACACTAACTAGCGTTCACAACGCTGGTTGATGTTCCAATTCTCTCCACCCATAGACGACATTCTTACCTAGCCGTTTATCTCTGGACCGACCGCAGGAGTAGAAAGTCATGAAGGCTCGAATTGTTATCGGCGTGTCTCTGATTGTTGTAGTTCTGGCGATGGCGAATTTGTTTGCCGGGCAAGCGCAGAAAGTAGCCATTCAACCGGCACAGGCTGGGCAGTTGCAGATGCAGCCGCCCAAGTTGGACGCGGGAGCACATCTTAACCCGCTAAAGATTGCGCTGCTGCACTGGTACTTGGCCGACACTTCGACTTCGGTGACCGTGGGCAGCCAGCCCTACGGCGTGTGCTTTGACGGAGCCAATATCTGGACGGCGAACTTCGCCGATAACACCGTCACGAAGGTGCAGGCTAACACCGGCCAAGTCTTGGGCACGTTTAACGCAGGAAGCGGCCCCTACGGCGTCACGTTCGACGGGGCCCACATCTGGGTGTCTGACGCCAACTTTAATACCGTCACCAAATTGCGAGCGAGCGACGGCAAGACCTTGGGGACCTTCACCGTGGGAAAGACCCCTGAATGGATGACTTTTGACGGGCAGGACATCTGGGTATCGAACGGCGGGGACAACACAGTAACTAAACTGAGAGCCATTGACGGTAAAACACTGGGAACATTCCCCGTAGGTAATGCTCCGATCGCGATGGCCTTTGACGGAACCGCTGTTTGGGCGTCCAACTATGGGGGCAACACGGTAACCAAGTTGCGTGCTTCGGACGGGGCCGTTCTGGGTACGTTTGGTGTCGGCATTAACCCATTGGGGATCGCTTTTGACGGTGCGAGCATGTGGGTGGCGAACCGGAACAGCAACACCGTGACCAAACTGCGCGCCAGCGATGGCACGGTACTTGATACGTTCCCCACGCCCCCGTCTGACGGGCCCTATGGGATCGCATTTGATGGCACCTACATCTGGGTGTCAGGCGATTCCTACGTTTTGGTCCTGCGGGCGAGTGACGGTGCGCAGGTGGCATCGCACCAGTTACAGAGCGAGGGCATAGCCTTCGACGGGGCCTACATTTGGGCGGCTGGCCAGAACTTCAACGCGCTGTACAAATTCTAGAAAGAGCGGCGATGCCCGCTAAATGGGCGGTGCAGGCACTGAAAAACAACAGAGAATATAGAGAATAAGGAGAGGATTATGAAGAGATGGTGCGCCACGACATCTTTAAGCTTTTGCGCTTTGGCACTCTTGTTGGGAGCGGGATTTCAGGAGCTAAGGGCACAAGTTAACGTAACTACCGCACACCAGGACATTCCTGCCGTCTGCACCGGTTGCGTATATCGCACGGGCCAGGACTTGCAGGAGAGCACGATTACATATAGCAACCTTTCAGACAGCACGTTTCAGACAGCACGTTTGGCCAATTTTGCAACTACACCACTTTGGACGGCCAAGTTTACGGACAGCCGCTCGTGGTCACTAACGTAAAGTGGAGCGGTGGACAGGCACGGACTGTGGTTTATGTAGCCACAATGAATGGCAACCTGTATGCCTTTGATGGAACGCCGCCAGCACCCAGCGGTTCTCCGGGCGGATGCACCCTGCTGAGCGGGACTCGGGTGTCTCTGCTGCTTTCGGGCGAGCTGCGCCTACTTGCAACAACCTAGGTGGTGGGGCCTGCCAGGCCATAGCTCCAAATGTAGGGCTTTGGGGCACGCCCGTCAGAACACAACTCGTATCCCGGATAAGATTGATTCCGGGCCGCTAAGAACGGCGGAGCGCATAATCCGATTACCGGCAGATCCCCCCTTAGAGCAACATATTCTCGTCGACGGTGTTCTTTATCAGTAGGAACCAAAGATGGAGGCTCTCATGCGTCCCAGATTGTGTATTGCTCATCTATACTTGTCAGGGGGCCTCACGCGATGAACGTGCAGAGGAGGTTCAAGAACATGAACATTTTTGGAGGTACTGCAGGGTTCGGAAGGCCTCGATTGGGCAAGCGGAGTTTGGGCTCGCTATTGTCGTTGGCTTTGCTGCTCACAACCTGGCCTCAGAACTTGTTGGCCGCTCAAGACTCGCAAGACGCCGGCCAGGCTGCGCAAGCGCCAGCACAAGACGCGCAGACCAGTCAGGGGCCGCCGTACGCGCAACAGACACCCGAGCAGTTGCAGCAGTTGGTAGCGCCGATTGCACTCTACCCGGATTCGCTAGTGGCGCAGATCCTGGCAGCGTCGACCTTTCCCGAGCAGGTTGTCCAGGCCGACAGATGGGTGCAAGCGCATCCCGATTTGAAGGGCGATGCTCTAGGCCAAGCCGTCGACCAGCAACCTTGGGACCCGAGCGTTAAGGCGCTGACTGCATTTCCGTCCGTCCTTGGAAATATGGACAAGAATCTTTCCTGGACCTCCTCTCTGGGCGACGCATATTACAACCAGCAACAGGACGTAATGAATGCGGTGCAGGTCATGCGGCGGCGAGCACGATCCGCCGGCAACCTGAAGTCTACGCCGCAGCAAAACGTATCCACAGATGGCGCCGACGATGACATCGCAATTCAACCGGCCAGCCCGGACGTCGTTTATGTTCCCGCCTACAATCCGTGGTTGGTTTATGGGGGGCCCATCGTGGCGTGGCCGGGGTGGTACCCATATCCGGGAATCTGGTTTGGCGGTCCGTACCTCTCGTTTGGAATAGGCTTTGGAATCGGTTGGTACGGCGGCTTTGGTTGGGGCTGGCATAGCTGGGGATGCAATTGGCGTGGCGGCGTGGTCGTCTACAACCACAATACGTACTACTCTGGAAGCCGGACGTTTTACAACCGGAACACCTACTATCGAGGTGGAGGAGTCCACGGTGGAGCTAACGGTTACCGCGGCGGAGTTAACGCCCACGCCAATACGGTGCCGAGGCCTCCTAACGGGAACATCGGTGGACGCGGCGGAGTGTACAACCATCCTGGAGCGGTGCCCAAACCTTTCAACGGAAACACTCAGGCGGCTCGAGGATACGCTGCACCCCGCGGTCAGAGCGGTGTCAACTCAGGTGCCTTCAGCGGCTACGACCACGGCGGGCAGGCAAGGAGCTATTCTTCCCGCGGAAGCGGCAGCTACGGTGGTGGGTCACGTGGCGGTGGTGGTGGCGGCGGATCACATGGCGGCGGCGGGGGGCGGCGCTAGTCGAGAGTCAGCAGGTTCCCGAGCTATGTAACGTTTAGAAATGGAGAGAGCCATATGCGGCGATCGAAGCTGAACTTGGACAAATTTCAGTCGGCCAATCTTCTTAAACTAGCGGGCATCGCCATCCTTTTGACAGGGTGCTTTGCCCCTGGTTTGCTGGCGCAAGAACCGGGCCAGAAGACGTTTTCATCTGCGGAAGAAGCGAGCAACGCTTTGGTCGTGGCGACGCAAAACAACGATGAAAAAGCGATGCTCGACATCCTCGGACCTGACGAGAAGCAAATCGTTTCGTCGGGAGACGAAACCGAGGACGCCAACGGCCGAACCATTTTCGTGCAGCGATACCAGCAAATGCATCGTCTGGTGAAAGAGCCGGATGGAACCACTACGTTGTATATCGGCGCAGAGAATTGGCCCACTCCCATACCGCTGGTGAACAACGGTAACTCGTGGTATTTCGACACCGATGCGGCCAAGAAAGAGATTCTGTTCAGGCGAATCGGCGGGAATGAAATGTCTGCCGTTCGCGTTTGCCAGGAACTGGCAGCGGCTCAGAAAGAATATTCCGCACAGCATAACGAATATGCGCAGAAAATCTTCAGTGATGAAGGGCAGCACAACGGCCTTTATTGGAAAACGACCCAAGGTGAACCCCAAAGCCCCATCGGGCCGCTGGTGGCGTCCGCGGTGGCCGAGGGTTATCCCAAGGGCCAAGACGGACCTCCTACTCCTTACCGCGGTTACTATTTCCGGACACTGACGCGCCAGGGCAAGGACGCTCCGGGCGGGGCAAAGAGCTACGTCGTAAACGGTAAGATGACTTCGGGTTTCGCTTTCGTGGCGTATCCAGCAGAGTACAGATCGTCTGGAGTGATGACATTCATGGTCACCGAGGATGGAGTTGTGTACGAGAAGGATCTAGGCAAGAAGACCGAAGCTCTCGCCAAGTCTATGAAGGAATGCAAGCTCAATTCGAGTTGGCAAAAGGCTGAAGAGCAGGATGAGACTGCCGTCGGGAATAAGATCACCGAGAACAATAGCAAGTAGAGACATACCGTCGCCGCTGTGCCTCTAGGGGAAGTTGCGCAACGCCCGCACTTGACCAAGCCGTTCCCAACTCCGGGCGAACGGCTGAAGGACATCCCACTCCGCATGTGTTAGCATCTTCGACGCTGTTGAACAGCCGAACCCCGTTCGCCAGGAGGTTGTCATGCAGTGGACGCAGATCTACGACCCACTCGGTCATTGGTGGCTTTCCACGCTGGTCGCCGCTCTCCCCATCGTCGTTCTTTTCGGGCTCTTGGCCGGCCTCAAAGTGAAGCCACATTGGTGCGCCATCGCCGGGGCGTCGACGGCCGTGGCAGTTGCCATCATCTGCTTCAAGATGCCTCCCGCGCTAGCCGGAATCAGCTTTGGGTACGGGGTCGCATTCGGCATATTGAAAATCGCCTGGATTGTTCTGGCCGCAGTCTACCTCTACGACATTTCTGTCGAGACCGGTCAATTCGAAATCATGAAAGAGTCGGTCGCTGGAATCACTTCTGACCGCCGGCTACAAGTCTTGCTGGTGGCTTTTTGTTTTGGAGCCTTCATTGAGGGCGCGGCTGGTTTCGGCGCACCGGTGGCGATCGCCGGCGCCTTCATGATCGGACTCGGTTTCAAGCCCTTCCACGCGGCGGCGTTGAATCTGATCGCAAACACCGCGCCGGTGGCCTGGGGAGCCATTGGCACGCCCGTACACACGCTGGCCGCGGTAACTGCTCTGCCGGAATCCGATCTGAACGCCATGCTCGGCCGCATTCTTCCTTTCACGGCAATCATCGTCGCCTTCTGGTTGGTGAGGGCCATGGTTGGTTGGAAGGAAACCTTCGAGGTGCTTCCCGCCATCCTGGTTGTCGGCATTTCATTCGCCCTCACCCAGTTCTTCTGGTCGAATTACGTGGACAGCAATCTGGTTGACATCATGGGAGGTGTGGTATCGATTGTCGCTACGCTGATTTTCCTGCGATTCTGGAAGCCGAAGAAGACTTGGCGCTTCGATTATGACGACAACGCCTCCGCTGTTCCGCCGCCGACGGCGGAGATCGCCGACCAGGTTGGCGGCGAATGGCCGGCGGAGAAGTTCGACGGATTCGTCAAAACGCGAAACTACACTGCTGGGCAGGTTCTAAAAGCGTGGATGCCTTTCGCGATCCTTTCACTGTTCGTGCTCCTCTGGGGTCTGCCATCGATAAAACTGGCCATGAACCGGGCTACGACGCCGGCTTTTCGGGTCGTGCTCGCCGATGGCAAGGTCCGCCCCGGACCGCCCGGATGGAATGTGCCTTACTTGCACAATGCTATCTCTCGCGCCGTGCCCGTGGTTGCGAAGCCGACTCCCGAAGCTGCACGCTACGATTTCAACTGGCTTTCAGCTACCGGGACCGGATGTTTTTTTGCGGCGATCGTCTCCGGGTTGTTGCTCGGCCTGAGTCCGCTGCGATTGATGAGGACTTTTTGGCGAACGCTGGTGCGAATGCGGCTCGCGATGATTGCAATCTCGTTCATGTTGGGCCTGGGTTACGTGACGCGCTACTCGGGTTTGGACGCGGTATTGGGCCTCGCGTTTACCCGCACCGGCTGGTTGTATCCATTCTTTGGCACATTCCTGGGTTGGCTGGGTGTGGCGTTGACGGGTAGCGACACTTCCTCCAATGCGCTCTTTGGCAGCCTGCAAAGAATTACCGCTCAACAACTCGGCATCGACCCAATCCTCATGGTCGCGGCCAACAGCGCCGGCGGAGTGATGGGGAAAATGGTGGACGCACAGTCCATCACGATTGCCACTTCTGCCACCGAACAGGTAGGCAACGAAGGGATCATCCTCCGGTTTGTGGCGTGGCACTCAGTTGCCCTCTGTTCCATTGTCGGAGTAATCGTGATGCTCTATGCCTATGTTTTCCGGTCCGCCGTGCCGCATGGATTGTTGTTTGTTAAATAGCAAGTGATCGGGAATATGGATATCGCACGATGAACGGCAGGTAAGTGCCGTATATACTGTTGTCCACGAGGTAGCCCTTGAGCAATGAGAGTGAAGACCAGCCCGCGCATCACGACCCAACGCTAACCCCCATCCAACCACTTCCACTCGCACCGCCGTCGACTCTCCGGAAAATCTTTGTCGGCGAAGACGGTCTCCGCGCCGGCTGGAGTCTGTTGATCTTCATCTCCATGATCGCGGCCCTTGCCTTCTGTGCGAACCGCATTGGCCACAAGCTCCACGCGCCCGAACCAAAGCCCGGCGCAGAAATGTCTCCGTTGTTCGGGATCATCGCCGAAGCCGTTCCCTTCGTTCTGGTACTTTTCGTCACTTGGGTCATGTCGAGGATCGAGCGCCGTCCCGTGTCCGTCTACGGTCTCGGAGACCGCCGCATGCTCTCACACTTCTTTGGCGGCATGGCTTGGGGAATCATCTGTCTCTCGCTCCTCATCCTGACTCTCTGGAAGGCAGGTCTCCTAGTCTTCGATAGCCGCCTGCTATTTGGCACCGACATTCTACGGTACGGAGCCATGTGGCTACTGGGCTTCCTCCTGGTCGGTCTGCTCGAAGAGTACCTCACCCGCGGCTACATCCAGTACACACTCACTCGCGGCCTGGCTGGCCTTTACCAGTGGGCTTTCAAGACTCGTCACAGTGCAGCCTTAGGTTTCTGGACCTCCGCCGTCATTTTCTCCGTCCTGTTCGGCCTAGGCCATGGCAAGAATCCGGGCGAATCCCCCATTGGATTGCTTTCCGCCGGTCTGGCCGCGATGGTCTTCTGCTTCAGCCTCTGGCGCACCGGCTCGCTATGGTGGGCAATCGGCTTGCACACTTCGTGGGATTGGGGTCAGTCTTTCCTCTACGGAGTGGCCGATAGCGGCCTCATGGTCCAACACCATCTTTTCGCCACTCACCCGGTAGGCAAGCCCATCCTCAGCGGCGGGACAACCGGCCCCGAAGGCAGCATCTTCATCCTCGGAGTCCTGGTCTTCATCGCCCTCATCATTGTCCTCACCTTGCCGGCCAGTCACTATGGACGTGCATCCAAGGCCTTCGAGATACCATAGAGATCCCGACAGATGTAAACCGCAAGCTGAAATAGTGTTGTCCCCAGTGCCGTACGTGGTTATAGTGTGAGACCTTGAACCGATCAGCGTCTGGGGGGGACAAACCTGGACGGATCCAAGGAGGTACCATGCCACTGCGTCTGGACAGCCGTCCGGTGGGCGACATTCTAGTGGTGCAATGCAGCGGGCGTATCGTAGCCGGCGCGGACGTTCACTCGTTGCAGATGCTGCTCGGAAAGGTCCTGCCGCAACATCACGAGATCGTGCTGCATTTGGAGCGGGTCGAGTTCATGGACAGCAGCGGTCTGGGAGCGCTGGTGCGGTTGGTCTCGACGGCGCGAGCCAACGGCAGTGATCTTAAACTGTGTGCCTTGCCGAAGCAGATAAGAACAACTTTGGAAGTGACGAATCTGCTGCCGATGTTCGAGATCTACGACTCGGAAGCCGAAGCCATTGTGGCGGCGTATCTGGGTCCGCGTTATTCCAAAGATAAGGGTGACGAGAAGCAACTACGGATTCTCTGTGTCTATGATTCGGCCGACGTCCGCGCGCTATTGGGAGAAGTGCTGTGCCGCGCCGGCTACAAGGCCGTCACTACCGGCAACGTGCACGACGCTCAGATCCTACTGAAGGCCACCAAGGCAAGACTTGTCGTTCTAGGCGCGAACATGCAGTCGGTGCACGGCGCGTCGACGAAGAAGGCAATGGAGGAGATTGATCCGGCGGTATCGCTGGTGGTGCTGGACGAAGGCTTTGGCGGACAGGATCCCGGAGAAGCTGCGACAAAGTTGCTGGACACCATACGCAGCCGCACAGCGGCGTAGCTCTTTGTTCATGCTCTATGACGGCAGGCGCGAGATGAATTCCAGGCCGAACCAGTAGCCGGTGCGATTGCGGACAATGGCGGTCAAGCGGGCCTGGTGGGGCTGGCTGAATTCGATTTCAGTGAGGTCGCCCGGCTGCAGCGGGATTCCGGCATAGAGCGACATGCCACCTTCGCTGATCTCCACTCCCAGACCGCTTACGTGCTTTGCTTTAGGCCCATCGCACAACAGGACGTTGACGGGGAGATTGACTGGATAGCGCTTCCAGCGGCGCGTATTGGAGGGAGACTGCATGGTGACTGCCCTGCCTATTCGCGAACAATGTCATGATAGGCACGGAACTGAACCTCTTCAAATTACCAAGGTACGATTTAGTAACCAGTTGCAGTTCGGAACGGCAAGCAAAGGCCTTTGCCAGATAAGACGCGGTGCAAAGCCCGCGTCCCTAGCCGGGCGGCAGGGTGCGGCAGAAGGTTCGGATCTGACTAGCCTGGTCAGGCAAAATGCCCACGAATTCAAAACCGTGGAGAAATCCCATGCGATGGCGGACCACGGCGCGTAGGGTCTGGAGCTCGGCCACTTTGGGTATGGACAGCTCAAGCGAAACCATCTCCCCGGGACGGAACTCGCTGGTCACGACCGCCCCCAGCCCGTTCTCCGCGATTTCAAAGCAGCGGCCGTGAATGCGGAGATATCCTTCCTGCCCCAGGACCTTGACGATCAGGGGCAACTCCGTTCGGTAGCGGGCGTAACGCCTTGTCGAGGATTTGTGCACGCGCTCGGCTTCTTGCAGCTTGCTCTGTTTACTGCCTGGTATTACACCCGGGGACGGTCCAAGGGAGGACAAGACTATGGTCACAAAAACTTGCAGGCTTGGCAAGGGGCAGATACTGGAAAGTAAGGTACGAAGGACGCGGTCTTTCGTGACACAAAGGCGCAGGTCGGGGCAACAGGACAAAAGAGAAAGGTATACTTTGCAGGGGAGGACCCGTAGCTCAACTGGATAGAGCAATGCGCTTCGAACGCAGAGGTTGGGAGTTCAAGTCTCTCCGGGTCCACCATTAGCTTCCGCTCCTTCGCGTGCGCGGGATTTCCGCCGCGCTCGGCGCATCTCCGCGGTTGGCTCCTCTACAATGCAGAAGTGAAAACCTGGGACGTCATTATTGTCGGCGGAGGCATCATCGGCCTTTCGCTGTCGATCGAGTTGCGCAAGCACGGAGCGAAAGTGCTGGTGGTGGAGCGGGGGGAACCGGGTCGCGAAGCGTCACATGCCGCGGCGGGGATGTTGAGCGATTGCTCGATTGAGACACCGGCGGCCCTGCAGGCTCTGGCCCGCGCGAGTGCGTCCATGTATCCCGAGTTTGTGCATGAGTTGCAGGATGAGTCGGGCGTCAATGTTGATCTGCGCGATCAGGGGACGCTGCTGTTTCTTCCAGCCGAACATGCGGTCGTCCTTGACGCGGAGGAGGTTTCCGCGCCACGTCTGGCGGAGCTTGAGCCGGTACTGAGCGAAACCAAGCGTTCAGCTTTTTATTTGAAAGAACGCAGCGTCGATCCGCGGGCACTGACGGCGGCAGCTTTCAAAGCTGCGAAGCATCGAGAAGTGGACATTTCCTCCGGAACTGCCGTGACCGGCCTGCTACTTTCCGATGGCCGGGTCGCGGGCGTGACCACTGAAAGAACCTCCTACGACGCTCCAGCGGTAGTGAATTGTGCGGGAGCATGGGCCGGACAGATTTCGCCACATCAGTTCCCAACCCGGCCGGTAAAAGGACAAATGCTCTCTTTGGTGGGCGGACCTGCGTTGACGCACGTGTTGCGCGCGCCCGACGTGTACCTGGTACCGAGAAGTGACGGGCGAGTGTTGATCGGCTCAACGGTTGAAGAAGCTGGCTACGACAAGCGTACGGATGCGGACACCATTCAGCGCATGCATCGGGCGGGTATTGCCTTGGTTCCGGCGCTGGAACGAGCACGCGTGCTGGAGTCCTGGGCAGGGTTGCGGCCGGGAACGCCGGATGATCTGCCGATTCTAGGAGGGACGAGCACTCCGGGATACTTCGTGGCAACGGGACACTTTCGTGATGGCATTCTGCTGGCACCGGTGACGGCGCTTGTGATGGCACAACTGGTGGCGGGCCTAATACCGGAGTTGGATCTGACACCGTTTTCCGCGGTGCGGTTCGAGTGTTGATAAACCTTGCTCGACTTCACACCGCAGCGGGATTGCGGCAGGTCGAGTAGCGAGGATTATCCGCTGCGGGGAGCTGACGGTCAAGGCCGTTTGGTGTAATCGCGGCAAAAGTCAAAAGCGGCGGACAAGAGTGTCCGCCCCACACGAGTTGGGCGCTTTGTTGTAACCAAAAATTAACAATCAACGCTGAGTATGCATGCTCTCGCGGCCATAGAATCGTGGAGCATATTCTGGGAAACGGTCTTGACCGCTTTGAGACCGGAAGACATTCTATGTCGGCACGTAAGATTCTGCTCTCGCCGGTGACCGCCGTGGTCGGGGCGGTCCTTCTGGCCGCTTTGGGCTGCCTCATCTGGCTCAAGTCGGGCAAATCGGATCCCCGTTCGAAGATCAGCCAGGACAACATTATTCTCCAGCTAAGCGGATCGAACACTATTGGGGCGGGTTTGGCTCCCGCGTTGGCGGAAGAGTTTCTCAAACAACAGGGAGCCAAGGAGGTAAAAACCCTCGCTGGGGATCGGGATGACGAGGTGCGTGTGGAGGGCGTCCTGCCGGGTGAGCCTGCTCCCAAGGCAATTGAGATTCATGCGCACGGCTCGGCCACGGCTTTTGAAGACTTGGCCAGCGGCCAAGCTGATATCGGGATGGCTTCTCGAAAAATCAAACCTGAAGAAGTGGCGCAATTGGCCAGTCAGGGCGACATGACGTCTCCGGCTTGCGAACACGTTCTTGGGTTGGACGGGATTGCCGTTATTGTCAACCGAGGGAATCCGGTGCGGGCACTGGCGAAGGATCAGATCGCGCAAATCTTTAGCGGCGCAATCGAGAACTGGCTGAAAGTGGGTGGGCCAGATGGCGCAATCAGCCTGTATGCTCGCGACGATAAGTCGGGCACTTACGACACATTCAGGACCCTGGTACTCGGCAACGCTTCCTTGGCGGTATCAGCGAAACGTATCGAAGACAGTCGCAAACTTTCCGATTCCGTCGCCCAGGATCCCAACGGAATCGGTTTCATTGGGCTGGCTTACGTGCAGGACACGCGAGCCATTGCGGTTTATGAGAATGGCACGGCCGCGCTCTTGCCCAGTCCCTTTACCGTGGCCACCGAAGACTATGCGCTTTCGCGGCGCTTGTTCCTGTATACGCCGGCGCGTCCCCGACGGGAACTAACTCGCAGATTTGTGGACTTTGCGGTCTCCAGGATGGGGCAAAACGTCGTAGCGGAGATCGGCTTCGTAGGCCAGAACGTGTTGGCGGCGGGGAGCGGCGCAAACTCGACTGCCGCGGAT
>Ga0207066_1055_pt1 | contig 29342 bp, 27 predicted proteins | sample Alteio_BWMinCont_24_FD_153490 | JGI IMG/M metagenome (GOLD analysis project Ga0207066, IMG submission 153490) | Enriched cells from forest soil in Barre Woods Harvard Forest LTER site, Petersham, Massachusetts, United States -... | ecosystem: Environmental > Terrestrial > Soil > Temperate forest >...
GCGAACTGATGCCAGACCTGGCCACCGGCCCCAACACGGCCACGCCTGAGGTTGACGATCATCTGAAGAGTTGCGCCGCCTGCACCGGCAAGCTGGCGGAGGTTCGCCAGACCATGGCGCTGCTGGATGAATGGCGGGTGCCGGAGCCCTCACCCTATTTCGACACGCGGCTGATGGCGCGAGTGCGGGAAGAGAAAGGCCAACCCGGCGGCTGGTGGCAATGGCTGCGTAAGCCGGCGCTGGCGATTTCGCTGGCGGTGCTCATGGTGATGAGCGTCACGTTGTTCCGCAATGACGCCGGGCTGAGCAACCATGGCGACGGCCAGGTTGCGACCATGGTCGCCGAACCGGGAACCGCAGTTGGCGATTTGAGCGCGATGGACAAGAACAGCGAGTTGTATTCGGATTTCGATGTGCTGGATGATTTGCAGGTCCAGCAGGATGTCAACGCGAATCCCTAATCGTTAGGATCCGCGTGTGGTGGAGGTTAAGCCAAGGGGGTTCGTGTGCCGCGGTGGAGAGTCATGTCGAGGTGGATAGGGGTAGGCGTGCTTGGGCTGACCCTGGCTGCTTCCTATGCCTCGGCCGCGCAGGGGAACCGCGCTCCCAAGAACCAGGGGCACCCGCCGAATCAAGGTCACCACGCCGGCCAATGGCTGCAACAGCACAGAAATATGCCGCCTGAGCAGCAGAGGAAAGCGCTGGAGAACGATCCCGGATTTCGCAGTCTGCCACCCCAGCGCCAGCAGCAACTGCGAAACCAGTTGCAGCGTTTCAGTCGCATGACTCCAGAGCAGCAGAGTCGCACGCTAAACCGAATGGAAACCTGGGAGCACCTGACGCCGGAGCAGAAGGGTCAGGCCCGAGGGCTCTACCAGCGCTGGCAGCAACTTCCTCCCGATCGCCGCCAAGCGGTGAGAGGCGCGTTGCAGACGTTGCGCTCGATGCCGCCCGAGGCACGCCAACGGGCCATTGAGTCTGACGATTACAAGAAGCGCTTCACGCCCGAGGAACGCAATATGCTCGACGGCGCTTCCAAGCTCCCGCTCGCGCCGCCAGAGCCCAACGAGCAGGCCCCGGAAGAGTAGGTCGGCGTTGACTGGCGCGCGAACTCACGCGGGAAGTTACCTCCTCAGCAAATTCTTGGCGATAAACAACGCATTTGCGGGACGCTCGGCCAGCCGCCGCATCAGATAGGGATACCACTCGGTCCCAAATGGAATGTAGACTCGCATTCGCCACCCGTCTTTCACCAGGCTCTGTTGCAGGTCGCGGCGGATGCCATACAGCATCTGGAACTCGAAAACATCGTGGGGAATGTTCTCGCGAGTGGCGAAAGTCTTGGCCTGGTTGATGATGTTCTCGTCATGAGTCGCCAGGCCGTGATAGATCCCGCTCTGCATCAGGACTTTCATCAGCTTGACGTAGTTGTCGTCCACTTCTGATTTTTTCTGATAGGCCAGCTCCGGCGGTTCCTTGTAAGCGCCTTTGCACAAGCGGATACGGATGCCCTCGCCCAGCAGCTTCTCAACATCGCTCTCCGACCTTCGCATGTAGGACTGGATGACGGCGCCGACGCATCCGCGATTTCCCGGCAGACGATGTAGCTCGTGGACGAAGTCGAGGGTGCGCTGAGTGTAGGGCGAGCCTTCCATATCAATGCGGGCAAAGTTGGGCGGCTTCATGGTGGCCGCCTTGGCCACCAGGCTGACCACCAGATCGCGCGCCAGCTTTTCGTCGACGTCCAGGCCCATATGGGTGAGCTTCAGGCTGATGTTGGCATTCAGCTTTTGTGCGGCGATCTGGTCCAGCATCTGGTGATACAGCGCGGCGCTGGCGCGGGCTTCGCCGGCGTTGGTGACATTCTCGCCCAGGTTGTCGATGGAAACGCTGGGACCAGACTGGTTGACGGCGCGAGTGGCCCGAAGGGCGTCCACGACTTGGGTTCCGGCCACGAAACGGCTGGAGAGTCTTTGTCCAATGGCGGACCGCTCAGCCAGGGCGCGCAAACCCTTGCTTTCCGAAAGAGAGATAAAGAAAGCCCTTAGCATGCCCTGTCCGAAGCAGGGCTGAAGGTGGATTTAGAAGTGCGTGGAAGGTCCATGGTCCAAAGGATTTGTATCACAAACGGGAAACCGTGAGCGTATTACTCAGCCTGAAATCCGATCCGCTGGTGGCTGCCATCACAGAACGGTTTACTGCCGGATCCACCACAGCGGCACAGCCAGGTTTCCGTTCCTTCAAATATCACCTGATTAGCGGCGTTCCGAACGGTGAGTTGGCCCTGCAGATGCAGTGGCCCGTTCGCAGTTGGAACCACCCGCATTTTTCCGCTGGTAGCCATCTCCTTGCGGGCATCAACGCCGGGGGCAGCTGTGCCGGGATCGTCGAATGCCACGGCGAAGTGGCTGTTGTCACAGAACGGCTTGTTCTTCGAGGCCCCGCAGCGGCAAAGCGCGGCTCGGGTATCGGAAAGCAATTCTTTTTCTCCGTCTGCCACTACGAAACTTCCCCGCAGGTACAGCGGACCATGGGACGTGATGGTCAACGTGTTGGATGGCTCCGCGCGTTCTGCCAAGCTGGAATCGGCTGCCTGATAATGCAAAGCGCCGGTGGGACAGCGCTTGATGGCGGCTGCGATCGCCTTGGCATCGGCGTTGTCGGGCGCCACCCATGGTTTGGAAGCGATGTTAAAGACTTCGGGCGCTCCGTGCACACACTCCTTGGCGTGGATGCAGCGTTGAGTATCGTACAGGACCGTGATCGCCTTGCCTTTGTATTCTTGTTGTTTCATGAACAAATTTCCGAGTGCGCATCCATCCGGCTATTGCAGAAAAACCTCGTCCAGGTAGCACCACTTCCAGGACTCTCCCGGCTCAAACGATTGCATGATGGGATGTTTGGTCTTATGAAAATGCTTGGTCGCGTGCTTGTTTTTGGAAGAGTCACAACAGCCCACATGGCCGCAAATAAGGCACTCCCGCAGATGGACCCAGGTATCGCCCATCTCCAAACACTCTTTGCAGCCGTTGCCGCTGGGCGTCACCTGGCGAATTTCCTTCACGTGCGGACAGCTGCTTTGTATCTGCGCCATCGCTCACCTCGGTGGAGTATACAGTCTTGACGGTTAGCTTCCCTGCTCTTCCAGAAACTTCTCAGCTTCAAGCGCCGCCATGCATCCCGTGCCCGCGGCGGTAATCGCCTGGCGATAACGCCTGTCCTGCACGTCACCGCAGGCATAGACACCGTGAACTTTGGTGAAAACGTACTTGGTAGTTTTCAGATAGCCGTCGGCGTCGGCATCGAGCTGACCTTCGAAAATTTTGGCGTTGGGGATGTGGCCAATCCCGAGGAACAGGGCGCTGGTGGGAAAATCCCACACCTTGCCGGTCTTCACATTGCGCAGCTTCAGGCCGGTCACCTCTTTGTGATTGACATCGTACACATCTTCTACAACCGTATCGGTCAGAAACTGGATTTTCGGATTGTTCTGCGCGCGTTCCAGCATGATCTTTGAAGCGCGGAACGAATCGCGGCGATGAATGACGGTTACCTTAGTGGCAAAGCGAGTGAGGAATGTTGCTTCCTCCATGGCGGAATCTCCCCCACCGATTACCACGATCTCCTTGCCGGAAAAGAAGAACCCGTCGCACGTGGCACACGAAGAAACTCCGTGACCGATGAGCTGCTGTTCGTGCGGCAGCCCCAGCCAGCGTGCCGAAGCGCCACTGGCAATGATCAGCGTTTTGGTGTGCACAACCTCGTGACTGACATGCAATTTGAAGGGGCGCTGACTTAGATCTGCGCTGGTGACATGGCCATGCTTGTACTCGGCGCCAAAGCGCGCTGCCTGCTTGCGCATGTTTTCGATTAGTTCCGGCCCCTGAATGCCCTCCGGAAACCCGGGGAAGTTTTCTACCAGCGTGGTCAGTGAGAGCTGCCCGCCCGGCTCGTGCCCCTCCAGCAATAGCGGCTTCAGATTGGCGCGTGCGGTGTAGAGCGCAGCGGTATGGCCGGCGCAGCCAGATCCTATAATGACGACGTTACGGATGTTGTCCATAGAAGTAAGTGTTAGATTGCCGACTTCATGATTTGGGTTCAACCCGGCGCTACTGCGGCTTTTTCTCCGGGGCAATCGGTTTGAGAACGGGACTTCTTTTCTCTTTCATGGCTCCGACCCGTGCCAACTCTTCCGGCACTGTATGGCGCACGCCCAACAGATCACGGTAGTTTGCAGCGATCGCGGAAGCGCTTCGAAACAGCGGCTCATACGCGCTTTGGTCTGGCGGCTCACCTTCTTTTCCCTGGCACCGCGCCAGCACAATGGACGGTTTGCCAAACCGTTCCAGCTTAATACGGGTGGCAGGCGTGTCAGTCGCCAGCATGTTCGCGGGAGTGGCGACCGCCGAGGTGCTGTCTTCGATGGCAACTTGCAACAAATCCTTGGGATCTCGCACGCGGAAAACCAGGGTTTCCACCAGACTCTTGGAGTCTTTGCTGAACGAATACTGGACGGTTGCGAACTGTCCTTGCGCTGGGAATTCGCGGCGTATCCGCACCCAATCCGAGGTTCCCGGGTCGGATGACATCTGGGCATTCTGCCCCAACTGCCCCAATTTCAGCAGATCGGCACCCTGATCCAGCAGCGAACGTCCACGGTCAATCTCAAAATCCTGGGTGAAGGATGCCGTTAGCGGAATTCGTTGCAGCGCGCCAGAAATCTGTTGCTGATCTTCCGCCGACGGCGCGCAAACGTTGAGCACATTTAATTTGACTTGCGGCGGCGGCTGCTGCGCAGTCACCAGTTGCGCCACCGCAAGGACGATCACAATGGTCGGACATTTTCGAGGCACAGGGCATTTTAAACGAAAAAGGCCCAATCGCAGAGTGCATCGAGGCCACGCCACGGATGTGGACAAAGTCTGTATCAAAGCCGTTAGAATCGTGCCATGGCAAATCTAACTCTGGTTTATGGATTGCGGTTGCTGCCGGCGGAAGAAGTGGAACAAGTAGGTGAGGCCACCCTCAAACTGAAAAACGGGCGCGAAGCGCATGTGACCATGCACGTGCTCGAGGGCAGCAAGGATGAGATCGAAAAACAGCTCAAGACCAGCTTGGAGGCGTTTTTCGACTTCTACCCGGAAATCTGAGCTGCCGCTGCTGACTTTTTGATGGAACTCCGCGGCCCGCTTCACCATCTATAATTCGGTTGGAACATGACCCTCTCTCCTAGCAATCTCCGCATGAAGCTTGCCGATGCGGGCCTTTTGCCCACCAGCAAGGTGGCGCGGGTCGCTTCGTACGTGCTGGCCCTGGATGTGCTGTTGTTTGCGCTGCAGGAGGTTGGTGGCTGGCTCAAGCTGTCTTTTGCTGACAGCCTCGGCGGCTGGGTCAGCTTCCTAAGTTTCGTTGCCATCGTCCTATTTCTGGTTCTGGCCTTCCGCTGGGTGAAAGCCAAGATGCTCTGGCGGCTGCGTAACCGCTTGATTGTCACCTACGTATTTATTGGCGTGATTCCGGTGGTTTTGCTGGTGGCGCTCGCCATAGGTTCCTTCTACTTATTTGCTGGCCAGTTTGCTACCTTCATTGTCACCACCGGCCTGAATTCGGAACTGTTAAGTTTGGAATCCGCCAACTCGGCCATCGCCCAGCAGGTGGCCGCTCAAGTGAAACATGGGCGCAGCGGCCTCGAGGCATTTCAGGATGTCCGCGAGGAAGACAAGATTTGGGCCGACCGTCAGATTTGCGTGTGGCTGGGCAAGAAGATCGTTCTGAACAGCACTCCTGCCGGAGACACCTCCGCTCCTCCGGTCCTAACTCCCCACTTGGGCAAGTCGTTCCGCGGGATCGTACGCGATCACGAGATGCTCTATCTGCGCGCAGTGCAGACGGTCCCCGTGGGCGGAGATACGATGACCGTGCTGTCCAGCGAGCCCTTTGATCAGCACTTGCTGCAAGCGCTGGCTGCCAACTTGGGTGAAATCTCGCTGTACACCACCGGACTCAACCTCCACAAGGTTGACCGCGGACAAGGCAAGAACGCGGTATCCGACGATGGCTCGGGAATGTCGCTTTCGCTAAGCAAACCAGAAGGTGACTACGTATTGGACACCGGCAAGAAGGAGATCCGGCCCACTTACACCGCTGGAACTGTGCCTCCGCCGGCGGCGTGGATGGATCCTCAAGTCACCTTCGGTACCACGGTGTCGGTGGTTGACTGGGACACTGGTGACAAGCTTCAACCTGCGGCCATCGGGGTGCAGACCCGCGTGTCCAAAATCTATCAGCGCCTGTTTGCGGCCCTCGGCGACTTTTCGCAGGCGGTTGAATTCGGTTTGTTGTTTGTGGCCATTTTCTTTGCCGTCATCGAGATGGTCGCGCTCATCATTGGCGCCAGTCTGACCCGCACCGTGACCGGCACCGTGGCCCAACTCTACGACGCCACCACGCACATCAATCGCGGCGACTTCAGCCATCGCATTCCGGTCAAGTCGAACGATCAGGTTGCTGCTCTGGCCAACTCCTTCAACTCCATGACCGCATCGCTCGAGAAGCTGATCGAAGAGCAGAAAGAAAAACAAAAGCTCGAGAACGAACTAGTGATCGCGCAGGAGGTGCAGGCGCAGCTCTTCCCTCGCCATATCTCGCAACTGGCATCGCTGGAAGTCCACGGCTTCTGCCGCCCGGCGAGTACCGTGAGTGGCGACTACTACGACTTTCTGACCCTGGATTCCGACAGATTGATCCTGGCCGTCGGCGACATCAGCGGCAAAGGAATCTCGGCGGCATTGCTGATGGCCACCATCCACTCCGCCGTGCGCGCCTACAGTCTTCAGGACATCCCCGCGCTGCGAGAACCTATGGCCGTAGGCGTAGCCTCCGGCTCGGCCATGATGGTGGCTTCCCGATTGCACAATCTGGATGTATCGCCTTCGGCATTGCTTTCATTGCTCAACCACCAGCTCTACGAGAGCACGCCTTCGGAAAAATATGCCACTCTGTTCCTCGGCATCTATAACGGAGCGGAGCGCCAATTGACCTACACCAATGGTGGACACTTACCACCCATCGTGATGAGCGAAGACGGAAGCATCCGTCGGCTGGATTGCGGGGGAACCGTGGTTGGTCTGTTTGAGCACGTCACCTACGAGGAAAGTTCGGTGCAACTGCGGAAAGGCGAACTCTTTCTGGCCTTCAGCGACGGTGTCACCGAACCAGAGAATGATTTCGGGGAATTCGGTGAGCACCGGCTAATCGAACTACTTCGTGAAAATCGCGACTTGCCTCTGCCTCGCATCAGCGAAATTGTAACCGCTGCCGTGGACGACTGGATCGGCGCCAACAAACAGCCGGATGACGTGACCCTGGTGCTGGCTAGGGCGAGGTAGGCGCCGGCGCAACTGACTTGGGCTTAGCCTCTTTCGACAGCACGGTTATCTTGGCCGTGACGGTTTGCCCTTTTTCCATTCCGCCGATCATGACCAGGTTGGTTTTCGTCACCAGCAATCCCCGATGGTCCATCGTCGGGTTGGGGCTGTTCTCGTCGAGCGTCTCCCATTTGCGGGTACGCAGGTTGAAAGCGAAAGTCATGGGTGATGGCTCGGACGGCTTGCCATCATAGCCGATACCCGCGTTGTCGTGCGGGTTGTCGCTCCCGCCGGCGAAGTAGATCATTTCATCCTTTTCCGATTCCCCTGCGGCAATGCGGAAGCGGGCCGACCCTGGATGTGGGGGCAACTTGGTCCATTCAATCTTAGTGGAATCGTGATGGCTGATCTTGCCGCTCCAGCATTGGTCGGATGCGACAAAACGCGCAGAATTCCCTTCGGGATTCCGGACCGCGCCATCCACATAAACAATGGTGTCACCGACCAGCGCACCCGCATGTCCGAACACCGCCGTGCCAATTGGGGTGGCCTTCGACCACCGGTTCTTATCCAGGTCGTACATTTGGACATCCGTTACCGGTCCACCGTTGGTCCGTCCGCCGACAAGATAGATATAACGATCGCGGTAAACCCCGATGACTGCCTCGCCCACGGCAACCGGCATATCAGTTTGTCGAAACCAGCGGTCGTTGGCAGGCTCATACTTGCCGACGTCCGGGACCGCCATGCCTCCGCCCTGGAACAGCACGTAGCCGCCCATGAGATACACGTGGTTCGCGGCGCCCACCGCCATGGCTCCAACCCGGCCCGCGGTGCCGGGAACGGCGTGGATGCTGTAAACCTTTCCCGAATTTGTGTCCAATTGGTAGGCTGCGTTGGTGACCGCTTCCCAGGTTTTCTTGGGGCCGATGCCCATCAAGGAAAAAAGATCGGGCTGGCCTTTCACCTTGAGAATAGCAACGGCATTATTGGAAACAGCTCCCGGCAACGGCTCGACCCCGGAGTCAGCGGCAAACAGGAACCCATGCAGGGCTAGCAACAGAAACAACAAGGAATGTCTTTTCATGGAATCAATCGATGGACGACTCCTTCAAAATACCAGAAAGGAGCCGCCTTGGAGCGGAAGGGTAGAATGCAGGCGTGCGGTTGTTCCCCAAGGCGTCGAACCAATCATGGCTTGCGTTAGCTGCCTCCGTATTGGTTTGCTGGGGTGTATGGCATTGGGCCGAAACCATCCTCGTTCCCTCCAATACCACCAAGGTACTGGCGGCCCACCGGCCGATGGGTAACAACTCCGATCTTTATCCGCGCTGGCTCGGCGCACGAGAACTCCTCCTCCACGGCCGTGATCCCTACAGCCCACGGGTAACCCGCGAAATTCAAACTGGCTTTTACGGCCGGCCGCTCGATCCCTCCAATCCCTCCGATCCGAGCGCGCAGGAATCCTTTGTCTACCCGTTGTATGTGGTTTTCTTGCTGGCCCCAACCGTGACCTTGCCCTTCCCCTTGGCTGCCGACACCTTCCGCTGGATCCTTCTCTTCTCCATCGCTCTCAGCGTTCCCCTCTGGATGTGGGCTGTCGGACTCCGTCCACGACGGCCGGCTATTGTTTGTGGCGTGTTGCTCGCAGTCGGCAGCTATCCTTCGATAGAAGAGTATTGGCAACAGAATTTGACGGCTTTGGTGGTCTTGTTTCTCGCAGTGGCGGCAGCGGCGGTGGTGCGCAATAGGCTGATCCTCAGCGGATTCTTCCTGGCTCTGGCGACAGTGAAGCCTGATATCACCACACCTGTCGTCCTGTGGCTTCTGGTTTGGGCAATAGGAAACAGAGAACGTCGCGTTCTGATCTGGACCTTCGCCGGCGGCATGACCGTCTTGCTGGCAGGTGCTCAAGCAATTTCACCAGGTTGGATGGGGCGCTTTTTCACCGCCGTGCGCGAATATCCCAGCTATGGGACAGACCCCTCCGTTCTGCAAGTGTTGTTCCCGCGCGTAGTCGCAGACTTCCTGCTGGCGGCCCTCGTAGTCTTCTTGTGTGTAGTCTGCTGGCGCTGTAGAAAAGCCGCAGCCGACTCTGACCGCTTTGGGTGGACGCTGGCGCTGGTGACGACAGGGACGCTGGTCGCAATTCCAAAGCTGGCTGCCTACAACCAGTTTTTGCTGGTCCCGGCGCTGTTGGTCCTTCTGCGTCATCGTGAGCAGGCCACCGGCCTTCTTGCTCGGGCATTTATCAAGGGGGCTTTTGCCTGCCAGATCTGGCAGTGGTCGGCCGCTTTAGGTCTCTCGATTCTCTCTTTGCTGGTCACGCCCCAGCGCCTCCTCGGCGCCGCTCAGCTTCCGATGTACACCATGTTGGCATTGCCTCCTTTAACCATGGTTGCAATCCTGACCACCATTGCCACGCGTGGCACCTCGGTCCGCGACTTGCAGAACCGCGTTTAGAATGCAATCGTGAGGCTGAACAGAGCGCCTAGATCGTCGTGGCTGGTCTTGGCTGCTTCTCTCCTCGTTTGTTTCAGTGTCTGGCACTGGGCAGAAACCATTCTTGTTCCGGCGAACACGCTGGCGGCGGAAAGCAAGGGAGTCCCGATCGGCAACAACTCAGATCTCTATCCCCGCTGGCTGGGTGCACGCGAACTGCTGCTGCATCGGCGTGACCCTTACAGTGCGGAAGTGACTCGCGACATCCAAATAGGTTTCTATGGACGGCCACTCGATCCCACGAAACCCACCGAACCGCGCGCCCAGGAATCGTTTGTGTACCCACTGTATGTGGTCTTCCTGATGGCACCGACCATAACCCTGTCTTTCTCGACTGTTGCTGATGCTTCCCGCTGGCTTCTGCTACTCGCCATTGCGGTCAGTGTGCCACTCTGGATGTATGCGGTGGGTCTCCGGCTCCGAACGCCGTATCTCGCCTCGGCAATGGTGCTGGCGGTGAGCAGCTATCCGGCGGTGCTGGAATTTCACATGCAAAATCTGTCAGCGCTGGTGGCGTTGCTGCTGGCTTTGGCCGTAGCCTCTCTGGTTCGTGGTTGGCTGATCTTGAGCGGATTGCTTCTAGCCCTGGCTACCGTCAAGCCTGACACAACCACGCCGGTCATCTTGTGGCTGCTGGTTTGGGCGACCGGAGGCAAAGAACGCCGGCGTCTGATCTGGGGCTTTGGCGGCAGCATGGCGATCCTGATGGCAAGCGCACAAGCACTCTCACCGGGTTGGATCGGGCGTTTTTTGACTGCCGTCCGCGAGTATCCCAGCTACGGAACCGACCCGTCCATTCTTCAAGTGTTGTTCCCACAGATAATCGCAAACTTGATGCTGGCAGCGCTCGTGGCCTACTTGTTGGTCACCTGCTGGCGCTGGAGAAGAGCAACAGCGGACTCTGCCCGCTTTGGGTGGACGCTCGCCCTGGTGACGACGACAACGCTGGTTGCGATTCCAAAGTTGTCCGCCTACAACCAGGTCTTGCTCATTCCGCCACTGCTCGTTCTGCTGGCTCAGCGCGGAGCCATCCGATCGATGGGCCTGATGCAACGGGCTTTGGCCAAAGCAGCATTTGCCGGTCAGGGATGGCAGTGGGCGACGGCTGTCATCATTTCGTTGCTCTCGCTGCTGATTTCAGGGCAAAGAATACGAGCTGCCGAACTGGTCCCGGTTTACACTCTTCTCGCAATGCCGCCACTTACTCTGCTCGCAGTCGTCTTCGCCACATTCTCGCGGCAGCGTCAGAGCGAGTCCTATTCGTCCGCTTCCAAGAATCCCTGGCGGGCGGCGTGGATGAAGTCTGTATAAGGAGGAACGAACCCGGCGGCGCGAACATCGGTGGCGATCTGGCCACGGTGATAAGCGGAATGCATGACCACGTGCATCAGGATGTCCTGCTTCGAACTACTAAAGGTCTCGCCTTTGGTATTTTTGTATCTGAGCGAGCGGGTCAGGCCATCTTCCTTCAGCGATTGCAGGTAGATCTTCCAAAGTTTCGGCACCTCGTCGGCTTCGAGTTTGCAGTGCTCCAGCGAAAAATCAGGCCACACCGGATAGGTCTGCTTCTGCAACTGTAGGCGCTGATACCACAACTTCTCGGCCGAGAGAATGTGTGCCAGCAGCTTCACCGAGCCCGGTGGAGCAACGTCCAAAGCTTGTAGCGAAGTTAGGACCTCACGGTTTGCCCAGTCGTCGTAAGAAAACAAGCGCTGAATGTTTTCGATCATGGCCAAGACGGTAACAACCTCTGTGGACATCATAACTTGGGTTGCGAAACGGCCAGTTTGCAAACCTTAACCATGAAGGGCACGAAGGAAACTCTTGTAATCTGCGGGAAACTTGCGTGTCCTTCGTGGTTCATCGATTTCTCGAGGCGGCAAGTTCCGTTAATATCTTGGCAACCACCAAACTCCGGTAAACGAGGGACGCATGCCTCTCACCGCAACCGATTGGATCGTCATCGTCGGCTACCTGCTGGTCAATTTGCTGATCAGCATGTACTACCGCCGACGTTCCAGCGGAAACACCGAAGAATTCTTCGTCTCCGGTCGGGATGTTTCCTGGTGGTTGGCCGGTACTTCGATGGTCGCCACCACTTTCGCCGCCGACACTCCTTTATTGGTATGCGGCCTGGTGGCCAAATCGGGCATCGCCGGCAACTGGATCTGGTGGGGTCTGTGTGTAGGTGGCATGTTGACTGTGTTTTTCTTCGCGCGCTACTGGCGCCGGGCGGAGATCCTCACCGATGTGCAGTTTGTCGAGATTCGATACAGTGGCAAGCCCGCTGCCTTCCTGCGCGGATTCAAAGCCGTCTATCTCGGGCTGTTCATGAACTGCTTCATTCTGGGATGGGTGACTCAGGCCATGATCGCCATCATCACCGTTCTGCTCGGCCCCGCGATTGCGCAAGGGCTGGTGTTGCAATTTTCCTTCGTCGGCCACTCCTTCCGGTACACACTCGGCGATCCTCATACCACGTCTTTGCTTATCTGTATCTTTGTCTTGATTCCCTTCACCGGCATCTACACCTTCATCGGCGGACTCTGGGGTGTGCTGGTCACCGATTTATTTCAGTTCGCATTGAAGATGACCATGATCGTAGTGCTGGCCTGGGTAGCCGTGGCCAAAATCGGCGGCATGCAGGCGCTGCAAGTTCAACTGCAAGTGGTTGAGAACAACGTGCGGCAGACGGGAGTGCGCGCCGCGGACCCAGTGGCATTCCTGCCCGATTTCCATCTCGGTTGGACAACGGATGCGCTATGGACCCTGCCTCTGCTCACTTTTTTCGTCTATTTGTGCATGCAATGGTGGCTAGCGTGGTATCCGGGCGCGGAGCCGGGTGGCGGAGGCTACGTAGCGCAGCGCATGTTCAGCGCCAAAGACGAAAAGAATTCTCTGGGCGCGACTCTGTGGTTCAACATCGCCCACTATGCGCTGCGTCCCTGGCCGTGGATTATTACCGGACTCGTCGCTATGGCGGTGTATTCACCCAACGGCGGGCTTCATCCCAGCGCCGCCTTTGCGCAAAACCCCGAGCAGGGATACGTCATGGTGCTGCGCGATTATTTGCCGCCGGCCTTGCGCGGTCTGATGGTCGCGGCGTTTCTGGCGGCGTTCATGTCCACGGTGGGGACGCAATTGAATTGGGGATGCTCATACCTCGTCAACGACCTTTACAAGCGTTTCTTGGTGCGGAATTCGACTGAGAAACATTACGTGCTAATCAGCAAACTGTTCACGATTCTGCTGGTGCTCGCCAGCGGCTACACCGCCATGCAGCTGACTTCGATCAAACAAGGCTGGGATCTGGTGTTGAACATCGGCTTCGGCACCGGAGCGGTGTACATCCTGCGCTGGTATTGGTGGCGCATCAATGCCTGGAGCGAGATTTCCGCAATGCTCGTAGCCGCCGCGGTGACGGTCGCACTTAACGGAGTCGCATTCACCGGCAACAGCGCGCTGGTCTATGCCAAGAAAGCGCTCATCACCGGCGGGATGACAACCGTGGCATGGCTGATCGCAACCTTCGTGACTAGACCCGAGTCCGAATCAACGCTGGTTGCGTTCTATCGCCGGGTTTATCCCAGTGTTTACGGTTGGAAACACATCGCACGATTGGTTCCCGAGCTGCCGGAAATCCGCGACCTGGCCAGCAACACCTTTAACTGGGTGATGGGCGTCATCCTGGTTTACGGATGCCTCTTCGGAATCGGGAAGCTCGTCTTCCAGCAGTGGTTCTGGGGAATTACGCTGTTGGTAATCGCCGGTGTGGCCGGCTATCTCATTTTCTGGGATCTTACGCGGCGTGGTTGGGAGACTTTGTCGGGAACTGCGGCTTCTGTGGCGACCCGGCCCGTGCAAACTGATTAGTCAGGGGTAGCAGGTCGGTCTTTTTTCATGATATCCATTTCCGTGACCTCAAGGCTGCTATCCATTCACGATACAGCTTGGCTAGCTCTTGCAGCTTGCCGGCCGTAGGCCCACTTTCATGCGTGGCTTCCTCCTCACAATCGGCAGCCTTTTTCTCAAGTTCTGCTATTGTCGGTTCTGCGGGAACTATCTTCATAATTGATACATTGTGCCACGGTCGGCGATGTTAAGGCGAGACCGGCGGATGTTCAAACCGACCCAGTACGGGCAGGGTTTTCTAGGGGCATCCTGAACAATATTAGATAGACTGGTTTATTCAGCATCATTTGCTTGGCAAGAGAGGCCCTAACTCGTGTGCGGCATCGTCGGCTTTACACATAAAGACTGGATTCCCGATCCCGAGCGCATCCGCAGCGCCACGGCCACGCTGATTCATCGCGGGCCGGATGAGCAGGGTGTGTTCGAATCCAAAGTGGTTTCGCTGGGAGCCACTCGGCTGAAGATCATCGATCTGCACGGCGGCGACCAGCCCATCACCGCCGCCGACGCTCGTACCACTATCGTTTTCAACGGCGAGATCTACAACCATGTCGAACTCCGGGCCGAACTGGAAAAGCTCGGGCATCGTTTCGAATCTCACTGTGACACCGAAACGGTTTTGCGTGCCTTTCTCCAGTGGGATACCGCCTGCTTCTCCCGCCTGCGAGGTATGTTCGCGATCGCGTTGTGGATGGAATCGACCCGCCGTCTCGTCCTGGCCCGTGATCGTATGGGCATCAAGCCGCTCTACTTCACCAGCCGCGGAGAAGATCTGTATTTTGGTTCCGAGCTCAAAGCCATTCTCATCCATCCCGAGATCGAGCGCCGCCTGAGTCTCGACGGCCTCGATTGCTTCCTCTCTCTCAACTACATCCCTTCCCCCTGGACGCTGGTCGAGGGAATCGAAAAGCTCCCTCCAGGACGCTGGCTGGAATGGAAAGATGGCAAAGTTTGCTCGGATGCTTACTGGACTCTGCCACTTCCCGATCCTCGTGAGCGCAGCCTGGATTCGGCCAAAGAAGAACTTGATGCCCTGCTCCGCCAATCGATTCGCGAACACCTCGTATCCGACGTTCCGCTCGGCATGTGGCTCAGCGGCGGCATTGATTCCTCGACCATTCTTCATTACGCGGCCACCGAATCAAGTTCCCCGTTGAAGACGTTTTCCATTTCCTTTCGCGGGCGCAGCTTTGACGAAACCGCCTACATCAAGGAAGTCGCCAGTCTCTATCAAACCGATCACGAGCAACTCGATCTGAACCCCGAGTGCGATCTTCAAAGCGCAATCGAGGAATTTGCCTACTACTCTGACGAGCCCAGCGCGGATGCCGGCGCACTCCCCGTCTGGTTTCTTTCCAAACTTAGCAAGACCAAGACAACCGTGAGTCTCAGTGGCGAGGGCGCGGATGAGTTGTTTGCTGGATATCTCACTCATCGGGCAAATCAGTTGGCGCGGACTGCGCGATGGCTGCCGAGTTGGGGATTTCGGCTGGCAACGGCGGGGTTGGGCCTCTGGCCAGTTTCCGACGAGAAAATCGGGTTCGAATACAAAGCCAGGCGCTTCCTCGAAGGCTGCCAGATGCCGCCCGACCGGGCGCATGTCCACTGGAACGGAACGTTTGCCGACGCGCCCAAACAACAGCTGCTGAAGTCCAGACTTCCGGAAGCACTGCAACAGAAGCTGCAAGAATTACGTAGACTGCTTCCCGGGGACGGTCTTTCTCCCTACCTATGGTTCGACCAGAAGTACTATCTGCCAGACGACATTCTGACCAAGACGGACCGCATGAGCATGGCGCATTCTCTCGAGGTACGGCCGCCTTTTCTCGATCATCGCATCGTCGCATTCGCCGCGACCCTGCCAGCTTCACTCAAGATCCGCGGATCGCGGCAAAAGTTTCTTCTTAAGGAACTGATGAAAGGCAAGCTGCCGCCTTCGGTTCTCAACAGAAAGAAAGTCGGCTTCGACATTCCTGCTCATGAGTGGCTGCGCGGGCCGCTTCGTTCGATGATGGTCGAGACTGTGACGGCCGGCGCTCGCGAGCACTCCGGATTGTTCCACCCCGCCGCGATCGACGCCGTCATGCAGCGTCACCTGGCTAAACGCTCAAATCTCGGGTACCAACTCTGGGGACTGATGGTTCTATTCTTGTGGATGAAAAAATGGCGAATTCAGACAGCAAAGACTCCGGAGGCGGTGAAGGATTGGGTACAGGAAAAAACTGGCACCTATATCTAGGCGTTCTGCTGGTGGCCGGAGCCGTTTATCTGGGTTGCATTGCTTCTCCTCCCTCGTTGATGGACGATGTGGACGCCGTGCAGGCGCAGATCGCACGCAACATGCTCACCTCGGGGGATTGGGTCACGGCCCGGCTCGACGGCGTCGTCTACATGGAAAAGGCGCCGCTGATCTACTGGGCGATTGCGCTCTCCTACAAGATCTTTGGAGTACGCGACTGGAGTGCGCGCATTCCAATCGCGCTTTCAGTCATGGGCTTAGCCTGGCTGACCGCAGCTTTTGGAGTCTGGGCCCTTGGCAAACGCACGGGACTCTACGCTGGCCTTTGCATGGCGACGTGCATTGGCATTTTTCTCTTCACCCGCATTTTGATCCCCGACGTGATGATCACCCTCACCGTAGCAATGGCCATGTGGGCATTTCTGCGCGCACTCGACGTGGAGGAGCCGCATCCGCGTCTCTGGGCATTCCTTCTTGCGGCCAGTCTTGGGCTTGGCCTATTGCTAAAAAGCCTGATTGGGATCGTCTTTCCCATCGCTGCAGGCTTGCTCTACCTTTTCATCACGAGCCAGCTATTCTCCGCCAAAGCATGGAAGAGGCTTCATCCGTTCAGCGGAGCGTTGATCGTTATCGCGATTGCGGCGCCCTGGCACATTCTCGCCACCTTGCGTAACCCGCCATATTTCGCCTTCACCTTGCACAGCGGCCCTGGGGAATACCATGGGTTTCTCTGGTTCTTCTTCATCAACGAGCAACTGCTGCGTTTCTTGAATCTGCGCTATCCGCGGGATTATGACACCGTGCCACGGCTCTACTTTTGGCTCTTTCATCTGCTGTGGCTGTTTCCCTGGAGTGTCTACTTCCCTGCGATTGCCAAACTTTCGTTTAAGCCAATCGACCGCGCTGGAAGAACCCGCCTGCTGGCCCTCTGTTGGATTGGCTTCATTCTGATCTTTTTTACGTTTTCAACGACGCAGGAATACTACTCAATGCCTTGTTATCCGGCCGTGGCGCTGTTGCTCGGCTCAGCGCTGGCCACGGAAGGCGTATGGATGCAACAGGGCACGCGGGTGCTTTCGGTGATCGTGGGATGCGCCGCCTTGGCGGGAATCGTCATCCTCTTCCTCAGCCGTGGGATGCCAGGTGGCGGCGACATTTCATCGGCGCTAGCGGCGCATCCGGGCGCCTACAAGCTGTCGCTTGGACACATGGAGGACCTAACGCTGGCGTCGTTTGCGTATCTTCGCTTGCCGCTGGCGATGGCGGTATTGGCTTTTTGTCTGGGAGCGGCTGGAACTTTCAAAGCCGGTGCCCAGCGCGCAGCGATCACAGCCGCAGTGATGATGGTCATCTTCTTTCATGCCGCGCGTCTGGCCATGGTGGCTTTTGACCCCTACTTGTCCTCGCGGCCACTGGCGGAGGCCATCCAGAAAGCGCCGCCTGGGACGGTGATTGTCGATCATCACTATTACACTTTTTCCTCCGTGTTCTTCTACACCAATCGCTCCGCTCTGTTATTGAACGGCCGTTACATGAATCTCGAATATGGAGCCTACGCGCCCGGCGTGCCGGATGTCTTCATCGACGACGCGCAATTCAGAGATCTCTGGTCCCGACCGGAAACGGCCTACATCGTGGCTAAGGACTCCGCCGTCTCACGGCTCGAAAGCCTCGTAGGTCACGAACGGCTCCACGTACTGGCCGAGAGCGGCGGAAAGCTGGTGCTCACCAATCACCTGCTGCCGGTTTCTTCCGCGAAAATTCTTTCCCCGGAAACACCGTGATACCGATGGGCCTGCGATACAATTGAGAATCCATAGAAAGTGTTTGGTCTGCGGAGGAAACCACATGAGAATCGCTGTGCTTGGCGGGGACGGCTATTGCGGCTGGGCGACCGCCCTATACTTGTCAAATCGAGGCCACTCGGTCGCCATCATCGACAATTTCATCCGTCGGCAGTGGGACTTTGAGCTCGGCGTGCAATCCCTGACCCCGATTCGCCCGCTATCGGAACGCTTGAAGATTTGGCAGGAACTCACCGGCAAGCAGATCGATCTTTTCGTCGGTGATGTGATGGATTACGACTTTCTCTCGACCACCATTCAGGCCATCGAGCCGGATGCGGTGGTGCATTTCGCCGAACAGCGCGCTGCCCCCTACTCCATGATCGACCGCAAACACGCGGTGTTCACTCAGGTCAACAATGTGGTCGGCACGCTGAATTTGCTGTTCGCCCTGCGCGAGTTCTGCCCCGATTGTCACCTCATCAAACTGGGAACCATGGGTGAATATGGCACGCCCAACATCGACATTGAAGAAGGCTACATCACAATTGAGCACAACGGGCGTAGTGACACCGTGCCTTACCCCAAGCAGCCCGGCTCTTTCTATCACCTCTCCAAGGTGCACGATAGCCATAACATCATGTTCACCTGCAAGATCTGGGGCTTGCGTGCCACCGATCTGAACCAGGGAGTGGTGTATGGCACTACGACCGATGAAGTGGCCATGGACGAGGCCTTGATCAACCGCTTCGATTACGACGAAGTCTTCGGCACCGTCTTGAATCGTTTCTGCGTGCAGGCCGCCATTGGGACTCCGCTCACGGTTTATGGCAAAGGCGGACAGACCCGCGGGTTCCTCGATATCCGGGACACCGTACGCTGCGTTGAGATTGCCTGCTTGAATCCCGCGAACAAAGGCGAGTTCCGCGTATTCAACCAGTTCACCGAGCAATTTTCGGTGCTGGACTTGGCGCACATGGTCCAGTCGGAAGGCAAGAAGCTGGGTCTGGAGGTGGCAGTAAACCATATTCCCGATCCGCGCGTTGAAGCCGAGGAACACTACTACAATGCGAAACACTCCAAGCTGATCGAACTCGGTCTGCAACCGCATCTGCTCTCCGACTCGTTGCTCGACTCGCTGATGAAGATTGCTTTGAATTATCGCGACCGGGTCGATTCCTCCATGATGATGCCCAAGGTTAACTGGCGGCAGGCGCGCAACGATCGTCAACCGCAGGTCAGCGCCGCTGTTGCAGCCTCGGAAGAATCGCATTTGGAAGCTGTGGGCGTAGGCGTTGCGAAAGGCAACGGAAACCGTTCCGCCAAAGCCGTCAAACCGGCCGCAGATTACAGCAAGCGTTAGACCTTCAGCGGGGAAAATGGTAGTAGACGTCTTGCTTGGAAGCAATGGGCGTGCCATTCCGCGTGGCAGGAAGAAACTGCCACTTCGCCACAGCGGCGAGAACCAGCTGATCAACAGGCTGCGCCAGGCTTTGAATCAACTTCAACTCAACAATCTTGCCTTGCTCGTCGATGGTCACCTCGACCACCACATCTCCCATGATTCCATTGGACAGATCGGACCCAATCGCCGGATCACGAGCAACAATAGGCAGCGCTGGCCGGACCTCGGGCCCAGTGGCTTTCCCATAGTAAAGCGATCCGTAAGGAGAACCGGCGGGCCTCTCGCTGGGAGCGAGGACGGCGGCAATTTCAGTGTCCGCTTCGATCTTTGAGACCGGCGGCGGCCTTCGTGGCGTCTTCGCGTTCTTGGGGGGATGGCTCCAGGTCAAGTGCGCCTGCCGAGGCGGCTGCTCTGACACCGCAGGCTTGCCAGAAAAATACAGGTACTGCAATCCAGCGCCATGCTCGCCTTGCAAGACGGAAGATGGAGAGACGAAGATCGGCGCCGGGCTGTGAAGTACCCATGCCAACAACAACAGATGTGCCGCGACGGAGCATCCCAAGATCGTGGGCCGCCGCCGGGGAGTCGTCGGATCGAGTTGGCTGAACATCGCTTTCCTGAACAACTAAATGCTACTCCAAATTGGACGTGGGAAAACCCGTGTGGTCTCAGGTACCTTGGGGCGGACTCCTCCAGCTATTTCAACGTCTGCTAAATCCTTGTTTTTGAATGCCTAATCAGCCTGCTGAGCTTTCCCGACTCGCTTCCCGGTACGAACCTCAGTAACGGTCCGGCTGCACCTTTTTTGTTGCATTTTAATACTCCTGAAATATTCTGCCTTTAAAATGGCTAAGTTGGGACTCTCAGTGGAGGAATGGCAGTTGTCAGCACCCAGATTTCCTCGGTTTGCACTGCCGCTCCAGGTGGCAGCCGTCTGCTACCGGCGGCGCGAGTCGTCCATCGAGTTCCTGCTGGTGAATACCAATGGGGGCAACAAGTGGACGTTTCCCAAAGGCGCTCCCGAACCTTCTTTGTCCCATAGCCAGGCAGCCGAGCGCGAAGCCCTGGAAGAAGCAGGCGTCCGCGGACACATCGAGCCTCGTCACTTCCACCTTTACATTCATTCGAAAGGTGTGTTCTGGAAACAACCCGGCGTTCGTGAGTTTGTGGTGAAGGCTTTTCTCCTGGAAGTCGAGCACACCGAGGAGTCTCACGAGCCCATGCGCAATCCCACCTGGTACGCTCCCGAAGAAGCCCGAAAGATTCTCGCCAAGGGCCGCGAGGTAAAATACGCTCGGGAAATGCAGACGGTAGTGGATCGTGCGGTGGAACATCTCGGCGCTGCCCGCGCGGTTGCCGCGAAATAGTCTCCCGCTCCACTTGCATCTGTTTCCGCAATAGCCCAGAATCGCTGATGTCATCCGTTTAATCCGCGTAGATCAGCGGCGATGAATCATGTTCGCGAAAATCCAGCACATTCATTTCGTCGGAATCGGCGGCATCGGCATGAGCGGCATCGCCGAGGTACTGCTGAACCTCGGCTATAAAGTCTCCGGTTCTGACCTCAAGAGTTCCGCTGTGACCCAGCGGCTTGCGGATCTGGGCGCGACCGTATTCGAAGGACATCGCGCGGAGAATATTGCCGGAGCTGAAGTGGTTGTTGCCAGTTCCGCCATTTCGCCTACGAATCCCGAGATCGGGCAGGCAGGAACGTTGCATATTCCTGTAATTCAACGCGCCGAAATGCTGGCCGAATTGATGCGATTGAAGTATGGCATCGCGGTCGCCGGCATGCACGGCAAGACCACCACCACTTCGATGGTCGCGGCCGTGCTGGCCGCCGGGGGTCTCGATCCTACGGTGGTCGTCGGCGGGCGCGTGGATGCTATGGGATCGAATGCCCGCCTGGGGAAATCGCATTACCTGGTTGCCGAGGCCGACGAGAGCGACCGGTCATTTCTCAAGTTGATGCCCATCCTTTCGGTGATTACGAACATCGACCGCGAGCACATGGATTGCTACCGCAACATGGGCGACGTGAAGCGCGCCTTCCTCGAATTCATGGATCGCGTGCCGTTCTACGGCATGGTGGTGGTCTGCAACGATGACCCGGTTCTCCGCCGACTGTTTCCCCAGATTCGCAGGCGCATGGTCACCTACGGCACTCGTCGCGATTCCGACTTCCATGTCAACATTGGCAAGACCGTCCCTATCACCGGAGACGCTGCGCCACTGACTCAGTTCAAGGTCAGTTACAAAAACCAGGGACTGGGCGAATTTCGCCTTCACGTCCCGGGCGTGCACAACGTCCTGAATGCAACAGCAGCAATTGCTGTCGGCGTGGGCCTTGACATACCCGCCGATCAGATTCGCTCCGGGCTGGAAAACTTCCGCGGAGTGGATCGCCGTTTCCAATTGCGCGGCAAGGCGGCGGGCGTCAGCGTCATCGACGACTATGGCCACCATCCCACGGAGATTCGCGCCACTCTGGCCGCTGCCAAGCAATGCGGATTTCGCAAGATTCATGTCATCTTCCAGCCGCATCGTTATACTCGTACCCGAGACCTGATGAAGGAATTCGCCACTGCTTTTGGCGATGCTGACTCGCTGCTCATTCTGGATATCTACGCCGCCAGTGAGGCACCCATCGAGGGAGTCACCGGCGAGGCTCTGGCCACGCATATTGAAGACGAGGGCGAGCGGCCGGCTCGCTACGTCCCGTCCTTCTCTGAGGCCGTCGAAGCGGCCGCAAGCCTCGCCCACGAGGGCGACATGATCCTGACCCTTGGCGCTGGCAGTGTCTCTCAGCTTGGGCCGTTGATCCTGGCCCAGCTTGCGAATAAGACCCTGGAACCGTTGATTTCCACGTAGGCAGGCGTCTGGGAAACCTTTCCGCGCCACAACCCGTACATAACATGTGCAACACGGGCGATAACGATTTTTGAGGTCCCCCGTCTAATCTCATAACCGGATGAGGAGCAACAACATGGCTTCCGAAAAGACGACGTACTGGATGGCGGTAGGCTTACTGGCGCTGTTCATGGGCAATCATTTTGTTAGCAGGATCGGTGGGAATTGCCTGGTATCCAAGGCGCGAGTTGCGGTTGAGCGCATTTCGGGGCAAGCCGACCATCTGATGGTGATGGCGGAGGTCGCGATGGGACGGACTTCGACCCGGTTCGACCGCGCACAGGCCGCGATGAAGATGGCCCAGGTTCGCATGGCCTCGGTGCAGAGTCAGTTCGCGCGCCAGCAGGCCGCTTGCGCCCGGCTGGAAGCCGGCAGAGCGCGGATGGTGGTCCAGCAGCAATTGCTGCAAATGCGAATTCCGGTAGTTAACCCGCAACCACGAATCGAGATGGTGATGCCCCGGCCTCCGGCGGCTCCCAGCCCGGACCCGATCTAGCCGCCCGCGTCTTTTTTCTCGAATCGTTTCGTACTTCTGCGCGGTCTAAATAGCGTTCGAACTGACTCGCGGGAGGATCCCATGCAGGAAACGCCACAACAGTACACGCAACGCATCACTGGCTACATGCAAGGCAAAGAGCCGCTCCAAGTGCAAGGCGAAACCGCCAAGAAGCTGGCCAAGCTCATCAAACCCCTCAGCAAGAAACAACTTTCCACGCGCCCCGAACCGGGGAAGTGGTCCATCGCCGAGATTCTGGCCCATTTGGTGGACGCTGAAATCGTGGGCAGCTGGCGTATGCGGCTGATTATCGGAAGCGACGGCGTGCCGGTCCAGGCGTTCGACCAGGATGTGTGGGCGGAGACGCTTGACTACGCCGGGCAGGATCCCAAAGTTTCGCTCGATACTTTCCGCGTGCTACGGGAGAACAATCTGCGCATGCTGAAGACGCTGCCCAAGAACCTTTGGGAGAACCACGGCATGCACTCGGAGCGCGGTAAGGAGACGGTGGCACATCTCGTGCGCATGTTCGCCGGGCATGATTTGAATCATTTGGCGCAGGTGGAGAGAATCGCGAAGGCGGGTGGGAGCAAGCGGAAGAAAGCGGCGTGAGGCGGACCCTATAGTGAGAGTTCTGCCGATGCTCCGCGGGTTCGAGCACGCGTCCTGATGCTTGTCTCCAACCCCAACCGCTCGGCATATTCTACGAGCATGTCCAAGCTGAACTTCGACATTTTCCCCCGGAGCAGATCGCTGATCCGCGGCTGCGAAGTTTGCAGGATGTTCTGTAGTTCGCGCTGTGAATGGCGATATGCAACTTTCACAATCTTGGAGTGCAGATCGGCCTTCAGCTTCAATGCTGCGGCCTTCTCGGGTGAGAATCCGATATCTTCGAATACATTGCGTGACATTGAGTTGCTCCTAAATGTGGGTCTGTCCGGACCCTGATTGATTACTTTGGCGATCTCTTCTTGTTCTTTCGCGCTGCGAGTCTCTCCCTCAAACCACTGAGCCGTGCTCGCGCAGTATTGACGTCTCTCAGGGGAGTCTCGTTGGTCTTCTTCGTAAAGCAGTGCAGAACGTAGACCACACCCTCAATCCTTACGTACAGCACTCGATACCACAAATCTTTGTCTTGATCTCGCAGCTCAAAGACTCCTGGAAGAGCGGGAGCCATTGAGCCAGTATCCAGGGGCTTCTCGCCGTTTTGCACCCTCCAGAGATCAGCCCCAAGATCCTCTCGGACATCGTCGGGGAAAGACTTGATGACGGCTCTTGAGTCTCCTTCGAAGATCACATCTGGAGGGGAGTCGTCTGCCACAGTTAGAAGGTAGCAAAATTCGGAGGAGTTGTATATAAGTACTTATATGCGCGTGAATGGCTCTATTATCAATGGCTTGCAACTGTTGAAGGCCCACGTCGGGCATTCGGGGCGTTCGTGGTAGTACAGTTACGAAAATATATGGAGTGCAAGACTCTCGACAAGGCCGCGCTGGGCCTGCATGAAGATTGGTACGGCAACAACGCCGCTGTGTGCTGCCCTGCGTGCGGCAAGGTGTTTATCGTTTCAGGTTTTATCAACAAAGGCCAAAGGATCTGCCCAGCGTGCCTGCGATCCTCGGCGCGTATCACGAACGACGGTGTAACAGTCGAGTGGCCAAGGCAGCCAGAAGCTAAAGTTCTTTCGCGCAAGGAACTGGAAGGAGCGCGCCGATTGGACGAGTTCGTCAATTTGGTCGCCGATGGTGGTGCTGTGGACCAAGGGAGCGTCGAGCAGAAACTGCCCAAGGCTGAAACGATCGCTGTCATCGAATGCGACAGCAAAATGGTGGCGCTGGCTGCCAGGAAGCGGCCTAGCGCTGCATACGCTGAGGGCATTTCCAAGAAAAGCGGATACCACCTGGCCGTGGACGTCCCGGAGCTTGGGTATGTGGTGGTTTCGCCTCGCTACCGGGGACAACGCTTAGCGCAGGAAGTAGTGCGCAAAATATTGGTGGAGTTCGGCAACGCTGGCGTCTTCGCTACTACCAGCCACCCAAAAATGAAATGTGTCCTTGCCAATTTTGGCTTTAGGTGGGTTGGCAACGAATGGGACTCGAAGCGCCAAGGCGAGAGGTTATCCCTCTGGATTAGAGAGGCAATACGTTGAAGGGCAAGTAGGAGCAACTCGAGGAACCGGATGCCTGTCGAACGTTGGTATCACGTGCCTTTTTGCGGAAGGCCGGTGCCCCTCATTAACGTAGGGCGGGACTGAGATGGACAGGTATCCAGCGCGTGACTCGATTCCGAAAACGGTGGACGCATTGTTCTTTGACGGCTACGTTATAGAACGTGGGCCGGTGATATGCCTAAATCACGGATGCGGTGAGCGTGTGTACTGGTATAAGACGCCTGAGGGAACCTCGATTGCGGTCGAAGTTGATCGGCAAGGAAACGTAACCTCCCACTATCAGAAGTGCATTGCCAATCGCTGGAATGTTAACAACGACTTTTTCTCAGGGAACCCCGGTCGGAATTCAGGTTGAGTTGCCAAGGCGTTTCACATGCCGAAGGCTCCAGTCTCCCGGAGCACCCTCGAAAGTGGAAACCCACGGGGTGCACCAAGATTTCCTCTACCCCAACTCCGCAAAAGCCGTTATAGTAGTCACGCTCACGCGATTCGCTGACGACAACTGACCTGTATTGATGGCGCGAAAAAGCGGTTCCACCATCTCGCAGGAAGAGTTGTATCCACAGGCCGACGAGCCCTCGCGCCAGGAATTAGACGACGCGCACCGGCTCGACTTGGATGTGGATGAACAGTCACCCTTCCTGCGCGGACAAAAACGAGTCTCTGTCCGTCGCGGTTCCCTGCCCAAAAAGGCTGCCACGCGCCTGACCTGGGCCGCATTGGCTGCATTGGTGGTGCTGGTTTGCGGGCTGGCCGTCACTGCCGTCTACCACTACGGCGAGCACTCCTGGCGCTTTCGGGTGGAATCGAGCAACGACATCGAAATCAGCGGATTGGGCAACGTCACGCGCCCTCAGGTCATGGAAGTCATGGGCGAGGATATTGGCCGTAACATTTTCTTTATTCCGCTCGACCAACGACAAAAGCAGCTTGAGCGGATTCCCTGGGTGGAAACGGCCAGCGTCATGCGCTTCGTTCCCAACCGCATCAAGATTGAAATCCAGGAGCGCACACCGGTCGCGTTCGCGCGGATCGGATCGAAGATTCTCTTGACTGACGCCACTGGAGCGTTGATGGAACTGCCGGTCGGCAGCAAAACGAAGTTTTCTTTCCCGGTGATTCTTGGCATGAACGCAGGCGAGCCGCAATCTACCCGTGCTCCCCGGATGAAGATTTACAACCAACTGCTCAGCGAACTGGATTCCGAGGGCGGGCACTATTCGCAGAGCTTGAGCGAGGTTGATCTCTCCGACGCGGACGACGTAAAAGTCCTGGCCAATGATGCCAGCGGTGAAGTGCTCGTACACCTGGGGGCTTCTGATTTTTTAACCCGCTTCAAGATCTATATCAGTCATGCGCAGGAATGGCGACAACAATTCGCCCGGCTCGATTCGGTGGATTTGCGTTACGAACACCAGATCGTCGTCAATCCGGACTTGCAGGGTCCGGTGAAAGAGCCGCCGCTGTCGCTGTCAGTGGCGAAGGCTGCGGTGGCGGCAGGAGTGAAGCCCGCGGCTTTGGTGGCGCATGAAACCACGACTCCGAAGCCGCTAGCTCCAGCGCCTGTTTTTTCTTCTGTTAAACCAACCACCAACCCAAAGGCGAGCCCCCTTGCCTCCAAAAAGAAATTGGCCAAAGCACACCATCACAAACCGTCGGGCAAGACCGAAGCCAAGGTGCATTCGACGAACGCGCCGCCTCCGCCGCTACGGGCTGCGACGCAAACACCGCCCCCTGCAACGCAAACCAGCAGCCCAGCCGCTGCGCCGAACAACAACGCGGCCAAGCCACAGAAGCCGAGTGCGGGAATTCCCAAGGGGCAGCCTTAATGGCGAACCAGCATCAACATTTCGTGACAGCCATTGACGTAGGCAGCGCCAAGACCTGCGTTCTGGTGGCTGAAGTCAACGACAACGGACTCCGCTACCGCGGGCATGGGCTGGCGGAATCGCGCGGATCGCGCAAAGGTGTGATTGTCGATCTCGAAAAGGCCGTGGCTTCCATCCAAAAAGCGGTTGAGCAAGCGGAGGATTCCTCTGGAACCGCCATCGAACACGCGCTGCTGGGCGTTGCCGGCGGCCACGTGCGCGGAGTGAACAGCCATGGTGGACTGAGTTTTGGCACCCGCGCGCGTGAGATTGCCCGCGATGAAATTCGTTCCGCGGTCGACAAGGCCCGTGCCATTCCATTGCCTTCGGACCGCGAGATTCTGCACCTGCTGCCGCAAGATTTCATTCTCGATGATCAGGGCGGCGTGCATGATCCGCTGGGCATGATGGCGATGCGGCTGGAAGTCCGGGTGCACATGGTGACCGCCGCAGCCAGCGCCACCCAAAACGTGGTCACCGCCGTGAACCGCGCCGGCGTGCAAGTGGACGACACTGTGTTTGAACCGCTGGCTTGCGCGGAGGCGGTGCTGCGCAACGACGAACGTGAACTGGGAGTCTGTCTGGTGGATGTAGGCGCGGGATCGACCAGCTTGATCGTATTCCAGGAAGGCGCGGTGATTCACACGGCGGTGATTCCGGTTGGCGGCGACCATTTCACCAGCGATCTTTCCGTCGGTCTCTGCACACCGCTGGTGGAAGCAGAAAAGATAAAGAAAATATACGGCAATGTGGTGGTCACCTTGGTTCCGGAAGCCAACGAAGTTGAGGTTCCATCAGTGGGTGACCGCCCTTCCCGTCTGATTCCGCAACGCATGGTGGGCGAGATTCTTGAACCGCGGGCCCGGGAATTGTTCGAAATGCTGCGCGATAACCTCCGTCACAATGGGACGCTAGAAGCTTGTGTGGGCGGAGTGGTGCTTAGTGGAGGCGGTTCGCGGCTGGCGGGGATCGTGGACGTTGCCGAATCGGTGCTGCGACGTCCGCTGCGTTTGTCATGGCCGGCTCCGTTGGCAAAGATGCCTTCGACCTTGGCGGAACCGGAGTTTGCGACAGTTCTGGGGATGGCGCTTTACGCTCATCGATCACGCATTGCGCGGGGAGTGCAGGACACGCGCTGGAGTTCGAGATTGATGGGATTGTTTGCAAAGAAGGGGGCATAAGAAGCATTCAGCAATCAGCAATCAGCACTCAGCATTCAGCCCATTGAGGGACTCGTGCCTCGGACAAGAAATCCCTAGCTGGCTGAATGCTGATTGCTGAATGCTAAGTGCTTGCAGCTAACACCGAGGTGTAAATATGAAAAAAGACGACAACATTCGCATCAGTTTCAACGAAGAGGCCCGCAACGACGCCAAGATCAAGGTCATCGGGGTGGGTGGAGGCGGCGGCAACGCGGTGAATCGTATGATCGATGCCGGGGTCGAAGGCATCGAATTCATTGTTGCGAACACCGATCTTCAGGCACTGCGCATGTCACGCGCGCCCATGAAGATCCAGCTGGGCGTGAAGCTCACCAACGGCCTGGGCGCCGGGGCGAACCCTGAAGTCGGGCGCAAAGCCGCGCTCGAAGATTCCGACAAGATCATCGAAGTCCTTGAGGGCGCAGACATGGTGTTCGTGACGACCGGCCTCGGCGGTGGCACCGGCACGGGAGCCGCTCCGATCATCGCTTCGCTGGCCAGCGAAATGGGCGCCCTCACCGTGGCCGTGGTCACCAAGCCCTTTGCTTTCGAAGGCAAGCGCCGCATGCAGCAGGCGGAGCGCGGCATCGCCGAATTGATGGAGTCGGTCGACACCACCATCGTGATACCCAACGAGAAGCTCCTGGCGGTCGCACAGGATGCCGGCTTCTTCGAATCGTTCCGCGTGGCGGATGACATCCTGCGCCAGGGAGTGCAGGGTATTTCCGACATCATCACCATTCCTGGGATCATCAATCGCGATTTTGCCGACGTAAAGGCGATCATGGCCGGAATGGGCTACGCCGTGATGGGCGCAGCTACGGCGAGTGGCGCTCGTCGCGCGACCGAGGCGGCGCAGAAGGCCATCGCCTCACCCTTGCTCGAAGCCGGAGCGATCGACGGCGCTCGCGGCATCCTCATCAATATCACCGGTTCGACCTCGCTAAAACTCGCCGAGGTGCAGGAGGCGTGCAGCATTGTGCAGAGCGCGGCCGACGAAGACGCCAACATTATTTTCGGAGCTGTGCTTGATGAGAAGATGAAGGACTCTGTGAAGATCACCGTGATCGCAACGGGATTCCGCGATTCCGAAATCCCTCGCCGGCGTCCTGAGATGAAGCCGGTGTTCATCTCCTCGCGAGAGACTAATGATTTTCCAGAACCTGAGCCGGAGTCCGATCCGCTGCCGCCACCCCCCCCGATGGTAATGGAGGAAGCCGGCCCTCAACCGGTAGCAAGCACGCCGCGCGGGGCGACTGGAATCGACGCCATGCGTGATGCGATGATCGCCAACTTCGAACAGTCTGATCTCGACGTTCCAGCGTTCCTGCGTAGGCGCGGCGAAACTCAATGACGCGACTGTAATGCGTCGTGGCAAGGTTGGTGGGAGGAAAAAGTTTGCCACTGTGAGGGGTATCGTTCCAGTAACCGAGGGAAAGTTACCAAAGCCGGATGCCCAGCAGGCAACCAAGCGATAACTCTTCTGT
>Ga0207066_1058_pt1 | contig 29222 bp, 16 predicted proteins | sample Alteio_BWMinCont_24_FD_153490 | JGI IMG/M metagenome (GOLD analysis project Ga0207066, IMG submission 153490) | Enriched cells from forest soil in Barre Woods Harvard Forest LTER site, Petersham, Massachusetts, United States -... | ecosystem: Environmental > Terrestrial > Soil > Temperate forest >...
GTTTCATCCTGTCTTCGGATTGCTTTACCCGTTCGAATACTTCATACGCCCCCCACTCAGCTACCGTCCCCGATCGCGCCCGCGTTGCAAACCCCAATTGATTCAAGACTTTTGCAATATACCCACGGGCATTTGAAGTTCGAGTCCTGCGAAGAACGTGGTAGGCCACGTAGATCCTCTCTGTCAGGTCGTCTTGGAGTCGGGCAGGATCCCTACTCGAAATTGACCGCTCTTTCCCCACCCGCATTGGAGGGCGAAAGGAGTCAGCTTCTGGGGTAGGTTCTTTGCGGCTCTCGACGAACTTCACGATTTTATCGACGGCAAACGAGTTCAGGTAGGTAGCGGCGTGTTCGTTGAGGAAATGGATGACCTCTCGCTTCTCCGCAATGTTGATCTGACCAAAGCGCAGCATCGCCAGCCAGATCACGTCCACCAGACGTTCTAACTCTTCGCGCTCCTGGCTGGGTTGCGCTTCCCAGGCAAGGGCTTTCAGATACCGGGCCACTGATGCTGTTGGCTTGAGCTTCAACCGCTTCGGCTTACGGGCAACTCCCGAGAATAGAAATTCCAGGAATGGTCCAAGCTCTGCCGACAGCAGAATCAACGGGTCACCTCTCAGTCAGCCTTCATCCTTTGTGGGTTTCCACGGGGGGATAATGCCCTCGAAAAATGCCACCGCAACTCCCTATGCCAATCCGAGCATTCATGGCAATTTGAACTGAGCGCGCAACGCTCCCAGGGAATATTCGATGGCAACCACGCCGGAAGGAGCCAAGCAACCAAAGTCCTCCGCTTCCCGTATTGCCCCTCCTGCCTCGGACTATGATACTCTGCCCATCGAGCAAATCCGTAACGAGCCATCGCCGCAAGGAGGCGGCTATGAAAAAATGGCTCGGAGAAGGTATCAGAAACCAAGACCCCAAAAGCGGGGCAATCAGTGGACGATCCTCGTGCGCGAGGACGTTATCGAACATGGGCAAAGAGAACGGAAAGTTAGAAGGGTGCCCCTCGGGCCGTCGACCCTTACCAGGGCCGAGACCGAACGATTGCGAGACGATTACCTGGCGACCATTAACCAGACCAACGTCGGCATCGGCGGGGCCATACTGTTTCGGGACTTTGCTCGAATTTATGAACGGGACGTTTTGCCGACGCTGGCTACGACAACCAGCGACCGGAGCAAAAGCGTGCTGAAGAATCATCTCAATCCTGAGTTCGGGGATCGCATGTTGCGGGAGCTGACGGTGGAAGTTCTGCAGGGTTATTTCGCACGGCTGCAGGCTCGGGACCCAGAACCGGAAACCCTCGACAAAACTCGGGACGTGCTGTCGGCCGTACTCAGAACTGCGGTGGACTATGGGCGGCTAAGCACCAATCCAGTGGACAGGATTCGGCTGAAGAAGCGGAAGCTGACCAAGCCCAAGCCCTTCATCCGCGTTCACCAGTTCTATGCTCTGCTGGAGCTGATCGCAGAACCGTACGCCACGATGGTTTATGTGGCGGTATTTACGGCGCTGCGGATAAGCGAACTGGCGGGCTTGGCCTGGCGCAATGTGCATGCTGACTCGATCACCGTCGAGCAGCGCTATTGTCGAGGGGACTGGGATCAACCGAAGTCGGAGGCCAGCCAAGCGACGATTGCGGTAGACGACCATGTGATGGAGAGAATCCAGAAGCTCAAGTCGGTAGAAGTTGTGATTCGCGCCGGCAGCGGCTTCAGGCGCTATAAGGCCGTAAAGTCGGATGGGCCGGATGACCTGGTTTTCCAATCGCCGGTGAAAGGTGCTCCGATGCGGGATAACAACATCCTGGTTCGGCACATCAAGCCGGCGGGGCAGAAGCTGGGCATTGGCTGGGTAAACTGGCAGGTGCTGCGGCGATCCTGTGCGACCTGGCTCGACCAGGCTCAGGTGAACGTGAAAGACGCGCAGGGGTTAATGCGGCACAGCCGGGCGAGCACGACTCAGGATGTGTATCAGCAAGTGGTGCCTGAGTCGCAGCGCAAGGCGGTGCGTAAGCTGACGGCGTTTGTCAGAGAGGCGTTGAAAGAGGCAGTGTAAGTGTGGCTTAAGTGCAACCAAATGCAACCAAATTCAAAGAGAGTGGTTTGTAAGTCTTTGAAAGGAATGGCCAGGGACGGAATCGAACCGCCGACGCCAGCCTTTTCAGGGCTGGGCACAACCAAAGCGAAGTCATTGATCTCATTCGTGTTAGGCGCAATCATACCCCACTCTTAACCTTATTTATCGGAACAGCTTTGGAACAGCAAAAGTTCTCAACGGAACCGCGGATTCGTGGCAGTTCCATGGCGGGCGACGTCAATGTACTGCGAATGCGCCAAGAGGTCCTTCGCGATCTCGCCTGTGAGCTGGTGGGATCCACTCCTGCGGGGCGCTTCTTCCATTTGCAAAACGTGAATTCAAAGGTTTTGTAATTGATCCTCTATCTCGTTCGTCAGCAGAGGCTAAGGAGTGAAGTTCATTATCCCAGCGGTCAGAACGGTGGGGGGGCGATCACCCAAATTCCCGGACGGGCGTTAGGAATGCGGCTTGTCCGCTCACTTAGCCAACTTCAGAGGTGGCTCAGCCTTGGTTAGAACTTTGCACATTGCCCCGCCTTCGACTTCGCCGTGTTTCCGCTACCTTGAATGGTCTTATTATTCTGGCACGTCAGAGTGTTGTTGATCCTGTTGTTGAAAATGCCCGTTGGACCCGTGTTACTGTTCGCGTTGACGTTGCCCTTCACGGTGTTGCCGTCCGCAGCGGTCGCCCCCTTATTGCTGAAAACGTCGAGGTCTCCGCCGATCGTGTTCCCAGCGCATCCTAGTTGTGGTTCGCCGAGATCTACTAAGCCGTTGTTGTTATTAACAGTCACAGTGCCATTAATGGACGTGCTGCATACCAAGCCTAAGGCCGCGCCAGTGATCTGGACATCCCCGGTTACAGTTGCGTTGGACAACGCCACATCACCACTTGTCGCGAACACGTTTCCTATAACCGTCCCTCCCTGGAACGCGCAGTTCTGAGTATTGGAGACATGGAGATCGCCTACAAACGCTCCTGTGTAGTAGCTACCAGGAGCAACGTTGCAGGCAGTACCCGAACTAGGCACTGATCCACCGGGTGTAACGGTCAGTGTTCCGTTCTTAAATGCGAAAGTGTAGTTCGCCGCCGAAAGCGTGCCCAGCGCGGCGGCAATCGGATATGTACCTGGGGGACTCAATAGCACCGCCGTTGTTGTCAAACTGGGACTTCCCTTAACCGCACTTAAGAAGGTATCGGCATTTACAAAGCCGTTATAGCTGGCTGTGAAGGTTGGATTGGCAGTCTTATACGCTCGGGACGAATTGTTTGCTGTGACGGTGAGCACCGCCGGATTGACATTGATCTGCACGGTCTTGGTGGCGGTCGTGTAATGTGCAGCATCATTTGGCGTGAACGTCACCATTAGATTCTGATTGGGTGCGGCTTGAAGAATTTTTCCAGATGACGGGCTATAGACGAACGTGCCTTGGACCGAGGCGGTTGCGTTCAATTGCGTCGCGCCCAGAGCTGTCCCGTAGTTGATTGATGCCGGATTCGACCAGGTGATTACCGGCGTCCCTTTGAGTACTGTCACGGTCACCGTGTCCGTCACCTTTATCGTCTCAACGTCCGGGAAGCTGGGCCGGTCGGTGACGGTGATCGGCTCCTTGATCGACACCATCACGGGCTGCAGCGTCGCCATCGCGACCACCAGCGTCAAATTCTCGGATGCCATGTTCCCGATATTGTCAGTAGCGGTGATCGTGATAGGAAAGCTGCCTGTGACGGTCGGAGTGCCGGAAAGCGCCGCATTTGCGAAAGTGATCCCCATGGGCAATGCGCCCATTTCGGTGATGGTAATGGGGCTGACTCCGCCCGTGGCTGAGAACTGGACCAGCGGCATATAGGTCGTTCCTGCGGTGGCTCCAGGAATGGTTTGTGGGCTGAGCGACAAGGGACTAAATGCAATCACCGTCGGCTTGTCTGTCACATGGATGGTTTCAACGTCCGGGAAGCTGGGCCGGTCGGTGACGGTGATCGGCTCCGTGATCGACACGATCGCGGGCTGCAGCGTCGCCATCGCGACCACCAGCGTTAGATTCTCGGTTGCCATGTTCCCGATGTTGTCAGTAGCGGTGATCGTGATAGGAAAGCTGCCCGTAACGGTCGGTGTGCCGGAAAGCGTTGCGTTTGTAAAAGTGATCCCCGTGGGCAACGCACCCATCTCCGTGATGGCAATGGCGCCGACTCCTCCAGTTGCTGAGAACTGGACTGGCCCATAGGACGTGCCCGCAGTGGCGCCTGGAATGCTTTGCGGGCTGATAACAATCGGCGGAAACACAACCCCCTTGACTACCGCGAAGAAGCCATCGGACCCGAAGTGCGGCGAGCCCGGCATCAGCGCATTCGACGTCGTTGGAAAGTCCTGGGAAGTTTCCAAACCCGCTAAGTAAACATCGCTCGAACTGTCCAGCGCCATCGCCCGAGCTTGATCCTTCACCTGACCGCTTCCTCCGTCCGAGGCGGAGCCCGCGCCTCCAAGATACGTCGCGTAGTTAATAGCGGCCGCGCCTGGAGAAAATTCCGCCAGAAATCCAGCGGAGCATGTGAGCAGTGATGCACAGGGCAGCCCGGGCAGCCCGGTAATCGGAGTAAAAAGACTGCTCGGCGTAATCCCAGGCGCGGGGAAGTCAGTGGCGCCGGTCACGCCCGCAACAAAGATGTCGCCCGATGCATCCAGGGCAATGGCGTTACCTTTGCTAGGGGCGGTCCCGCTGACGCCGTTAGGTAGTGTCACGCCGCCGAAATAGGAAAGAAAAACGAGCTGGTTGGAACTGACGTGGGGGTTGAACTCCGCCACGAAACTTTCTGGGCACGTGGTCCCCGAGGTTTGGCAGTTGGGGCCGGCAACGGATGGATTGGTAGCGGGTTGAAGGTCGGTTTCAAGCGAGGAGCCGGTTACATAAGCATTGCCGGATGCATCTAGAGCGAGCGCGCTGACGGATGTCGCTTGTAAGCCTCCAAGAAAACCTGCGAACAGGAGTTGCGTGGCATCACTGCTGATTTTCGTGACAAAGCCTTGACCGTTCCCTCGGGCGGTCGAGTTGGCCCCGTACTGGCTCACCGCTGTCGGAAACGGAAGCGACCTCAGGACCGCCCCGGCAAACGTCATGCCGCCCAAATATGCCTCGCCAGCGGCGTCTACCGCGATGCCCGAAACAATATCCCCGCCACTCCCACCGAGATAGGTGAAGTACAGCAGGCTGTTCAAATTCGAGCTGAGTTTGGCAATGAAGGGATTGCGCGAGCCATGTAAGCCTGTTTGAACCGCATTCGCAGGTACCGCCAAGCCGGCCGTTTGGGTGATTCCGCCGACATAAATGTTTCCTGAGGTGTCCCGGGCGATAGCATTGCCCTGATCGTTCGCGGCTCCTCCGATGCATCGCGACCCCAACAGATTCGTGCCGTTGGGATCCAACTCTACGACGAATGCGCCGCAGGAAGAAGCGTTTTGAGACGGGGGATTGTTGGCCGGGAAGTAATTGGAATTGGCCTGTCCGGTAAGGTAGGCATCGCCCGAATTGTCCACGATGATCGCATTGCCGGAACTGGAGCCGAGCAGATCCGGCATGACGGAAGCAGGCCCCTCGGGCCCGACGTAGGTCGAATAAATCAGCGAACTAGCTCCACTTTTGGTTGGATCCAGCTTAGTAACAAAAGCCACGCCAAGGAAGGAGCAAGCCGGGCATGTGGACTGGTAGGCGCCGCTTGGAGAAATAGGAAAGTTGCTCGATGACGTAGTGCCAGCAAGATAGGCATCGTTGAAGGTGTCCACTGCGATGCTGTTGACTTGGTCGGTGCCGTTGCCGGCAATATAGGTGGAATAGGTGAGCGTAGGGTCAATGACGAGCGGCATCGAGCGGTCGTAGGGTCCGACCGAAAATCCGAGCCGGTGCCGCCCGCGCACTACAAATTTGCCCGCAATTTCGCGCCGCTGTCCTCCGGCATCCTGATATACCCGCGGCTTTGCGAGCACTACTTTGCCCGCGCTTCCGATACTCAGTGCAATATCGCCTTGAGAATCGACGCGGAGACGTCTCGCGCCCTGCACGTCGATTGCGATCGCTCCCGTATCGGCGCCGGGTGCGACCTCGAAGTCGAATTCCAGATCCTTACTGCTTCCATGAAAAATCGCGTCCACGCCCGGATAGACACCGTGATACGCCGCACCCGCGTAATTCGGCACGTTCGTGTGCCACTGTTTAGGATCTTTGCCGAGAAAGTAATTACTATTAGCGCGCAGCAGATCCCGTCCAATGATCGGTGCCGCGCCGTTCGATCCTGCGAACTTGAGGCGTACTACATTGGGTTGCCCGCGACTCTTTGCCGGTTGGGCGAGCGACAACACTGCTTCTTGCTGGGTGAGGAAAAGCGTGTAACCCGCGCCGCGAGAAAGAAATTTCACTCGCGCATCAGACTGGCCTTCGTTGGCCTCGAAGGTCATCGGAAGGCCGGCGAAGGTTTGGATCGCCTGAGCAGCGCCGCCGGGCGGCGAATGCTCAGTGAGTGACGGCGGACCCTGGCCAAGCACCTGCGTGGCGAGGGTCGCCACGACGAATGCAAGCCAGGTTGCCGCCCTCCCGGATTGGAGGTAAGCGGGCATAGAGGTTTACTGGAATGTGATCTGAACCGTGACCTGCACCGTCTGGCCGGATGTTACGGGAATACTAGTAGCGAGTGTCGTTCCAGTGAATTGCACAGCCACAAATGGTGCGCAGCCGGCGGGAGAAGTCGTGATGGGGGTAGGGGGATTGCTGCTGCTAAGGCAACTCAGCGCCTCGCTGTAAACCGCTGTTATCGAGCCGCCCGGCGCGTTCGAGATTTGCCCGCTGATTGAGAGTCCGTTTGAAATCGGTCCGGCTGTCAGCGTATTACTACACAGAGAGGTGCTAGTGTTGGAGCTGCAGGTCCAATTTGGCGAATCAATATTCAGCGTCACGGTCGCGCCGCTGAGGGGGGTATCGTTAAGAATGAGGCCGAAGCCTGCGTTCACCAGGTAACCGAGAAGAAGATCGGCGAGAAGAGTGGGTCCTGCCGGCGGTTGCAAGCTATTCTCGAACTCCCGATGCGTAGCGACCTTGCCGTCGGGATCCTTCACTTCGATGGTCCAATGGCCGTGGACCTTAATGCCCTCACCACCGCCCTTTTCTTTCGCCTCCTCTGGCACTGCCTCGGTCTTCTTCTCCGCTGCCGGTTTTTGCTTTTGCTCCGGCGCCGCCGTGGATTGGGCGCGGCTCATGCCCGCGCCTCCAGCCACCAGCGCGGCGATTGCGACAATTCCTTGAATTCTACTGATCATATTCATGTGTTCTCCTTAGCGTGGTTTCGAAGCGTCTCTTGCACGTCAGAAAGCTCCCATCACCTATTCCTTCGCTAAAAAGAGTCCTAGCGGCTAACCTTGGCGCGTAATTTTCGATGTTTTATGTTTCGGGGATGGGGGTTCTGGCGAACAGGGTCTGTGGACCGGGGTTCGGGGAGGCTCTATTTGTGACAGAATAACTCTATACAATCGACCTCTATCACAGGTTTGCTGACTCAGTGGAGTCTAGGTAGTCAAGCTGCGCTTGCAGAGCTAATACCCCAGGTTGACCGCGAGTTGCATGCGATTGCCAAGGCGTATCTAAGGAGAGGACGTGGGAATCAGACGTTGCAGCCGACCGCACTCATCAATGAGGCATGGCTGCGCTTATTGGGCCAATCACAGGCGCTTCGATGGGAAAATCGGGCGCATTTTTTCGGTATCGCTGCCCGGCTAATGCGGATCGTTCTCGTCGACCACGCACGTTCGAGAGCGGCGGCCAAACGTGGCGGCACGCCTGAGGCCGTTACCTTGGACGAGAGCATGCTTTTGTGCCCGAACCGCGCTCCCGACGTCCTGGAAGTGAGCGAAGCTCTGGATCAACTCGCGAAGGTAGACGAGCGTAAGGCCAAGGTGATCGAGTTGCGGTATTTCGGTGGAATGGACCGCGAAGAGATCGCCACCGCGCTGGGCCTCACGGTTCATACAGTCAAGCGCGATCTCCGGCTGGGGGAGGCGTGGTTACGGCGATTCTTGCTTAGTTAAGATAGTGGAAATCTGCCATGGACGACGAGCGTTGGCGACGAATCGAAGAATTCTTTCACCATGCGGCCGACCTCGCGCCTATCCAGCGAGCTGAGTACCTTTCACGCGCCTGCGCCGGCGATGACGAATTGCGGCGGCAGGTGGAGTCGCTGCTGGCTCGCGACAACTCCAAAGAGAATGTAGTGGAGGCTGCCGTTGCTCAGGCGGTTGACCAGCTTCCCGCCGACTCCCGCGCCGAAAGCCAAGCACCTCTTGCGGTTGGAACTCGCCTGGGCCCGTATGAGATCCTTGCACCGATTGGTAAAGGGGGGATGGGCGAAGTGTACAAAGCTCGCGATCCTCGCATGGACCGGGATGTAGCTATCAAGGTCTCCGCCGAACAGTTCAGTGAACGATTTTCGCGTGAAGTTCGGGCCGTTGCCGCGCTGAATCATCCCAACATCTGCACCTTGTACGACGTAGGGACCAATTACCTCGTGATGGAACTGATTGAAGGCCCGACCCTGGCGGATCGGATCAAGGAAGGTCCCGTACCGATCGAGGAAGCATTGGAGATCGCGCGTCAAATCGCCGACGCGCTGGATGCCGCACACGAAAAGAACGTCGTTCATCGCGATCTGAAGCCAAGCAATGTCAAAATCAAGCCGGACGGCACGGTTAAGGTGCTCGACTTCGGGTTGGCGAAAATAGGCGACACGCTTCCCGATCATGTCGACGATTCGCCGACACTCACGATGCGCCGGACGCTGGAGGGCGCGATCCTCGGCACCGCTGCGTACATGAGCCCGGAGCAGGCACGAGGTAAACCGGTCGATAAACGGGCGGATATTTGGGCCTTTGGTGTGGTGCTGTATGAGATGCTCACCGGGCGGAGGCTGTTCCAAGGTGAGACGACGACTGATGTTCTCGCGGCAGTTGTAAACAATGAGCCGGATTGGGTTCGCGTTCCTCCCAAGGTGCAACGTCTGTTGCGGCGGTGTCTGGAAAGAGACCCGCAGAAGCGTCTGCGTCACCTTGGCGACGCAATGGAGCTTATTGAACGCGCGCCGACGCACAGAATCGCGGTCCTATCACGCCGGAAATGGCCGTGGGTCGGCGCTGGATTTGCGGTTATGTTGGTTGCTGCAGCATTGGGCTGGATTCTCAAACCCGCGCCCGAGCAGCAGCCCATGCTCCAGTTAGAGATCAGTCCACCGGACGGCGTCAAATTTGAAGCAACGATAACACCCTTTGCGCTTTCACCCGACGGCCGGCGCCTTGTATTCGTCGCCACTGATAAGAGTGGCAGATCAATGCTATGGCTGCGTCTCATCGATTCGAGCTCAGCGACCGCTCTGGCGGGCACCGAGAATGCAGCAGTTCCGTTTTGGTCGCCCGATAGCCGATGGGTCGGCTTCTCGGCGAATGGCAAACTTCAAAAGTTAGACGTTGTTGCCGGCGGCCAACCTCAAATCATATGCGATATCGAAGGCCGCGCCGGAGGGACTTGGAATCGAGATGGCGTCGTCGTGTTCGACCAAGGCACGAAGCCGTTACAGCGGGTGTCCGCCGACGGCGGGGCTCCCACCCCGATTTTGCAACTCGCTACGCAGGAAACGACCCAGCAAGCCCCCTATTTCCTCCCGGACGGTCGTCACTTGGTGTATTTCTCCGTTGGGCAAAAGGGCGTCAAGATCATGCTGGCTTCACTCGGTGGCGAGATGAATCGGATGCTGATCGAGGGCGCAGCTGCGGTCACGTACGCCCCCAATCCCCGGGGAGGCGGCTCGCTTCTCTATAACGCTCGGGGCCAGCTCCTCGCGCGGCCGTTCGACCTTGCCAAGCTCGAATTCTCCGGCCAGCCTGCCGTAATTGCCGACGGCGTGGGAAGTGCGCGCTGGTGGTACCCCTCCGCAAATGGGCTTCTTGCATTCCGACACAATTACGGTTCGCAGTTTCAACTTGCATGGTTCGGCCGCGACGGCCGAACGCTGGGCATGCTAGGCGATCCAGGCGAGTTGTCCGCGCCGCGAATTTCGCCCGATCAGAAGACGATTGCCTTCCAGCGTACCAGCCAGCAGAATACGGACGTCTGGACGCTCGATCTCACGCGGAACACTTCCGCTCGCTTCACTTTCGAACCCGGTCTCGATGGGTGGCCAATCTGGTCGTACGACGGCAGCGGTATTATCTATGCTTCTCGAACTGGGATGACCTCGGGGCCGTACAGCGTGGTTGAACGTCCAGTGAACGGGGCAGACAGCGAGAGAGTCGTTGCTCGCCCGGGTGGATACAATTTGGCTCCAACTGCTGTATCCCGCGACGGCCGCTGGGTGGTGGTCATGGAGGCGAGCGCAGTTCACAGTGTTGTCACGCTGCGGTCTCGAGAGGACGCGAGAAAAGTAGTTCGCATCCAGGAACATGACACTGAGAACGATGGTTCGATTTCACCCGATGGTCGTTGGCTTCTATATTCTTCAACGCCCGCGGGTAGGCGCGAGGTCTTGGTGCAATCCATGCCGAAAGAAGCAGGCGGGTTGGCAACGGCTGTCGGCAAGTGGCAGATTTCCACGGCTGGAGGCAGCCAACCTGCGTGGCGCGCGGACGGCAAGGAGATTTTTTACGTAGCACCCGACCGCGTTATGATGGCGGTGCCAGTCGAATTCGGCGAAGATTTCTTCCGGCCTGGCGCTCCCAAGCCACTCTTCCAGACGCACCTGGAGTTTGACCCAGCGTTGTCTATGGCTCTTTACCAATGGGTCCGCCAATATGATGTTACTGCTGACGGCCAGCGCTTCTTGCTCAATCAGCATGTGGCCGACAGCACGGACGCACCGATTACCGTCGTTGTGAACTGGCCTAAGCTGTTGACGAAATGAGATCTGCCACGTAGCGGAAACCCTCGGTAATTCCCGACGTGTGCTGGTCGTCAGTCCCCCCTTTCTCCATCACAGTGGGCTCCCGGAAAATCCCGGAGGGCCTGCCGAAATTCAACCTCTGTATCGATGGTCTCGCGCTGCGAGCGGACTTCGCGAGCAGAGCTTTTACGTTCGCACTTCTCATTGGATTGTTGTGCGTAGGGTGGTGAGTTTATCGACGGCTTTGCGCTGGCTTTCGGGAACGAATTGTTGGTAGATATCCAGTGTGGTGCTTGCTCGGGAATGCCGCAACAATACTTGGGCGTCCTTCATACCTGCTCCCGAGAGCTTTAACCAAGTGGCGTGGCTCGTACGGAGACAGCGCCAGTTCACGAAGCCAAGCCCAAGCGTCCGAGCTTTGGGTTTGAGGTGCCTGGCAAGGATACGAGCGCGAACAACGCAGGCGCGACTCCATAGGCGTTTGATTTTCTCGTGGTTGAGCGCAGCCTTGTAGCGGCGTTCCCGAATTGCGCTCTACGGTCGTATGTCGTTGGAAGAATGGGTGTGCGACGTGGGCGCTTGTGGGCTTTTTGTTCCGTTCCGTTCCAAAAAGTGTTCCTTATGGGGGTTTGAGAGCGCGCTCTAAAACCAGTAAGTCCTTTGGAATGAAGTGGCCAGGGACGGAATCGAACCGCCGACGCCAGCCTTTTCAGGGCTGCGCTCGAAAACTCGTAAGTCCTTTCTTTCAGCGCCTTAGCTTCTCAGTTTTGCCTTTCATTCGCCAAGTTTTTGGAACAGCTTTGGAACAGCCCCTCCTAAGCAGGGCGCCGCCCTAGCGCTTGTGGCTTTGAGCGGGAAGCTAGAAACACTTTATCCGTAGGGATTTTCGGCTACCGGCCGCTGAAATCTGGTCTAAGATTGCATACCCCTCTTGAATGTCCCGGGAGCTACCTATAACGTGAATAAACACCGCGCCGTGATCAGTAGTGTCTGGCGTCTTCCTTGCTTCAGCAGTGCTTCGTCTCAACCATCCCCTTCGGCGATGGGCCGGTGTAAGGGCCTTTGGTTCATCAGAATGTCGAAGAGCTGTTGGGTGTAATCGATATGATCGAGGCGGAAGCCATTCGATGCCGAGCCGGACCGTTCCGAAGTATGGCTGCAAGCCAGAACCCAAGAGCAGCTAGCTACACTCGCCGTTAAATGAATGGATCTTCTCAAACCGACTTCTCTTCCTTAAGCCTAGGATCAACTGGCGAAGCGGAGGTGGCCAATGCTGGCGAGCAACGAATCTATGGTGTAGAGTGAAAACGAAGTCCCTCAACTTCTGAGTCGTTCAGTGGAAGCGCATAAACCGGAAGCGATTCAACAGAGGCCAGCACGTTAAGAAGCGCATCTTCTGGTACCAGAGCAAAAAGACAACCTCCGTAACCGCTTCCGGAAAGCTTAGCACCATAGGCGCCCGCAGCGAGCATTCTAGAAATGCACGTGTCCAACAGTTCAGTCGAGCAGCCTACACGATCACGAAGTTGCTCATGCGCGGCCGTAAGCAAACGGCCTACCGCCGAATAGTCAATTCGACGATGGTGAAGTTCCGAATTTAACTCGCCGACAATTTGCGTTGTGACTTGCGCATATTCAAGAATCGCTCGATCGCCTGCAAGAAAACGTTGCTTTTTTGACGCAAGCACGCGTTTGGTGTGCCGGCGTAGCAGAGTGTCAACGATGACAATGGGAACATGCAAACAAGTCAAAATCCGCTGAACCCGTGGTATTTCCTCCGCGACCACACGATTGACCCCGCCATACCCACACGCCAGGAAGTCCATCCAACCAGCACCTGTATGTAACTCATCACATTCAGCACGGCGTGCGAGCGCGCAGATAGTCCCGATTTCCGGATCTTGATTTCCTGTGAGGTGCGCTACCGAGGCTACGGACGCTAGAGTTAACGCTGCACTGCTACCCAGACCAGCACCAACCGGGAGTTCGGTTGAAGCATGAAGCAACAGGCCCGCTGAGTCTCTCCCTTGCATCACAGCGCGTACTGAGGCATGAAGATACGCAAGAGGATCAGTCGCATCCACATCCGAAGCTGTAGATGCCAAAACTTGCACGCGCTGGATAGGTAGTCCAGAACTGAGAACGACAGCTGCTGCTCTACGAGAAAACCATGCTCGGACCCGGGTACGTAGCGGAATGGCTGCAGTGATTGAAGAGCCCCCCATCATCCAATCGAGGCTTTCTCCAGCTAAACAAATTCTCCCGGGCGCAGATACGCACACCGTGTGCCGACGATTATCTAATAGCTTTCTTCCCATCCTTGCTTTCTGAAAACTCCGATGCCTTTGCCGGGATGACGGTATACTCATCCGACAACACTTCTTATACGTTATTCAAAGGGCGCCTTGTCAACCTTTTCTACTATCTGCCTGTTCAATTTGACGGGCATAAGATGCTAACAAATCGTTGTTGTTGCGAATATACTCAAGAATGCCGATCGGCAAACAGGAGGTAAGATTAATACCATGGCGGTGCCGCCCATCCACGATCGCTAGTCTAATCTCCGATGCTGACAGCTCACACGAAGGAAGCTGAGACTGTTTGAAAAAACCAGATTTCCACTTCTTCAGCAGCCAATCAAAAGGTACAATATCTCTATTTACATCAATGTCCTGGCCTGCCCTTAGATAGTACAGCACTTGGGATTCCACTTTTCGGTGACCAAGCGTTTCAACAATTAAAGCAAATTCTCCTTTCTTACCATAGCTAGCAATCTTGTCAGAGCCTACAATGTAAGTCCATTGTACGTTGGGGTTAGCGACAAACAGCCATACGAACGCAGCGAGATCCATCATAGTGCGTCGTGTCATGTCATTGTCGCCCGCAAGCAATCGAGCATGGCTATCTTCCGAAAACATTTCTGCCATCTGTTGTCTAATGGTAGTCATTTTAAGCCAATTGCCGAGCCCCCGTTCATTTCTTAAAGCGATCTCGATCATTTCACGGCGAAAACCAAACTCGGCGGAATATGGTTTATCCGGGGGGATCCCACCGCCAGCCAAAAGGACGAGGTTCAAATGATTCGTAAGCACCGCCGCTAATGACGCAGAAAGATGGCCATAATGAACTGGATTCATGGTTCCTGGAAGGATACCAATGTGCCCTTCAGTTGCTGATGTCTCGTCCGCAAGTGCCGCCTCGGCCGCTTCAAATAAAATGGCGGATGTTAGCATTTTGACATTTCTACGCGTGGCAGCGTAGCGAATGGCGGACCGATAACGAACCTTTTCTGCGTCCGACAGTTCACTTCTTACGGCGCGATGATCAATCATCGTGAGTTCACCTACGGCACTGCGTCGCTCTACTGCGCGCAGATAATTTCCAAAAAGTACTTTGGGAATCTTGCGTGAGATTGCTTACTCCTTGCAATGAGGTTTTTCGTACCGTCACATAGTCTAACCAATGCGAACCTGATGCGCAGAGGCTCCCCGGCACGAACCAACTTTAAGTATGCCGGCGAAATGACGTTCCGCCATCGTGCAAACTGCTCGACAAGCGAGCGAGGCTGGCTGAGCGATCTGAATGCACAGCTTTGCGCCTGGGTTTGGCAGGTGGCCAATCAGCGCGTGCACGGAACAACCCACGAGCCAACAACAAGACCATGACTGACCCGTAGTGGGAAGAGCGCGTCGAGGCTTCACCTTCCGTTCTTGGCAACGAGCAAGATATTTACGAAGCAAGAGATTTTCAGGAACAACGGAAAGACGCGGGACCTGAAGGATAACCGAATGAAAGTGAACAAGCCCACATTCTACAAAAGCAGTTTAAGCTCGAAGGGCTCGTTGCACACCAAGGCAAGAGTTTTGCGGAAAGCGCCGTTTTCTAAACGACAGCCTCGCGCGCCTCTGCGTATAGTAATGTCAAGATAAGAATAACTGATGAGCGAAACGCCACCATTCCCCGTTCCCGTGGTTCGACTTATTATCCCGGACAACCGAGGACGGGTTCTTCTGCTTTGCCGCAGCAAGAATTCTTATGGCGGTGGCAGTTGGTGCCTGCCCGGTGGTAAGGTCGATTACTGCCAAACGTTGGAGCAAGCGATGCGCAATGAACTCAAGGAAGAGACGGACATGGAACTCACCGCTTCGCGCTTCTTGTTTTTTCAGGATAGCCTTCCGGCGCAAGAGGGCGCGATGCACTGCCTGAATCTTTATTTCGAATGCAGTGGCGCGGGCGAAGTGTGCCTGAACCATGAGTCAAGCGACTACGTGTGGGCCGACCAATGCGACTTGACCAAATACACGATTCTGTTCGCAAACGGCGAAGCCCTCCAGCGCTATTGGGCCAATTTCGGCCACCGAATTGAACATTGAAATTCTGGCGCAGCTCACCCCTTAGCCCAATCGCCTGCCAGCGCGATTACTTCGCTCGGCTTCATACAGGGACAGTCGGTGCAAGGAGTTTTCCCTTTTTCACCCAAACGCCCTACACCAGTCAATGGCCCCGGGCCCGCTTTGAAGACCACTCCTTTGCCGAGGGTCCGCCAGCGCACGATATGACACTGAAGCGAGTCTACCTCTACCCAATCGCCCGCTTGAAGAACGGTGTGGCTCCAGGCCGATGTTCCTCGATCGTAGTACGGTTTCGACCAGATCTCCATCTCACCTTCCAATACACCGTAGATTTCGACTATCGGAGCACCGTGCACATGAATATCCTGACGATCTTTATGTGTGAAAAAACTCCACGTAAACCCGACGCCCTGCATTTGATACCTCAGATAAGGATCGGCTACGCGTAGGTTAAAGGCGTGATTGCCAATATCCAATATATTGTCCAACGTCTGCCTCGGAAGGTAGCGAAGACCACCTCGGTTCTGACCGAGCCATTTTAGCGCTAGGCCGTCCATGCTTGGTTGCACGGAATACTGCTTAAGAGGATTCTCGCGCAAGTAGCCAAATACAGCAGATGCGCTTGGCGAGAGGCTTGCATTGGTCAGCGCCTGGTCTAGATTGAGCCATTCGCCCAGGCAACGCGTCGAAAGACTTTCGAGCTGTTCGGGGAGGACCCAGATATCCAGTGGGTAGACAGTGTAATCCGTCGGCTGCTGATGCACGGGCGACATCATGGAGACGTTCAGGGCAGGCAGCTCACGTTCCAAGACATAAGCATCCTTCGATAGACCGAGTTCTTCGTGGAGAATTAAGTCCACAAATGCATCGATCGAACTTCCTCGAATGTACGGCGCCAGGGGATCGGTCACGGTCCGCTTTGACGGCAACGTCAGATAAGGCTTGCCGCCTGGCGCAATCCAGCCTTCTCTGGGATATACCAAAAACTGATCCGTGTGCTTGCTGGGCCGCCGGATTAGGAGATGAACGATGTGTTGATGCTTTTCAATAGGTCCCATGCTTACTTGCGCCTCCGCGCGACTCGCAGACCCGCCTGAGCCAGCAGTGCTGGCCAGATTGTAACGGCTTGACGGTCGATTTCCTTTACGGCGTGCGGCAGTGTTTTCCACGGCACCAGGTTGGGATGAAACTTGTTCTCTTCGCTCCGCTCTTCGCCGAAATGCCACCCCGTTTGTGCGCGCTCCACAACCCAGCGGCCGTGTTCGAGCTCGGCCAAGGTCTCGATCTCGGCGTTCGTAAATACGGTGAGCGTTCGATCGTGCGACGCTGGTTCAACGATGAATCCTGCTCGTTCGAGAAGGCTAGCGATTCCCGCAGCTTGCATACGGTTCGATTGCTTGTATTCGTCATCGAGGTTTTTCCAAGGCCTCATCGGAGGGGCGGGGTTCTTGTCCAGTTTTTCCTCAACGTAGGCCTGATGGACCTTCTGAGCTATGTTCTCCACATATTTCGGACTCAAACGGGATTTCAGGGGCTGAACAAACGCCTGAACAGTCTTTCGGTCGGCAGGAAGGCCGATGAGGAAGGCGCACGCTCGCCAGTCAGGATCTGATAACAGCACGGCAGCTTCGCGGGTTGCCGGTTCCATTAAGCCAACGGACGCACCATACGCAAGTGCAAGTCGATACTCTAGCGATGCGATGGGGCCTCCATCTATGCCCAGAACCCTCACATCTTCAGGCTTGATGCCCGCCAGAAGTAAGTCCGTCCAATACTGTACGATATGCCCAGGGCCATAGATAGGCTCATCCGAAGGAACGAGGTCCGTATAACGCGAGTCGGAAGGCTCATCGTGTGGCAGATTCGTCGGAATGTACCCTAAAACGTCAAGCGCGCCTCTCTCACTCCTCTTTCGATTACCCGCAATGTCTCCTGCCAACCCCGCCACACCAATTCGCGTGCCTCCGGAAATAATGGTTCCGGCGAATTGGCTAAAAGCTTCAAGAATGACGCCTCTGAAGCGTTTAACGTTCTCCTGAAATTTCAGCGCTGTTCCGCCGGCTAGAATCGTGACCGGAATCTTGAAAGAGGAGCGAAGAGCCTGCAACTCCGGAGCTCCAAGTCCGGTTTTCACTCTCTTCGCAAGAAGGAGCATCTGCCGTACGAGACGGTGAGAATGCGGAAAATCGCGCCCACGGTTGATTCGCCGAAGAAATGTGAGTTCTGCATCCAGCGCTGATACAGGAACCGTGCTGTCCACCGCTAAAGCAAGATGGATAGCCTTCGTGTAGGCTAGCAGACTCTCTGATGTTTTACCAAGTAAGAGCCACAGTCGACCCATTGTCAGAAACGACCAGGGGACTTCGATCTCAGCATTAATATGATCTCGGCATTTCTGGATTGCCTGCTCAACGCGCGGTGCATAAATGCTTAACGGGCCCAGTTTTTCTCCCAGCGACATTTCATATTCTGTGAAAGAGGCCAAGTGGAACGGATTTGACGGATCGGCATTCAGCGCCGCGCGGTAAGCGTCCCGAGCTATTCTTTCCTGATCCGGAATCTGGGATTGGACCCACGCAACATAACCAAGAATGCGGGGCGTCAGGTTCTCAGGTGCTCGGTTGAGTGCGAGGTGCAGTTCATTAAGACCTGTCATGAAACGGTGGTCTTTAGGAGTGCTGCTATGGACACGGCACAAAGCGTGCCCGTGCTCTGCGATCAATTCCGCCTGGAACCTGCATTTGACCTTGAGGAATGTTTTTAGGATTTCCGCAACCCTCTTATAATCGCCCGTTGATCGTGCGAGTTGGGCCAGCCGAAGTGCTGTTTTGGCTTTTTGCTCATCATCAGATTCGTTCTGGAGTAGCTCTCGAAGGATCCCTTGCTCTTCGTCAAGGCGGGAGCGACTCATATATGCCCCGTAGTTCGTCTCGTAAGAGTCCAGCACGCTAACGCAGCTGCCGAACGTCGCGTCACCCTCTTCCAGCAGAGCGGCCACGCGCGCCATCTGCCGTTTCAAACTCTCCTGAACGTGCAGGCTTGATTTATAAAAGCGATCATGACCGATGCTCGCGTAAGCATGCTGCAATAATGTGCGTACTTGGATTTCGGCTTTACGGTCTCCGATGCTCGTGGGCACACGAATGCCGTACGCTTTCGGCCCCTTACATTGGACTACGTAATGAACGGATCGATAGCCGAATTCTTCCGTCTTCAGGCGCTCGATGGTGTCAAGGCTATTCTTGTCGTCTACGGCAAACACTTTCCGAATTTCAGTGCAGATCCGCTCTACCTCGGTTAAGGTTTCGGTGATGACACGTGCGCCGCAAAGATCCGTCGGGCCGGTGCTCAGAGCCATATACTTTTTTGCTTTGCGCGCTAATTTCTCAGCGAAACTCGAGAAGCTCTTAGGCCTCGCCTGCACAATTGCCGACGGCGCATTTTCACGGCACATAGCCTTAAGAATTTCTTCGAGAGTTCCAGCATAAACCGTATATATGGGCAGCTCCTTCTTGTAATTTTTGCACTGGTCGCGATGCCATTTACGCTCTTGATCGTTCATGTCCAGCACCTCTCTATTCGTTGGCCAATCCAAACGTGTTACGCTTATCATACCGCTGGTCTGAGCAGCATACGAATCAGGTGTAAAGCAACCAAACAAGGTGTCTGGTCCCTTTTCATTAGCCTTCTGGCATAAGATAACGCCGCATTCCGCCAACCTCTTCTTGGCGCTTAATCTAATGCCTACTAGGCAGTACCAACGTCATCCGATCGAAAATGAGGTAGGTTGGTATAAATACATCTAAGGAGCATGGCAATGGCCGACTACAGTTTGCTGGAGAGGGAACAGGCTCAACCCGATGAGCGAATCGTCATGTTCGATCTAGACAGCACGCTTATCGATTCAGGTAAAGCTCGGAACGACGCCTGGGACCGAGCCCTTGGGGTAGTAAACCGAGCGCATATTCTTAATTGTAATTTCGACGATGCGAAAAAGGCATATAAGGCAATTTACGACTGTCATGAAGACCTGACCAGAAGAATTGGCACCAATGGCACGGAGTTTGGTGATATGCGGCAGCAATGGAACGATCGCATGTCTTACGCATTATTGATTGCCTGGGATAAGCGGAATCGTATACCCAAGAGCAAAGATGATGCATATTTCAAGGAAGCGCTGCTCGATTTAATTCATAAACAGTGGAACTCGTTCTCAGAAGAGGTTGAGGAAATTGCTGATGATTGGTCCATAGAATATAAGATCGTTATCGATGAGGCAATGGACGTTTTTTGGAAAGGTGACTGGAAGAAGTACTTGTATCCTGGCGTCCCAGATCTGCTGCGTCAATTGACAAACAAGGCTATACGATATTTAATTGTTACTGAAGGACACGTCCCGACACAATGGCAGAAGATCTGTCAAGTGGATCTTGATAAGGTCGACCCAGAGCTTAAACGACCTCTTGTGGAGCCCGCACAGCTCCTTTGTACGAGTCAGGCAGCGCGGCCGCTCAACGAAATGCGGGCAGTAGCGAGCTTGATTCAATGGTATAAGGGATCAGCCGCGGCGGGAGTGGCTGCGGCGAAAATACTGGGGAACGACCCGGCCCGCCGAATGCAAGTCCAAGTGAATGCAAATGCGAACGAAATGATAGCCTCAGGTCTACAACGAATTACGGATCTATTCCGGAGATTAGGCCTAAAATTTCAGCCGGGAGGACCCGACTTTTATGTTCGTGTTCTTTACGCAATAAACGCCGGCATCTCCGACCCTCGCAAAGGCCTCATGTCAGCCAATTTCTCTTGGGATGCACGACGTCGATTTAGACTAGCCATGGTAGGAGACAATCCGAAGAACGATATCCAACCCGTTCTTTCGCTTTCGGAAAAGCTGAAGACTAAGATTATGCCTGTATGGATTAGTGGTCAAGGTAAATACGGCGGGTCATCCTCCCCAGTAAACGGCTGTTTGGAATGCAGGGATATTATTACCGCTGGAAAGGAGTACCTACTGAATGATAACGCATGGACACAGTTTTCAGATGTGATAGCTCTGGATGAACCACCTCCACTCTTCACCAGTGTAATCAGGGATTCTTTACTAGACAATTTTGCCGAGGCGGAGCAGATTCTAGAACTGCTGGTCACGGTAGCAGCGGTCCAGTCGGGTCTCGATGACCGCGGACAAGATGCCCCAGATTCTGACGACGTGCGTAAAGTTCAGTTGTTCGTTGACGATTTGATGAAGCACATAGTGGCGGACCTCGCCGCCAGCGAGACATCTAAGGAAGCCGCTGTGGAGATTGCTATCCAGGTTTGTATGGATCGCGAGTCTGCCCTGCTTGCGCGTTTTCGAGAGCTTCCTAAAGTCGCCGTGCGATTTGTTCTGTCACTGCTCGAACACGATGTAACCGATGGCGGAAGACGTCTTGAAGCACAGTGCATTCGACAGTTAGCCACTTTACTAACATCCGATCTTGATAGGTGGGCTAGTGCAGTGGTCGAGGTCATCGCTCATGCAAAAGTGTTTGAGAGGATTTGCAAGTTGCCCGACCTTTGTGAGCTATATGAAACGAAGTTAAGCTCTCTCGTGAGGAATCCGCCGAATGATTTTCCGGAGGCAACAGCTGTCGAGATGTTTGAGGCGCTTCGCCGGGCTAATGCAAGAAGAGCAAATGAAAAGGAGGTACCGCCCGATGCGTCGCCCCAATGAGATCAACGAGATCCAGGCGAATAACGACTTCAGAACCATCGCGCTAAAATAGAAGCCGGAAGCACTGTGCAACGAGCTCGACATAGGGTAAAGGGTCAAAGTGAACTTCTGTGCACTCTCGACTCAAACGGCCAGCCGCTTCCGCGCGGAGTGTCCCGGCGCGAAGCGCATACATTAGGAATATGGCACCGTGCACTGTCGGTTTTCGTCATAAATGAATATGGTGAAGTATTGCTCGAGAAAAGGAGTCTTAATAAGGACCTATTCCCGGGTTTCTTCGATGTGCCAGGGGGGCACGTTGAGTTTGGTGCATCTTCAATTGAGACGGCCCACAGAGAGCTCAAGGAAGAGCTTGAGATCGACTTCTCACCAACGCGACTGATTCCACTTTGCGCCGAAGGCGCTGTCGTCGAAAGGGTAATAGCTCCCGAGCTTCAAATTGTGAATCTTGAGCGTAAGACCATCTATCTTCTTGAGATCACCGATGAAGAGGAGAGAGCAATTCTATTCCGCGCCTCGGAATACTCAAAACTCTCAGCGGAAGAACTAAGTCGACGAGGAGTCTGCGGCGAGGTCTCTCACGTTGAATTTTGGGAATGGGAACGCCTCCTGAATGTAGCTGATAAACGCAAAGGTAGAGTGATCGCGAGTGGTACGGAGTCATCTCTCGCCAACAACGAGGTTCGTGAACGTATCCGCGGTGCTTGTCTGGAAAAAAGGCAATCGAAGAGACTGAGGTTTTGGATGATGTACGGCCAGCTCTTTGGTGGTGCTGCAACCTTCGATGATCAGAGTCTCTGCGATACACTCTTACAGCCACTGCCGCTTGCACATATAGAAGAAGTAGCAGCCGTCTTTGAGGATGGCGTGAACCAGGTTGCTGGGTCATATACGATTGGAGATTTTAGGCGCAAAATTGCGGGCGATGACTATTGGAGCGCGAAACTCCGAGATCCCGAAACATCGTATGTTTGGCATTTGGTAGCGGCCATCGCGTATGGGCAACCGGCTGAGCGTGCGAAAGCGCTGTTGGACCAGGTTGGATCGATTCAGAGGTTCGTTTCAGCAGCATTAAACATCCCGCTGAGTGGTGGCCAACGACTGAGGGACAATCTCGGAAATCTGGCAGATATCGCTGCCGGACGAAACGCAGTTCTCTGCTGGTTGCGCTACTACTACGGCGAACCATCTTCGACTGTTGCGTTAGATGAACCGCTACGCAGTTTTGTCAGTGCATGCCTCAAGGCCGGTCGGGATTTATTAACCGAGGTCATACAGGATCGAGCTGGTACAAAGTACGAGCGTCTTCGCATGCTTGTGTTGACGAGTTTAGCGGCGGCATCCGTTGACTTTAACAACCCGCAGGTACAGGACCAACTTCGCACTGGCGTCGAAGGTTGGATTCTATCGTACGTGCGATCTAGGATTCAGACTACCTTAAGCGACGACCTTGGGGGAAATACGTTCCTGGAGCAGTTCTACTCAGAGTTCGCGGATGATAGGCACGTTGTGTTGGCATATTTTCCAGGGAACTCTGTTCAAGCCTTTCTTAGCCTTGCGATATGCGAAGAGCTATTGAAGGAGAATCACAGATTACATATCTTATTCATTCCGAAGTCAGGAGCACCGGGCAGCGATTTCACCCTTCAGAGAGCCGAGGAGATACTCAACGAAGAATCCTGCGGCTTGTTCCAGTTGCTCGGACTATATCTTGAGGAAGGGCGATTTCGAATAGTTCAAAACGGACCGAGCTCCCACGGTTTAGATCCCGGCCGAATGTCTCCTGAAGTTGCGGAGGCTCTCGGAAAAGCCTCGGTTGTTTTTGCTGAAGGTCAATCCTACGCCGAAATTCGCGGTTGGAAAAAGCCTGCGTATGTCGCCTTTCGCGTGAACGGCCGGGTATCAGAAGCCCTGAATGGAGTTTCTCGACTCCGAGGAGCTTGTGCGGTAGTCCGCTTGACACCAGGTATCGAGCATTTCGAAGGCTTTGAAACTGCCCTCTCTCGAAAAATGACGGACCCGGTTAACGGGCATCTATTTCCATGTGCCCGTCAAACGACAGTGGAGTATGTTGCTGCTGTGCTAAGCCAAAACTTCTCGTCGGTCGTCGAACGGATCTTTCATGGCGAGTCAACTGAAGCTTGCCTGGCATTTCGCTCAGAAGCGAGGAAACTCAATAAGACTTTTAGCCAGTTAGTTCTCGGATCGGCTTCTGCACCGCCAAGCCCGGCCGAGGTCGACTCTTACTTTGCAAGTCGAAGCTATCCAGTATTTGGCTGTGGTGGTGGGGGTGGTTTTAATGGCGTCACTCTTAAAGCGGTAAAAAAACTAGAACTCTCCATAGTGGCTGGGGTTCCCAGTACCGATGATGGAGGTAACTCCGGACAATTGCAAAAGTATCTCCAACCTCCCCGAGGTTTTGTATTTGGCGTCGGAGACATGGCTGCGATTTTGCAAGAGTTTACGCCGAATCTTGGCAAACAAGCCGTATTAGCTTACCGGTTTGAGGAGCAGCCTTCCGACTTAGTAACCGCAGTCCTCGAACGCATTATTCAAGAAGTAAATGCACCGACCTACGAACGTTCTTCTTTGGGAGGAGTACCTGATTTCTTGTCGTTCGTCTGCGATCAATTGAACTTCGCGCGGATCGTAGAACGACGCCTTCGTTGCTTGGATTCTGCGCGATCCTTTCCGGTAAAAGGCTCAAGCATTCGAAACCTAAATGTCTTAGCTTCTTACGAATTGTGCAATGCTCTAGGCGATGCAAGCGTGGAGGCAAATCGCTTAGCGGCCCTATATGTGTTGAAAAAAGCTCTTGCCATCGAATACGACCTCATGGTTTTGCCAGTCACGAATGAGCAATGTTCATTGTATGTGGACTACGCAGAACCCATCCCTGCCAAGTTGCTCAGTGACTTTGAAATTCCGTCTACGGCGGTTGCGAATAATGGGCGACGGTTAATCGGTCAACGATATATTGATAAGCTTCCTCACACGAGCCCTCGATTAGGTGCCGGGGTTATCGGCGTGCACTCCAAACGCCCCCGGGCCAACTCGGAATACTTACACCGCCTGTCTAGAGCGAAGTTATTCATTATGGGGGCGGGATCATTATTCAGCAGTCAACTTGCTCAACTTGCAGTTGGCGGTGTCGTTGACATTTTACTAACACATCGCGATATGCGCCGTGTGCTTGTATTGAACCATGTGAAAATGGATGAGACAATTGGCATGACTGTCACAGATCACATCGCCATGATCGAGAAAGTAGCAACCGAGAATGCTTCTTCGGAGGTGTTAAGCCAGGTAGAACTGGGTGATGGACGGATTCGAATTGGCGATTTGTTCACCGACGTAGTGGTTCCGCGTACGGTGGCTCGCGAGATCGAACAAGAGATTGAGCGCGTCTGTTTTACGGCCGCGCACGAAGCAGCGGAGATAGAGCTTACACATGCATCATGGAATCGCTCCGTAGTTGTGCGACGGAACTTATATATAGACTTTCTTGTCCACAATCCTGACACCATCCACCGCTTAGATATAACCGCCAGAGAAGTCGAAGTGCTTTCTTATCTCGAACGATCGGTTGGCGGCGAGAGAGGGCGAAAGGAAGCCGGCCGTTATCGTGGAGCGCTTTTTGCAGTCGACGCTGACGTTATCTATCTTACAAAGAGAGGCGTCCAGCGCCGAAACATCCACGAAATCGATTCCATTGGTGAGAATTGGAAACTAGTAAAAGCCGAAGGTGCACCCTCGTTCGAATTTTTCCCTGGTCTTGTTCCTGAGGCACTGATGGGAATCATTCGAATAGCTTTAGAGCGGGGGGCCGACTCGCTCGCTGCGCCTGTGCTTTGATGTCATGTTCTTATGTTGGGAGACCCACGCTTAGAAAATTTTCGGTAAGCATGTTCGAGACCTTCTTGGACGGCTTTGATGAGTTTTTCTCGGCCGCGTTTTGGGGCACGGCCAAAGCACTCTAGCGTATACATGCGAGAATCTTCAAACATGGCGTCGAATGCTGTGACCTGTGCACTAACCAGGGCCGTGTGAGTAACGCGAGTTGTCAAATTGTATCCGCTACGGAGTGTTGTTTTCACTCCATCGTAGCAGACGCGATCATTGAAGATGATCAAATTGTTGCCACGGAAAGGCGATAGTACGAAGGCGTACCTGTCCAACTCTGCCCGATCGTCAAGGATCTTCATTAGTCTTCGAAAGCGAAAACTCAGGTAATCTGGCTCTCCGCGAAGCGGACGATCCATAGGCGGTGATAAGATGGCCTTGACTGCAGCGCCCTTAGCAACTAATTCCGTAAATAGGTCCCGTTCTCGAAGAAGCATCCGGCGGTATGGTCGTTCCTTCGGACCGAACATTTGCACTTCTGCTTCGTCGATGGCAAAACTTGAGAAACCAGCATTCATACGGATGACGAGAGACTCGAGAGTCGCGGTTCCGCTGACCAGAAGTGCCTCGCACTCTGCAATAATGCGGCGCGTCCGCTCCTCCGGGCCGAGGATCGGTTCAACCAACTGGTCAGGCGATGCTTTAATAGCTTGCTTCAAGAATGAAGACAGCGATTCCCGAAGTCCCCTTCTCCCATCTTGGTTATTCGAGTATTTCAGGTACCTAAGGGGGCGTAAGTCGAATGGCACATCGTCATCTGTCTGGGACAGAAGTACGACTTGGCCATCATTCTTGGTTAAATGGGCCACGGCAGTCTCATAAAACACATTGGGGTTCCGACCGGTAAGGTCGGCTATAACCACATCGGCTTTTTTTATTTGTGCGATAACCATCCCAACAACGTTGCCGGACATGCTCACTTCGTCCGCTCGGCAACAGTCGAGGCCAAGGCTGAGACATACCCTCTTGATAACGGCGTAAACATCATCGAAGTCTGAACGGAAAGGCATAACAACGAAGCACAGTTTTCCTGGGCTTCTTTCGACCGGTAGGCCATGTAGCATTGGCTTGCGGACTGACTTCATATTTAGAAATGTGGCTTAACGGAAATCTTACCACGACAAGCTTTTCGGCGCAGAGATGTTAAGCTTTGCCAAAAGCTGGTTAATTCGACTGGAATTTGGATCACATACAGGCTTACCACATGGAGAGCTGCCCAGGTGTATCTTCATTACGGGCAAATTTCTTCGACTACCTTGCCTCGTCGTAACGCGAGGAACTCTCTTTGAGGTCAATTGCTCCACGTTTCATTTATCGCCTGTATCGCGCACCCGGGAGGCGTTTCGCACAGACTTCGACTTTGGCGAGTCGAAATCATACAGGATCAATGTTGCAGCATTACTGCAGAATTGGTTTGGCCATGGCCAGAACCACTTTGAGAACTGCTTCAAGCTCCTCTGCGGGCCTTCCTCTAAGCAATACTCCTAGTTCCGTTCGGGATCGTAAGCTCGAGAACGTCATGTTAGCGCTTCCAAGATAAGCAATCCTTCCGCGATCGGCGCTTGTCGCCTTAAAATGAAAGGTTTCGACACCTTCGTTAGCATCTTCAAACCAAGAAAGAACTGTACAGTCGCCAAGATGAATCAACTTTGAAAGCTCGGTTCCCGAGATCCCCGCGCACGAGCTCCGCGTTCCAATCGACCCGGTCCAGGGTGCTCGACACGACGTACTTCTTTGCCGCGTCGATCGCATGGGCGAAGGGTTCCATCCAATCAAGCCTCGCTCCCGCCCGCACCGACGGCCGGAACGCTGCTTCCATCAGTTCGTAAGTCACCCGGCCAAAGAGGAGCGCATCGGCCTGAGCGAGATTCTCGGTCGCGTGACGATGCAAGTCTTCGTCAGTGAACATTGCACGATGATCGCAGCACCCGTCCAATGTGACGTTGACGGTATACCGAAGGGGTCGCATTAACTATGCACCACTGTAGAACAATACAAACGCAAAACACTATCCAAACAACCCAAACACCACAGCGCTTCAATCCAACACAAGCAGCTTGCTGCTGCTCAAGGCTCGTCGCTCTCGCCCTTGACGAAGAAGGGATCCATCTCCTTGTACTCCAGGATCTTCACGGTCGGTTCCTTGGGAGCGTTGCCCTGCGCGATCGCGAGGAACGCCTGCTCCGACTGCGCCACCATCGCGCGCGCGAGGTCGTTCTTGTGGATCGAGTGGTACTTGGACGGCACGGCCCACTGCAGCAGTGGCAGGACGTAGCCAAGGACGCCCGGCGTGTTGGAGTTGCCGAGAATGACGGCGGGACGGTACAGCCCAAGGAAGTCGAACTTGACGGACTCCACAGCCTTCTCCTTCTCGCCGATTATCTTCGCGTACTTCATCCCGGCCTCGGGGTCCGCGCCCGCTGCTGTCATCACCCCGCACACACGAGCGCCTCCAGCCTTGGCGGCCCGGCAAAAGGCCTGCGGGTAGGCGATTTCGATCTTGCGCACCTCCTCCTCGGGTATCTTCGCGCTGCCCTTGCCGACGCCGAACGCGGCGAGCGCGACGTCGACTCCTTGGGCGTGTGGCGCAACCTCCTCCTCAAGTCGGTCCATGTTGACAACCACCTCGGAGACCTTGGGGTCGGCGAAGGCGTCCGTCTTGCGGCGAGTCACCACCACCATCTTCTTGCACAGCGGGTTCTTGATCAGAAGCTGCACGATGCGTCCGCCCACGTTCCCCGTCGCACCCAGCACGATCGCCGAGTACTGCGCAATCGCCTCACCCACTGGGCTCGCCTCGATTCCGTATGATCGCGCACCGGCGAATGTCGTGTTCTGCGGTAAGGCGCGCTCTAGAATAGCGCTACAGAGCGCCGTGGGCATCTTGTCCTTGATATGGCTGGCTGTCCTCTTCGGATCTCCGCTGATCCCGATAGCCCATAATCTTCCGAAAGTTCTTCTCCGTCGCCAACAGGGGCGAAGCCATCCCGCGTTTCGCCATGCCGGTATAAGGATCTCAGTCCGAGGCAAATGGGGGGGTAGCTTGCCGGAGGGGCCTGCTCTGTGTTGTATTTCCTTCTGAGCCATGACCGTGATGGAGTTGACCTGAACGACCTCGATCCGTTAGCCAAGTTGACCGCCGATCTTGTTGTAAAAGGGGAAAAGAAACGGGTTCGCACGTCAGAGGTTGCGCGCTCCTCAATCGTAGGACGCCGCGTTACCCATGATCGCGATCCCAACGAACAAGCTCATCCACCCCGCAACATCCCACGGGTCCGTCGCCACCGCCGCAGTTCCGCCGAGCAGCTCCAGCGAGCCGATGTCCGCATGCGGGGCGCGCATATCGCCGCGGTCGACCACGCGCCAAACCACGCCCGGCCAGCCGGCGAACCTCATGTCGGCCTCTGACGCCGCGTCCGGCTTGAGAATCGCGGTTAGAGAGAAGCTGCTCGTGCCTTGGTAGATTAACGACTGAAGCACGTTGTAAGCGACGGGAGCACCAGAAGCGACGTCCGGCGAAAGAATCGTGATGTCACGATCCTTCACCGGGCACAAATTCGCCCAAGCGGTCGACAGTCCATTTGTTCGTGCCAGCCCGAGGCGATTGTGCAGCGCTGCCAAGCGGTTCCAATAATCATGCGGACAATATTTGGCAACCTGCTCGGCTAGGCCAAAATGGTGATCATCTCGGCCGAGCACCTGTACGTGAGCATGGGTAACCGATCCCGCGGACTTCGGACCGCCGTTCAAGAAGCACACGAAATAGCGCGTTCTGGGCTGCTGTGCCCTGGCCTTTACAATGTAGTTCGAAGCCGTCTCGAACAAGGCGCAGAAATCCAATTCCGTCAGTCGGAAAAGATTGTGGGCGTCTTCATCTCCATAAACCAAGCCACTTACAGGCGCCAGTCGTGCCCAATTCGCAGAACCTCGAAAACGGCCATCCTCTGATACCACACTGCCGAAATCGTCTTGAAGACGGCTCTCTTGGGAAACGTGCCAACCATTCTCGTCACACCAACGGCAGCCCTTTTCGAGCAAGTCGCGATCCACCAGCGCTGCCGCATCTGCCGGATGACGCGCCCCGGTGCGACGTCCGCGGAGCGGGTTCAGCACCGCCTCATTCATTAGGTGCAGCGACTGCACAAATACAACCGTCTGCTGTTCGATCTCTTTGCGGCCGAGGCCGAACACCCTCATGGCGTCAGCCCATCCATTCTCGTCGAATACCATGCGTGTGGCGGCAGAGCCATGGACCCTGTACAGCGCGCG
>Ga0207066_1059_pt1 | contig 29209 bp, 29 predicted proteins | sample Alteio_BWMinCont_24_FD_153490 | JGI IMG/M metagenome (GOLD analysis project Ga0207066, IMG submission 153490) | Enriched cells from forest soil in Barre Woods Harvard Forest LTER site, Petersham, Massachusetts, United States -... | ecosystem: Environmental > Terrestrial > Soil > Temperate forest >...
CGCCCCGACCGGTTCGCTAGACGTGAGCTTCGACAAGGAAGGGAACCCCTTTATGGGGATGATGTATCAGGGCGCGATAGCCAAGTTCGACCGCAAAACCGAGAAATTCCAAACCTGGCTCGCTCCGCAATACAAAGAAAACCCACAAACCCGGATCGCAATGGTAGCGCCCACCGCTTTAGGCGTAGACGGCAAAGTATGGGTCGGAGCCGACGACGAGTATCATGTCGATTTGAAAACCGGCGAATGGCAGGCTATCGATTATTCCAAGGGCTTGCCAAAGGGTGCACCGCCCGCGGACCGGCTGAGTTCCTACGGCGTGATCGCGGACTCCCACAACAATTTTTACGGTATGAATCTGAATGGCCAATACATCATCCGGGTGGATGCGAAAACCATGAACGTGACTCCGTACCCCACGCCCACACCCAATTCGGGCCCACGGCGCGGTCACATGGACTCGCAAGACCGGCTCTGGTTTGCCGAGTATCGCGGCAACCGGATCGCGATGCTGGATACCAAGACGGAGCGCATCCAGGAGTGGGCCGTCCCTAGTCCATGGACGAATCCCTACGACGCCGTTCTCGATAAAGAAGGAAACGCGTGGACAGGTGGAATGACGAACGATCACATTGTGCGGCTGAACACAAAAACCGGAGAATTCACCGAGTACCTGCTTCCGCGCACCACCAACGTCCGCCGGGTGAATGTGGATGACTCCACCAACCCTCCGACGTTTTGGGTTGGCAACAACCTCGGCAACACAATCGTCAAGCTCGAACCGCTGGAATGAGCCCGGGTATGAAACTCCAGGCCCGCGTTGCGTTGATCGTATGCGTGGCTGCTGCTTCCGTGCCTTGCTCGGCACAGGATGGCGCGGCGCTGTTCAAGACCTATTGTTCCCGGTGCCATGAAGCTGGAGAGCAACAGCCGGCCCCAAGCAGAGATACGTTAAAACAACTATCGCCGGAACAGATCGTCACCGCGCTGGAGAAAGGAGCGATGAATGCCCAAGGAGCGGAACGAAGCCGGGCGGAACGGCGCGCGCTAGCCGAGTATCTCTCCGGTAAGCCGCTCGACACGATGGTCAATCCGATCCCGCGGTCGGCATTCTGCCAGAGTCCGGAAGCGCCTTTTCGATCGGCTGCCACCGGTCCATCTTGGAATGGTTGGGGCGTCACGGCGCAAAATACCCGGTTTCAATCGGCTGGCGCCGCGGGCCTATCGCCCGACGATGTGCCGCGCCTCAAACTCAAGTGGGCTTTTGGCTTCCCAGGCGCTACTTCTGCGAGCGCGCAGCCAGTCGTATTCGCGGGGCGAGTTTATGTAGGCAGTTGGGAAGGCGATCTATATTCGCTGGATGCCAACACCGGCTGCATTCGATGGATGATGGAGACCGAAGCCGGAATCCGGAGCGCGGTTACGATTGGCAAGGCGGCCACAGGCGCGGGCTACGCGGCATATTTTGGAGACTTGGCAGCGAATGTTTACGCCGTGGATGCTGGAACGGGCAAGCTTCTATGGAAAGTGAAAGTCGACGACTATCCACTCGCGCGCGTCACAGGATCGCCTACGTTGCGCGAAGGCCGGCTGTACATTCCACTCTCGGCGCGCGAGGAGTCTCAGGTCGCGGATCCAACGTTTGTGTGCTGCAAATTCCGAGGCAATGTGGTAGCGCTGGATGCTACGACAGGCAAGCGGATTTGGAAAACTTATGTAATCGAACAAGAGCCGCGGCCTACCCAGAAGAGCCGGGCCGGAACCCAACTCTGGGGACCTGCTGGAGCCGGCATATGGAACTCTCCGACCGTCGATCCGAAGCAAAATGCCGTCTATGTTGGAACCGGCAATTCCTATTCTTTTCCGCCGGTCAAAACCACCGATGCGATTGTTGCGCTGGACATGAAGACCGGGAAAATCCGTTGGGTTCGCCAAATGACCGATTTGGATGTTTGGAACGGCGGCTGCCGAGTAGGGGATCCGATCGTCTGTTCCGAAGACGCTCCCGATTACGACTTTGGAGCATCGCCGATCCTCGTCGAACGCAAGGATGGCGGACGAATCCTTCTCGCGGGGAATAAGTCGGCGATCCTATATGCTCTCGATCCCGATCGCGACGGCAAAATAGTCTGGCAGCAGAAGATCGGCAGAGGCGGGACCTCCGGTGGAATTCTTTGGGGTCCAGCGACCGACGGACAGGCCATCTACGCGGCCACCACGGATGTGGTGCGAGCTGCGAACGGCCGGGACATTGATCCAAACATTGGCGGTGGCATTACTGCAGTGGATATCGGCGGCGGCGACAAGCTGTGGTCCACTCCGCATCCTCCCTGCGGAGACAGAAGACCCTGCAGCCCTACGCAGCCTGCCGCTGTCAGCGCATTCCCAGGGGTGGTGTTTTCTGGGTCCAACGATGGACATATCCGGGCGTATGCAAGTAAGGATGGCAAAATAATCTGGGACTACGATACGGTTCACGAATTCAGGTCCGTAAATGGAGTAAAAGCCAGCGGCGGCTCCATCAATAACGGCGGCCCGGCTATTGCGGGCGGAATGCTTTTCACTAACTCAGGCTACTCGCATCACAGTGGCATTATTCCTGGAAATGTGCTGCTGGCTTTCGCCGTTCAGTGAATATTAGCCGAAGTACTTGGGTTCACGGTTACTGTGACGTCGCTAGACGTGTACAGTTGCCCGTCATTGGCGATCGCGCGAAGCACGTACGTTCCGGGCGCGCCGAAACTCACCTTTGACGTCAGCTTGATCGGCTCCCCGTACACCACCGCGCTGGCATCCGGATCAAACGTAACCTTGCCAGGGCCTCGATACTGAATCCATTTGATCTGGACGCCTCTGGGCCGGACGGGCTTCGCGTTGCGGTCGGGATTCGAGTCGTTACGGCGGTATGGTTTCGGAAGCCCATCGTCGGTGGCCGAAGCAGTTAACGTCGCGGTATTGGGGAGCGTAATGGTTTGCGCGGAGCCAATTTTTATCGTCGGAGGTTTATTGTCGGGATCGGGGACGCCGCCCTCCATATTTTCGACGATGACTCCTTCGCTCAACTCCCACTCCGGCTGGAGCCATCCCTTGGCCTGGTCGGTTCGCCCCCGCGAAGTCAGCGTCCAGACTACCTTTTGACCTTTGTCCCAGTCCTTGGGCACGATCACTCGGAACAAAAATCGTTGCCGCCTGGGATAGAAGTGCGTCGGCTGACCCCGATCGCCGTACACTTCGCCGCCGAGAGCGATGGAGTTGTCGGGGCCGATCGGGATGTCAACCTCTTCCTCGTAATTCCGGTTGAGATACCCAAAGACCATGCTGTAGGTTCCATCGGGGTTGTGTTCCCAGCCTTCAAATACTGGAGCGACGTTCTGACCCCTGGCGTACTGAACCTGCGCGCTTACATAAGTTCCGGCCGCACCGATCAGAAGCAAGGCGGCGGACATCGCCGCATATCGTGCCCAACGCTGGCGCATGATTTACTCCGCCTTCGCCAGAACTTTCTTTGCCTTGCGCGCCTCGACTTGCTGTTTGAACTCTTCGTCGGACAAATAGTAGTAGCTCACCCAAGCGCCACCCATTTCGTCGATGGTGCGCTGCCCATAAGTGATAAGGTTGTCCGGATCGGGATTGAACTTGTTGCCGGGCGAGTTGTCATACCACGAGCTGAGATGCAGGATGGTCCCTGCCGGAAGCAGCGGCTGTTCGTCTTCAGCGTAGAGATACACGATATGCCAGGCGAACTGGTACCTGCTCACGCAGCTCAGCGTCTCCACCTTGTGCCCGCCAGGGTAGATCGCCTCCATGCAGGAGGCCTTCCCGCGGTTGTGCATATGGGGCTGGAATGACAGGAGCCGGGCCGGCTTGGTCAGCGTGTTGTAGCCATCGAACCGTACGCCTTCGGCGTTGGGTGGAATGTCGAGATCCTTCGGGTCCCCGACTTTCTCCGTGGTCTCGAGATAGTGCGGCACGTACCCCTTCGGATAGAATTGCAGCGCCAGGGCCACGTTCGCGGGGGTGTCCTGACCGATCGCGTGAAGATGAAGGTTGAAGTTGATCTTCGTCCCCGCCTTCATCAAGCGGCCTGCACCGTCCGCGAACACGTCGGCGTTCTTGCCGAGCGCGTACTCATTAAGGAACGTCCCCTGGACATTATCTCCATCATCGAGATCGTCGTCGTGCTTCATTGACGTACTGGCATGGTGGACCGCCCTGAAACCCTTGATGGCTTTGATCTCGACGCCTTTGATATATCGATCTTCGGTGAGACCCGCATCCACCAGAACATCTATCCATTTGTCGGCGCCGTTGGCGGGCACGATTTGGTCTTTCGGAAGTTGCACGATGAGATCCGGCTTGAAGTGCCACTGGTCGGAATTCTCGAACTTGCGGGCGGGAGGCATCTCGGCGAGCTCTCCTTTAGGCGCGCCACCGTCCACCCACTTGACGATGGTGGCGATCTCTTCGTCAGAAAGCGACACATCGTTTTTGAAGTGACGGATGCCCACGTTTCGGTCGATGTACCACGGCGGCATCTCACGGGCGACCACTTTCTGCTTGATCGACTTGGCCCACGGCCGCGCGTCGTCGTAGGTAAGCAAGGACATCGGGGCGAACGTATTCGGCCGGTGACAGACCTGGCAATTTTTCTGCAGGATGGGCGCCACGTCCTTGGTGAACGTGACCTCGGCCTGTAACGGACTCAGGACCCCCAACACACCGATCGTGGCAATGGATACCGAAAGGACGACTCGCATTCCGCCACCTCCTCGAAACCGATGCTAGACTTCTAAACCGGCCATGTCAAGCCCTTCGCGACTGAGCTTCGCGATGTATATCGACGGGCGGTGGAAATTACATCACTTCTCAGCGAGCCAGGCCAAAAATAGTCCGTCCGGCGCGACGTCTTCCCAATAGGAAATAGGCCGGCTGGAAACCCGCCTGCAATGCCGCGCTAGCATCTTTTCCAACTGCCTCCGTCCGAACCATTGCTCCCATTCCGGAGTCTTCAACCTGCCCCATTGCTCGATATTCTTGTCGATGATCGCGATACGACCGCCCGGTTTCACCACGCGGCACATCTCCGCCACTGCGGTTTCAATATCCACGGCATGCTCCAGCGACTCGGTTGCATAAGCGCAATCGAAGCGGTCGCTCGGAAAAGGCAACGCAGTCATCGAGCCCGCGCATGGGCGGACAGCATCCGGCACGTGACGAAGCATCGCCTCCGCCAAATCGAAGGCCACGATGGATGCTTCCGGATAGCGCTCGGCCAGCACTCTTGCAAAGCGCCCTTTGCCGCACCCAACATCCAAGACCGCTTTACCATTCAGGGCGCCAAAATATTCCAGGATCAACTGAACGTGATAGATCCTCGGATCGATCGTGGAAGGAAAATGCTCTTCGTCGCTGGCCGCTTCGTTGAAGTGACTAACGATCTCCCCAAGCGGTCGCTGGCTTGGCCGCGGCGTGAAAAATCGCTTCCACCACGACGCCATCAAGCGCGCGTGAGGAAAATCGGAAGCCCGGCTTTATTGGCGTAATTGGGCCGATAGCGGTCGGTGTTGTACATGGTCGCGACGTCAACATGCCGCGGCCCCAGCGACGCATCGGGGATCGGGGCCATTTTGTAACAGCCATTAACCAGCGCGGCCATGAGACCACTCCCGGCGCCAAGCACGCACTCCAGCGCCATCGTTCCGAACGTGGAGGCGATGAGCTTATCGACGAAGTCCGGAGCGCCGCTTCGAAGGTCGTACGTGAGGTCGCTCACGATGGTTTCTTCCTTGGTTCGCTTCTTGATCTCGTCGCTGAGCGCTTCAGCAACGTTTTCCTTTTTGCGATGGCCGTAAGCGTCGGGCTCTCCGTACTCTCGCACTTGGTAGCCCTCCCACTCCGCGCCCTCGGAAAGGATCACCAGACAATAATTGCTCGGATTATGCTTTTTGTCGGTAAGCAGCAGATCGATTAGCTTATCCAGGTTGACCTTGTACTCCGGAATGCAACACCGGATGGAGGCGACGAATGCCGTATAAAGCGACGTGAATCCGGCATCGCGGCCGAACACCCGGAAAATTCCGATCCGCTCGTGAGAACCCACCGTAGTCCGTTGGCGATTGATTGCGTCCGTCGCGCGCGTGATCGCGGTGGAGAAACCGATACAGTATTCGGTGTTGTGCACATCGTTGTCCATCGTCTTAGGCACTGCGATTACCTTCACCCCAAGACCATGCAGCTTGGCGGCATAGCTGAGCGTGTCGTCGCCGCCGATGGCGATGAGCGAACTCAGGCCAAGCGCGTCGATGTTCTTGAGCACCTGAGGACTGAGGTCGTAGATCGTGGAAGTTTTTCCGCCCTTGGTAGTTTCCTTTTGCGGAAAATCTTTCTCCTTGCCCTTCAGGAAGTCCGGCAGGCTCGCCATCTTGGACGGGTTCGTCCGGCTGCTATGTAGAACCGTTCCGCCGTAACGGTCAATAGTGCGGGTATTCTCTCGCGTCAATGGCAGCACATAACGCGCTCTGCTCTCGGGATCGTCGATATTGGGGTGGGTAAGTCCTTCCCACCCGCGGCGAATGCCAATGACTTCGCAATTGTTTTCCGTGGCCCTATACGTGACTTCCTTAATCACGGAATTGAGCCCCGGAACGTCGCCGCCTCCGGTTAAAATACCGATGCGTTGATCTGGCACGATAAAGACTATTCTATCGTTACCGCCCGCCAGCGCCTAAAAGAAGATCGGGGCTCCAAGGAGCCACCGCTCGGAGCCCCACCCGCAGGTAGAGAGACCGTCCTGTTAGGGTAGGATTGGTCAGATTTTAGATGGAATCCAGCTAAGCCATTGTTTTCCAAGCTGGCGGTGAGGGTGGGATTCGAACCCACGCGCCGCTCGTTGAAAACACGCAACTTAATGATTCTTTGTTGCTCTGAATGCTCTCAATCCTCTACACGCTCTGCATCATTACACCTGATTACACCCGACAACGTTGGATCGTGCATCATTCTCGAAGCATTGAACTGTAGGTTTCCTCATCAGAAGACTCGAACCGAAGAGATCCCGAAGCGTTCTCGTTCATGCTGAGTCCACGCCTCGCTGACGGGCCAACACTGTTTCAAGGAACTCCCGTACTCTCGTAAAAACGGTGGCGATATCGGTGGGGAGTCCGCACTCTTCGGCCAGCGCTTGGAACGGAAGTTGCCACGCCAACGGAGGCGCAGACAATTCCGCCGGCATCGTATGCGTCGCTCTCCTCTCAAAAGTTAGCCGCAAAGCGTCAAGAAGCCTCTGGCTGTTCAGGTCACCGGATCCAGACAGGAGGGCCAAATCCAATAAATCCTTCACTCGACTGTTCGGATTGCTTCTCGGAAGTGTGTAGGCATGGAATTTTTCAGCGAACTGCTGTTCGCGCGGAATCATTAGGACCTGACATCTTTCGATGCCGGCAAAGCCGAGCCAGTCGCGGCACTCCAGAACTTCTAGCGGCTGCATGACAGCATCGCCAATACCCACGTCAAGATGGAAGCGGGCAAAGATCCTCGCGTCCACCCCAGCTTCGATCGGATAGCGGGCGCCACCGTACGGTGCTGCATCCAGATCCAGGATGGGCGGTCCGATTTTGTACTCGAACCAATCACCGAGGGGAACATCGGCTGCGCGTTGCAGCATCTCCCGAACAATCCCCGTCACGCTGTCGCTGCCGGCCGCAGCGGGAATGCGCTGTATGGTCAAATCAATGTCTACTGTCGATCGTGCAGCCTTGAACCGCAGTTCCAAAGCATAGCCGCCCTTCAACACCCAAGGAGGGGTTTCGATGCGAAACAGTCGTGCCAGCAAACGGTCAAATGCGACGTGGCGACGCAAGCGATTGACGTCGATCTGATCGGTCTGAGAGGTGCTCTTCAGGCGCTCCTCCAGCGCCTTTCGGAATGCTCCTGCGGTTGAATATGTTCTGGGCGGCGCCATTACGCTGCTCGCCGCAGGACTTCCTCAATGATCTTGCGCGCGGGCCTGCTCAGCTGTGCGTTCCGGACCTGTTGGCGAGTGATCAGGCCACGGTCAACAGCTTGCCGAATTGCTTGGCGAATGAAGTTGCGTTCGACCGTGCCGGCCTCGATTACATCCAGGATGGTCCGTAGAGGGCGCGTGAACTTGAAGCCCTGCGCTGTCTGCACATCGCTCTCAAGGAGATCTGCGTAATGCAGTACCAGGATGCGAGGAATAGCGCTGTTGCGCCGGAAGTCAATGGGTACTGTCATGTGGAGCTTCGACGGGTTCACATCCGACAGATCGTATAGGCTGAGCGCCGTCTGATGACTGTAAACGCCTTCGACTTCCTCGTTCCGGTTCCGAGACCAAAGCGCCCACAGCACGAGGTCGGGTCGGTCGGCTGCCGGAAACAGGGCGAGCCGGTAGATGCCGCGGTGCTCGCGGATCCAGTTCCCGACCTGCACATGATAAGGATGCGTGTTCTCGGCGAAACCGGCCGCCTTGGCCTGCTTTGTAGTAAAGAAGCCTTGTTGCTGTTCGGCAAACTCGAAGAGCCGCCGCGAGGCCTCCCGGTGAGACTGAGCCATAACACAATACTACAACTTTATTGAAGCTATATCAAGCCCGGCCGCCGATGTCTGATGGAACAGCGCTTGCGCCGTACGAGACCGCCGAGCGAAGAAACTATTCCGCCGTTGTTCGCCGGTTCAACGTGATCGGCGCCAGAATTGTGCAACGGCCAGTTGCACAATTTACGCTCGTTTCGCACTGAAAGGCAGTGAAGGTTGAAGTTTCTATAACCTATGAACGGTAGCCCGGGTGTATTTCTAAAGATGATGGACTCTTCGCCGCTGCATCACACCGGGTGTGATCGCTCATTGGAGCCTACTCCGCTGCCCGTTGGCTCACTCTGACATAAACCTGATCCCACTTGTGGTGTTTGCCCGAGGGGGTGGGTCGCCCGCCCTCAAACGTTTACGAATTTTCTGGTTTTGCTACCCGTGCTCTCTCAAGGGTCGCGGACAGGAGCCAACTAACGAACGAACAGGTAGGCCGCGATAATCCAGCCGCATCCTGCTGCGATCATGAGTAGACGGCCAGGCTGCGACTCCGCCCTTTTGCCGTACCACCAGAAGAATTTGTTCGAGGTGACGGCGCTGGCCAGATGCCCTACGCCTTGAAGGATAAAGAACCAAAATGGCGGAACGCCTGTACTGAGGAAGAAGAGAGGAACAACGACCTCATAGACGGCTACCTCGTGGAGATAGATCGTCCGCCAGTCGCGTGGAGGCATAGAATACCATCTCACGGCCCAACCAGTTCCAGCGTTGAGTCCTTCGTCCCGAGGGACATCTACCTTGTCCATCGATGAGAACTGAGTCAGACTGAACACGGCCATCATGCCAATCCACGCGCTCATTACGCGCATCCAGAGATTCGGGAACATCCTGTATTCGCTCTCAGTGATCATCTTGAGGACTTGATCCTTGTACATTGCAACGTATTTCCCGTCGACGATGCTTACGCTCGATGCTCCGCCCGTTGTGCGCTAAGCGTAGATGAATGTCAAGACGGCGTAGACAAGGAGGGCCAAACCGAATCGTTTCGAGTTCCGACTTGGTCGTTGATAACGCCAGCCAGTCTTGAAGGCCTGCGCGCAGAGCACGGTGCCGAATAAAAGAGCGAAGGGAATGAGCATCCAGACGAACGGGACAATCGTTAGGAACGTTGCCAAGTGAAGCACCGTGCTGACTGCGCCGCCTGTAATACACAAGGCCAATCCAAGTTTTCCCACGAAAGTCGCACGATCCAAGGATAACGAGATGATGGATTACCTTCCCACTGTTCGTCCCGCGCCTGACCGAGCGACCCCCGCAGCGACGGCAGGAGCGAGGAATAGGTATTTAAGCCATTGTTTTTGTGAGGGGGTGGGATTCGAACCCACGCGCCGCTCTGGCGATCTGTAACTTACAGATTTCTCGTTGCCGCAGTTGCCATATTTGCCGTCCCTGCCGTCGCGCATTACCCAAAATTGCCCAAAAGACGGCGAAGCTTCCGGCGAAGCGGTGTAGAAGCACCCGCGGGCTGTCGTCAAAGTAAAGGACCGCTGCCATAACCGCGTTTGACCGAAGTGTCCGCCAAGTGCACCTTGCGCGCTCAACATGACAAGGCGTCCCCCGATGAGCCCCGACCGATTCGTCCGGCCGTCGCGTCATAAGTGGGCACGAATACCCCAGGGTGCAATTTTCCGAAAGTGTCTATTGCACCGCGAACTTGTTCGCGAGGGACTCTGGTGAACCTCGTCCTTCGTGTAAGATCTTAGGTGGTAAGGATTGGTACCCCGGCGATTCGAATCTGGCCTCGGGCTATTTCTTGCGAGCAGTAGAAACCGACACAGGGCACGCCGGGATGTCAGCCGCAGGTTGCTTCGGTATGCAAGCTTTCCCGAGCCGACAGAGGTCATGCAAAAGGAGCCGTCATGATGGGACAATCTAGATCCAAGAGAGTGTTGCAATGCGCTGGTTTATGCTTGATCGCCCAATTAGCCACGAATTCTTCCCACGCGCAACAGGCGGGCTCGCCCGGATACATTACCGGCGCGGTGGAAGGTCCACGGGGGCCTGAAGCAGGTGTGTGGGTGATTGCGGAAACCAAAGAACTGCTTACGAATTTCATCAAGATTGTAGTGACGGATGATCGGGGCCGCTACTTGGTACCCGATCTGCCGACAGCAAATTACGCGGTTTGGGTGAGAGGCTACGGACTGGTAGATTCCCTGCCCATTCGTGTGAAGCCGGGACCAAGTGCCGTGACCCTCAAGGTGGCCGCCGCCAAGACGCCACAGGAGGCAGCGAAAGTTTATCCCGCAAATTACTGGCTCTCACTTTTGGAACCTCCCGCTAAGAGCCTCTTCCCTGGAACCGGAGCGCAAGGCAACGGCATGGGCGCCCGCATGCAAACCCAAAACCACTGGATCAACTCGCTGAAGTCGGACTGCAATTTCTGCCATCAACTCGGGAACCAGCTCACGCGCACGTTGGACGACGTCTACAAAGGGAAACCGGAAGTGAAGACGCCGGCGGAAGCCTGGGAATGGCGCCTGGGCCTAGGTGTTCGCGGAACTAATATGTACACGGTACTGACGAATATGGGCAAAGAACCTGCGCTGAAGGTATTCAGCAACTGGACGAACAGCGTTGCTCAAGGAGTGGTGCCTCCCACGCCTGCCCGCCCGAAAGGAATCGAGCGCAATCTGGTGGCGACCTTGTGGGACGTGGGTGACGACCATTCTTTTATGCATGACCAGGTTTCGACCGATAAGAACCATCCCACTGTGAATGCGGGCGGGCGGGTGTATGCCGTCAGCGCCGGGCACGGGCAACTGGTGGCGATGGATCCGCGCGAAAACAGCACAGTAGCCTACGAGATCCCCACGCGCGAACCTCGAGAAAAGGTTCCGTCGCGTTTTCCCGCGCCTAACCGGCCGTCCAACTTCTGGGGCATGGAGCACTTGTGGGGCAATCCTCCCTATAACCCAGCCGATCCGCACAACCCTATGATCGACAGCAAGGGTCGCGTTTGGATGACTTCGAAGATCCGTTCCAACGCCGATCCGGCGTGGTGCAACGATCCCTCGAACAAGTACGCCGACTGGTTCCCATTGAAGACCAGCGGCCGGCAGGTTTCGTTCTGGGATCCGAAGACGCAAAAATTCACATTGATAGACACGTGCTTTTCCACCCATCACCTCCAGTTCGACAACGACCCCGACGAGACCGTCTACTTCAATGAGCTGGTTGGTCCCACGTTCGGCTGGGTCGACACCAAAGTCTACGATCAGACCCACGATGAGCAGAAAGCCGTTGGCTGGTGTGGCCAAGTGCTCGATACCAATGGCGACGGAAAGATCACCAAGCCTTGGAACGTGTTCACTCCAGGCCGCGGTGGAGAAGATCTGCTTTACTCCAGCGATACCGGCGGGTCTGGGGTAGCAGGCGGCGCTGCGCAGCGGGCGGCTCGGGCCACGTCCGATCCAAACCTTGACACGCTAGTCAACTACAGCATGTATGGGCTTATACCGAGCCCTGTCGACGATTCCGTATGGGGAGTCAGCGAATCCTTTCCCGGCTTCCTGATCCGATTGCGGCGCGGCAACAATCCGCCCGAATCCTGCAATACGCAGGTTTTTCGTGTGCCGGAACCAGGCTTTGATCCGCGAGGAGTGGATATCGATAGCAACGGCGTGGTTTGGACCGCGCTAGCTGCTAGCAGCCATCTGGCTAGTTTCGACGTGCGCAAATGCAAAGACTTGGATGGCCCCGCTAAGGTGGATGGCTCCCAGTGTAGGGAAGGTTGGACGCTCTATCAGACGACAGGTCCCAAGCTGAAAGGAACCGACGTTCCGGCCGATTTCCACTACTATGCGTGGGTGGATCAACACAATGTGTCAGGGCTTGGAGCGAATACACCATTTGCTACCGGGTCAAATTCTGACGCACTGATCGCCCTGAATCCACAGACGAAGGAGTGGACGTATTTCCGCGTGCCTTATCCGCTGGGCTTTTACATGCGCGGCATGGACGCCCGCATCGATGACCCCGGACCCAGCGCGGGATGGAGAGGGCGAGCCCTGTATTCCAACTACGGAACGCACTTCGTTTGGCACGTGGAAGGCGGCAAGGGCACAAAAGGTAAGATAGTCAGATTCCAGATTCGTCCGAGTCCGCTTGCCCGATAGATCCCGCGTTTGCATTAGTTATTTCTTGACGAATTTTTGTGGCGCGCTATTCATGGTATCGGCAATCCAGATTTCCCCTTGGGGCTTACGGCGATTAAGTGCGCTTCGCTGAACTCGCCCTCGCCTTTGCCAGTCCTGCCCACGGCTGCCAGCATATTTCCATTCAGGTCCAGGCACTGAACCTGTCCAGCGAACCCGTTCACCATGTAAATGTATTGGGACCCGATGTCCAAGCCGCAGGGTCCCCGCGAACTTTAGCTGTTTCACGTACACGCCGTCCTGGTCGAAAACTTGGATGCGCTGGTTTTCTCAATCTGGTACCCACAATTGCCCGTGAAATCGATCGCGACACCGTGCGCCACTTCAAACTTGCCCGGCTCGGTTCCCTTGCCATCCCAGGATTTGAGGAAATTCCAATTCTTGTCGAACTTCAGAAACCCGAGGATCACCCTTGGCCGCCGCCGTGTGCCCTTGGACTACGAAGATCTCGCCGTTACGCCAGTGAGCGCAGCGTTCGCTCGTTCACTCTGCGTGATTGCGCGGCTTCGTTCCATTCGCCGGCCTGTCTCTTGGTCCCCAGCGTCAGAAGCACCTGACCTTGCGGATTCAGCTCTGCACGATGTGTCCGCAGACGTCCGCCACCCACAGGTTGTCGTCCTGATCGATGTGCAACCCGTGAGATCTCGTAAACAGTCCTTCGTCGAAGGAGCGAGTGAATCTGCCGTTTGCGTCGAATTCAAGAAACGCGATTGGTCCGCAGGTGAGGACGAACATCTGACCCTTGGAATCAAAAGCCGTTGCAGACGGAGCGCCGGACCCAATGGGCAGCCCTTCGAGGCTGTCGCAAACCCACTTTGGGATTACCCCATACAAGGTTTTATCCTTGATTCCATCGGAACAAATAACCTGAGCACTGGGGCGCATACAGGTTTTGCAGACCTTTTTCCGAAACGTTGCAACTGCATGAATGTTAGGACGATCGCCCCGCAACAGTGCTTTGTGCGATCCAATTTTGATCCAACTCACTGCAGCATTTGTCGCCAGCGAGCCTGCTCATTGAGGCGATCGTAAACCTCCATGGCTTTGTCCTGATGGGCCTTACGTGAACGTACCGCATCGTCACTCGGATGTCGGAATGTCCCAGGATCTCCTTCAGCGCCACCAGGTCGACCCCTGCTTCTACCCATGCGCGTCGCGAACGTGTGCCGAAGGTCGTACATGACGAACTGAACGCCGATTTTATTGCATACCCGATCATGCGGGCAATTTAGTTTCGTTATGTGTTTTTCAGGATGCTTAGGAGATGGAAACATCAAAGGGCCCGGCGTTCTCGTTTGCTCCACGAAGATGAGGCGGGCTTCCTGAGTTAAACGCAGACCCTAGCGCGATGCCGATTCGGTGGTCCTCGCCTTGGGCAGGCTGATCAAGTTGGCCAGAAGCTGATATGCGCCATCGGTTCCGGCTGGTAGTTGACGCCACAGCCCTAGGCCGAGATAGATCCACCTTCCCCGGCCGTACTTCGCTTCGACCATCGCTCCCAGCTTCTCCCCCGGATTGTCCTTGAAGGAGTCGGTCATCGACACCAGATCCAGGTACTTCGGGTCCTTGTCTCCGAGGAAGTAAAGGCCACGTTCTTGAACCCAACCGGCCCACGTCGCCGGACTGATCCTGTTCGGCAAATTGAATACCGGGTCGGCTGGCGCAAGTATTTTGACGGGAGCTAACTCGTCGGCCACACGGTTGTTGCTGACCTTCGCGGGATATGGACCGTACTCGGCTTCATTGAACTCCATCTTGTTGTACTGCACAATAACAGTCCCGCCCCGCGAGGCATAATCGAGCAGACGACGATTATAGGTGCGAAGGTCGGAACGTTGCTCGTAGGCGCGGACGCCGGTCACAATCACATCGTGCTTGGATAGGTCGCCCCAGGCAAGTTCATCCCCATCAATGTATGTCACCTTGGCACCCAACTGTTCGAGCGCGGAGGGTACCTGGTCGCCTACACCTACGATATAGCCAACGTTGATATTCGGTGTCACCTTCACATCCACCACCTTGAGCGTTGCTTCGGCCGGCTTGATCACCTGGCGGCGTTGGATGTGCGGATATTCGATTACCTGGTAGCCATCGGAAAACTTCTCATCCGGGAAGGCCGGAGAGGTGACTACCGCGCGTAGAACGTACTGTCCGACTTTCGAGAGCGGTGGAGCGGTGATTTCGAACTTGGCCGACAGCGTTTCATCCTCGCGAGCAAAGCTGAGCGGCACACTTGGGGGAGTCGCCTTCCAGCCCGATGGCAGATCGAGAGACACCGAGGCGTTTGCTGCGCCCTTCGCGCCATTGGCGACAGAGACATAGATTTGGCGCTTGACCGGCATCGAAGTGGAGCCGCCGGATGCCGGAATGACGCCGAGCGCTGGTGTGATCCTTACCGACAAAGGCGGAACGACGTTGAGTTCCATGCGCTTGTCGCCCAGGTAAATGTCCTTTAAGTATCGGAATTCGATCGGCACGTCGCGGGTGACTTCGGCGTTGCCCGCCTTGACGTGGAACGTCGCACGGAACGGTGTGGGGGTGAAAGGCGCGCCAAACTCGACATCCGGGTCGAAGATCTGGATGGCCTGTTTTTCCGGATGCTTCCAGTAGTTATCGTCGAAGTACAGCGTTGTTGGCCGAGCATTCTTGGGCACGTGCGCATCAGAGGTGCACGTGTAAATCGCATCTTTATTAACGGAGCCCGGGGCGCAATTGGAGGGTGAATCGAGGCCGGAGATTGAAACACCCGTAACGCTGACATCCGATGGACCGCGGTTCACGGCGAGGATGGAGAGCTTCAGGGGCTGGCCGGCGACGACGAGCCCGTCATCGGCTACCGCGTCGAACGAGAGGCCATGCGCTGCCAGTACGGCGTCCTGATAATCACGTTCCTTAATCCGAAGGCGGAAATCGATTTCGTAGCGGGCTGAGTCCCCCAGCCCCATGCCTGCAAGCTGCGAGCGCAAGGCTCGAATGGAGGCGAGACCGGACTCGATGGGCTGCGCGGTGGCGGCGTCGTTACCGGAATCGAAATTGTTCCGCGCGGTTCGGGCATCGTTCGCGATCGCGGCGATCCCGGACACCAGTGCAGCGGGCGGGTTGGAGCCGGCATATTGGGAGATTGCTTCCAGCCTGGTGTCGACGCCGTCGAAAAGGGAGGTCTCGGTCTTGTCTTTTTGTTGGGAGATGGTGCTGTCGATGAGCTGGTAGCCAGCCGCAGCACCGCCGCCCGGACCTGGGGGACCCGCGGCTGCAGCGCCCCGTCCAGCGCCGCCTGGCGCTCCTGCGCCACCATTGTTCGGGCCCGCGCCGCCACCACGTCCATTGTTGAATCCAGGCAAGGCCGGCATGCCACCAACACCTTGGCACTTGTGATAGCTACGCGCGTCGGCGCCTATTTCAGCATAGGTGCGGCCAAGGAGTTCGTCATACACGTTGGTATTAACCTGGGTGAGCTTCACCGGGGGATTTGCCGGCGTGGCTTGAGGTGCGGGTGGGGGCGTCTGGGGAGCGCCGCCGTTGGGCCCGCGACCTGGTCCTCCACGGCCGGCTGCGTCGGGCGGGGGAGGCGGGGCGGTGAAATAGAGCTTTTTCGGTTGCCAGGGTCTGAGCCCTTCGCGGAGCTGCGCTGGATATTTCGACGGATCGCCGGCTGCGTAATAGGCCTCCCGGAACAGGATGGTGGTTGCTTCATGGGCGCGATCGCCGCCACGGCCTTGAATATTCATCGTCAGCACGACGTCGGGGCGGAACGTGCGGATGAGCCGGACGTAATCACCGACGATGTCCTCGCGGCCCCATTTCTGAATTACTTCCTGGGGGTCGAACGAATATCCGTAATCGATGGCACGCGTGAAGTACTGCTCGGCTCCGTCGATGCGGTGCGCTGAGAGCAGTTCGGCGGTTCGCAGGACGGCCATGTCGCGGAAGAGCTCGGGACCGATTTCATTTTGTCCTCCGTCGCCGCGGTTGTTCTGCAGATCAATCGAACGCAGGCCCATGCCATGCGTGAACATCGCGAACAGTGTATTGTTTTCGTCGTCGGGGTGGGCTGGAGCCTGCATGAAAGTGCCGTAAACGCCAAGCTTGCGAATCGCAAGACCGAGCGCTACGTGGCCGCTGTTTGGGGCGACGATGGAGTAGCTCATGCGATTCTGCGCCAGAGCGTGGAATCGTGATGGCGCCGTCGCCGTTACGGCGATGCCAGCCGCGGTGATAGCACTAAACGTGGTGAGCAAACGTTTCACAGGCTACCTTTCTCAACAAGCTGATCAGTTTATTCATTATAAAACTACGGCCAGGAGTATAGGTCTTCTCAGACAAGTGAGCCTGAAGCAGGATTCGCAGAAGATTGAGAACCACGCCGCCGCGCTGTACTTACTTTCACACCTTCACTCGCCTCTTTAGCGAGTTGCGGCTCCCCTGATTGGTTGTGCGGGGGCCTTCCCGCCTCACTCAGGATTGCCCTCCGATTTCGGACGGGCGATGTCATGATAGAGCCGCGTGCCATCCGGCCGTAGAGCATAAAACAACGATGCCCCTTTGGAGCCGTCTTTCATGGGATGCGCAATGACCGTAATTTTGTCCCCCGCCTTATACGAAGCTCGATTCCAACCTTGGCGGCCCATAATGTTGGTGCTCCCACCTTCGACGTCCCAGGTCCCAACGGTTGCAGGATCCGCGGCGCCCGGATCTACCTTCACAATGATGTGCGTGTGCGGGTTCTCCCAGCGGTACTCAAGAACCGTTCCCGTGTAGGTCACGTCTTTCGTCAACTCGAACATAGCGAACGAGTGATGGGCCAACAGCGGCGCGACTGCCGCCAGCGCGACCAACAGCATAGTCGATTTGATTTTCATTGTTTTTCTGCTCCTTATCAAAATTTCATTGCTTCGCTACCTACTAAATCCGCCCATTGCGAGATCTAATTTAGCGCCATGATCACCGTGAACGCATAGAGCGAATCAGCCGCGGGTACCAGTATGTATTGCTTGCCGTCCAAAAGGTAAGTAATGGGCCCGGCGCTCGGCGCGGCGGCCAATCCAGCGTGCCAAAGAATACTGCCGTTTGCCGGATCAAAAGCGATGAAGTAATTTTGATTGTGAGTGAACAAGAGCTTGCCGGCGGTGGTCAGGATGTGGGAGGGTCCGCCACCGCCCGGCCATTCGTGACGCCACACAATATTTCCGCTTTTGTAGTCGATCGCGATCAGCGAACTGGCATCGTTGCTCACATTAAGATCCCGGCCTCCCCAACCAACCGGAAAATCATCGTCATCTGTTACATAGAAGAGGCTGTAGGCGCTCACAGTACCCACATAAAACAAGCCGGTATCGGGGCTGAAGCTGGGCGCGGGCCAGTTGGTTGCACCGTTCGAGGTGGGCGACACGAGCACGCCGTCAGTACGGGGCTCCTTGTCGGGATTCGGTATCGGCTGCCCTTTCGCATTGATCCCCTTGGACCAATTCAGCGTGTCTATGTAGGGCCGGGTCAGAATATGGCTTCCATTCGTGCGGTCGAGAACGAAGAAATATCCGTTACGGCTGGCTTGGGCAAGCAATTTCCGCGGCTGGCCATTGATGGTGCCGTCGAACAGAATGGGGGTCTGTGCAGCGTCCCAATCGTGCGTGTCGTGCGGCGAGACCTGGAAATACCACACCAGTTTCCCGGTATCCGGGTTCAACGCCACAATGGAGCACGTGTAGAGATTGTCGCCTTTCCGGCCTTGGCCGGCAATGACCGGATTGGGGTTTCCAACACCGATGTAGTACAGATTCAACGCCGGATCGTAGGTGCCCGGAAGCCAGGTTTGGCCGGTTCCGTGAATGGCGGCCTGCTCGTTGGGCCAGGTCTCGATGCCGGGCTCGCCTCGCCGCGGAGTCGTCCACCATCGCCATTGCAACGCGCCGGTTTCCGGATCCCGGGATTCAAGGAATCCGGGATTATCCAGGTGATCGCCCCCAATTCCAATCAGGACATGATCACCCACGATTACGGGCGCAACCGTTGAAGTGTAATCGAGTTTGGGGTCGGCGATCTCGATCCTCCAGCGCTCCTTGCCAGTACGCGCATCCAAACTGATCAAGTGGCTATCGGGCGACTCGAAGAACAGCCAGTTGCCATACATGCCAACTCCGCGGTTTCCAATCGCGCTCCCGGTGTTCCGAGGGTATTGATAGTGCCACAACTCGCGTCCGGACCTTGCGTCGGCAGCCCATACGCTGTTGGGTGACGTGAAATACAATATTCCATTCACGAGCAAGGGCGTGGCTTTGATTTTTACGCCTCCGTAGTCGGCAATGAACCGCGTCGTCCAAGCCAGGGATAGGTTGCCAACGTTCGATTGATTAATCTGGTCGAGCGCGCTGAAGCGGCGGCCGGAATAGTCGCCATTATAGGAGGCCCAACTTTCGGGAGGGGCTTTGAGCAACGTTGCTTGCGTGAGCGCTTGTCCGAGTGCGCTGGCACTCAGAGTCGCCAGAGATATCGCCGCAGCCAGTGAAAAGCTCCTCATTTCAGGGTCACCAGATAGGCCGTTACATTGTGGATGTCCGCGTCAGCGTACTGCCGGAGCATTTCCTTATGGACCTTCAGCGGATCGTTGATGACCACCTTAGGCGTATCGCCATCGCGCGTGAATGAACGATATTCCCCAGAGGAATCGCGCAAAGCCACGTCGAAATCGCTGATTCGCACTAATGCGCCTGAAATCGACTCACCCGAGGCAAGCGTGACGGTGACTTGCGTGGTTGCTCGCCCCGTATCTGGCTCGGGAACACCGGGCATTCCTGCGCGCGCCGGATGACCTGGTTTCACCCAGCGCGACTGAAGGGTGAATGGATCGTATTTCCTGCCGATGCCAGCCAAATCCCCGGTCACAGAGTGGCATGCCGTGCATCTGCCGACGCTCTTGAAATAGATCTCGCCTTGTTTCGCATCGCCGGTGACGACATCTAACCATGCATAGGTGGTTCGATGATCCGCCGCATACGTTTGCGCGTGCAGCCAAGCCACAAGATCGGCGATCTGGGCCTCCGTAAGGTCCGGTTTGGGCATCCCCTGATCAGGACGGCCGTTTCGTAGAACGGGTGCGATCGATGCCCCTTTCTCGTCGCGCAATACCAGCAAGGAGTAAATAAGATTCGGTCCGAGGTCGGTACCCTTGGCGCTGTTGCCGTGACACTCGCCGCATTTTGCGGTGAACAGCTTTGCGCCCCGATCGACCGCGGCCGGATCTTCCTTGGAACCGATCACGGCAGCAGGGCTTGCCGTCACTTTGCCTTTTTGACCTGGACGAGCCGACTGGGTTACGGGCGGCTGGGCAGCGATAAAGTGCGCAGCACAAAGAAGCGTTGTTCCGCCGGCCGCAACGCGGGAAAGATTCGCGATAATTTTTCGGATCGGCATCAAGCCAAAGCATCCTTGCAGAACCGCACGCACTTGGCGATTTCAGTCATAACGTCTGAGCCTTCGGGCGGGGTATATTCGAACTCAATCGTCGCCTGGAACGGATACCGCTCCTTGCGCATCAGCTGGAGAATTTCCTTGACCGGAGTATCGCCCTGGCCCCACGGCATGTTCGGGCCGTCGTCAGCCTTGCGGTCTTTCAGATGGATATGCGTAATGCGTTCGTGATATTGCTTGATGAATGCGACAGGGTCTCCTCCAGCTGCTTTGTAGTGACCGATATCGAGATTGATGGCATTGTATTTGGAATAGGAATAGGCCTTCTCCCAGCTGGCAGCTTGGGCAAACTCGCCAGGGTCCTTGCTTAAATGTCCGTGGTAGCCAATGCGCAGCCGGTGTTTTGCCGCAAACGCCCCCAAGCGTTGAGTCTTACTAACCGGAGGCTCGCACGAAATGGCTCGCGCGCCAAGCGCTTTCGCCATCTCGAAACAATAATCGATCTCGTCGTCTTGCATGCCATCGATCCGATTGGTGAAGTCGTCAATCTTCACGATGTCGATGAAGATGCCCTCATTCTCGAACTTCTCGCGGGCCACTTTGAATCCGTCTCGAGGAAGCGCCAGACGCCACTTTCGAATCTCTTCGATCTGCGCCCGCAGGGCCTCTTCCTGCTCCGGCGTCGGACGCGAGAATCCCTTCTTTTGCTGACCGGCTCCGGGGGGTGCTGCTTTTTGGATTGTGACCGGCCCGCCTAGGAAGTGCTCCACCGGTTGGGTGCGAAGCTCGACGGAATTCAACCCGAGTTGAAGCACATCCCGAATCACATCGTCGGCGCTGCCGGGCATGCCACGAAAGCTATAGGGCGCATTGATACCGATTTGCACGCCGTTAAACTTAGAATCAGGCTTTCCGAGCAGCCGCGCGGCCGGCCAGCAACCCAAAGCGATCCTGCCGACGTCTCTCCTCGTAAAATCCATGTTGTTCCTCCGATGGACGCAGCCGTTCCGTGCGAAAGCCATCCCCCCACTATTATGGCCGCCTTCACAGGCAGATCATATTAAACAAATCTAAATGAATTCGGCAATTTTGCTGAAGGGATGGAATCGGCGGCGGGATGTACAATAGGTATCGCGATTGAGCTGGAGGAACAGGGGATGACGGCAAAGAAACTTAGCTTCCGCCGGTTTGGCAGAACGGTGCTCCGGATCACGATGTTCATGCTCGGGTGTGGAGTGGCGATCGCACAGGGCGCCACGCCGGACCTTTCCGGAATGTGGCTGGTGCAGGATCCCGGGTCGGGATCTTTCGAAGATTGGTACAACAACGTGCCAAAGCCCGATTTGTTACCCGCGATCGTGAAGCAGAACGAAGAAGCGCGCAAGGCCGCGGAAGCAGGGAATGTATTCCACAACCTGAATGACCACACCAATTGCGCCGAGGGTGGGAATCTGACTCTGATGATGGCATCCTCGCCACCGCTTAATATCGTGCAGTCGCGCGATGAGATTTTGCTGGGCGCTGAATCCAACCGCGCTCGTTTCATTTACACTGATGGGCGCAGTCATCCCGACATCAAGAGTCCCCAGTATCATGCCACCGGCTTCGGCCATTCCATTGGCCATTGGGAAGGCGACACGCTGGTCGTTGAGACAGTGGGTTTCCCCAATCGGATGTGCGGCGGACGCGAGCCGTATCTCGGTGCGCCAGGCGGCGGACGCGCGTTACCCACCACGCATTTAACGGAGCGATTTCGCATGTCCGACGGAGGAAATAAGCTCACGGTCACGTTTACTTGGGAAGATCCGTCCGTATATCGAAAGCCTCACAGTTACGCGTATTTATTCAAGAAACTTCCCGGCGCGCATCCGTTCGAGAACAATGACGATTTGCGCGATCCTGAATATCAAAAGAGACTGACGACTTCGGTGGCTGAGCCGGCCCAGAAATAGAGAGGAAGCGATTCTATGAACCACACCCGCAGAGACTTTGTAAAGATCGCGTCGGCGGGCTTCCCCGCTGCGTCGCTCCTGTCGCTGCCGAGCGCCGCAAGGGCTGCTGTCAACTCGAAAATCAGTGGAGTACAAATCGGCACCATCACCTATAGCTTTAAGGGCGACGTGAAGAAGCCCGACGAGATAATTCCGGATCTGGTTAAGATCGGCATCGGCTCGGTTGAGCTCATGTCGAATGACGGGGAAATGATGGCGGGCGCGCCGCCGATTCCCAACTTCGGTTTTGGCGTAAAACTCACTCCGGAACAGACCGCCGCGATACAAGAAGGACAGCAGAAGCGCCGGGAATGGCGCGCCAAAACCACTCCCGCCACTTTTCAACGCGTTCGCAAGTCTTTTGACGACGCCGGAATCAATGTAGATATCCTTTGCTACAACATGAATCAAAACATCATGGATGACGAGATCGATCATGCGTTCCGGATGGCTCAGGCGATGAAGGTCAAGGCAATTTCATCCACCAGCACCGTCGCGGTGGCACGCCACGTAGCCCCCTTTGCAGACAAGTACAAGATCGTTTGGGCTGGTCACGGACACACGGCCGTCAACGATCCGAATGAATTTGCCACGCCGGAATCCTTCGAAACGATCATGTCGTTCAGCAAGTATATCGGCGCGAATCTGGACATCGGGCATTACACGGCAGCCGGATACGATCCGCTTGCGTTTATGGCAAAGCACCACTCCCGCATCACGAATTTGCATCTGAAAGATCGCAAGAAGAACGACGGCCCGAACATGCCGTGGGGTCAGGGCGAAACGCCGATCAAAGAAGTGCTTCAAGTCATGCGCAAGGAGAAGTATGCGTTTCCGGCTAATATCGAGCTCGAATATCCCATTCCCCAGGGCTCGACTTCTCCGGCGGAAATAGGCATCTGTCTGGATTACGCTCGAAAGTGCTTGCAGTCCTAATAAGCCCACCGTACATAGTGGAAAGGAAATTTGAAGAATGATTCGACCGGGAGCTCATCGGAGATGGGGCGCAGGAAGTTGGACAACCGCGTGGGGACTGCTGCTATTGAGCGCGGTCGCGGTTTGTGCACAACAGCACCCCGATCTTTCCGGTTATTGGGAACTGCGGTATGACAGCCAGAATATCCCGCAGGCATCGCTTACACCCGAGGCGATGGCAAGCGGCCCCGCGCAAATCCGGCATGACATAGAAGCAGTTCGTTGGTGCAATCCGATCGGGATGCCGGCCATCATGGCGGACCGATCAGGCATCGATCTTAGGCAGAGCCCTTCAGTGATCGGGATTGTCGCGAAACCGCAGTCTTCAGCGCGTTACATTTACCTGGACGGACGCAGTCATCCGGAAAAGGACGAGTTGGACCCGACCACAAACGGCCATTCTATTGGGCGTTGGGAGGGCGACGTTCTTGTAGTGGATACGGTAGGCTTCAATGATCGCGGCGTCGCACGGCTGCCTGGCGGTGGAGCGCGAACTCAGAACTCGCACCTGACTGAACGCTACCGGCTGTTGGACAATGGCCAAAGGCTCGACGTCACATTTACCTGGGAAGATGCTAAGGTCTTCACTAAACCTTACACCTACGAATATCGGTATTACCGGATTCCGGAAATTGGCGAACCGCGTATTTTCGCCTGTAACGCGAACGACGCGCAGCGCGCTAAGTTTCTAATGGAGCCTCCTCCAGGCCGTTAGACGCCACGGGGCTTGCCGATTAATTCTGAGGCGGCGGAGTTACGGACTGCAATTGGCGCTGCTCGTAAGCGGGGTCACGCGAGTCGTCGTTGTTTTCGACCGGATAACCCTGTGGTATTTTGCGGTACTTGTAAGCGTAGCGAAACGGTTTGGAGAATACGGTCGCGTCCTCCCAAGCGAAGGTCACCGACAATACTTGGCCATTTTCGAGAAGCTCGAAGCGCTCCTCGAGATGAGTGGTATCTTTTGCGAGTCCGCCGCCTGGGGTCCGCATGATCGGGAAGCGGCTATCGCACACCCTCGGTGCAAATCCAACGGTGTCGATAATCAGCACGTCGCCGTCCCATCGTGCGATCGAATGTCCCGTGCCCGAAGGCCGATAACCGCGACTCTTGACGATGGAATGGTCGCGGCCGTCCAGATAAATAAACCGTGCCCGGCCCGATTCAGACCCCAGCAGGATTTCTTCCCGTCCCTGAACGATGTTGAGCGGGGGCGAGGACGCCATCAGCATCGGCAGGTTCCCCTGAGGACAATCCGCGGCACGCGAGGCGCGATTCACAACATCCCCCGCTCGTTGACGAGCCAGGCTCTCCTCGCTGTACTTCTGGATTTCCGGCAGTATGGGCGCGGGGCCGGAGGAGTTCTCGAAAAAATCGGTCCAACTGCCTGACCCGGGGTCCTGGACCAGCCACATGCCGGAAATGTCGACACGCAGCGCAGCGTTCTGGTTCGCTAGGGTGGATCCCCGCTCTTGAGCAGTCGCTAATCCAGACACCAGCGTCAGCAACGCTGCTGCTGGAATTGACGGAAGACTGATGCGGACTGAAATCATTGTTTCACTTTCTCCCTAACGGAGGCGTGCGGAATTTCCCGACTGGGGCGAGCCGGTCAGAAATCTAGTTCGTTCTTCGTCGAACGGGTCGCAAGTGACCGGCAAGCGGGCCTCGTAATCCCGAGGTGCGCGAGTATACCGGAACTCATACGTGTGCGGCGTCCGAAACACTTTAGGATCGATCCAAGTAAACATCACGGATAGAAGGCTTCCGTTCTTGAGCAAACGGAACCGCTCGACCAACCGCGAATCGGCAGTCCGAAATCCGCCGCCGGGGATCGCCGTCATCCCGTGTTCCGGTTCAAAGCCTATCGTATCCACGACCAGCGTGTCGCCTTCCCAATGCGCGATGGAATCGCCAACTGTATTTGGATCCCATACATCCGCATTGATATGCGCGCTTCGATCCAAATAAAGATGGCGCGGAGTTGCGACCGCGGATTCCGGCGCAATTACAATCTCCCGCTTTCCTTGGCGGATATCCAGTGGCCGATTAACGCCCATCAGAAACGGCATCCCCAGAATGTTGCACCAGCGCACGGCCTTTGCGTCTTTGGCGGCCTGAGCGTCCAGGACGGCTTTGGTGACTGCATCGGTCAGCTGCGCCCGCGGTACCCGCTGGCCGTCGAAATAGAGTTCCCAAAATCCCGAAATATCGTGCGGATCAAAGGCCGACGGACTTGCTGGCATAGTGCGTTCTTGAGCGTAGGCAAAGCCCGTTAATACGAGCGCCAGGCATATCGATCCGCCTCGGCCGGTGAGCTGATTCGTCGGTCGTTTTTCTGTCATGCGTCACCTAAGGAACTTGCTCGGGCGGGACAATCGATTGGCGCTGTTTTGGATCACCTGAGTCGCACCAATTCTCGATCGGATAAGAGCCTTTTGGATGGCGCTCAAAGGAAATATCGTATACATGTGGCTTCTGGTAGATCTTGGGATCAGACCAGGTATAAGTCACGGTAAGCCGATTTCCATCCGGTGACAACTTATAGCGTTCCGTCAGGTGCGATTCAGGCGATCGTAGCCCGTTACCAAACGCGACTCTACCATTGGTGAAGCCAGTTGTGTCTACAACCAACTCGCTGTTCTCGTAGCGCCCCACGGAATGTCCTCCGTTCGTGGGCGCCCACCTCGAAGAATCGGGATGCTTGCGCCCGTCCATATAGATGTGCCGGCCCGAGGGATTCTCGCGGGTGATCAGTACTTCATCCTTGGTCTGAACGATGAAAAATGCAGCTGAATTCACGTCAACACCGCCGAAGCCTGTAGCACCACCACAACCGCCATCGGTCACGATGTATGGCTCACCGACCTGGTGCACGCGATTCTCCGCGAACGATAAACGCGGCGCAGCCGGCGGTGGAATGCGGGCTGCGGCTTCCGGCGTAAGCACGGCGCGGGGGAATAGGGCGTCGACTCCGCCGTAGCTCCCGCCACCGGCGGTATCAAGCCGAGTCCATCCGCCTTCGAGGTCGGGCACCTGCTGAGCTTGAACAGCAGAAAAGCCAATAAATACTACCGCCGCGGTCTTTAGTAAAGCGATCAATCTCGTATGCTCCCTCATATTTGACGATTCTAGCCGAGCTCGACTCCGGCGGGTTCGGGCATCGTTGCCGAAGGTGCAGCTAAACGGCAGAAGTCGGAGAAATTTGAACGGAAGAGCCTTGCCACGTCACTCGAAATCTCACGGCGCGTGATCGGGCGGCCTTCCTCGGCAACCCGAGCGTATGCGTGCGCGAGGATCGGCCCCAAGGTCCTTCGCGCTTCACGCCATTTTGGAATCAGTTGTTCTAAAACTCGCGCATCGGAATGTTGAGGAATAAACGACGTACCCAGCATCTCTAGCCGCTCCCTCGTGATTTCCTCCACAATCGATGGCTGATTCACGAACCACCAGCAGCCGAACGGCATCAGGTTACTGAATTTTCGAGCGTAAGCACACAGCTCGTGCTGATTCTCGCGGCTCAGCACCGTGACAAGAAAACGGTTCGCCGGAAATTCGCGGCACAGGTACTCGAGACTTTGGAGGTTCGCGCGACCTACTGCGTCGCCCGCCATCTGCAGCCTGGGATTCACCTGTCTGCGCACTCCAATCATCAAAGCGAGCGGGATATCGAACTCGCGACAAGCCGGCAGCACGGCTTGCGTGAGCAGATGGGCTCGAAGACTCTCTTCCGGATACGCAAACGTGTCCGGCAAAGAAACAGCCATATAAACGGGTCGAATCCGAGAGTGCCAGTGGTCGAAAAAGCGACTTAGCTCGGAAATCGTGTTTCCACGGCCATCCTCTTCGACGTCATACCCCTGAGAGCGCAGCAGCGGACAGTGCTCCTGCCAGTGTGAGAGTATTCGGTCCAGCCGGAGAGCGGAGTGGAACCGGGAATCGAGCTCGGGGACATCGAGCCATAATGCCGTTTCCACAGGATCGAGAGGATCGTTTGTCATCACGACCTCGCTTACACCAGCTTTATCGAACACCGCCTGAACGTGCCTGGTCGAATCCCGCTGCGAAAAAAATGCTCGCGCCTCGCGCATGTCAGCGGTATTGGTGGGCAGATCAAACGCCTTGAGGATCGTGATTACGTCACGGGTAGCCTCGGAGAGCGGAGCCCTGTTCACAAACAAATGCCGCCACACCTCATCCGCTCTCCGCGACTTAGACAGCTTCCGATACTCCTCGGGGTGCCACTTGGAAACACGGAAAAACTCCGCTTCCAGGTAGTGGTATGTCAAGATCTCATCGATGCCTGACAATCCGAGCGATCCAAGGGCGGGCATGAACAGGTGGGTATGAACGTCCAGGACCGGGGTGGCGTCGACCTCCTGGCAGACAACGTCCAGGATTGTCGCCGGCGGAAGCGACGCCGATGCTCCGTTCGAAAATGCACCTGTACCATTCGAAGAACGCATTCTCTCCCACGATAGTGAACAGTGTGGTGCACGTCAAACCTCATTAAGTGAACGGTTCATTCAGACAAATTGAATGATGAACCGAAGAGCGTAACTCTACGTTTCAAGAATTACCGGCTGAAGAGTCCGGCAGGACCGATAAATCGCATCGACAACTGCCAGCGTGCGATAACCCTCAACGCCAGAGACAAGGGGCGCACGGCCGTGATTTATAGCGTCGGCGAAATCCAGGAATTGCCGCTCAAACGGCCGGAGCGAAATCGCCATGGGATCGGAAGCACCCGACTGGATGGCCGGACTAAGCGGGGACGCAGGTCCGGAATCGCCGGTCACGTCCCACGCGGTGAGGCGATCGCCGGTGATGATTGCCGACCCGCGAGTCCCATGCAGTTCGATCCGTTCCGGATAACCAGGCCACAACGCCGTAGAAGCTTGAATGACCCCGGTGGCGCCGTTCACATATTTCAGAACTGCGGCAACCGCATCCTCCGCTTCTATATCGTGCAAAGCGCCCAGTTGCCAAACGCCAAACACTTCGCGCACGGGACCGGCTAGCCACCGCAGCAGGTCCACTTGATGAATTCCTTGATTGATCAATGCCGCGCCGCCCTCGCTCTTCCATGTTCCTTTGCCTGGACGGGCGTAGTATTCAGGCGCGCGATACCACTTGATGTAACCGTCGCATTGGAGCAACTTGCCCAACCGGCCGGCGCCAATGGCCGTAGACAGAAACTGGCTCGCCTCATCAAAGCGATGCTGGCTCACAGCATTGAGCCAACGTGCCATCCCCGAATCACTTTATTCGCCGGCCGTATGATGAGCAATTCCTCATCGTAGAGCGGCGTAATTTTCAGCCCGGTGGTTGGGAACGGTAGAGTGATGAGCGCTAGATCGTAGCGTCGTTCCAATAAGCCCGCGACCATTTCCTCGGTAACCGAGACTGAGATTTGGAGTGTCAATTTGGGATATCGCTTTCGCAGTCCGCGGAGGGGACGCGGGAGCCGGTCGAGGAGCGCCGTCGCACCCGTGGCGAAGTGAAACGGCCGGCTGTCACTCCTTTCGTCGTTTTCAAATTCCTGCTCGATGTCCCTAACCTGGTCCATCAAGGCCGTCGCGCGTTCCGCTAAGCGCCTAGCTGCGGCGGTGGGAGACAGACGCCTTCCGGATTTGACGAATAACTCACAGTGCAGTTCAGTCGCAAGATTGCGCAACTGTAAACTCACCGCACCCGGAGAGAGATCAAGCTTCTGCGCAGCCTTGGTTACGCTAGAGTGTTCCATCACCGCCAGGAACAGCTCAAGCCGGCGAAGATCCATGTCTCACCTTCAATCCAAGCTTCCTTGAGCCGCGCTGAAAGGACACCTCAGGACCCCGATATTGACGAAGTATTGCATGCGCTCTAAAGTAGAGCCTGGCATGAAGGTCGGATTGATCGGTACGGGCGCGATCGCGCATAAGCATGCTCAAGCATATAAGAATATAGGATTCGAGCTGCTGGTTTGCACGAACCGAAGCGTCGGCGCCGGCCGCCAATTCGCTGACCAGTACGGTGTCGAGTTTCTGGAAACCATCGAAGACGTCTGCCGCGATCCCCGGATCGATTTCGTCGACGTCTGTA
>Ga0207066_1060_pt1 | contig 29200 bp, 31 predicted proteins | sample Alteio_BWMinCont_24_FD_153490 | JGI IMG/M metagenome (GOLD analysis project Ga0207066, IMG submission 153490) | Enriched cells from forest soil in Barre Woods Harvard Forest LTER site, Petersham, Massachusetts, United States -... | ecosystem: Environmental > Terrestrial > Soil > Temperate forest >...
CATTCAGCAAGCCGTGACCGCGCCCCATGCGGAAGGTGACGAGCCGATTTATCCGGGCACTTGCCGCTCTAATCACGAATTTGAAATTGACAATCGAAAGTTCTCATGGCGATTTCGAGTTCCTGATGGTGAAACAATTTCGTTTGTGGATGGAAATTTTGACAAACAAAAATTCTTCACGGGAAAAGATTTTGGTGATTTCGTCGTTTGGCGGCACGACGACGTTCCGGCTTACCAACTCGCGTGCGTCGTGGATGACGCGGCGATGCAGATTACTGAAGTCGTGCGCGGCGCGGATTTGCTCGTCAGCACCGCGCGGCAGATTTTAATTTATCGCGCTCTCGGCTTGCCGCCGCCGGATTTTTTTCATTGCGAATTGATGCTGGACGAAAAAGGTCGGCGGCTGGCCAAACGTCACGACGATTTGAGTTTGCGGACATTGCGGGAACGCGGCAAAACGCCGGAGTCTGTGCGTCGAAACTGGCAGTGACACGAATTATTCGGCTGTTGGGGTTCAAGCTTTGGCTTACAAAACTGCGCGCCGGCCACACCTGAAAATTTTCAAAAAAGTGCTTGTGAAATTTTTCACGATGAGGCAGGCTTTGTTTTCTCGGAAGCACTATGGGCTTGTCTTAACTGCCAGCAGTGTCGTCTGAAACAATTTTTGAAGTGAAGCGATTTGGCAAAGCTATTTTCTTTCTCGCATTCCTCGCCGCAGTTTTTGCGGCGAGCGTGAATGCGCAATCGCCTTCGCAAACCAACGCAGGAAATTCGACTGAAGGAACGGTTTCAACTTCCGCAAATTCCGCTGCTCCGGCGCAAACGACTCAAACAGCCGAAGAAAAAGTTCCTTCAGCCGCGCCGTCGCTTTATACGATTCCTGTCATTGGATTGCCGATAACGAACTCGATGATTTGCACCTGGATTGTGGCGGCAATCATTTTAATCGTCGTTCGTGTCAGCACTTGGAAAAACATAAAAGAAGTTCCGTCAGGAATGCAAAACGTGCTGGAGGCGCTCGTCGAAATGTGGGACGGTTTGATCGGCGATATTTTAGACAAGCGTGTGACGCGCTGGGTTTTTCCATTTGCTACGACTTTTTTTATTTTCATCGTCATTTCAAATTTGATGGATTTGGTTCCGGGTGTCGGCAGCATCGGCATTTACCACGACGGACAATTCAAGCCATTGTTTCGTCCGCCGACGACCGACGCAAATCTCACGGTGGCGATGGCGGGAATTTTTTTGGTGATGAGTCTTTTCTGGGCGGTGCGCTATAACGGCGTTTGGGGGCTGGTTAAACATATTTTCGGCGTGAAAATGGAGACGAACAAATGGACATTTCCATTGTTTTTCTTGCTGTTTCTTTTCATTGGCGCGATGGAATTGCTCTCGGTTGCCTTTGCGCGTCCGGTGGCGCTGGCGATGCGGCTTTATGGGAATGTTTTTGCGGGTGAAAGCATTTTGGACATGATATTCCACAGTAAATCACTGTTGTTTTCCCTTGTCCTTTCATCGTGCATGTATTTTTACGAAACGTTTGTTTGTCTCGTGCAGGCGTTTGTGTTTGCGATGCTGGTCGTGGCGTTTGTCGGAACGCTTTGCACGCACACGGACGAGGAACACGGCCATTGAATTTGCAGCCGCATTGAAAACAAAACGGCTGCGACAACCAAAACCAACAGAAAGAAAAGTTATGATGCTAGCAGAAACAACGGGCAACATTCACATCGGTCTCGCCTTTGGCGGCGCGGCCATCGGCATCGGTATTGCCACGGCGGGTGGCGTCATCGCCATGAGCCGCAACCCCGGAATGTTCGGCAAAATTTTGACGTTCATGTTCGTCGGCATGGCGTTGGCCGAAGGATGGGCCGTCATCGCGTGGCTCGTCGTCAAATAATCCGGCCATGGACGCATTAGGAATCCAGTGGAAAATTCTGCTCGCGCAGACGATCAGTTTTTCCATCGTCTTTTTCGTGCTGTGGAGATTTGCCTACGGGCCGATTTTCAACATGCTACAAACGCGCCGTGAAAAAATCGCCGAAGCGCTTGCCAACGCGGAAAAAATCAAGGGCGATGTGGCGCGAACCGAAGCTGAACGCCAGAAAATTCTGGCCGACGCCGGTGACAAGGCGAACAAACTCATTGACGACGCGCGTCAGGCCGCCGCACGCGTGCGTGAACAGGAAACGCAAAAGGCGATTTCCGCCGCCGAACAGATTGTCGTCAAGGCGCGCGAAGCCGCCGCGCAAGATCACGCGCGGATGCTCGCGGAATTGAAACGCGAAGTCGGACGTTTGGTCGTGCAAACCACGGCAACCGTCACCGGTAAAATTCTCACGCCGGAAGATCAGCGCCGACTCGCCGAGGAAACAGAAAAGCAATTGGTGGCATAATTCTGATTTGAGTTTTCAAATCAGCCGAAGCAGGAATGAAAATTTCCAAACAAGCGCAACGCGACGCCCGGCAACTGTTCCGCAGTTGCCAGGTCAACGGTTTGCTGGATGAGAACCGTGTCCGGCAGACGGCCTCGTTGCTGTCCGAAAAAAGGCCGCGCGGCTACGTTAAGACTTTGTCGCGTTTGCACCGGCTGGTGAAACTGGATTTGGAACAACACGCCGCGCGCGTTGAAAGCGCGACGCCGTTGCCCGCCGAATTGCAAAGTGAAGTAACGAACGAAATCAAAAAGAAATACGGCGCGGGCGTGAGCATTTCGTTCAGCCAGAATCCGGCGCTCATCGGCGGTTTGCGGATTCAAGTCGGCAACGACCTTTACGACGGCAGCGTGAAAATGCGATTGCAGAAATTGGAAGAAAGTTTTTTAGCGAAATTTTATGAGCAACATATTGCAGGAAATTGAAGCGCAAATCAGCGGCGCGAAGACCGCGACGGCAAAACAAAACGTCGGCACCGTCCGCGAAATCGGCGATGGCGTGGCGAAGATCGAGGGACTGACCGACACGATGCTCAACGAGATGCTGGATTTCGGCGACGGCATCACAGGCATCGCGCTCAACCTCGAAGAAACCGAAGTCGGCGCAATCATCCTCGGCGATTATACCGAGATCAAGGAAGGCCGCGAAGTCCGCACGACGGGAAAACTTTTGCAAGTGCCGGTCGGAAAGGGTTTGCTTGGTCGCGTCGTCAACGCGCTCGGCCAGCCGCTTGACGGCAAAGGTCCGATCAAGAACGAAGCGTTTTATCCGGTTGAAAAAATCGCACCGGGCATCATCCGGCGCAAATCCGTCAGCCAGCCTTTGCAGACGGGCATCATGGCGATTGACGCGATGATTCCGATTGGCCGCGGCCAGCGCGAACTCATCATTGGCGACCGCTCGACTGGCAAGACTACGATTGGCGTGGACACGATGATTAATCAGGCTCGCATCAACAAGGCCGCCAGAGATGCAGGTGACCAAGATTGTCGTCCCATTTACAATATTTACGTTGCAATCGGCCAGAAGCAATCAAGCATCGCGCGCGTCATCGGTATTTTGGAAGAAGCGGGCGCGATGCCTTACACGATTGTCGTCGTCGCGGCGGCTTCCGACTCGGCCACGAACCAATATCTCGTGCCGTTCACGGGCGCGGCGATTGGCGAATGGTTCATGGACAACGGCATGGATGCGCTGATCATTTATGATGATTTGTCCAAGCACGCCGTCGCGTATCGCCAGGTGTCGCTCGTTTTGAAACGTCCATCAGGCCGCGAAGCATATCCGGGCGACGTGTTTTATTTGCACAGCCGCCTGCTCGAACGCAGCGCACGTGTCTCGGAAAAATATGGAAACGGTTCGCTCACTGCATTGCCAATTATTGAAACGCAAGCAGGCGACGTTTCGGCTTACATTCCGACGAATGTGATTTCGATCACTGACGGACAGATTTATCTGGAAACGGATTTGTTCTATCAAGGTGTTCGTCCCGCTGTTTCTGTTGGACTTTCCGTTTCGCGTGTCGGTTCAGCGGCGCAAATCAAAGCGATGAAACAAGTCGCCGGACGAATCAAAGGCGATCTTGCGCAATTCCGCGAACTCGCGGCATTCGCGCAGTTCGGTTCTGACCTCGACGCGAAGACCCAGGCGATTCTCGAACGCGGCAAGCGCGTGGTGGAAATTTTCAAGCAGCAGCAATACGATCCGATTTCGGTCGAGGCGCAGGCGGCAATTCTCTGGACGGTTCAAAATAATTTCTTCGATGATGTTCCGGTGGAAAAAGTGAAGGACTTTCAGCAGAAGCTTTCGCAGTATTTTCACACACGCAAGCCGGAGTTGCTCGGCCGGATACTGAAAGAAAAAACTATCAGTGATGCGACCGCGGGCGATATGAAGGTGGCGGTGACGGAATTCAAGCAGTCTTACCATTGATTCATGCCCAGCACGCGCGACATACGCCGACGCATCAAGTCGGTCAAGAACACCGCCCAAATCACCAAGGCGATGCAGATGGTGGCGGCGGCCAAAATGCGTAAGGCGCAGCAGGCCGCGCTGGTTGGGCGCCCGTATGCGGATTTGATGAATGCGATTCTGGCCGAGGCCGGCCCGCGCATCGCGTCGTTCAAACATCCGCTGATGGAAATCCGCGAGGTGAAAAAACGCGCGCTCGTTGTCGTCAGCACGGATCGCGGTTTGTGCGGCGGATTGAACAGCAATTTGTTCCGCGAAGTGGTGAAGTCGGACAAGAACTCAACGTTCGTTTATGTCACCGCCGGACGCAAAGCGTCGCAATTCATTGCGCGCACGAAGCGGCGGCTTGCAGCGGAGTTCACTTACAAGGACGTGCCGACGTTTGCCGAGGCGCGGGCGATTTCAAAATTCGCGCAGGATTTATTTTTGAAAGGTGAAGCGGACGCCGTGGACATTTTATTCACGAACTTCATTTCAACTTTGGTTCAGCAGCCGAAAACGATTCCGTTTTTGCCGGTCGGAAAAATTCAGGCCGTCACCGCTGGCATCAATGCGCCGCAACAGGAACTGCCCGGGCCCGTCGTGCGGACGGATTCGTTTGAATTTGAGCCTGATGAAAAAAGTGTGTTGAGTGAATTGCTGCCGCACAGTCTTAATTTTCAGGTTCACCAGATTTTACTGGAAGCGAAGGCCAGCGAACACAGCTCGCGCATGGTTGCGATGAAAAATGCGACGGACAACGCGAAGCAACTCATAAAAGACCTGACGCTCGAATACAATAAATTGCGCCAGTCAAACATTACAAAGGAACTGTTGGAGATCGCCACCGCGCAAATGGCAGTCGGATAAAATTATTTTCTTATGAACAAAGGCAAAATCGTTCAAATCATCGGCCCGGTCGTGGACGTGGAATTTCCCGGCCAGCCACCCGCCATTTACAACGCGCTGACCGTCGAATACGACATGCCCGGCGGAATCAAAACCAAGCTGACGCTCGAAGTGCAGCAGCATCTCGGCGATAACTGGGTGCGCGCCGTCGCCATGTCCACCACCGAGGGACTCAAGCGCGGCTACGAAGTCACGGATTCCGGCGGCCCGATTTCCATGCCCGTCGGCGAAGCCGTCATGGGCCGCGTGTTCAACGTGACCGGCGATCCCGTGGACGAACAAGGCGCGGTCAAGGCCGACAAATATCTGCCGATTCATCGCGCCGCGCCAGCGCTCGTGGACCAATCCACCAGCCCGCAGGTTTTGACGACCGGCATCAAGGTCATTGATTTGATTTGTCCGTTTTTGAAGGGCGGAAAAGTCGGCGCGTTCGGCGGCGCAGGCGTCGGCAAGACCGTCGTCATCATGGAACTCATCAACAACATCGCCAAATTGCACGGCGGTGTTTCCATGTTCGCCGGCGTCGGTGAACGCACGCGCGAAGGCAACGACCTTTACAATGAAATGATCGAAGCCGGCGTCATCAAGGTTGAGAAGGACGAAAAAGGTCATCCGAAAATCGGTCAGAACGGCCTGCCGATCATCGCGCCGGGTTCAAAAATCGGTCTCGTATATGGCCAGATGAACGAACCGCCCGGCGCGCGCCTGCGCGTCGCGCTGTCCGCGCTCGCCGTGACCGAATATTTCCGCGACGAAAAAAATCAGGACGTGCTCCTGTTCGTGGATAACATTTTCCGTTTCTCGCAGGCCGGTTCGGAAGTGTCCGCGTTGCTGGGTCGCACGCCGAGCGCCGTCGGTTATCAGCCGACGCTCGCCGCTGAAATGGGCGACTTGCAGGAACGCATCACCTCGACCAAGAAGGGTTCGATCACATCGTTCCAGGCCGTCTACGTTCCCGCCGACGACTTGACCGATCCCGCACCCGCGACGACGTTTGCGCACTTGGACGCGACCATCGTTTTGGAACGCTCGATTGCCGAGCTGGGAATTTTTCCTGCCGTTGATCCGCTCGCCTCGAACTCCCGCGCGCTTGCGCCGGAAATCGTCGGGCAAGAACATTATGACGTCGCGCGCGGCGTGCAGAAAGTTTTGCAACGCTACAAGGATTTACAGGACATCATCGCGATTCTCGGCATGGACGAACTTTCCGCCGAAGACAAGACAACCGTGTTCCGCGCGCGCAAGATTCAACGCTTCCTGAGCCAGCCGTTCACCGTCGCACAGGTTTTCACCGGACGCGAAGGCAAGCAGGTTCCCGTCGCGGAAACCGTCCGTGCGTTCAAGGAAATTCTGGAAGGCAAACACGACGAAGTCGCCGAACAGAATTTTTACATGAAGGGCGGCATTGACGAAATTAAAGAAAGCTAAATGGCCGGAACTATAAAACTCGAAATTGTCACGCCGGAGACGAAAACCTTTTCCGACGACGTGGACATGGTTACGCTCACCGGCACGGAAGGCGAAATGGGCATTCTGCCGCAGCACATGCCGTTGATGACGCAACTCGTCGCGGGCGAAATCATTGCTCGCAAAGGCAACGAAAATATTTTTCTCGCCGTTGGCGACGGGTTTGTGCAAGTGACCGGCGATAAAGTTTCAATTCTCACCGACATGGCGATCCTCGCCGAAAACATTGATGAAGCCAAAGCCGAGGAAGCCCGCCAACGCGCCGAAGCGCGTCTCGCCGAAAAGTTGAGTGATGAAGACGCCGCAATGGTCAGTGCCGCGCTTGCCAATTCACTGGCTCAACTCAAAGTCAAACGCCGGCGCAGATAATCTTTGAGTTAGCAGGGGCCAAAGGCTCTGAAGCTGGAAATTATCAGTGCTTTTTCGTATGGCGGTTTTTCTCTTTTTTCCGGTGACGAAAGGTGTCAATGACGAGCAGGACAAAAATAATCAGACCGCCGGCACCAAGAACAATGATGACAGGCTTGTAACGCCACAAATCGTTCACGAAATTAGAAAAATCCGAACTCATCGTTTTTAAGCTACACCATTTTTTATTGAAAAAGTTGCGCGGAGATTTTCCGCGCCGCTTTTTGTTTTCCCCACAAATTTTCAACTCTCAATCACATTGATTTCCACCGGTTCGACATTCACGCCGTTTTTCTCCAGCCACTTGATGGCGGCTTTCACTTCGTCGCGCGCGCCGTCCAATTCGAGGCAGACAATTCCGATTTCATCCGTCACACTGGCCTGGCGGATGTTCGTGGTGACCTTGAACTTGTGGCCGACCTCCCAGATGAACGGCTTTTTGATGAGCTTGGGCGGATACATCAGCCACAACCGTTGTTGCGTGGGCGAATTCGATTTAGTCGCGGAAATTTTTTTCTTGGCCATAAATTCTAACCGCCGGCGATGGCGGGGATGATGCTGATTTCGTCGCCGTCTTTGAGCGGCGTCTCGCGGTTTTTGAGGAAGCGGATGTCCTCCTCGTTGACATAGACGTTGACGAAGCGGCGCACCTCGCCTTTTTCATCCACGAGCCGTTCCTGGATACCGGGGAAGCGCGTCTGCAATTCGACGAGAGCCTCGCCGATGGTGGCGGCGTTGATTTCGATCAGCTCCTCGTTGTTGGTCAACTTGCGGAGCGGCGTTGGGATTCGGACTTTCTTTGGCATAAATTTAAATTTAATTTTTAATGTAGCAAAATAATTAGGCTGCAATTCGCTCAAGTGTTTTTTGTGCCTTCAACATAATTTCTCGCCAAATCGGATTGCCAAGCCAAGTGCGCACTGTGCCCTGACTTTCTGGCAGCCGCTTGTGACACTCATCATAAAACTGATGAAATTCAGCAAGTGCGACCAACTCATCTTTCTTAAAGCAAGAAGTGAAGCGCGCACTGTCTGGATGATACTGGTCGTCAAACCACATGCAAACCATCTCCGTTGTAATATCAACATGCGGCACATTTTTTTCATACTCCAACTGCTGCTCTTCAGACGCAAGCGTTCGGAGTAATTCGATAATATTTGCCTTGCTGTTTGAAGTCTGTTTGGACATGGCGAAAAGTTAAGAAATTACGCATTCACTCTTTCTTCATGCGCCAGCAGCGCCTCGAACTCGCGCAGGCTCGGCTTGATTTCGCGCGCTTTGCCACAATGACCTTGCACGGCGTCGAGCGTCTTCAATCCATTGCCGGTGACGCAGATGACGGCGGAAGAATCACGCGGAATTTTTCCGGACGCAATGAGTTTCTTCGCCACGCCCACGGTCACGCCGCCGGCGGTCTCGGCAAAAATGCCTTCCGTCTCGGCGAGCAGTTTGATCGCGTCGCGGATTTCGTCGTCAGTCACGTCGTCGGCTGCGGCGTTCGTATCGCGCATCACTTTGAGCGCGTAAAAACCGTCGGCAGGCGTGCCTATGGCGAGCGATTTCGCAATCGTGTCGGGCTTCACCGGCTTGAAGAAATCGAGTCCGGCCTTTTGCGCGACGGAAATCGGCGAACAACCCGTGGCTTGCGCGCCGTGAATGTGCGTCCCGGAATTCGCGACAAGGCCGAGCTTCACAAATTCCTGGTAGCCTTTGTGAATCTTTGTCAGCAACGAGCCGGACGCCATCGGCACAATCGTGTGCTGCGGCAACCGCCAGCCGAGTTGCTCGGCGATTTCATACGCCATGCTTTTCGAGCCTTCGGCGTAATATGGTCTCATATTCACGTTCACAAACGCCCATCCGAACTTGCCGGCAATCTCGGCGCAAAGGCGGTTCACCTCGTCGTAATGGCCCTTGATGCCGATGACGTTCGCACCGTAGATGAGCGAGTTCAAAATTTTGCCCTGCTCCAAATCGGACGGAATAAAAACGTAGGATTTCAACCCGGCGTTCGCGGCTTGCGCGGCAACGGAGTTCGCGAGATTTCCAGTGGACGCGCACGCGACGGTTTCAAAACCAAGTTCCTTCGAGCGGCTCAACGCGACGCTGACGACGCGGTCTTTGAACGAAAGCGTCGGATAATTCACGGCGTCATTCTTGACCCACAACTCGCGGATGCCGAGTTGCTTCGCGAGCCGATCCGCTTTGATGAGCGGCGTGAAGCCGACTTGTTTGCCAACGGTCGGTTCGTGCGCGACGGGCAGAAGTTCGCGGTAACGCCACATCGTTTTCGGGCGCGACTCGATGGCCGCCTTGGTCAGCGACTTTTTAATGCGGTCGTAATCGTAGGCGACTTCGAGCGGGCCGAAGTCGAATTCGCAGACGTGCGTGGCTGTTAGCGGATACTCGCGTCCGCATTCGCGGCATTTGAGCGCCTTCATAAAACCGTGTTGTTCACTCATAATTTTTTCGTTTTGTTTCAGGGCAACAAAAAAGCCCCGACTCATGACGAGAAGGGGCGACAAAACTTTTATGCGCTTCTCATTTTCCCCAAGCTAATGATGCTTGAGCTGGAATTGGCACCTGACATTGAAACCAAAGTTCAATCGGTTGCCGTGGCGTCATCGGGCCAGTCCCTCGACCACTCGTCATGAGTCCGTCAAATCAACGGATGCGGATAAAGTGATATAAAAGTAGAAAAGTGTCAAAAACATTTTTTGAAAGTTGTTTTGTGCTAAAGGTGACGATTAGGTTTAGGGCGCGGTCAATTCTGCTTTTATCCCAAAGAAATTTTTGCCACGCTTGTGCCATGCCGATTCCGGTCATCAACATCATCCAGATGCGCCAATGGGAAAATGCCACTTGGGCGGCCGGCCAGACCGAAGCCGATGTCATCCGGCGCGTCGGAAAAAAAATCGCCAAGCGCGCGCGCAAATTCACCCGCTCCGGCGACTTGATTTTGATTCTTGCCGGCAAAGGCAACAACGGAAATGACGCCCGCGCCGCGCAGGAATTTTTGAGCGAGCGCAAAATTGAAATGCTCGACGTCGCCGCGCCAGAAAGTGATCTGCAAAAACTTGAAATGGTTCTGCAACAAAAACCTGCGCTCATCATTGACGGCTTGTTCGGCATTGGCTTGAACCGCGCGCTCGACGACGGCTGGAGAAAATTCATCGCCACTGTCAACGCATCAAAAATTCCGGTCTTGGCTGTGGATCTTCCATCCGGTTTGAACGCCGACACCGGCGAAAATTTCGGCGCGGCGATTGAAGCGGCAATCACGCTGACCATCGGCGCGCCAAAAATCGGCTTGCTCGCGCAAGGCGCCTGGCCGTTTGTCGGACATCTCGAAGTCGCGGAAGATGTCGGCTTGATTCCTTGTCCGCACAAAACGGAATTGAACTGGATTTTGCGGGAGGACTTTGAAAATTTTCCACCATCGCGTTCTGTCGCCGGTCACAAAGGTTCGTTCGGACATCTGGCGATTGTCGCGGGCGGTTTTGGTTTTCACGGCGCGGGAGTTTTATGCGCGCGCGCCGCGCAACGCGCCCAGCCCGGCCTCATCACATTGTTCACGCAGGAAAATATTTATCACGTCGTCGCGGCGCAATTGCAGGCCGTCATGGTGAATTTATGGACACCGAAAATGGAATTGCCCGATTCGGCAAGCGCAATGTTGATCGGTCCCGGCCTGGCCGCGCCGAATTTGGTGGATGAAATGAAAGCAATCATTCGCCGAATTTGGCGCGATTTGGAGTTGCCGTTGATTGTGGACGCGAGTGCGCTGGACTGGCTTGCGCCGCACACGCTGGCCAAAAATTTAACTCGCGTCGTCACGCCTCATCCGGGCGAAGCGGCGCGGATGCTGAACACAACGGCGCAGAAAGTGCAGGCCAATCGCGCGGAATCGTTGCGCGAAATTTCGCGGCGATTCGGCAATTCCTGGGTCGTGCTGAAAGGACACCAAACACTCGTTGGCCGGAGCGAAGGCGAAATTTTTGTGAATCCGTCCGGCAATCCGCATCTCGCGCAAGGCGGCAGCGGCGATGTACTTGGCGGTTTTCTCGCGGGTTTGCTGGCACAACCGGCTTTGCAGGCCGACGCGGGCAAAACAATTCGTTACGCCGTCTGGCAACATGGGGCGGCGGCGGATTCGTTGCAAGCCGCGCGCGCAAATTGGGTCGTGGAGGATTTGATTGCGGCATTGGGAAACGCCCGCTAAAAAATTAACCGGCCTTGATCAGTTCGGCCACTGTTGCACGCACTTCGTCAGGCGTAGCAGTCGGCGGCAACGATTTTCCAAATCTTACAGTGACGGGATAAAGAATGTGGCGCGGCCATTTCCAGAAAAATTTGCCGCGCTCGAAACTGAAAAGGCTGCCCCAGACTCCGACCAGCGCAACCGGCACAATCAGCGCGGTCACATTTTTCATGATGCGTTCGTAGCCGCGATGAAATTCGTTCAGTTCGCCGGTGCGCGTGATTTGGCCCTCGGCAAAAATGCAGACGACATCGCCGGCGCGGATCGCATCGCTGGCCGCGTGGAGCGATTGAATCAGTTCGCGCGGGCCGAGACTGGACGCGATGGGAATGAGGCCGAGAATTTTTCCGAACGGTTTGATCCACCGCAATTCGTAATAACTTTTGTCCATGATGAACCGGATTTGCCGGTCGGTCGAAGCCATGAGCAGCGGCGCGTCCACAAACGAGACGTGGTTGCAGACAAAGAGCGCGCCACCGCGTTTGGGAATATTTTCAAGACCTTCGACGCGGATGCGATAAATCGTTCGCGTCAAGACCCAAAGAATGAATCGGATGAGCGCGTCGGGCAAAAGTGTCAGCGCGTAAATCGCGCCGACAAACGTGAGCACGCCTCCGAAAAGAAAAATTTGTCGCGGTGACAATTGCGCCACATCCGCCAATAGATAATACGCGGCCGATGCGAGAAAAACGCCGACAAATGAAAGCAGATTGGCCGTTGCGAGCATCTCGCCTTTTTTGGTCTTGCCGGGACGGTGCTGCAACAGCGCAGCGACCGGCACAATAAAAAAGCCGCCGAAAAATCCGAGCAACGCCAGCAAAACCAATGCGCCGTGAAGTGAAAATCTCGGCGACGCAAGCAGCGCGGAAAAAAGTGAAAGGCCAAACGCGCCAAACGGCACCAAGCCGTATTCGATTTTGCCGCCGGACAAATAACCCGCCGCGACGCTGCCCAACCCAATTCCAAGCGCGAGCGCAACGTTCAGAATCCCGATTTTAGTTTCGTCAACATGCAGGGTGTTCGCGCCGAAAAAAAACAAGTTCAACAAAAGCAGCGCGCCGAGGAAATTGAAATAGGTATTGCCGAGAAACGCAAACGCAAGCGGACGGTCTTTGCGGATCGCACGCAACTGCTCGAAAATCTGGCCGACGAGATTGTCGCGGAATTTTCTGGCCGGGTCGGCGGCGGGCACGCGCGTGATGCCGAGGCTTGCGGTCAATCCTACGAACGCGAGTGCGATCAAAATGATCCCCGGCCAAAATTGTTCGCCGTGAAAATTTTTGGCGAAGAACGCGGAGGCGACCGTTCCCAAAATGATAGCGGTGAACGTGCCGAATTCGAGCAGGCCATTGCCCCACGACAATTTTTTCTCCGGCAGCAATTCCGGCAGCAGGCCGTATTTTGACGGGCCGAAAAACGCGCTATGCGTGCCCATCAAAAAAACCGACGCGAGCAGCATCGGCATTTCATTGAAGAAAAATCCGGCCAGCACGAAGAGCATGACGAAAATCTCAAAAATTTTTACGCTGATGGAAATCGTGCGTTTGCTGAAGCGGTCGGCGAGAACACCGCCAGCCATCGAAAACAAAATGAACGGCAGCGAGAACAGCGCGCCGACGAGTTCGCCGATTTTATGTTGTCCGGCAAGCGATACGTTCAAGCCGAGGATCATGAAGACGACGAGATTTTTCAGGACGTTGTCGCTGAACGCGCCCTGAAATTGCGTGACGAATAGGCACCAGAAACCGCGCAGGCCAACACTTTTGCGCACAGCCGGTTCAGTTTTGCCGTTTGGTATCATCAATCCTGCGATTCAGGTTGTCGTAGTTTTTTGGCAGACAAGATTGAAATGATTCCGGCGATGATCAAAGCGATACCGGGCCAAAAAGTCAGCATTGCAAGAATGCCAAAACCGACCGGGTTTGGATTTGGGTCGTCCGTCCAACCCAGCTTGGCGGCGAAAATGATGAAGATCAACGGTCCGCTGCCAATCATGAACAGGACAATTCCGATGCGAATGAGCCACGAGTCGCAGAAACCTGCCGGTTTGTTTTGTGTTGATGAGTTCATTAGTTCATATTTGCCGGGATTAATTTTGCCGCAGAGTCTATCATCAGCATTCATGCCATGTGAATGGATAAATTCATTATGTGCATGACTGCTCATCCCAGCCGTTGGCGCGCAGTTTTCAAGACAGCCGCGACTTGAGTCGGGACAATGGCAACGATTTTTGGCTGATTTTTTGCAGCGTATGAATTTGGCGCGGCGGTTGCTGAAAGGACGGAACATTTAGTTAAGCGCGAATTACTGCTTGCATCGAAAATTGCAACAAGATAAGGAACATGCATGGCTCTGCCATTTTTGAACGGAGACTCAAGAAAAAAACGAAGCCAGGTGCTGGCGGTGGACTTGGGCAACCGCACGACCAAGGCCGTGCTTTTGGAACGGCGCGGCGAGACACTGGCGCTGCTGCGTTATGCGCTGCTGGACACGCCGGTTTATGAAAAAGTGATTTCCCCGGAAATGCTGGCCGAACACTTGAAAGCCGTGGTTCAAGCACTGGAGACCAAAGCACGGCAGGTCACGCTGGCCGTGGGCTTGGACGACACAGTGATAAGGTTGGTGGAATTGCCGCAGATTCCGGTTGAAGAAATGCGGCTGGTGTTGAAAAACAACACAAAAGGTTATTTGCAACAGGATTTGCCGAATCACGTTTTTGACTGCCACATTTTTCAGCCGAGACAGAGTGCCGACAAAACATCTGAAACACCAAAGCCGGGCACCATTCCCAAATTGAAAGTACTTGCCGTCGGTGCGCGGCAGCGGTTGATTGGCGATTTTTACAAGGCGATTAAAGACGCGGGATTGATCGGCGACTACATTGTTCCCGGATTAGTTTGTCCGATGAACGCGTTGGAACTGGCGCAGCCGGAGGTATTCGCCAGCGAAGCCATCGCGCTGGTGGACATCGGTTTCAAACATTCTTCGATTTGCGTGGTGGACCGAGGCGAACTGATGCTAAACCGCGTAGTGAACATTGGCGGCGACAATTTTACGGCGGGACTCGCCGAGGCAATGAACATCACTTACGCCGAGGCCGAAGGCATCAAAGTGGGTTTGGCGCCCGAAACGCAATCCATGATTGAAGCGCAGGTTTCGCCGCTGGGCCGCGAATTGCGGGCGTCGCTGGATTTCTTTGAGCATCAGCAGGACCGGCCGGTGACACAGATTTACGTCAGCGGTGGTTCAGCACGGTCGGAACTCATTGTGCAAACGCTGCGCGCCGAACTGGCCGTGGATTGCAAGACGTGGAATCCGACGGCACCGCTCCAACTGGCGTTGCCGGACCAGCAGGCGGCGGAAGTTGAATATGTCGGCCCGCAACTGGCGGTGGCGATTGGCGCCGCATTGTCCGCTTTTTAATTGAGATAACTTATGCCCATACGCATCAATTTACTTGCCGAGACCCAAGCCGCCGAAAATTTGCGTCGGCGGGACCCGGTGAAGCGTTTCGCCTATGTTGGCGCATTGCTGGCGGCGGCGGCGCTGGCGGTAAGCAGTTGGTTTCAACTGAAAGTCATGCTGGCAAACAAAGATCTCGCGCAAGTGCAGGCGCAAATTGCCGACCGCTCCAATGGGTCCCAGCGCGTGATGTCTGAACAAAAAGAAATCAACGTTGCAAAAATGAAATTGGCAACGTTGCAAAAGCTAAATGCCGGCCGTTTTCTCGAAGGCAACTTGCTCAACGCACTCCAACTCTCCACGGTGGAAGGAGTGGCGCTGACCCGTTTGCGGGTGCAGCAATCCTATCAGCTCTCAAAAGAAACCGCTTCCCCAGAAGACGACAGTCCCTCCAACCTGAAAAAGCCGGCGACTGTCACTGAAAACATCGTGATTGCTCTCGATGCCCAGGATTCTGGTTCGAACCCGGGCGATCAGGTCAACAAATTCAAAGATGCCATCGCCAATCAATCCTATTTTAAAACCATGTTAAATCCGACCAACGGCGTCCTTTTGACCAGCCTGTCCGCTCCCCAATCCGCTCCCGACGGCCGACCGTTTGTTTTGTTCACCGTCGAATGCCATTATCCCGAATACACCCGCCATTGAATATGTCGAAAGAAAAACGCAACCAGTTGTTTTTTGTGGCCATCATCACCATTGCGGTGCTGGTGCTAATCGGTTTTGCCTTCATTCATCCCCAGCTTCAGACCCTTTCAAAAATCAAGGCGAATAAAAAGGATGCTCTGGCCAAACTTCAGCAGATTAATGACACCATCAAGCACACGGACGCTACGGAAGCGGCATTAGCCTCTGTGACTGACGCCTTGTCTCATGCGGAAGAAGACATGGCTTCCGGTGACATTTATTCGTGGACTTATGACACTATACGCCGCTTTAAAATCCCCTACCAGGTGGACATTCCGCAAATTGGACAGCCGGAAATGGGTAATGTGGATTTGCTGCCGAATTTTCCATACAAACAAGTCAAGTTCACCGTCAACGGCACGGCGTATTATCACGACTTTGGCAAATTCATCGCCGCCTTTGAAAACACGTTTCCCCATATTCGCATCGTGAATCTCACAATGGATCCGCTTCCGCCGGGCCCCGACGGAAGCACCGAAAAACTTTCCTTTAGAATGGACATTGTTGCCTTGATAAAATCCAATTCCCCCTAGCAAAATGAAACCGCTCATTCCCTTGATTTCAAAAGCAACCATTGTCTGGCTACTGCTTGCGAGCGCAGGTATGTGGTCGTCAGCGGCGGACGTCAACATAAGCCCCGCGCCACCGGAGGCACCGGAATCCGTATTTGTCATGCCCAGCAAACCGCAGGAAGGCTGCGATCCTTTTTTCCCAAACTCAACAAGGCCTTATGAGGCGGCAATGGTGGCCAACCGCCATTCAGCCGCCGTCAGTTCTCTCGAATTGAAGGGCATTTCCGGCAACCCGCCGCATCGCCTTGTGATTATCAATAATCACACATTCGCCGCAGGAGATGAGCAGGACGTCATGACGCACGAAGGGCGAATTCAGGTCCGTTGCATCGAAATCAAGCCGAACTCGGCCATCATTGAAGCGGACGGTCAGCGTGTGGAACTGTCCCTGCCACGCTAACTGCATCATGTCTATTGCCTTCGCAACCATACCGGGAAATTGGACAGTCTGCACCAATTTCATAATTTCATCGCAAAACAAGCCATGCAACCGGCGTTATTGCAAAGAAAAATGTCTTGGCATGATTGTTGCGCTGGAGTCTCCCAATGTAAAGTCGGTTCAAGCCGTTGAAGTTTAAACAAAAATAAATCGGATTCGAATAAAACAGGCAAATAACATGAATGCAAAAAAAAATGTCGTTGTGATAACCTTGGGGCTTGCGCTGACTCATCTGGCCTTGGCCCAAACCAACATACCCGCCACGGATCAGTCTGCTGATGTCGTGGCCAGCAACCAAACGCCCGGGACTGTAGTTGCCACGAGCAATCAATTTTTCGAAGCTGTCAGCAACCCGCCGGCAGATGTTGCCATGACCAATCAACCCGTGACTCCGCCGGAAAATACCGGCGCGACTGTAACCACCGTCAGCAGCAATGTCGTCACCACCACTGTTAGCAACGAAGTGACGACCGCTACCACCACCAACGAACCAGCCGCCACTGCGGAAACCAATCAAGTCGCCACGCCGTCAGAAACCAATTCCACGACCAGTGTGGTGACGAACAGTGAAACGGCCACCAACACGACGGCAGTTGTCCCGGTTGTGACCATTCCATTGATTCAATTTCAAGACGTGCCGATTACAACGGCCATCGAAAATCTGGCGCGCCAGGCGAACATCAATTATCTTCTGGATCCGAAAATCAATTATGGCCAGCCCGACGAAAAAGGTCAGATCCGACCTGAACCCACCTTGTCCATTCGCTGGGAAAATGTGACCGCCGAACAGGCGCTACTTGCGTTGCTCGACAATTATGAACTCCAACTGATCCAAGACCCGAAAACAAAAATCGGCCGGATCAGCGTCAAGGAACCCGGCGCGCTGCCGCCGCTGATTACGCGGGTTGTTCAATTGAAATACACTAGTGTGTCAAACATGCAAGAGGCCGTCGTAAACACCTTCACTGACAAACGCAGCAAAGTGGTGGCGGACAACCGCACCAGCCAGTTGGTCATCGTAGCCACCGACAGGGAGCAGACGGCGGTGGACACACTCATTGAAGAACTTGATAAACCAACCAAACAGGTTTTGATTGAGACCCGCTTGATGGAAATTTCCAGCTCGCCCACCAGTGCCAAGGGAATTGACTGGGCTGGCACGCTGGCCGCGCAAAATGTTTCGTTTGGCAATCAGTTGGCAAATAATGCAGTGCCCCCAATTGCGCCTGGCTTTAACCCCATTGGAAGTCTTACAAATGGTTTTAATGGAGTCCTTGCCAATCCTTCAGTTGTTGGGTCAACAGTAGGACCCGGTTTCTTTGGCTCTATGGGCTTTTTGAATGCAAGTGGTGTCAATGCCGTACTTTCTTTCTTAAACCAAGATGCTGACGCGCAAGTCATAGCCACGCCGAGGGTTGTGACGCTGGACAACGAAACCGCACACATTGAGGTCACGCGTGGGGTTCCTATTTTCAACACCACTGCCGGTACGCAAGGGTCACCCGGCGGCTCCCAAGTTACATACACCAACCTCGGCACGATTCTGGATGTCACGCCGCACATTTCCGCGAATGACTACATCTGGCTTAATGTCGCGCCGGAGGTCTCCGATGTGTTTGACACGGTCACTAGAACTGTTTCCGGTCAAATCAGCCAGGCCGATGAGTATGATTCGCGCCGTGTCAGAACCCAGGTTTTGATCCCAAATTCAGACACGCTCGTCATGGGCGGTTTCATCAAGGACAACACCAAGAACAGTTACACCAAGGTGCCGTTCATGGGCGACATTCCGGTGCTGGGCTATGCCTTCCGGCATGAAAGCAAGTCGCTCGACAAGGACAATTTGCTTATCTTCATCACGCCCACGATTGTCAAGGACACCGACTTTCAACCGTCAACAACGGGATTCTTGAAATCCAGCATCAAAGGGCCGGCAAAACAAATGGATGCCCAAAAACCCTGGAACAGCGCCAAACCTCGTGACTGGAGCAATCCAAAAGACACGGATTCATATTTGAAAGCCATTGACGAGAACTCGGCTCAATCAGAAACGACCGATGGTTCGAACAAATAAGTTTTAAAGGGATAAAAATCAAACAGCACCCAACGGCGCGTTCATCCGAACGCGCCGTTGCTTTTCAATCAACTGAATTTTCACGGCTGACCCGGAACAGATAGTCGAAAGAAAAAATTCCGGTCGCATGACCATCCGCCCAAACGGGCTGAATCGCATAACCGCCCACACTGATAATTTGCCTTAATTGAAATGCCGACGGCGACAATTTCTGTTCTGGATTTTTATAAACGTTGCCCATGATGTCCGTCTCGCCCTTGCAGCCCGCGCACGGACAGCATTGCCGCAATTTTTCAAGCGCAATAAAACTTTCGCCGCCGTCCGGCCACTTGATCGCCAGCTCGTTGCCGATTTGTTGAATGTCCGTGGGTCGCATCAACTTTTCCTTTTCAACAACAAACGTTCAAACGCAGCCAGGGTTTCCGGACTGACGTGATGCTCGATTCCTTCGGCGTCCATCTCGGCTGTTTTTTCCGAAATGCCGAGCGAATGTAAAAATGCCACAACCGTTTCGTGACGGCGCTTGCATTCATCGGCGAGATGGTGTCCCGCACCGGTGAGAAAAATGGCGCGATAAGGTTTGGTGTTCACAAACCCCGCCCGCTTCAGGCGCGCCAGCGTGCGGTTCACCGTCACATGAGTCACGCCAAGCCGCCGTGCCAGGTCCACCACACGCGCCTCGCCCTGCGAAGCCGACAAATCCGCGATGGCCTCGACATAATCCTGCGCCGTTTCCACCGCGCGGTCGCGGCGCAACCGGCGCAGATTCTCGGCCTGCTGCGACGCCGGGCGCACCTCGAGTTTGCGCGCGGTGGATGATTTGCGAATGGAACGCGGCATAATCATGGAAATGAATCCACTCTAATATATAAAAAAATCCTGGTCGCGCTCGAAAACAGTCCGGCGGACAAAACCATGCTGCCGCAAATCGCGCGGCTCTCCAAAATTCTCAGATCCGAACTATTGCTGCTGCACGTCGCCGACGGATGGGCGCGCGGGAAAAAATATTTTTAATTTTTCCCAAACTGCGAATCTTTCGTCCGTTCGACCAAATGCAGCAAGTTTCCTTCGCCATCGGCAAAAAATAGAACGCGTCCGCCTCCCGCCGCCGGGCGTTCTGCATCGGAAAATTTTACGCCGCGTTTCTCTAATTCCGTCTTTGCTGCGTCCAGCGAATCCACACGTAGCGCAATGTGACGAAAACCGGCGAGTTTGTTGTTGCCGCGTTCGGAAAGCGCAGTTTCAGCGGCGTAAATTTCAAACCACACGTTTGACAGCGTGATCAAAAATGTTGGCGGATTCTGACCGCTTTCCCAAACGATTTTTGCGCCCAGCACACGCTCATACCAATTTTTAAGGGCGACGGGGTCAGTCGCGGGAATGGCGATGTGTTCAACAGAAAGATTCACTTGCGCTTCGTCATTTCGTCGTAAATCCACGCGTAGGTTTTTTCCATGCCCTTGCGCAATGGCAGATTCGGCTCCCAGTCAAGCGTCTTTTTGATGAGTTCATTGTCGCTGTTGCGACCGTTGACGCCTTTGGGCGCGGAAAGATTGTAACGACGTTTCAATTTGATTCCGGCGATGTCCTCCACGATGTCCACGAGCTGGTTGATGGAAACTTTTTCTGCGCTGCCGAGGTTGATCGGAAACGTCACCTTGTCACTGTGCATAATCCGGTCAATGCCGCTGATGCAGTCGTCAATATACATGAAGCTGCGCGTCTGTTCGCCGTTGCCCCAGATTTCAATCTCGTGTTTGCCGCTTAATTTTGCCTCAATCACTTTGCGGGAAATGGCCGCCGGCGCTTTTTCGCGTCCGCCATCGTAAGTGCCTTGCGGGCCATAGACGTTGTGAAAACGCGCGACGCGGGTTGTCAATTTGAAATCCTCCGTGAAATGACGGCACATGCGTTCGCTGAATAATTTTTCCCAGCCGTAGCCGTCTTCGGGCATCGCGGGATAAGCATCGGCCTCACGCAAACCGGTCACGTTAGGATCGGTTTGCTTGTCTCCCGCATAAACGCAGGCCGACGACGCGTAAAAAAATCGTTTTGTTCCGGCAGCGTGCGCCGCCATGAGCAAATGCGTGTTGATGAGTACGCTCAACATGCAAAGTCCCTTGTTGTTTTCGATGAAGCCCATACCACCCATATCGGCGGCGAGATTGTAAATTGTTTCCGCGTTTTTCGCCGCGCGTTCGCAGGCATCCTTGAGTTGCAAATCCAGTTGCAGATTTTCGACCTGCGGAAATTTTTGATACCATTCGCCGAACGGCTTGATGTCCACTGCGCGAATGTCCTTGTGACCTTTGCGAAGCAGTTCGGCCACGAGATGCCCGCCGATGAAACCGCCCGCGCCCGCGACTAAAATTTTATTTTGCATGGAAACGATGAGATTGCCGGAAGGTTCATGGCAATGCAATGCAATTTTCCACCGTCACGCAAAAATCACAGTCGATTCCACCAAACAGCCGTTGGTTTGGAAACATCAAACCGCACACGCCGATCCTGGCTTTGCGGTGTGCGAATGGAATAACTCGCCGGCTTCAAAGAAAAATGCCCGGCGGCGATTCGACGTAACCGGTGTTGCTCAATCCAAACTGGTTTCAACACGCCCAGCCAGCGGGGAATCATAACCCTTGCTTCAGCTTTCTCACGAATCGCATTTGGTTTTAAATTCATGTTTCGCCGGGCCGGCAAAGATGGAAGTGGATGAGTCGCAGACGGCGATTGGCACTTTATCCTTCATCAACGCGAGAACCCGGGTGAAAATAACGCCAGCGCGTGTCAAAAAATTCCGCGCTCATGAATGACCAGGCGGCGAATAAAAATCGAACTGGTGATGGAGAAACAAAACCATGCGTCTTGCGGATGCGGTGCCCGCGCATGGCGATGGCAAGTGTATCTTCAGTGTCATCTCTTCGTTGGATTTTATTTTGATGCCCTAAACCGTTGCGCAATGGGAATTCGACGGCCCATGCCGAACGCGCGCGACGAAATTTTCAACGCGGGCGCGGCCTGACGGCGTTTGTATTCGCTAAAATTAATTTTGTTGATCACGTCGTTCACGACCGCCGCGTCAAAACCGCCACTAATGATTTCTTCTTTGCCTTGATTTTTTACAACATATAAATCCAGAATCGCATCGAGCGTTTCATAAGGCGGCAACGAATCCTGATCTTTTTGACCGGGCCGCAATTCCGCGCTCGGCGGTTTTGAAATTGAATTTTGCGGAATGATTTCCCGTTCGCGATTGACCCAGCGCGCGATTTTGTAAATGTCCGTTTTCAAAACGTCCGCGATGGGCGCGAGCGCGCCGTTCATGTCGCCGTAAAGTGTGCAATAGCCGACGGCCATCTCCGATTTGTTGCCCGTGGTCAACACCAGCGCGCCAAATTTGTTCGACAACGCCATTAGTGTCACACCACGCAGCCGCGATTGCACATTTTCCTCGGCCTCGTTTGGTTTGAAGTTCGCGAATGCTTTTTCCAATTGCTTTTCAACCGATTGAAAAACCGGTTCAATTGGAAAAACTTCGTAACGGATGCCGAGATTTTTTGCCAGCGCCTCGGCGTCGGTCAAACTGCCTTCACTCGAATAACGCGCTGGCATCGCTACGCCGAAAACCTTGTCCGCGCCAAGCGCATCCGCCGCCAGCACGGCAACGAGCGCCGAGTCAATGCCGCCCGATAAACCAAGAATCACGGATTTGAAACCGCATTTGTGCACGTAATCTCGGAGGCCGAGCGATAGCGCGGAAAAAATCTGCTGTTCACGCAGAGGAAATTCATTTTTTTGTACCGGCGAATTTTTTCCAAAATCCACGACAAGAATTTCCTCGGCAAAACCTTTTCCTAACGCGAGAAGTTCGCCGCGAGCATTCAAGACGACGCTATGGCCGTCGAAAATCAATTCGTCATTCGCACCGACAAGATTGACTTGCACCAGCGGGATTTTTTCGTCACGCGCCACCCGCCGGAGCATTTCGAGCCGCGTTCTGTCCTTGCCATCGTGCCAAGGTGAAGCGGAGATATTGAGGATCATTTCCGCACCTTGCGAAACGAGTTCCTTGATTGGATCGCGGCGGTAGAGGCGATCCGGCCAGAAATCCTCATCGTTCCAAATATCTTCGCAAACGGTGATGCCGAGTTTGCGCCCGTTGAATTCAAATGGCTCAACTTTTTTGGCCGGTTCAAAATAACGGTCTTCGTCGAAAACGTCGTAAGTCGGTAACAAGCTTTTGTGCGTGCGCCAGATGATTTTCCCATTTTGCAAAACGGCGGCGGAATTCCGCAACGCGCGTCCGGGTTTTTCAGAATTGCGGTCAACGTAGCCAATGCATAATGGAACTGCCCCAATTTGTTTTGCGGTTTCATTCAACGCGACGAGGTTGGCTTCAATGAAATCGGCGCGCAAAAGCAAATCACGCGGCGGGTAGCCGCAGAGAAATAATTCCGGCGCGAGAATGAATTCTGCGCCAAGCGCGCAGGCCTTTTCGTAACCGGCGACGAGTTTTTGGCGATTTGCCGTGAAATCGCCGATGGTCGAATTGAGTTGGAGGATACCAATGTGCACGGCAAGAGAGTAGCGTGCGAACCATATTTCGCAACGTCTTTGGCTTGATTTTTCAGATGCGCCGGACAGGCGGGAGAAATGAATTATTTTGCGCGTGGCGTGGTTATTGAATTGACGTGTTCAATCCAATCTTTAATTCTAAATTCAGATGAATCCTATTAAAACTGTTTCGGTCTGCGGACTGGGAAAATTGGGCGCTTGCATTGCGGCGACTTTGGCGGCACGCGGTTTTGAGGTGGTGGGCGTGGATATTGATCCGGAAAAAGTGCGAAAAATCAATGACGGTTTGCCGCCGGTGGAGGAACCGCTTTTGGCCGAAACCATCAAGGCGGGAAAGTCGCGGCTGCGCGCCACGCTGGACTATCATGAAACGGTTGCGACTGATGCGACCTTTTTCATTCCGCCCTCGCCGAGTCTGCCGGACGGAAGTTTTTCCAATGAATTTTTATTGAAGGCAATGCAGCCGGTGGCAAAAGCCATGAAAGAAGCCGGCAAAAAAGGACACCTGTTTGTTTGCAGTTCGACCACGACGCCCGGCACGGTGGATTCAGTTTTGATTCCGATGCTGGAGCGGGAAATGAACGGTGTTTGCGGGCGCGATTTTCATTTTTGCTACAATCCCGAATTCATTGCGTTGGGGAATGTGATCAACGGTTTGCTGGAGCCGGACATGGTTTTGATCGGGGAGTCGGATGCGGCAAGCGGCGCGGCCTTGGAAGAACTTTATAAAAAATACAACCGCAATTCGCCGCGCATTGCGCGGATGTCCATCATCAGCGCCGAACTGACAAAAATTTCGGTGAACAGTTACATCACCATGAAGATCAGCTTCACGAACCAGTTGCGAATGATTGCGGATCAATTCCCCAAAGCAGACATTCATGCGATTCTTGATGCCATTGGCAGCGACAGCCGCATCGGCAAAAAATATCTTCGCGCCGGGTTAAGTTACGGCGGACCGTGTTTTCCACGCGACAACCGGCTGCTGGCCTACACGGCGCGGCAAGCGGGTCTGGAAGCGCCGCTGGCGGAGGCTTCGGATCGGGTGAACCAGTTAACAAATCAGGATTTGTTTGAAAAGGTGCAACGGTTGGCAGGGAAGAAGGACACCATCGCGGTACTGGGACTTTCATATAAACCGGACACTTACATCACGGAAGAAGCGGCGGGACTTTTTCTGGCACAACAATTGAAGCGGCATGGTTATCGGGTGCTGGTGCACGATTTTGGAGCCAATCCATCCAATGCTCCAAGCCTGCACGAATTTGAATACATGGCAAACCCGGCGGAACTGCAAAAGCGCGACGACGTGAAGCTTGTGGTAATTTGCTGTCCCTGGCCGCAATACGGAAAAATTTTGTTACCGAAGGATGCAAAGACATTTTCAGCGTGGAAAATTTAGTTTGAATTATCAAGAAACCGCCCCTTGGTTTCTTTCACTCTTTCCGCAACGAAATCAGTTGGATAACTTGTCAACGCCACTGTTGGAGGAAAATGCCGTTTTTTTGCGCATATGTGGACGCAGTTTCCAAGAACCGGTAACCAAATCGCATTTGCCGAGCATAAACAGTTTTTGCATTTGCCGCTTTGCCTTGAAGATAATCTGCAGACATTTGCCCAGTGAGCCGCCGGGGTTGCCATATTCGCGCCGGATAATCACGCATTCCTTCGCCATGTTTCGAGTGACCCGCAAATCCGCCGACTGACCAAATGAATGGTAGCGATAGTTCACGAGAAATTTAGAAACGTGGCCGACTTTGCAACCTGTCTTACCTAATCGCAGTTTGAATTCAAAATCAGCAGAATTCAAAAAATCCTTGTGACGATAACCCTCGATTCGCGCATAAACTTCCCGGCGCACGAATAACGTGTGATGACAGATATAATCCAAAGCAAAACGCAGAACATTGTAATCATAGATCGCTTCCTGGCGGCGATAAATTTCGCGATTATCGGCATCCACATAAATGGCGTCGCCAAAAAGAGCATCCCATGATTCACGCTGTTGAAAAGCGTTGACGACTGCTTGAAACGCCTCGGGGCGGAAACAATCGTCGGAGTTAAGAATCACGATCAAATCGCCCGTGGCTTTGGCGATGCCCTTATTCATCGCGTGGTAGTGGCCTTCATCTTTTTCGGAAATCCATATCAAATGTTGATACTTTTGCAGGATGGAAAGCGTGCTGTCCTTGGATCCGCCGTCTATGACAAGATGTTCCCAATTCTTGTAAGACTGCGCCAGTACGCTTTCAATACTTTCTCGAATCGTGTTTTCACTGTTGAACGAAGGTGTCACCACTGAAATTTTCAAAGCTTTCATAAATCGGCCACGGCGCGCCATGCCAAGTTACATACTAACAGGCTGTTTTATGAAGGCAACAACAATAGCCACACAAAAAAGTTCCGGCGTGAGAATGAATTCCGCGCCGAACTTTTCGCGGTTCGCCATAAAAGCGCCGATGGTCGAGTTGAGTTGGAGAATGCCGATTTTCAACGGGATCAGGATAATTATTGCCGGCGGCTTCGCAATCATTTGCTCGAAATAAAAATGGCTGGCTACGCACGCGCCAATTTGTTATGCGAAGAGATATTACGTAAAAAATCATCGGTCACTTCATGAGCCAATCACAAATCGCCACTTTGCCAAAACGGGTATTGCACGTTCACAACAGCGCGGACATTTATGGGGCCAGCCGGATGTTGTTGCGATGGCTTAAAAGCCTGAATCGAACACGGTTCGAGCCAATTGTCGTTCTGCCCGAAGATGGGCCATTGAAAAAATTGATCGAGGCAGAAAACGTTGAAGTAATCCTGCATCCGCGATTGAGCGTGATTACCCGTCCGGTTTTTCGTTCGTGGCGAATTATTCTTTTTTTATTGAATTATCCGGTTTCAGTATTTTTTTTATGGCGATTGATCCGGCAGCGGCGAATTGATCTGGTTTATACCAACACCGGCGTGATGGTTTCACCTGCGCTGGCAGCGTGGCTGGCGGGAGTGCCGCATATCTGGCACATACGCGAATGGTTTCAGGAATTCCATCAGATATGGTTCGCGTTTTCCTGGTATATTCGGATGTTTTCCTGGAAGGTCATTGCCATTTCCAACGCCGTTGCCGGGCAATTTGAACGACGCAATAAAGTGGTGATAATTCACGACGCTTTTTCTCTCGCTGAAGAATCCACACCTGCAAATAATCTCCGCGAAAATTTCCGCGCGCGCCACGCGCTAGGCGAGGATTTTATCGTGGGATGTGTGGGGCGAATCAAATTTGTCCGCAAGGGACAGGAAGTATTAGTAAAAGCGATCGCGATTCTCAAGCAACGCGGCAGATTGATCAAAGCATTGATTGTTGGCGCACCATTTCCGGCTAATGAAGAACATCTGACGAGGCTTAAGAGAATGGTTGAGGAGCTTGGTATTGAAAACCAAGTTGTCTTCACCGGCGAGATGGCTGATCCGCGTCCAGCTTACAAGGCAATGGATATATTGGCGATGACTTCGGTTCAGCCGGAGCCTTTCGGCGGCGTGGTGAGCGAAGCCATGTCTTTGGGATTGCCGGTCATTGCGACCAACATCGGCGGTTCGCTGGATCAAGTTGTGGATGGAGTTACCGGCTTTTTGGTCCCACCCGCCAATCCAGAAGCATTGGCCAAGGCCATTGAAACGTTAATGAAAAATCCTGAATTGCGGCAACAAATGGGAGCCGCAGCAGTGGAACGACTGCATAAGAATTTTTCCCTTGCTGAAATGACCAAAAAAATCGAGCGGATTTTTGATGAGACGCTGGAACAGTAATTAAAACTTGAGGCCATCGCCGCCATCATAACTGCGAAGCCATTGAACAGTTTCTTTCACGGCTTGATCAAGAGAAATGGGACTGGGGCCGAGCAAATCAAATGTCGCCGTCATGGGCGCTGATTCAGAAGTGACCATGCTTCGATACCGCGATGAGTGTATGAGGAATTCGCGACCATTCAATTTGCCAATGAGATCACCAGCCAATCCGATGCTTCGTAACAAAACCCTGGGCACTACGGTCACAGTCCGGCCTCGTAAGGCGAGAGAAAATCCATTAACCCACTCACGCAAATCCCGGGGAGCATCGCCGACATAAAAGACTTTACCATTTACTTTTTCGGCATCCGCTTCCATCAAGTTGATCATCTGCCTCACCACATTACCGACATACCCATAGGAACGGATAATCGGTGCGCCACCGGGATGAAGATAAAAGCCGCGCTGGATAGCCCGCCATACTTGCCTCCGATAGCGCAAGTGCCAAGGCCCCCAAATGTTCGTAGGACGGACAATCACCCATGGACATTTCAAATTGGCGCGGCGAGTGGCACGCTCCGTCTCGACTTTGCTCCATCCATAGACCGTGTGGGGACAGTAATCTTCACCGCCGGATGGTTGATGGCCGGGACGGTAGACGTATTGCGAAGAAGTTATTAAAACCCGTTCCAAACCTGGATCTGCGGCTGCGGCAGCCAGAACATTGGCCGCGCCGGTTGTATTAACCGCATATCCGGCTTCAATAGTGGTTGATTCATCACAATCCGTGCGAGCGGCAAGATGAAAAAGCCATTGCGGGCAGAATAAGTCGAACGCGTCATGAAGGGCAGCGGCGTCAAGAATATCAATCTTGCGATGAAAACTCTTTTGCTTCAAGTTTAATGGCTCACTCTTGTCCAAATTCAAAACCTGATGGCCCTGTTCAAGCAGACAGGAAACCAAGTGAGTGCCAATGAATCCAGAACCGCCGGTGACAATGACGCGTTTCACAAAATTAAAATTGAAAATAGGCAGCGGTAATCCGATATGCAATCAATTTCACAGTCAAGCGGTGTGAACAAACGGGTTCGGCTGGCGCTTTTGATTTTCATTCCGTATGCTGTGCGGCAGATTTTAATTTCATGACTGTCGAACGTGTTAATGTTCTCGGCGTCGGCATTAGCGTGCTGAATTTGCAAACGGCGCTTGATGCCATCGTGAATGCTGTGCGCAAACGGCGCAAAGGTTACATTTGCGTGACTGGCGTGCATGGAGTAATGGAAGCGCAGGAAGACATAACTTTCAGAAAAATTTTGAACACAGCGTTTCTCTGCACACCGGATGGAATGCCAATGGTCTGGGCGGGCAAATTAAACAGCCATCGCAAAATGCGCCGCGTCTATGGCCCGGACCTCATGCTGGACGTGTGCGCGTGGAGCGAGACGAACGGCAGTCGCCATTTTTTTTACGGTGGAGCAGACGGCGTGGCGGAATTGCTGGCCGAAAAATTGAAGGCGCGATTTCCGAAGTTGCAAGTCGCCGGGACGTTCACGCCACCGTTCCGTCCGTTGGGCGCGGAGGAAGAAAAACAATTGCAAGCGATGGTTCGCGCTGTCAGGCCGGATATTTTCTGGGTTGGATTGAGCACACCGAAACAAGAAAAGTTTATGTCCGAGTATTTGCCGAAGCTGGACGTGACTTTAATGATCGGCGTCGGCGCGGCATTTGATTTTCACAGCGGACGTGTCAAACAAGCGCCGCGCTGGATGCAACGGAGCGGGCTGGAATGGTTCTACCGTTTGTGCCGCGAACCGCGGCGGCTGGCAAAACGTTATTTCAAAAACAACCCGTTGTTTCTGCTCAAAATCGTCGGACAACTTTGCAGTCTCAAAAAATATTCACTGGAATGAGTTAGAATCCTATTAAATTTGTTTGAGTAATATCGCGCAATTGGCTATCTCAAGACTGGAACCATGCATAAATGAACGAAAACCAAACTAACATAACGCACCAAAACGGGTGGCAGGATACGATTAGATCTTGGCATCGCCTGCCGAACAAGGGGTTTTTCTTCGCGTTACTGGCGGCGTGGCTGGCACTGTTCCAGTTTTGGGGTAATTCCACTTTTGGTTACTCGCATAGTCTTTCGCTATTCCGGTGGATGTCGGTTGCTTACAACAGCGG
>Ga0207066_1061_pt1 | contig 29189 bp, 23 predicted proteins | sample Alteio_BWMinCont_24_FD_153490 | JGI IMG/M metagenome (GOLD analysis project Ga0207066, IMG submission 153490) | Enriched cells from forest soil in Barre Woods Harvard Forest LTER site, Petersham, Massachusetts, United States -... | ecosystem: Environmental > Terrestrial > Soil > Temperate forest >...
GAATATCAATCCGATTCATTATTTGGTTTTGCCGCGGCTCGTTGCAATTGCCGTAGCGCTGCCGATGCTGGTGGTTTTTGCGATCCTAGTCGGCTGGTTCGGCGGTGCAATCGTGGCGGATACGAACAGTCATATGGCGATTCCGTTTCAAGCGTTTTACTCCGGTTTACGCGATATTGTTGCACTGAAAGACGTGGCCAACGGTGTATTCAAAAGTTTTTGCTTCGCCCTGATCATCGGTACGGTTTCCTGCCATCAAGGTTTGACGACAATCGGCGGACCGCGCGGCATTGGCCGCTCGGTCACCAAGGCGGTCGTGAACTCGATTGTTTTGATCGTCATTTTTGATTATGTGCTCACGCGTATTTTACTGAAATAAACAAATGAACAACGGTTCGACTAACAACAATTCCGGCCTGGCTGTTCAAGTGCGCGGACTGTGCAAAAGTTTTGCCGGGCAGGAAGTCCTCAAGGGCATTGATTTTGAAGTTCCAGCCGGTGAAACTTTTGTGATCATGGGGCCGAGCGGCAGCGGTAAAAGCGTTTTGCTCAAGCTCCTCATCGGCCTTGAAGCGCCTGACGCGGGGGAAATTTTGATCAACGGCGAATCGGTTCAGCCCGGCCAGATCGCGGCAAAATACCGCGTGGCGCTTGTGTTCCAATCCGGCGCGTTGTTGAATTCTCTGACCGTCGGCGAAAACGTCGGGCTTTATTTGAGCGAACACCGCCTGAAATCTGTGGAGGAAATAAAAAAAATTGTCGCCGAAAAACTCGAAGACGTTGGTCTCAAAGATACCGCGGACAAAATACCCAGCAACCTTTCCGGCGGCATGAAAAAGCGTGTTGCCATCGCCCGCGCCCTCGTGGTGGAACCGCAATTGATTCTGTATGACGAACCGACCAGTGAACTGGACCCGCTGTCGGCGGTGATGATGGGCGAGGAAATTTTGAAGCTCAATAACCGCATTCACGTCACCTCGCTGATTGTCACGCATGACCGCGACCTGGCGTTCGGCGTGGCCGACCGCATCGCCGTCATCAACGAAGGCCAGATTGTAACGATTGGAACGCCGGACGAAGTGAAACGATTCAACAACCCGCTCGTCCAAAAATTTCTACACGCAGATTTAAAACAGAAAACCTAAACGCTATGAAAAATTCACTCGAAACCAAGCTTGGCATCTTTGTCGTCCTCGCCATCTTCGCCGCCGTCCTCATCATCGAAACTCTCGGCGGGACGGAATTTCTCCACTCCGGCTATCATGTCAGCGCGCTGTTCAACACGGCGCAGGATTTGAAAGCCGGCAACAGCGTAAAAATGGCCGGCGTCGAAATCGGTCTTGTTGAAAAAATCACGCTCGCCGACCAAAAAGTGAAAGTCACGATGAAACTCAACTCCGATGCCGCCGTGAAAACCGACAGCAAGGCCGTCATCAAATTCACCGGGCTGATGGGGCAGAATTTTGTTGCGATTGATTTTGGCTCGCCCGACGCACCGCGCGCCGTTGACGGCACGGTACTCAGCACCGAGGAGCAACCCGATCTCAACGCCATCATGGCCAAACTTGACAACGCCGCCTCCGGCATTCAAAACCTGACCAAAAGTTTCACCGGCGACAAGATTGACAATCTGCTCGGGCCGCTGACGGATTTGATCCGGCAAAACAGCGCGCACATTACCGCGACATTTTCAAACATTCAAAGCATTTCCAGCCAGATTGCGAGCGGACAAGGCACGGTCGGCAAACTGATTTACGACCAATCGCTTTACAATTCCGCGATGATGACCGTTACCGGTTTGCAGGATACCGTGACTTCCGCGCGCCAGATTATCAACAACGTCACCAACGGCCAGGGCACGCTCGGCAAATTGGTGACAGATGAAACCCTTTACAACGCGACCACCGCCTCAATGACGAACTTAAATCAAATCCTGCTGAAAATAAATCAAGGCCAAGGCACGGTTGGTAAACTCGTCAATGATCAGGAATTTTACAAGAACGCCAAACTCTCGCTGCAAAAACTGGACAAGGCCGCCGACGGTTTGGAAGATCAAGGACCGTTAAGCGTCATCGGCATTGTGGTGGGCAGATTGTTTTAAGCCCGGCGCAAAAATTTCATGCCAGGCCGAGGTTTTTCAAAACCTGCACGGTCGAACGCGCTTTGTTCAGCGTGTAAAAGTGCAATCCCGGCGCGCCCGCACGCAGCAATTCCTCGCACTGCTGCGTGGCATATTCAATGCCAAATTCAGCCGCCGCCTCATCGTTGGCGCCCAGTTCATCCAGTTTTGCGCGCAGCGGCGGTGGGATTTTTGCGCCGCAAAGCTGCGTGAATTTGACGATTTGCGTCGCGCTTAAAAACGGAATGATTCCCGGCACGAGTGGCACAAACACGCCGAGCCCGCCCGTGACAAAATCGCGGAACTCAAAATAATCCGCGTTATCGAAAAACAATTGCGTAAGGACGAAATCCGCGCCTGCGTCCACCTTTTCCTTTAAATGCCGCCAGTCGGTCTGTTTGCCGTTCTTGCACGCCGGGTGGCCTTCCGGAAAACCGGCGACGCCGACGGAAAAATCGTCCTGCTCGCGGATGAATTTCACGAGTTGCGAGGCGAATTCAAAGCCGCCGGGTGTCGGCTGGAATTCACCGCCGTTTGGCGGATCGCCGCGCAAGGCCAGAATGTTTTTGCAGCCCAGCGCGCGGATTTTTTCAAGCACCGTGCGGACTTCATCGCGTGTGTGATTGACACAAGTCAGATGGGCCAGTGCGGGCAAATCGTGTTCGCGCTGAATGCGATCCACGATCATCAACGTCTTGTCACGTGTGCTACCGCCCGCGCCGTAAGTGACGGAACAGAAATCCGGCTTCGCCTGCAACAGCGCTGGGATTTGTTTTTCGAGCAGGTTACGGTCACCCTCCCCGGTCTTTGGTGGAAAAAATTCAAAAGAAATGACCGGCTGTCGAGCCGTCTGTTTTGACGCATAAATGTCACGAATGAATTTCATCTGGCGGTGGATTATGATGGAAAAGTTTGTCGCGGGAAACAAAAAGCCCCTTCCGGTTTTGCCGAAAGGGGCGCTGTGTCCTAACTTAAATTAGAACTGGTAAATAACCTGCGCTGCGAGTAGGAAGGCATTCCTTTTGCCGTTAGCATCAAACACATGGGCATCAACACGATCCCAGCGGATTTCAACCCGGCTCAACACATTCGCCCAAAGGCTGTATTGCGCGTCCAGCGTGAATTCTTCCCCACCAACATGGCCTCCCGCACTAGCAACATAGGGAGCAAGAGGGTCAAAACCAGCAGCCGCGTCATCCTTGAAATACTCACCACGCGCATTAAGACTGAATTTCTCTGAAACCTGAAATGTGCTGTAAAGGGCAAGGTCCAACACATGTCCATTTTCATGAATGTCCAGATAGTCAAACGAACCACCGAACTTCAAGGCGGCAACCGGGGTCGGGAGTGTAGCACCAGCATAGAAACTGGTTGTCCCAGGTGAGACAGCGCCCCCACCAGGAGCGTCAATAACACCGGCTGACATTGTTGCACCTTTTACCCAGCCCCAACTATCCGGAGCGGTGAGCGCAACTGAACCCATGTATGCCTTTTGGCTTTCATAAGGAAGACGTCCATTAACACCGGCCGTTCCTCCAGCGCCATTGGAACCATCAGCCACGCCTGCCTGAACAGTTATCATGTCACTCACTTTATATGTGGCCAAAACACCCGTGTGGGTCGTCGGTTCAATAGTGTAGCCGTATGAATGGCTGTAATTGGGATTCAACGGTGAGCTGTTGGATTCATAGCCGATGATTGTGTCCCAAACACCGACCTGCCAATCAATGCCATTACCAACGGGGGTGCGTAGCCTTACATAGGCTTGACGGGGTGTTGCAACCGTGTCTGGTCCGACTTGCAATTCAACGTGATAGCCGGAAGCCCATGGGCTTTCGTCTTCGGGTTTGTCGAGTGTCAAGTCAATGGCATTGAAGTTGAAGCCATCAGCTTTTCCTATTCCTCCAAAGGAATAGGCGGGGGTTGTTCCACCTTTTTGTGACCCAAGGTTCCACTGCGCCGAAACGTCCACATAACCGCTCAAGGTGGTGTTTGAGAGTGCGGTCTGCACTTGACTGATTTTTTCGTCTGCACGAGCCGCCGAGGTGAGATTAACCACCCCGATTGCGGCCAGAGCCACTGTCCATTTATTAAACTTCATCTGGTTCCTCCGATGTTGTTTGTTAATAGTTGTTTGTTTTTGCGCCTATGCGCTCAAGGCAAAACTGCTTGCCCCGGCACCGTGTGGTGCAATTGACGATGAAAATATGGGAATTCGGACAATTTGACAACATTTTTTTTTGGGTAATTGAAAACAGCCAACTTGTTGATAAAAAACAAGTTGCAATCGGGTCGAAATTTTTAATCCAAAATGTGTGCAGTCGTTGGGTGAGGCTTGGACAGTCCTCTGCCCTTTTTTGCGAGTGTCTTGATGATTTAAAAATGGCGCACTGGGAATTTTCGAAACGGATTGAATTGGAACAAGGCGTGCTTTAGTCAGGAAGCAACCGGCAATCTGCCGGTCGCGGAACGATTAATTTTATCACGTAAAAGGTATGCCATCATTTGCTTATGTAGCCCGGGAATCGGCCTCCGGCCGCGAAATGCGCAACACGGTGGAAGCCACCACGGAACAGGCCGCCATCGCCGCGTTGCTCAACCGCAACCTGCTCGTCCTGTCCATCGAGGAAAAAGTCTCCAAAAAAGGCAAAACGAAAGGCGGCAAGATATCGCTGGCTGATCTCGTGGTTTTCACACGGCAGTTGGCGACAATGATTGATGCGGGCATCGCCATCATCCAGTCATTGCAAGCGCTCGGGGAACAGGCGCCAAACAAGGCGATGCGCGATGTAATCCATGACATTTGCGTACGGGTGGAAAGCGGCGAAAGTTTTTCTGAAGCGCTCAAAAGGCATCCCAAGGCATTCAACCGGCTTTACGTCGCGATGGTGTCGGCGGGTGAAAAGGGTGGTTTGCTGGCGGAAATTCTGTCGCGTCTTGCAACCTATCTTGAAAACGCAAGCCGTCTGCGCAAAAAAGTCAAAACCGCCTTGACGTATCCAACGGTGGTGGTGGTGGTGGCCATTGGCATCACAGTATTTCTTTTGATAAAAGTAATTCCCGTCTTCAAAGATGTCTATTCCGGGTTCGGCGCGAAATTGCCAGGACCGACGCAGGTGTTGATGGATATAAGCGACATATTGAGACATTACTTGTGGTTGGTTTTAATCCTGGCTGGCGGGCTGGCTTACGGTTGGTTTCATTTCATCAAAACCAAACCCGGCCGGGAATTTTGGGATTCGCGCCGGATCAAACTTCCGATCTTCGGCCAAATCGCGCACAAAATTTGCCTCGCCCGCTTCACGCGCACGCTAGCGTCGCTTGTCCGCAGCGGCGTGCCGATTCTGGAAGTGCTGCAAATCGTTTCCCAAACCGTGGGCAACGTCGTCATGGAAAAGGCCGTCAAGTCCGCCTCCAGCGACATCGAGCATGGCGAAGGCATTTCCGCCGCGCTTGGCAAACATCCGATTTTTCCCAGCATGATCATACGCATGTTGAGCGCCGGCGAACAAACCGGCAACATTGACAACATGCTGGAGCGCGTCGCGGATTTCCTCGATGAAGAAATTGAAAACACGCTTTCCGGTCTGATGTCGCTGCTCGAGCCGTTACTGATCGTCTTCCTCGGCGTCATCATCGGCGGCATGGTCATCTGCATGTTCCTGCCGATCTTCAACCTCGGCAACATTGTGAGCGGGAACAATCACTAAATTTCGGACTTGTCACAACCGCTGGCGAATCCAGTTTCGCGAGCGGTTTTATACCAAAACCATTTTGCCGGATTGCGGCTGAATGATTTTCATTTTCGGATGACGTGAGCGGATTTGTTCTTCGAACCAGCCGCGCGCCTCGTCATCACCGTGGCCAAGCAAGACCGCGCGCGGCGAAACCTGTCCGACAAAATCCAGCAAATCCTCGCGGTTCGCGTGCGCAGTCAGATCAAAATCTTGAATCTCGCAACGCCGCGTCAAGAGCCCCGCGCTCGGGCTGAATGCAAACGTCTCGCCATCTTTTGCCGCTTTCAAACGTCCTCCAGGCGTGTCTGGATCGGCGTAACCCACGAAAAAAATCGCCTGCCGCTCATCCTCCATCATCCGCATCGCTAGATTATGCGCCGCTGTGTTCTCGCTCATCATGCCCGCCGTAATGACGAAAATTTTACCGCCGCTTAATTTCATTTTCTCAGCCTGGCCTTTTTCCAGCACAATCAATTGCAACGCCTCGTGCAATTGCAAATTCGTGTGCTGCCGGTGCGCGCGATGCGCCTCCAAATCATAAATCTCCGTGAATACGCGGCCCAGTCCGCCGATGTAAATCGGCTGCGGCTTCAATTTTCCCTCGCGCATGAGCAACGCGAGCAACGCCAGAATTTCCTGCGTGCGCCCGAGCGCGAAGGCCGGAATCAGCACGCAACCTTTTCGTTTGAGCGCGTCATGGATCGCCGCCACAAGACGTTCAATCTCGCTTTCGCGTGTGAATCCCGGCGGCAAGTTGCGATTGCCGCGTGTCGTTTCCATGATTAGCACGTCCGCTTTCACGTCTTCAAACCGCGCGCTCCGTAAAATAGTTTGATCGTGAAAACAAACGTCGCCAGTGTAAAAAAGTGTTTCCTTTTTTCCGCGGATCATCACGCCCACCGACCCCAGCGTGTGCCCAGCATCAAAAAGTTCCAGCGTCGGCGACGGTAGGCCTGCGCGCATTTTATTGAACGACGCCCATTCGATTTCGCGGTTGTATTTGAAGCCTTGAAACCGCGCGACGATGTCGTCCACTTCGTCGTGGGTGTAGAGCGGATATTCGCGGATGCCCATCTCGTCGCGCTGGCGCGTCATTACGTTCACCGAATTATGCAGCACGCGCTCGACGATGAAATAGCTCAACTCGCTCATCAAAACGTGCGCTTTCGGAAAATGTCGCAACGCCACCGGCAGCGCGCCGACGTGATCGTGGTGACAATGCGAAATCGCAATCGCATCCACCTCGACCTGACCGGCCTTGCCGAACAACGGCAAACCGTCGCGACCTTCACGTTTCGGGTGCATTCCCGCGTCGAGCAAAATGCGGTGGTCGTCAACCTCGACCAGCCACGCACTCGCGCCGATGTCTGTGTCGGGATTCAGGTTTGTGATTTTCACGAAAAATTTAGAGGCACAGAAACAAAGCAGTTTGCGCGTGATGCCGCAATCAAAATTGAGGTATCGTCTTTGAAGCCAATCCGCTTAAAATGGATTTCCATTTGGGCCGGAATTCATTTACGTTCGGTTTTGCGGGCCCGTAGCTCAGCGGTTAGAGCAGGCGACTCATAATCGCTTGGTCCTCGGTTCAAATCCGAGCGGGCCCACCAACCTTTGTTTGGAGCGCAGCGGAAAACGAAGCCTGCGCGTCGAAACGAGGCGCAGACGGGCAGAACCCCGCATTTTTCAAACGCGCTCAAACTACGGCTCGGCGAGTCGGCTTGCTTTCGTCGGTTCAGTTCGACTGCGGATTCGCCGCATTGCGTTGTTGCAATTGTTTTTCGAGGTAAGTGTCCTCCGGCGCGTCGAGCCACGCGGTCAACCAAATGTCTCCGAGCATTTGGCCGGCCTTCACAAGCTGGCCTTCAAGAAACGGCACGCCTTCCATGCCTTTATCCCCATCGCCGGTAAGCTGGCCGTTTTTTTCCATTTCATAAAGCGGCTCGACGAATTTATTTTGTGCGACGAGATAAGCCATAGTGTTGCGGAACATTCCATCCGGTTCGCCTGCATTCGCAATGTGCGCGGCAGGCTGGATTCTTCCAACCAGCGTCTCAAATTTTATCCCGCCGGTCTTGTGAAAATAACCGCCGTCAATCCACGCGTGAAAAGTCTGTCTCGTCGTGTAACGTTTCGGGTTGTCGCCGACCCAGCCATTGTAATGCACCGTCGTGTGCAGCGGCTGCGAGCCGTCACCGACGAAATGCCCCATTACGCCCATCACATAAACGATGTCCGCCTGCGCATTGGCGATTTCTTCCGATGTGCCGCCGTATTGCTGAAGCGCTTTCAACGTGCTGAAATCTGATTTCAATTTCTCATAATATTCCGTGATTGCCCACGGCAAAAATCCGTTCAACTCGCGCGTGTGGTCGGCGTCCTTGTCCGGATCAATCGCCGGAAATTTTTCCGGATGCGACGCGCGCGCCCGCACGATGTCCGCGACAAAATCATAACGCAGGATCGGCAGCGTCTCAGGCGTCAGCCCGAAAAGTTTCAAATCCTCCAAATCAATGTAATGATCCGGCCCGTTCACATGCTTCAGCGACAAATCGCCCACGTTCCGCCAGCGATCCGGCTCGCCCCCGAGAAAAGCAATGCGATTTTTCAACGCAGGCGCCAGTTCAAATCCTCCAAAATTCGCAGGCAATGACGCCAATGCCAATTCATTGACCGCGTGATGGCCTTCGTAATCCCATGCGCTGACATTGAAGCTGAACGCGCCCAGAGCCGCCAACAGTATGAAAAAAAATCCTTTCATAATTTGTCCTTGCCGGAGTTTTTGCTAACCATCATCGCGTCGCAATGAAAATCAACACCGACGAAAAGTGCGCCGACTATTCGCGCTACGGACATCCCGAACGTCCTGCGCGAATCACCGCCACAATTGAGCGATTGAAAAATCAAAATGAAATCTCAATTGAATGGATCACTCCGACGAAAGCAACCGACCAGCAAATTCTCCGTGCCCACACGCCCGAAATGCTTGCACGATTGCAAATTCCGCAAGACTTCGATGCCGACACGCCGTTTTACGAAAATATTTCCGAATACGCCCGCGCTTCCGTCGCCGCCGCACTTGATGCAATGAACGCCGCGCGCAATGGTAAAAATGTTTTCAGTCTCATGCGCCCGCCCGGCCATCACGCGACGCGCGAGCTCTCGATGGGTTTTTGCTATTTGAACAACATCGCCATCGCCGTTCTCGAAGCTCTCGCCACCGGAACAAAACACATCGCCGTTTTTGATTTCGACGTGCATCACGGCAATGGGACGGAAGATATTTTACTCAATCGCGAAGGTGTCACCTTTTTTTCCGTTCACCAATTTCCCGCGTATCCCGGCACGGGTGAAAAAAACGCTGGCAAAAATTGTTTCAATTATCCCGTCGCGCCGTCCGCGCCGCGCGAGACCTATCGTGCCGCGCTCGCCCGCGTGTTGGACGACCTTAAAAAATTCTCGCCCGACCTCATCGCCGTGTCCGCTGGATTCGACGCTTATGTGCGCGACCCGCTTGCCGCCGGCACATTGCTCGCGGAAGATTTTTTTTGGCTCGGCAAGGAATTGCGCGCTTTAAAAATTTCGTTTTTCAGTTTGCTCGAAGGCGGTTACAGCCGCGATTTACCTGAACTGATTTCTGCCTACCTCAAAGGCGTTGAAGGAAAATAATTTTATTCCGGAAGCGAAAAGTAATTCGTCTGGACAAGCGAAATTAAGAATTTACCCTCCGCGCATGTCATCCCAGACAATCATCCCCATTCTTTTCGTATGCCTCATCGCTTGGAGCATGTATCGCCGTGTGCGCCGCAACATTGGCAGACAAAACTTGCGTCCACGCCGCGCCATCACTTCTATCGTCATTCTTTCCCTTGTCAGCGTATTGATTGCCGGCACGTCATTGCAAAACACGAATTTGCTGCTCGGTTTTGGCGGCGGCTTGTTGCTGGGCGCGTTGCTGGGTTTTGCGGGACTGCGGCTCACGCGTTTTGAAACGACGGACGCGGGTCATTTTTACACGCCCAACACACACATCGGCGTTGCACTTTCATTGCTGCTGATTGGAAGAATGGCTTATCGCTTCTGGGTGCTCCGCGACATTTCGACCGCGCCCAATCCTCCGCCACCGATGCAAAGTCCGCTGACTTTTTTCATCATCGGGTTGACGGTCGGTTATTACCTCGTTTATCAAGCCGGTTTGTTCATTCACAACCGCGATAAAAAAGTTTCCGGCCAGAAAAATTTCGAGCCGGGCAATTCTAATTGAGTTCATCGCGTGACGTTCTTGAAGCGATTTGGAAGAACGCGGAATTTCCATTCACGCCGCCGTGACGACGCTTGAATCCATCGGCAAGGAAACGCGGACGACACCGTGTTGACCGGTTTGCGGCGGGACAATTTCAAGTTTGCCGTGATGCGTCTCGATGATTTTCCGGCTCACGGTCAGGCCGAGGCCGAGGCCGACGTTGCGCGTGGTGAAAAATGGCGACGGCACTTTCTGCGCGGTCTCGGCGGTGAAGCCGGAGCCGTTGTCCTCGATTTCAATCTGCAAATCCTGCTTGCCGTCTTTGTTCGCGGCAGTGTGCAGGCGCACGCCAACCGTCGGCTTTTTGGGATTCGCCTGCATTGCGTTGAGCATGATTTCGGCGAACGCGTGCTTGATCGCGGCGCGGTCGCCGGTGATGACGACAGGCTTGCCGCCGTTTTCATATTGCAACTGCGAGGTTTCGGCGAGCTGGTGTTTGCGCGCTTCCTCATAAGCCTCTTGAATTACTTTCTCGACCGCGAATGCTTCCGGTTCAAGCTGGCCTTCGCGCGCGAGGAACCGCATCTGGTTGATCAGCCGCGTGACGCGCTTGACGCCGGCGGCGAGCGCATGGTCGAGCGACTGCCGGAATTCGGCATCCTTGTATTTTTCCGCGAGCAACTGCTGGTGCGTTGAGAGTGGAACCATCGTGTTGCCAATTTCGTGCGCCATGCGGTCAGCCATGGTTTTGATGAGGCGCAGGTTTGCGGCCTCGACTTCCAATTTCCGCAATTGCTCCGTCTGCGTGAGATCGTCGGCAGTGAGCAGCGCGGAGACTGGTATGGAGGAATTCCCGCGTTGAAACGGGACGACGCTGATGCTGTAAATGGTGCCCGGTGAACTTTCGGGTTCGTAGCGATACGGTCCCATTGCGGCACCGGTTTTGAGCACCTGATAAATTTTCGCGCCGAGAGCCTGCGGCAAATCGCTGAATTCCAAGCCGCCGGTGCGCTCGTTTTTTTTGCCGAAATGACGGCGCGCGGCTTTGTTCGCGTGCAACACTTTCAAGTCGCGCCCCACAACGATGCACGCGCTGCTCAATTCGCGCAGCACGTCGGTCATCATTTCGTGATTGTCGGCAAGCTGGTCGTGCAGCCAGATGTTGCGGAGCGCGAGGCCGACTTGTTCGAGCAGGTGAAAAATCAATTCCAACTCGACATTCACGAGCGGTTCACCGGTGACGCGCCCGTCGAAAATGGCAACACCGACAATTCCGTCCCGGTCCGGGATCGGCACGGCGACTTGTCCGCCCAACAGTTCAAATTCTTTTTGCGTCTCTCCATCAGCACGGGCTTCATCACTGTCGCGGCGCAAAATCCTTCCCAGTTTGGAAAGTTGACCACCGATGCCGGAGTCGAGCGACAATTCAAAATGTTCGAGTAGGCCGGGCGAAAGTCCAATGGCGGCAGCGGAGCGCAGGCGGCGGCTGTCATCCGGCGAAAAACCCTCAACCATCGGTGAGCACGGGCGGTTCAAAAAAATCGCGGCACGATTGACGCTCAAAATTTCGCGTAGAAACAACAAAAATTGTTTCAACATCGCCTCGGCGTTGAGCGAATGCGTGAGGATGGACGAGAAATCGCGCAAGACGTTGAGCGTTTGCGCCGCGTTGACGGAGCGGTTTGACGGTGGTTCCGGCGGACGCGAAAATAAGACTGGAACAGACGGCGACACTGGCAGAGCAGAGCGTTGCGGCGACGTGTTCCAAAAGCGTTCCAATAGCGAACTCAAAAGCCGGGTGCGGACGGGTTTGGTCAGGATGATTGTGATACCGTGCAGGAATGCTTCCTCTTCCCACGCGGATTCACTGTCAACGGTGTAGGCAATGATTGGACATTTGGCATCGCGGCGGCGAAGGCGTTCGACAACCCAGACAATTTCAACATCCATCAGATCAATGTCGAGGATGCATGCGCCCACCAATCCATGCACCAGCAGCGGTTCGGCCTCATCCACGCCGAGACGGTGAACAATACGGTATTGTGCCGGATTCAGACCCGCGCGAATCGTCTCCGCGAAGTCAGGATGATTCGACAATACTAGAATGGTTTTCATCGCGCACCAAACGAATTACTACTGTGCCCGGTTGCCTTCACTGCGCGCACATTTTCCACAGGTCAGGCTCCGAGGTCAATGGAAACTTGCGACACGGTGCAGAATTTACCGGAGCGTGTAGCAAAATGAATTACGCATCGGTAAGCAATTTCTCCCAAAGACCTTCATTCAGAAGTGCTTTTTGGAGGAATCCGCCTTCGTCGGGCGATGGCGACACAGCGCGTTCAGGTTGCAGCGGCAATCGGATGATGAACGTCGTGCCGCGACCGGGCCGGCTCTTGGCTTCGATTTTCCCGCCGTGATGGTGAACAATGAAGAAACAGGCCATTAAATTGATGCCGTATTCCGACGGCACGCTGCCTTGCACGACAAATGGATCGAAGATGACTCGCAACGCCTCCTCCGGCAAACCTGGACCGTTGTCACTGATATTCAAGACAATTTCCGGTTTCGTTCCTTTTTCCTGCAATTCCGCCTTCAGTGAAATCCGGCTGGCTGCCGGCAACATGGCCAGTTCGTCCTTGAACAGCAATTCAAACAACCGCTGAAACTTCAATTTGTCGCCGTGCAGCGCGGGTAGTGAATCGGGAATCTTGTTTTCAATCTCAATTTTGCGCGCGGCAAATTCGCCTTTGAGCGTTTCCAGCACCGCGCCGACGGCTTCATGCAATTTCACTTCGTCGGCAAATTGCGTCGCTGGATTTTTTTCGGACGCCGTCCACAAATCTTTCAGCAAGCCGTTGATTTTTTCGATCTGCGACTGGACGTTCTGATGATAGTCCTTCCAAAAATCCGGATTGCGTAGATTGTTCAAATCCGTTTTTTCCTCGGCCATTTTTGCGGGCGCAAGGTCGAGAAATGTTTTCACCGCGACGAGCGAGTTGCGGATGTGGTGGCTCAAACCGGCGGCGAGCAAACCGAGGCTCACGATGCGGTCGGCGATCATCATGTTGCGCAGCACGGACATCTTTTCGTGCAGCAACTGATCGCGCTCGGCCTGCACCATGAAAAATTCCAGACCCTGCCGGAGCGTCAATTCGAGCTGCGGCGGGTCCCACGGTTTGGTGACGTATTTATAAATCGCCCCGCTGTTGACGGCTGCGATCGCGGCATCCATGTCCGAGTAAGCTGTGGCGAGAATCCGCAGAACGCGCGGACGAATCTGCCGCGCACGCTCCAAAAGCCAGACGCCCTTTTCGCCGGGCATCCGCTGGTCGGTCATCAGCAGGCCGATTTCGTCGGCGTGCTTTTCCAGCAATTTGAGGCCGTCCTGTGCATTCGTGGCCGTGAACACGCGGAATTCGTCGCCGAACGCGCGCTCGAAATATTTCAGTGATTTTTCCTCGTCGTCCACGTAGAGAATGGCGAATTTTTTGTAATCGTAGAGATTTTCCATGTTCAACTTTCAGTTCACAGCCTGATTTGTTTTGACGGGGAATTCGAGCGTAAACTCGCAGAATTTTCCCATCTCCGTTTTTACCGAAATTTTGCCGCCATATTCCTGCACGATGCTGTAGGAAATGCTCAAGCCCAGCCCCATGCCTTCGCCCACGTCTTTTGTGGTGAAGAACGGGTCGAAAATTTTGTCCACATGTTTTGGGTCAATGCCCGTGCCGTTGTCGCGGATGGACAAAATACTTTGCCCGTTTTCGACGCGGCCTTCAATCCACATGGTCGGTTTTTCGCCATCGGCGAAGGATTTGATTTTCAACGCGTCAAGTGAATTTTGCAGAATGTTCACTATCACCTGAATGAGTTTGTTTTTGTTGGCCCAGATAGCCTGATGTTCCGCGAGCCTCTGTTCGATTTGCACTACGTCCCTCCACTCGTTACTCAAAAATCGCAGCGCTGGCGTGATAACTTCGGCCACCGGCACCGGATCAAGCTGCTCGGTGTTGGGATGTGTGAACATCCGCAAATCGGAAACGATGTTTTGCACGCGCTTGAGGCCATCCTCGACATCGGTAAGAATCTCCCCGTAATCCGCCTGTTGTTCCGGTGCGAGGTATTTGCTTTTTTTGCGCAAGGTGAAAAGTCCGGTCGTGGCGAAGTTCAGCGGGTTGTTGATCTCGTGGATGATGCCCGCGCTCATGCGACCCAGCGACGCGAGTTTTTCGGATTGCACCAGTTGCATCTCGTTTTCCTTGAGTTGTTTGAGGCTCGCTTCGAGCGCGTTGTGGCTCTTGTCCAGCTCGTAGCGCAGGGTGAATTCGCGGACTCGCAATGCACGGTGGATATTTCCGCCGACAATCATGATAATAGCAGTGAGTGTCAGAAAATATAGATTGTTGAAAAAGATGCCTTGTAAAATCTCGCTTATCTGTCCGTGCAACAAACACGCTATGAGATACATTGCCATCACTGAAAGCGAAGCGGTGATGCTCAAGTCCACCGACCATCGCATTACGAGCGCGATGGCAATAAGAACCAAATTTAATCCTGCGTAATATGGCGAATCTGCTCCTTCAGTTACGCTAATCATCCAACAAATGAAGAAGGATGGCAGCAACGCAATAATCAAACTAAGCAAATGATGAATTTTCTGACTGAATGGCTTGTGCAAGATCACCCAGATGACGCCGCCTAATATCGCGCACGCCAATCGGAGTTTTAGGAAGTAACCAACTTTTTCCGGATAAACAAAAAAATCTAAAATAACACCGGCAGGCATTAGCCCCATGACCAAATAACAACCAACCTCCAGATGTTTAACGTAAATCTGGCGCTCATAATCCGCATAAGCCTTTAGAACTTCGGTGTCGTTGGAAAAGTCATTCTTCATCGTCTGGCTTTCGCACTTCCATAAATAGGTTTACGCCGGTTGGATCACGTTTGATGGAAATATTTTGAGATATGGCTTTTCGAGGGGCGATTTTTCGCATTTTATCTTCGCTTCGATGTATTAGATGCCATTCCAAGAAACACTCCATCTGGTTTTTGGCGGGATGTTCATCCACGTTGGTGACAATCAGCAAACCGCCCGGTAACAGCATGGCGTAAAAAATCTCCACCAACTGACGGCAAACTTGATCGGAGAGATAATCAAAAAGTCCCGCGCAGTAGATTAAATCGTATTGCTCCGATCGGGGATATTCTCCCACGCGTTCAAATTCTTTTATGATTTGGTAAACCGACCGCTTAATTGTTTGAATTTGTGTCCGCCGCTGGTGACGTTTTTTCAAATCATTCAAGACACGAACAGTATGGTCTAACGTTTCCTCGTTAAAATCAACCAGCGTGAAATGCGTGTAATTTGCCAGTTCGTCTTCTGCCAAAAAACGTTGCACTTCTTGAGCCGGACCACAACCCATGCTGAAAACGCGGGCATCCTTCAATTTTCTCATGACACGCAGAGATTCTTTTTTCAGTTTTTCAGTCAAATACTGAATGCGATTGCGGTGGGCAACAATCGGAGGCAATTGTAGCGCGTAAAGATTGATCATTTTGGCAAACAGTGATTCGCCTTGAAAAGGATCGCCAAACATCATGTTCACCATTTCATAGTCGCCTGCGTAGCCCAGCGGTTTATAGAGCGTGCGGCGAACAAAAGGTGATCCCAGCAACAAAGGATGAATCATTCGTTTGCCGAAAACGTGATGAGCCGCCACAAAATCTGAGTCTAAACGATTTGATACTTCTTCAAAATTTTCAAAAAAACCCCGTATAGCAGGCACAATCGCCATTCCTAATTGTGATGCCTTTTCACGTTCCCATTCCAATCGTTCTTTTGCGGGCAAGGATTCAATTTCTAACGCCATTTGCTCCAACCACAGCCGCAAATCATATAAAAACGTCTGCATATCAGCGATGACGACTTTGAATTCCGGCAACACTTTGTAAAGTTTTTGCCATTCCTTGAGAAAAATTTTGAATTCTTTCGCTACTCCGCCAGCACTTTCCGGCGACAGCACCAGATTCAAATCCGTCCAGTCCTCTTCCTTGAGCGTCGCTTCGCAAACAACTTTGCTTCCGGCGTCCACTGCGTTGCGCATGGTTGCGCGCCCAGAATAAACCGTCCGTTCCTGAAAAATGATTTCAAATCCGGCGAGTACTTCGGAAAGCCGTAGCGTGACTCCCGGATTATACAGCTCGAAAACGACTGTATGGCGCGTTACACGCGACAACATGCCACGCAGTTCCACGCCTTCCGCCGTCTGGAATGTCACTCCGCTTTCCTTGATTGCGTGCGGCAACGCGGCGACTTTGTGTCGCGCTGCTTTTTTTTCGACATGACGGAGCAAGCTTTGCGCGTGGCCGTTGCCATTTCCCTTGCCGTTAAGAACCTTGCTCATTTTGTGGATGGGATGAATCGTTTTGGTTTTTTGGAAAAAGAGATGCATCAAAACCGCAGGGTAGTTTGAATGATAAACACCCAAGCGTCCGGAATATCAGTACTAATGCGCCCACCCGGATGGAATACGCGCTGAAGGCTGGGTTGAATCGTCCACCATGCGGTCATTTGTGCCTTGTAACTAAACTCAATCACTCCTTCGTAATCTGCAAGTTTCGCAAACGGCGGAGAACCTCCACCTCCCACGGCCAGCACGTTGACGTCGTGTTGCGCACGCCGGATATCATCACTAATTTCAAGATAAGAAATACCGAGACTAAGCGTGTCCCAATCACGTTTTGGAATAAGACCTTTATAGACAAGACCGCTGTCAACGCCCAATTGAGCGAGATTTCGGTCCGGCGGTGCCCCGGCAACGCGGAAGAATCCAACCAAACCCTGCTGGGACGGATCATCTTTACCTATCTCCCGATAAAGTTGCTGTTCGGCCAGAAAATAAGCACCGTAATTATATTCATGCAGTCTGACGGGCGGTGCCGGGAAACCTCCCGCTGTCAAAGCTGCGGCAAACACCCCGTCATGCACATCGTCAAAATCGCCCGTATGAAACCACGCGCCCAACTTGTAGCTACCTCCCAGACCAGTATCGGTTTTTTGTTGATTCAAGTGATATCCGATTTCGTAATACGACAATACACCTTCCCTCTGGCTCAAATTGAAATGCGTGCCGGAAGAGCTTTGGTCGGGGTCGCCGCCATAAGCCGCAGCTTGCGCATAAAATTGAGGAACGGGATCCCAACGCAAGAGCGCACCCGGCGCGGCATACGGCGTGGACGGCAAACCGTGATGCTGTGGTGGAAACCCGGGAATGTCATAGACGTCAAACGCCAGCGTCGGATAAAAAAATGTCTGGTTGAGGAAGTTGATTGACGCGAGCGAATTGTAGTAGTCGGGCACAATAAAATCATGGTCAACCACGAGATCGCCGAATTTGAATGAAAATTTGTCGTCGAGAAATTTTTGCTGATACCAAAGCTCCCACAACCGGAAGCTGTTCGGAAAATCAATGAGATTGACCTTGTTCAAGTCGCCAACGTAGTGATCGGAAAATGGTTTCGCTCCGTTCAACCACAGCGCGCCAGCGTGAAAAGTGCCGCCTTCGTACCCGGCCAGTTTTTCCGAATCCAAATCGAGCGTCATCAGCAACGCGCCTTGATACAACGAGCCGGTTTTGATGCCGCCATCGAGATTGTTTGGCAACGAACCGGCATAAAAAAATTCAAAATCAACGCCGTGTTTAGAAAGATCGGTGCGTAGGCCGCCCCAGTTGCCAAGCAGATAATCTTGCTCGCAGAAACGCTCGAAGCTGGATTCCGGCGGATTCGTGGTTTGCAATTCACCGGCATTCGCAATGAATGTCGCGGCAAGTAGTGCCATTACAAAAATGGCTGTTATTTTTTGGGAGTTCATGATTTGTGATTTGTCGAACTGATTTTCCGATTTTTTCCAAAAGTAATCATACCCCAAAGCAAACGTCCCAACGTGTCGAAATAACTCTGGGTGATTTCGGCTGAAAGAAAAGCGAGATAAATGTCGTTGGTCGGCCACATACTGCCGGAGGCAAAATAGAGAAATTTTTCGCTGCCGCGATATTTCGATTTGTGAAACGCCAGCCCTGTGAAATTGTAAATGCTGTTGCCATATTTCGCGCTCAACTCAAAGAATTTTTTCGAGCCCCAGTCGTCATTAAATTTTCCGCCGTCCAGTTTGACAAACGGCGCGAGGCACAGATTCAGCGTTTCCCTGCCTTCGGTTTTGAATTTCTCAATCGCTTCCATGTGAATGGCCGTGGCGAGCCTGCCGAAGCGTTTTTCATCGCCACGCGAAATGTTTGCCGCGTAGCCGAAAACTTTTCCGTCGCGATACATCGGATCGTAAAAAACAAATCCGGCGACGCGGCCTTCGCGGTCGTAAGCCACAAATTTGCGGACATCCGGCTCGGCTGCGAGAACCGGTCGACGCGCGTAAATCCAGATTTCGCGGTCGTTCACCTTTTTTGTGCCGATCCATTGGCTGGAGATGGCGGCGAGCTGTTCGCGATTTACATTTTCAATGATTTCTTCGCGAATTGTGATGCCTTCGCGTTTTGCCTCGTTTCGCGAACGTTTGATCATGTCGAGGTCTTTCCAGTTTCCCTTCGTGTTGTAGGTTTGAACCGGCAGTTCCACTTCGCAGCCGATGCAATTGACCTTGAATTTCAACTCGTGCAACACGGCCGCACACGCCTCGGAAATGCAGCCAAAAACTGCGCGCGGATGTGTTGAAAGAAAATTGCGGATAATTTTCGGATAATCTTTTTGCGCGCAAACCGGATCAGAAAAAGCAATCTGCTTCGGCTTTCGCGCAAAGACCGGATGCTGCACGGTCACATAAGCGATGTAGCCACTCTCATCAATGAAGTATTCCATTCCGGATTGCAGCGTCGGGTAAGCGAGCGATTCGCGTCCGTGCCGCGTCAAAAACGGGGACAACATTTCCCATTTTTCCTTTTGCCCAAAAGACTTGGCTTCTTCCGCTTCAATGATTTTGGGAATTTTGGTAAGAGGATTCGTCATGTTGTCGGGACGAGTTTTTTTAATGCCCAATCCGCCGTCAACGCGAATACTTTGTCTTTGTTTCGGTCCAAATGCCCGACGTGGCCGTTGCCGGGAATAATATGTAATTCCTTTTCGCAAGTCAGCGCGTTGAACAACAAACGTCCTGATTCCGGCGGATCCAGTTTGTCATCCTCACCCCACAAAACCAACGTAGGTGCCTTGATGCGTGATGCGCGCTTTAACGTATCCACAAAAAATGCGTCCGCGCCGCCGGGAAATGGAAAATTCATGAACGCCGCCAGTGCGCGCGGATCCGATAAAAGTTTTTTTTGAACTTCCGGATCGGAAGCCAGATGAAATTCACCGGACATTTTTGCCAACGGCACGCGTAATTCCCGTTTGGTGAAAAATCTCTTGATTTTACCCAGCAGCACGAGAAATTTCAGGAAACAGGTCAGGGGCAACGCCAGCGAATTGCGCGTCGTGGCGTCGAGCGCAATGAGTGCCTTGAGTCTGGAATCAATGACAGCCGCTTCGAGAATCGCCGTTCCGCCGGACGACAAGCCAAACGCGCCGATCCGATTCGGACCAATTTTTGGATACGACGCCAGAAAATCAATCGCCGCGCGAACATCAGGAACCCATTCACTCATCCGGATGCAATAACGCTCGCCGCCGCTGGTGCCGTGGCCGTGCATATCGATCGCCAGCGTCGCCACGCCGCGAGACGCGAGCATTTCGCACAATTCAAAATAGTTTTCCTTAAATTCCCCCGCGCCGTGGCAAATAATCAGCGCTGGCGATGGACTGTCCGACGGAGGAATAAAAAGCACTCCCTGAATTTCGTCACCCAAAGAATTAAAATGCACCGATTCTTGATATGATTTCATTATACGCGTGAATTGAAGCGATTCTAATGCCGATTCGAAACAAACCTAAACCTTAACTCCGCATTTTCCAACCGTCTTGTCTTGAGTTCTGCCATCCAAAAGCGAGACACACTTCGCCTCGCCAAGTGCGACCGTCGTGACTGCACAGGCCGCGCGCCCTGACTAGGTAAACAATTTACCGAATTTTTCATGGAATTAGCATAAAAGGTATCAGAAATGTATTCCCACCGTTACCAGCACGGCCTGACTGATGAAATGATACGTGCCGTCGGCATTCTGTCCGGCGAACGTTCCTGATAGTGATGAGGGTTGACTGCCGGCAACCGTATGCGCCGGACCATATCCTAATTGATAGGCGATGTCGAAATCAAAGCGTTTGCCTCTGTGCCCGGCTCCAACGCTAAAAAAATGCCGGTCTAAATCCGCCGCCAGCGGTGTGTAGTAAGCATTAGGAACCGAATTCTCGTTGTAAACGTAACCGGCGCTCATGTGCCAGCCATTGTCAAAATATCGCGTGACACCAAATTCATACATCCAGCTCGTTTGCCAGTTGAGCGTCACAAGAGGATTTTGTGCGCCACCCAACGGGGGAGATCCATGTTGATAGATGGTAACTGTTCCGAAGCTGCTCCAGTCAGTACAGTCAGCGTCAAATTCCAGATTCCACTTCGGTGTGGGCCGGTAGGAGATGCCGAAAACAGCGGTCAATGGAAACTTGAAATCCGAGCGGGCGGGCAGGGACGTAGCTGGTATGCCTGCCGAAATTTGCTCGAATTCCGTGTGACCATTCAAAGTGACAGTCGTCGAGCTGCGGAAAGTAGCGCCGATTGAAATTTTCTTATACGGCTGCCAGAGTATACCCAAATTGTAACCCATGCTCCAACCGTCACCTGTGAAACGATAGAAGTTAGGAGGATGGGGAAATGGACGAAGACCTTGTCCCAATTCCATTTTCACATAGTCCGCCATTAAACCGCCGCCGATGGAAAGGTTGGGTGCCAGTTTCAGCGCAATTACGGGGTTGAACCGAAGGTAGGTGAGCGATCCGTCCAAGGCGACTGCGCGGAAACCGGTGTCTTGCGGCCAGTCAATTTTTCCGCCGTAAGGCGCATAAACGCCCAGCCCAAAACTGAAAGGCGAATCGTGGGGAGTGTAGGTGTAAAAGATTTGGGGAACGGCAGCGAGCTTGTCCGAACTATGATAAGTTTTACCGCTGTTTGAGGCGCCATTCGTGGGCGAAAAGCTGGGATTAAGATAAATCCCATAAATGCCGCCACGAATATTGTTGCCCTCGAGTTGAGTGATGCCGGCGGGATTGTAATAAATGGCGGATGGATTATCCGCTGTGGCGGCAAACGCTTCGCCGCGCGCGGTCGCAAAGCCATCCTGGCTTGCAAGCCGAAAACCATTCGCTGAAACTTTCAAGGACAAAGTTCCGGAAATCAATATCACCAGAAATCGCAATGCATTCCACCTGTCCATAGTCGCCGATTTTTTGGTTTAAACGATTGAACGAACACCGCAGCTATGCATGGATCATACGCTGAAGCAAGCAAATCCCACTGCTTTGAGCCCGCCGGTAAATATCCTTTTTTTCTGAGGGAGAAGATTGACGAAGCTCGCCTACTTTGTCCGTCTTTACTTTGTTCCGGCATGAGGTAGAATGGCAACGTGAAAAGAATGGTTCGATTCGCAGCGGTCATTTTGTTGTTCGGACTGGTCGCTTTTCCAGCACGAGCCACATTTTCTTCGATTTACATTTTTGGAGACGGACTTTCTACTACGACAACCAATCGAGTTGCCGGGCCAACTTACTACGGTCTGCGCAATTCGAACGGTCGGGTTTGGGTTGAGGTGTTGGCGCAGCAATTGGGCCTGACAAATAACTACTGGTATTCCACCGATAGTTCAATCCATGTGTCATACACCAATTTGTCCGCTTCCAGCACCAACTGGTCATATTCCAGTAACAACTGGTCTTACTACGGTCAGCACAGCAGCAACTTGGTGACATATCTCAAAACCTTTGCCGCGCCAGCGGATGCGTCAAACGCCCTGTTTATCGTTTGGGTCAACGACGCTGATTTCGTTGATGATATGGGTAAAATTTTTCCTTCTACGAACATAGTTACATGGAACAACGCCATCAATTTATCGTTGACCAACCACTATACCATCATAACCAACCTCTATGCCAAGGGCGCTCGCACATTGGTCATGCCGAATGCCGTGGACATCACCGAGATTCCACAATATGACATTTTATCTTCTGCCAATAAAAACTTTATACGCCAAAGGGTCATTAACTTCGATGCCGCCTTTATCACCGTGTTGGGCAACGCAATGAGTTCGTCGCCCGGCCTCAAAATCTATGAACCGGATGTTTTTATCTTGCTCGACAATGTGTTGACGAACGCCGCCTTCTATGGATTGACCAACGTTCTCGTTGGAGGACATAGTGCTGATGTGATCGAGAACGACGCGGACACTTCCTTGAATGGTTCAGGGACGAACTGGATCTTTTGGGATGTATCGGATCCGACTGCGAAGTTCCATGCCGTATTTGCTGGTGTCGTCCAGCAACTCCTTTCTCCGGTGCAAATCAGCAAACTCACATCGCTCAACAGCAGCAATCAGTTGGACATGGCAAACATTCCGGTTGGCCGGAATGGTTTCATATATAACAGCACAGATCTCGTGAACTGGATGTCCATGACCAACATCAGCAGCACCAATGCGACGGAGACCCTCTTTGTCCCGACTTCCGGTCCGCAGCAATTTTATCAGTTGAGTTTTCCCTTTGCCTGGTCGTGGCCGTAACCCGCAATAATCTCTTACGCGACTGAAACCGTTGCGGGCACTACCTTCGCCAGAGTTTCATAACCCCAGCGCAACATCCGCTCAGTAGTTTCCCAGCCGATGCACGAATCGGTCAGCGAAACGCCATAACGCAAGTCCTTCAAATTTTTCGGAATCGGCTGGCTGCCTTCAAACAAATTGCTCTCGATCATCAGGCCGATAAGCGAGCGCGTGCCTTCAATTCTTTGCTGAATGACGCTGCGCCAGACTTCTTCCTGCTTGGCGTGCTGCTTTTCGGAATTTGCATGGCTGCAATCCACCATCAACACCGGCGGCAATTTTTCGGATATCAATTTCCGTTCCGCCGCGCGGATGCTTTCCGCGTCGTAATTCGTTTTCGCGCGCCCGCCGCGCAACACCACGTGCGCGTGCGGATTTCCCATGGTTCGGACAATGCTTGTAACACCGTCCTCGTTGATGCCCAGAAAACTGTGCGGTTGCCGCGTCGCGCTCATCGCGTCAATCGCGATTTGCAAACTGCCGTCCGTGCTGTTCTTCAAGCCAACAGGCATGGAAAGGCCGCTCGCCATTTCGCGATGCGTCTGCGATTCCGTCGTGCGCGCGCCAATCGCCGCCCATGTCACCAGGTCCGCGATGTATTGCGGGACAATCGGGTCGAGAAATTCCGTCGCCGCCGGCAAACCCATGCCGGTGATTTCGAGCAACAGCCTCCGCGCAATTTTCAATCCGGTCTCAATGTCCTGCGAACCGTCCAAATGCGGGTCGTTGATCAAACCTTTCCAACCGATGGTCGTGCGCGGCTTTTCAAAATAGACGCGCATGACGATTTCCATGCGGTCGGCAAATTCTTTTCGCAGTGCATTTAGCCGCATCGCATAATCCAGCGCGCCTTTTTCATCGTGGATCGAGCAAGGCCCGATGACGACGAGCAGTCGCGGGTCTTCCTGCCGCAAAATGCGGATGACCCGTTCGCGGCTGCGCGCGACAATGGCGTTGGCCGTGTCGGTCGTCGGCGATTGTGCCTTCAGTTCGCGCGGCGACAGCAGCCGGACAATTTCCTTAACGTGTAAATCCTGCGTCCGATACATGAAAACAATATAAAGTCCAAAGTCCAAAGTCCAAAGTCCAAAGTGGCCGTGATTTTGGGCTTGGGGATTGGACACGCCTGAAAATTTTTGTATTATTCCGCGCAAGGAATTTATGAACCGCGAAAAAATAGACACCGGCCAGAAGGCGCTCCAAATCAATCTCGACGCAAAAAAATACGGCACGTTCGCCGAGATTGGCGCCGGTCAGGAAGTCGCCCGCTGGTTTTTTCACGTCGGCAAGGCGTCCGGCACCGTGGCCAAAACCATTTCCGCCTACGACATGGCGGTCAGCGACGCGATTTACGGCGCGTCTGACCGTTACGTCAGCCGCCAGCGCCTGCAATCCATGCTCGATCATGAATTCAATTTGCTTTTGGAACGGCTCGACAAAACGCGCGGCGACAAATGCACTTTTTTCGTTTTCGCCGACACTGTCGCGACGCGCCGCGACGAAGGCAGCGGCTGGCTTGGAATCAAATTTCAGGTTCATCCGCAAGGCGATCCCTCCACCATCATCATCCATGTGCGGACGCTCGACAAAGAAAGCCTGCGTCAGCAGGAAGCGTTGGGCATCATCGGCGTGAACCTCATCCACGGTGCGTTTTATCAGTCCACCGAGCCGGTCGAATTGATCGGTTCGCTGCTGGACGAACTTTCCAATTCGCGCGTTGAAGTGGACATGATTAAATTTTCTGGTCCGGCGTTCACCGGTGTGGACAACCGTCTTATGGCGTTCCAGCTTGTCGAGCAATGTCTTACCGAAGCCGCCATGTTCACGGCTGACGGTGAGACGGTCATTCCCGGCGAACTGCTCTGGAAAAAACCCGTGCTGCTTGAACGCGGCAGTTTCCGTCCGCTCACGAACCCGATGCTCGATATGCTTGAGCGCGCGCAGGAACAATTCGTCCGGGACAAGTTGCTGCAAAACGATCCGCCCGTCGTCATGTTCGAGATGACTTTGCGCCAGTTGCAGGTCGGCGACGCCATCGACCACCGGGATTTTCTCGACCGTGTGGACACCTTGAGCGCGCTCGGCAAACCGGTGCTCATCTCTAATTTTCTCCGCTATCACCGCCTCGTGGCCTATCTCGCGCGCCAGACCGACTGGCCCATCGCCCTGCCCATCGGCCTTGTGCGCCTGCGGGACGTGTTCGACGAAAAATTTTACACCGACCTGCCCGGCGGCCTCATGGAATCTCTCGGCCAGCTTTTCAAGAACGGCGCGAAACTTTACGTCTATCCCTCGCTCGACAAAAAATCCGGCCAGCTTGTCACCGTGGAAAACATGGAAGTCGCGCCGAACCTGCGTCATCTCTACGCGCACCTCGTCGAAAACAAATTCATTGAAGGCATCACCGGCTACAACGCCGACGCGCTGAAAATTTATTCCGGCGAAGTCCTCGCCAAAATCCATTCCGGCGATGAATCGCTTGCCCAACTCATTCCGCCGCAGATTTTTGAAGTCATCAAAGCCAAAAAACTGTTTGGCTGGCAGCAAAAGATGACTGCGGCGGCTTGACGTCGGAAGATGTTGCGGACACTGCGTATAAAGTCCGGCCATTCGGCTGGTGAAGCGGGCGGCGTTCTGCCGGAAGTGGCGGGGAGCACAGCAACTTAGGCAAAGCAAAAGACAATAAAGGAGTTTCGCACTTTCAGGATTCTGATAGCCTGCGCCCGGAATTTAACATGAAAATTTCAGTTCCAAAAGAAACGCACCCGGGCGAGACGAGGACGCCGTTGACGCCGGACAGCGCGGCCAGGCTCGTAAAACTCGGCGCGCAGGTCGAAGTCGAAGCCGGCCTCGGCATCGCCGCCGGTTCCCCCGACGACGCCTATTTGAAAGCCGGCGCGATCATCACTGCCGACCGCAGGGAGTTGATTGGCTCCGGCGACATCGTGCTGCGTCTCCGCAAACCGCCGGTCGAAGAAATATCCTGGCTCAAGCCGAATTCCATCCACGCGAGCCTGCTCGATCCGTTCAACGAAAAGGAACTAATTCAAAAATTTGCCGAACGTGGCGTGAGCGCCATCAGCATGGAATTCATCCCGCGCACAACCCGCGCACAAAAGATGGACGTATTGTCGTCGCAGGCGAATCTCGGCGGCTACGAAGCCGTCATTCTCGCCGCGCGTTATTCCAACAAAATTTTCCCGATGATGACCACGGCGGCGGGCACGATTCTGCCGTCGAAAGTTTTCATCATCGGCGTCGGAGTCGCCGGTTTGCAGGCGATTGCCACCGCGAAACGGCTGGGCGCGAAAGTCACGGCTTACGACACGAGGCCCGTCGTGGAGGAACAGGTGAAATCGCTCGGCGCGCAATTTTTGAAAATTGATATTGGCGAAACCGGCCAGACGAAAGAAGGCTACGCAAAGGCGCTCACCGAGGAGCAGATTCAAAAGCAGCGCGACGCGATGAAAAAAACCTGCGGTGATTCCGACGTGGTCATTTCCGCCGCGCAGGTGTTTGGCCGCAAGTCGCCGATTCTCGTCACCACCGAAATGCTCAATGCCATGAAGCCCGGCAGCGTCGTCGTTGACCTTGCAGTCGAGACCGGCGGCAACGTCGAGGGCGTCGCTTACGACAAGGTAATTGACCGCAACGGCGTGAAAATCATCGGCATCGCCAATCTGCCCGGCCGCGTGCCGCTGCACGCCAGCCAGGTTTATTCCGCGAACCTGACGAACCTCATCGAGGAATTTTGGGACAAGCAGAACAAAAACTTCGTCCTCAAGCTCGACGACGAAATCATCAAGGGCTGCCTCATCACGCACGGCGGCAAGATCGTCAACGAGAAACTTGTGGCAAAACCAAGCTGAAAATATGAGCACTGAAATTCTGGTATTCTTCATTTTTGTCCTCTCGATTTTTCTCGGGTTTGAATTGATTTCCCGGGTGCCCTCGATGTTGCACACACCGTTGATGTCCGGCACCAATGCCATTCACGGCATCATTCTGCTGGGCGGCATGCTGGTGCTCGCCAGCGCGGAAAGCCCCTTGGCCATCGCGCTCGGCTTCATTGCGGTGATTTTCGGTTCAGCCAACGTCTTCGGCGGTTTCATGGTCACCGACCGGATGCTGCAAATGTTCAAGAAAAAGAAAAAATGAGCTCGTTCATCGCCATCATATTTGTTGCCGTCGCGGTTTTATTCATCCTCGGCATCAAACTGCTGGGTTCGCCCAGGACGGCGCGGATGGGAAATCTGGTCGCCGCGTTCGGCATGTTGATTGCCCTGTTTGCGACCGTGCCTTTGCTCGGCGGCGAGAACACTTCGCTGCTGAATCACGGATGGAACCTGAATTACACCCTCATGGTCGTCGGTATCGTGATCGGTTTGATCATCGGCGCCATCGGCGCGTATTCGGTGAAGATGACCGCGATGCCGCAGATGGTCGCGCTTTTCAACGGAGTGGGCGGCGGCGCGGCGGCGCTGGTCGCGAGCCTGGAATTTCTTCGGCGCGCCAACAGCCCTGGGGGCATCACGCCGTTCTTCGCCATCACGATGCTGTTCGCCACGTTGATCGGCTCGCTGTCGTTTTCAGGCAGCATCATCGCGTTCCTTAAATTGCAGGGACACTTCGAAAAACCTCACACGTTTCCCGGCCAAAACATTCTCAACGGCCTGATTCTCGTCGTCATCCTCGGTTTGTGCGCCTACCTGACCGGATGGGCGACGACCAATCCCACGGCATTCGTCGCGATGTTCGTGCTGGCGCTGGTTTTCGGCGTGGCAATGGTCATGCCCATCGGTGGCGCGGACATGCCGGTGGTCATCTCTCTGTTGAACTCCTTCACCGGCCTCGCGGTCGCGGCGGACGGCTTCACCATCAACAACATTTCCATGATCGTCGCCGGAACGCTCGTCGGTTCGTCCGGCACGCTGCTCACGTTGCTCATGTGCAAGGCCATGAACCGCCCGGTCACGAACGTTTTGTTCGGCGCATTCGGTTCCAGCGGTGGAAGTCAGACTGGCGCTGCTGGTGTTGCAGGAACCGTCAAGCCCATTCAAGCCGACGAAGTGGCGTTGCTGCTGGCCTACGCGCAACAAGTTGTCATCGTGCCCGGCTACGGAATGGCCGTCGCGCAGGCGCAACATCAGGTGCGCGAACTTTCCGATGAGCTCGGCAAACGCGGCGTCGAAGTGCGCTTTGCAATTCATCCGGTCGCCGGACGCATGCCCGGCCACATGAATGTTCTGCTTGCCGAGGCGAATGTGCCCTACGACCAGCTTTGCGAAATGGAAGCCATCAATCCCACAATGGACCGCGTGGATGTCTGCCTCGTCATCGGCGCGAATGATGTGGTAAATCCCGCCGCGCGCGAGGATAAGTCCAGTCCGATCTATGGCATGCCGATCATTGACGCCGACCACTGCAAAACCGTCATTGTGATGAAACGCTCGATGGCCGCCGGTTTCGCGGGCATCGAAAATCATCTCTTTTACAAGGACAACACCCGGATGCTTTTCGGCGACGCGAAAGCCTCGCTGAACGCGCTCATCGCAGCGGTGAAGGCGGGTTGAGGGCTGAAATGGTTGAAATATAGGATGCGCCCCCGATATATGCATTCGTTCATCGCGTTCTGCAACACGCCGTAAAAAATAAAGACGTGCGAACAGCCTTGGTCTGCGGCTGGCAGCAAAAGATGGCGGTTGTGGTAAATGAAAAGTTAAACCATGCCGCCTTGCTTCGGCGAGACATCCATCACCCAACATCCCGCTTTCAATTGCAGTTTCAATTTTGCATCAAACGCCTGCGACAAATTTTTTGTCGTCAGCACATCGGATTTTTCTCCCGCCGCCAGCACCTTGCCCGCTTTCAAAATCAGCAAGTGCGAAATCACCGGCATGATTTCCTCGACGTGATGCGTCACTAAAACCAGCCTCGGAGAATTTTTCCGCGCGCCGAGCCGCTGGATGAATTGCAAAAAATGTTCACGCGCGACGGGATCAAGTCCGGCGCACGGCTCATCCAGAATCAAAACGCGCGGCTTTGCCATCAACGCCCGGCCAATCAAAACCCGCTGCCGTTCACCTTGCGAAAGCACGCGCCACGGACGCTCGGCCAAATGCGCGCACTCGACTTGTCGGAGCAATTTCATCGCGCGCGCATGATCGGTGCGCGTCACGCGCCCCCAAAAATCAATCATCGCATATTTCCCGCTGGCGACAGTTTCGAGCGCAGGTTCGTCATCCGTCATCATCTGTCTCACCGACGAACTGACAATGCCGATTTTTTTTCGCAATTCGCGCCAGTCGGATTGACCGTAATTTTGTCCGAGCAGGGAAATT
>Ga0207066_1062_pt1 | contig 28994 bp, 26 predicted proteins | sample Alteio_BWMinCont_24_FD_153490 | JGI IMG/M metagenome (GOLD analysis project Ga0207066, IMG submission 153490) | Enriched cells from forest soil in Barre Woods Harvard Forest LTER site, Petersham, Massachusetts, United States -... | ecosystem: Environmental > Terrestrial > Soil > Temperate forest >...
GCCATACCCGGCGCGCAGCAATAGCAATGTCGTGAGGATGCGCGAGAGCCTGCCATTGCCGTCTTTGAACGGATGGATCGCCAGGAATACGACAATGAAAATCCCAATCAGTATCAGGGGGTGATGGTTTTCCTCCTGTACGGACTGATTGAACCACTCGACCATTTCCTTCATCCATTCGGGCGTTTCAAAAGGTGTCGCGGTCTCGAATACCACTCCCAGGCTTTTGCCGTCGGGATCAAAGGCCTCGACATGATTGTTCACCTTCTTGTAATGGCCGCGATGATCCTCATCCTTGGTGCTGTATTTTAGGAGTACGCCGTGCAGCTGCTTGATATGATTTTCAGTGGGGGTAATGGCGTCGAAACCGTCGAAAATCATATCCATCGCATTGGCATAGCCAGCGACTTCCTGCTCGTCTCGGCTGGCGAAGGATTTCGTCTGCATCCCAGAGAGCAGTTTTTCTACTTCCCTGTCACTGAGTTTGGAGCCCTCGATACGGGTGGACGATCCCACGCTTTCAATCGTGGCTATCCGCTTGAGGCTGGTCAGCTTTTCAGGAGCCAGCGTCTCAATCACTTTCCAGCGACCCTTGAACTCGTCTATATCGGCGATGAGCTTCAGGATTTCCGGCGTGATGGTGATGTTCTTTATGGCGTGCATGGGCTAATATCCATTTTCACCCATTTTTACCCGTTTCATTGCCAATGGCAAGGAAATATCCATTTATACCCATTTCGACCCGTTTAATACCCGATCTAGAGAACTTGGCTGCGCCCTGCAGGATTGCCTGAGGCCCTAGAATTCATTAGTCTTGTCGGTTCGACCGTGGCGGATGACACCGATCTCGAAGAGACTTACAACACAGAACGCCATTTGCAGTACGTCGCTTGCACGCGTGCGGGGAATTACTTGCTGGTCGCGAGTGTTGAGCCAGCGTCCGAATTTCTAGATGATCTACAGATCTCGCATTCCTTGAGCGATCAGTTGCCCCCGCAATGTGTCCTGCGTCGAACCTTGCGATCGCGCCCTTTCGCCGCAGAATGAGAGGCTTCCGATTGTAATCTTGGAGGGGAGCGCTATACTCACCCATCATCACCACCAACTACAGGCGTTGATGCCTGCGTGATACCCTTATTTGCTTGCGCGTAACCAGCCGACAGCAGCAAGGAGATCTAAATCGTTTGACACTGGCTTCGGAGACTTAACCTGTGCGGATAGAAGGGCTTCGAATAGAAGGCGGCGTGCTCGATGGTTTTCGGCAATCCTTCGATCCGCAGCTGACTGTACTGATCGGGGGGAGAGGCACAGGCAAGAGTTCAGTGATTGAGCTCATCAGGTTTTGCCTCGGTGCGGCGTCGTCTACGGATACTGGCGAGCAACAATCAACTGAACATGCTCTGGGTGTTCTCGGCGATGGGCGCGTGACAGTCACATTGAGCGATGGCCAGCAACGAATCGACGTATCACGAACGGCGCAGGATGACGGTGAGCCGGATGCTATCAGTTGGTTTCATACCCCGTTTGTGTTTTCCCAGGCCGAAATAGAAACGATAGGACTTCATGCTCAATCCCGTCTTCGCCTAATCGACGACTTCATATCGCCCGAACTAAGACGAAAGTCAGGCGAGGCTTCCTTGTCATCGAGAATCCGATCGGTCACCGCCGAGATTCGAACCATTCTGTCAGAGATCGACGACATAGCCGAAAAGACAACGGAATTGCCCAAGCTGCAGGAGCAACTCGACGCAACAAAGGCCCAAAGTGTTGCCCTGATTAGCGTTCCCAAAGAGATTGAAACCCAGCGGACAGCCCTTGCTGAATTGACTCCATCGGTAGCAGCTGCAAAGGTTCGGTCCGAAATGATTGCTCGCATTACGGATCGTCTTGTCGAGTGGGCAGAAAAGATTTCTAACCTCATCGAACGTAAGCCGGAAATAGAAGCATGGCCAATTCAGGCAGGAACGCCGGACGAGCTTCTGGAACTGCGCAAGAAGGAAAAACAAGCCGTCTCTCGCTTAAGGACCGGTCTCGAAGAACTGCGCGACATCATCTCCGAGCTGGAGCGGAAAAAGACATTTTCGTCCACCCAGAGGGCCGGCCTCGACAATCGTGCACGAGAGATTCGGCAGAAAATTGAAGAGAAGCAAAAGGGAGCCAGTGCGCTCGATAAGCGGATAGGAGACCTGACCCAACAAATCACCGTGTTGAGGTCTTTGGTTGACCTCCGCAGGGAGCGCGAAAGCCGGTTGAAACACCTCAATCAATCCCGTTCAAAGCTCTTGGCCGAAATGTCACAAGCGCGTCAGGCTCGGACAAGGCAAAGGGAAGAGATTGCGGCACGGCTGAATCGGGAACTTGGGCCGCTTATTCGCGTCACGGTTAAGCCGTATTCTCAATATCTCGAATACAGCAGCGCCCTCTCGGCAGCTCTGCGCGGCAGCGGCCTTCGATATAACGAACTAGCGGAGCGTATTGCACGAGTGTTTACACCCCAAGAGATTGCTTCTTTGGCAGAATCGCGAGACATCGCTACCGTTGCGTCAGTCGTGGAGATTAGTGAAGACCGTGCTCTACGCCTGTGCGATGCCTTACGTGCTGATACGGCCAGCGCGCTTTTTACAACGACCGTTGAGGATGATATTCAGATCGAGCTGATGGATGGGCCAGATTACAAGGGAATCGACTTTCTTTCCATGGGGCAACGTTGCACCGCCATACTTCCGATAATCCTCAGCCACGCGGAGCGAATTATTATTTTGGACCAACCAGAAGATCACCTAGACAATGCCTTCGTTGTCGGGACTTTGGTAAAAGCTGTACTCGGACGGTCTGAGGGGGCACAAACTATCATCGCGACCCACAACGCCAATGTACCTGTACTTGGAGATGCGGGAAAAGTGATTCATTTGGATTCCGATGGCACCCGGTGTTTTGCACGCTCGGTGGGCTCAATCGACACTCCACCGATAGTCGAGGCTATCACGACAATCATGGAAGGCGGGCGTGATGCTTTTCAGCGACGTGCCAATTTCTACGCCAAGAATCTTCCCAATGTCCCTAAACGCTGAAAATCTCTTTCGCCGAATTCGTTCTGAATCCGCCACCGATAGGCTGGAGGCTGCAAGGTATTTTGCTGTCCATGCCCTTCCTGAGCATGAAGGAGAGCTCAGAGATGCTCTTGCCCGCGAGAATGTGCACTGGATCCGGGTAGCGCTGAAAAGAGCTCTGGCCAGGATTTCATCCGATGGGGAGAGTGAGGCTGTGGACAAGTCAATAGATAAAGACGACGTCCCGGCGCGACTGGCAGCGCAGGTGTACGCCGATGCCTTGGAGACGGCCGCTTCTCAGCTGATCCATGAAATAGAACCCTTATTGGGCACTTTGCGCCTCGCAGCGGAAGCAGAAGTCAACGGTTTTAACGATTCCAATACACGTCGAAATCTGGATCGATTTGATGATCTGCTGTCGGCTTTTTCCCGTCTGCGAAAAGCGGCTAGCGCGCCGAAGATTGAGGAATTTTCGCTGGATGAAATCGTGCAGCGGAGTATTCAAGAAACCGGCGTACCGGAGGGTATCTATGTCCAACGGGCTGGCCCACAACCCTGCGTGGTAGAGGGTGACAGCAGTCTGATCTTGCTTTGCCTGAACAACGGTTTGCGAAACGCAATAGAAGCAACCATCGCGATGGGCGGCGACCTTAGAGCTTCTCCCATAACTCTTGCCTGGGGACATACGGACGTGGATTGCTGGGTTTCAATCGTTGATTTGGGCGTTGGATTCAAAGGTAATCTGCAACGCGCATTTGAAATGGGGACCACTACGAAGGCGGGTCATTTGGGAATGGGATTGGCAATTGCAAACCAAGCGCTAGCCTCGATGTCTGGGCAATTGATCTTGGTACCGAATCAGCGCGGAGTCAGATTTGAAATGCGTTGGCCCAAACAGGTAGGTTGAGCGATGAGGATACTCCTCATTGAAGATAACCCGGGGTTCGCAATCGAGGTCGAGCGCGCAATCCGCGCTATCCCCGAAATCGACGATGTCGTTTGGGCCCGAAGCCGCGATGGTGCACTGACGGCCCTTGCCGCAGGGTCATGTGATTTGGTTGTTCTCGACCGCCGAATTCCTAGCGCAGATGACGTTCTCGATGACCACCCCGATCATGGCTGGACCGTGTTCCAGGCCGTTCGTACTCAATCCTCCGGCACTCCAGTCTGGTTTCTTACAGGCACCGAAGACGCCGATTTTGCCATAGATATAAATAACGCCTACGGAAAAACAGAAGATTTACATGGTTTGCGGATCGCGGAGCAGATGTATCAAGTCTTCTGGAAACGACGCATAGCTGATTGTGTGCGCAAGATTGCCGAGTTTACCGCGCGCCGCGCAGCCCTAGAACGCATCGCCGTTCACTCCCAACCTCCAACACTTGTGCTCAATGCGGATGAAAGCCGCGCAATTCGGATTTGCACTCGAAGGCACAATGGGAGCATGGTGGATGTTACATCTCTCAACGGAGGCCTCTCAAACTCTCGCGTGCTGAAGGTCGTTGTCAAAGCTGCAGATACGAGAGTTTTAGTGATAGCCGCAGCCAAAGTATCTTCTTTGGCAGAAACCATTGCGGAAGCTGAGAAATACAGAAAAGACATTTCCCGACTCGCGCCTGGGGGGTTTCCTCAGTTGACCGAGAGAATTGACGCTGGTGCCGGCAACACGGGCGGGCTTTTCTACGGAATGGTGGGAGACCGCGTAGAGAGTTTGTTTGATCGCATTCGTGCAGGTCATCTAAGTATTGCCCAGATTCCGTCCGAAATCCGGGCGATCATGGGTACGTGGTACCAGGGAAAACGGGTGGAACAGATCCAAATTTCCCAGATCCGACGGAAACTTATCGGGGATACTATTTTGCACCGCCACCGTGCAGAGCTCGAAGGGATCGACACGAGTGGAATTGAAAGCCGCACCATACCGGCCGCGACATGTTGCCAACATGGTGACCTTCATTGCGCTAATGTTGTTTTTGATGGCCGCGGCCGCGCCATGTTAATCGACTTTGGCGATACCGGCCCTTCGTTTGCGGCAGTGGATCCTGTGACGTTGGAATTGAGCACAATCTTTCATTCCCAACACGCAACGCTTCCATCTGGCTGGCCCAGCGAAGAGAACATGTTGGAGTGGACACAAATTGACCGAGCCACTGCTGGCTGTCAGTTTGGTCCGTTCGTTACCGCATGTCGCGAATGGGCGAATGGTGAAGCCGGCTCACCTGACGAGGTGGTTGCGGTGGCTTATGCGTATGCCATGCGACAGCTAAAATATCGAGACACAAACAAACAGTTGGCACGAGCGCTCATTCGAGCTTGCATTGAATACTTCCGGATTACAAGAACCCCGAGCGGGTAGATTGCAATGGGCACTTATTGTGAGCTCTACATTGCTGATTATCCGGTTTTTTCTTCAAAAAGCCAGGTAGAACCGCTTGTAATGACGATGTTCCGGGAAACGGACAAGCGGACTTTCGATAGAAAATGCATTGAACGGAACCAGATTGAATGGGGTCACGCAGACTGGGACCCGGAAGAGGTTGAGTCAGTTGTTGAGTATTCTGCAACAGTCACCAATGTCCGCGATCGTCTTCGCGTAATGGGTTTCACGCTGTCTCAAGCGGAAAGCGATTTCCTGTCTTCAAAACAAGCGCGTGTGGCCGACCTGAAAGAAATGGCAACAGATAGCAATCTCTGGGACGAGGAAATTGGATTACTTGAGTCCGCATCGTTCCGCGACTTCCTCAACGCATTCTCAGAAATCCTACGTAGCGGCGTGCACCCCGTGCATGTTGTTGAACAAAGGCCAGTTGTGTCTACGCTCGCGCGATACATATTGCGAGATCGAGAGGATTCCTACTGGGGCTTTCCATGCGGCGACATCCGAAGCTTTTTTCGTGCGCTAATCGAGGTGATACCGGAAAATGCTTTCGTCACACAGGATATAACGGATCTCGTCAATGGGGGCTACTACAGTACAACTGACGCGATTTGCGACTTGGCGCAAAACGAACTAAAAGGGGATTATTCAACCAATTCACGGATCATTATTCTTACAGAGGGGCCGACCGACACTCAGGTCCTTAAGACTTCTATAGATCTCTTGTATCCGCACCTGTCAGGCTACTACTCGTTCATGGATCTGGCGGTCCGGGCACCCGGTGGGGCAGGGTCCCTCGTCCATGTCATCAAGTCCTTCAGCGGTGCTGGTATTGAGAACCGGACTGTCGCCCTGTTCGACAATGATGCCGCCGGCCATTCGACCGCTTCGCTGTTGGATGAAATTCGGCTGCCACCAAACATTCGGGTTATGCACTATCCCGATGTCCCCCTTGCTTCCTGTTACCCAACGTCCGGTCCTAATGGAATGGCAATTCAGGACGTAAACGGTGCGGCGTGCAGCATCGAGCTGTACTTCGGTCGCGACGTTCTAACAAGTGCGGGGAATCTGATTGCAGTGCAGTGGAAGGGGTTTGATCAAAAAGCCAAACGCTATCAAGGCGAGATTCAAGAAAAAGACATCTTGAAGAAGCGGTTTTTTGACAAGGTCAACTTCGCAAAAAAAACCGGGGATTTTCCTCCACCGGGGGACTGGGAGGATATGAGAACTCTTCTGAATACTGTATTCGACGCTTTTAATGCTTAAGTTGATTCCGTCAGACGACAGCAACTAGATTCGCTACTCTCCGTCTTCGTTAGCCTTTGACTCGTACAGGTCTGAAATGACCACTCGGAGCCCAAATGTTGCTCTCGCGAGATCCTCCAGAAGGGAGCGAAACGAACTACCAAGATTGGCCATACTGAATGAAAGGTGACCAGGTAAACTTGGCTTACCGTTCTTGTCTACTGAATACCTGAATGCCATCGACGAGGGATCTACCTCCTCAATGCTCTGAATGAACTCACGACGTTTCGACTCTGTGATGGGATTTGCCCATCCCGCGGCCCGGAAAATCTCATCCAGCTTGCCAACGTGACGCCTCAGTCCGTGATCCCGCACGATTTCGCTGAAGCTGGTCGCCAATTCTGGGCGCTGCAGCACTGCAGACAGTTCATTCCCTACAATCAGAATGTCCTTAATGAACAGCTCCAGTGCGTGCCGATACAGAAAAATAATCGGATACGCGTCGAAATCCGACAGGCCGTTTCCGCCTTTGAAGGACTCGGAAAGTTGATCTGCTGCCTTAAGGTAGCTCTCAGCCTGGAGGCGCAATTCAGATAGAGAGTCGTTACGCCAATTCCACACTACATCACGCGAGCCAATCGGGCCGCGATGGAATACTTCCGGTCTTTGATTACTCACCACTGGAGTATACCGCCTACATCGGAGCCCGTCCGCCACATCAACCCGAGGTACTTACAGCGCGTGATAATCCGGTTTACGCCATCGGCAAGCGATTATCAGCATTTTCCGAGTGATATTCTATGACGCACGGGAGACGAAAACGACAAAATCGTCCCGACAGACTACGTCATAGAATCGATCAAGGCTGAACTCGAAACGGCGACGCCGTCGCGACGCCAACGTATATTCGAGGCTATCGCGCTCGCTGCCCTGGGTAGCATTCCGTGGGTGGGAGGAGTGATCGCGGCGTCTGCTTCAGCGACAGCTTCCTACAGAGCCGGGGAATCGCAAATAGAAAAGGAAGGCCTTTTCCGGGAATGGCTGTTGGAACATCAGGAAAAGCTTCAGAGTCTGCGCGCCACGCTGGGGCAAATGGTTGGCAGACTTGAGGGTTTCGGCCAAGAAGTTGTGACGAGAATTACGAGCGAGGAATATCTTACCCTGGTCCGCAAGACGTTCCGCGAATGGGATGTGGCGGACACTGAAGAAAAGCGTAGGCTGCTGGTCCAACTGATAACCAATGCCGCCGGCACAAGGATTGTTTCCGACGATATCCTGCGGCTGTTTCTCGACTGGGTGGACGCCTATCATGAGGCACATTTCGCGGTGATTCGAGAGATTTACAAGAACCAGGGACCGACCCGTTACGACATCTGGGTCGCGGTATATGGTGAACCAGTTCCGCGTGATAATTCCGCCGAGGCGGATCTTTTCAGGATGCTGATTCGGGACCTGTCAACGGGCGGAGTAATCAGGCAGCCCAGAGAATCCGATTTGAGCGGAAAATTCATGAAACAGAGGCGCGCTCCTCGGCGCGTAGGATCCTCGAACACGATGGAGTCGGCATTTGAGGATTCTAAACAGTACGTGCTGACGGAGCTTGGCTCCCAGTTCGTGCATTACACGATGACGGAGCTTGTGCAACGGCTGAATCCTGCACCGAGCCAGCAGGGAAAATGACGGCGACGGTGTCTCCCACTCAAATCTTCACTTTCTCGTACTCGTCCAGCGCAGTTTCCTCGTTGCGCCGATCATACAGTTTGGTGGTACGCGGGGAGGAGTGGGCGGCCATGGTTTGGGCGTGTTCCAGCGTGCCGTCGCTCTTGAGGTAGTCGGTGATGCCGGTTGCGCGCATCGAATGATTGCCAATGCGCGTTTTGATGCCTGCCTGGCGCGCACGCCGCCCAATCATCCGGTAGCCGTCCTGCTGCGTCATGCGGTGCGGCCTGCCCGTGAAACGTCCGGTGGTGCGAAACAGAGGCCCGTCCTTGTCGTCTGCGATGCCCGCAGCGGCGATGTATTCATCGAGATAACCTTCGAGTTTGGAAACGCAGGGCGCTTCGTGTTCCTTGCCGCCTTTTTCGTGCAGGCGCACCCATCCGCGCCGCCCCTGGCTGAAGTAATCCCCTACATTCATCTGGAGCACCGCGCCGACGCGGGCGAAGGTGTGAATCATGATGCCGATGAGGGCGCGGTCGCGCAGGCCCGTGAGCGTGCTGGTGTCGATGGAAGAGAGCAGGGCGCGCGCCTCCTCGCGGTTGAGCACCGGCGTGCGGCCTTTGGTCACAACATGCTTCGGCCCCGAACCGCGTGCGCCGGATTCACGTCGATTACCTGGCCGACGACGAGCCAGTCGAAGAGCATTCGTATCGCGGCCAGGTGCTGCTTTATGGTCGGTTTTGCAAATCCCTCACGGAGGCTCTCGATATACCCCGCGACATGCACGGGCTTCACGTACGCCAGGTCGTGCACGCCGCGCTCGGCGCAGAATTCCGAAAACTTGCAGGCCGCGTTGTAATAGGCCCGCCGCGTGTGCTTGTTCTGGATGTTCGATGTGAAGAAATCGAAGAAGCGCTCCGCCGCCCTAGCCTCGTTAAGAAACAGGGCAGGGGCCTTCGCGCCAATCTCGGCCAGGCCCTGCAGCGGGTTCAGCACTATGACTTCGGTGGATGGGGAGTTGCTAGACATCTACGGACCACACCTGAATGCCGCCCCGCTCCCATTGCGGGAGCCTCCTGAAGCCGGGGAAACGCGGCGACATAAAGAATAGGTAGCGATGTTCTTCGGTCCGGGCAGCCAATTTCAGGAGGTCCGTCTTCAGCTTGTCATTGTTCTTTGGGTCGACCGCAGCGAAGGTTTCCGCGCCGACCAGGCCCGGCGCTTCGCTCATGATGTCGAGTTCGATGGCGGCATTGGCGCCGGGAGCCAGTTACATAGCCTCCTGCCTCCGGGTGCATCTCCAGCAGATGCCGAGCAGCAGCCAAGGCAACGACATACGTCCAGGTCTGATTGATCTGCTCAACAACGTTCAGAGCATGACCCTGAATCGGATGAAACCCGACCGTCTCGAACTTCATGCGCCGCAGCAAATCCAGCGGGTCGCCGGTCTGCGCGGCAATCCAGGAGTGGATCTTCACGGCGGCATCCCGGACCTGGCCCAGGTAGCGATCAACGTCCTCGATGTTCCGAACCACCATGCAGCCCGCGCTGTGTTCCATATCTATGGGCTCATCTGTTAAGCGTGTGATAACGTCCTTTATCACACGCTACCAGAACGCGCGACAAGATTGTATGCTACGGTCGCTTTTCGCAAACACCTGAGACAGAAATGCAACAATGCGTTATGCTCTCCGAAACGAGGGTCCCCGCCCCGTGGGTAACTCTGAGCGTTAATGCCACACAACATCGCGTTATCCTTTGTCATAGAGGACGACACAATGGCCACAATCGATCCGCGACTTATTGAACTCGTCGACACTCTGGTCGCAGCTGGAGCGGACTGGCTGGCGTTCGAAATTTTCGATGAAATACGCTCCGGTAAACCCGGAGAAGAATCCGACAATCGCGACCCTGAAATGCATGGTGGTTTGCGCTCTTGGAAAGACGACAAGTCGTCCGCGCCCGGGCCTCGAAAAGGAGATGCCGTTATGAAACCAATCGAGGGTGACGATCAGATTGAATTTGCTGCTTCCTACGTCGTTGATCGGATTACCGAGGCCATCGAAATGACGAGAATGTCACTGGACAACCTGAATCGAATCTCCACCAAATCTTCAGAAAATTCAAGCGAAGTCGACCCTAGGCCGCAAACTGCCATCACTCTCGGTTTGGAAGATAGTGAGTTTCGCTTTACGCGGGATCAGGCGGAGCAATTGCGGCGTCTTTTGCCCGAACTACGCACAGCTTTGTCGGAATGGTCCATCCGAGTTCGTCAGAGAGAGCGCGAGTCATGATCAATAGCGTTCGCGACAACCTCGATGCGATCCTTGGTAGCTTCAGTGTTCTGAATAATGCAGCAGGAGCTGGCAGGGTTTTCGAACTCTACATCATGACCGGGATTGCCAGAGAGATGCAGGACCGAGGTTTCGAAGTCTGGCTACAGCGTTCCGACGGTACGCGGATCAATCCCGGTGACGCCAATCGCACCTTTATCCAGCGAGGAGGTGCACCCTCTCATGTCCCTTCAGCTTTCGATGGGCCAAACAACGCTAGCGTTATCGGGATGCGGCGATCGCAAAATCACGATTCATGGGAACTTTGGAACGGGATACAGTTCGAGGGGCGAAGCGGTGCTGACCACGAAATCGATATCGCTCTGGTTCCAGCTACAGTCGGAGCATCTCTAAGAGCTACTGCGACGGGTGGCTCCCCGTTCGGCAGGCCTCGCGTAGCAATCGAATGCAAGGACGTTCAAGCGACGGGAGCGCCCGATGAGATGCGCGCTCTAGTTGCCCGACTGTACGACCTGTCCATTCTGTTCTACCACCAGCCATATCTCAATTACCCGCCGCCGCCAATGGCGATATATCCTGGATCACCCCAAAATTCTCCACTCTATAGGGCTAAGAACACTTATCGTGAAGAAAACCAGAGCACATTCAATGGGTTGGCGCGACGAACGAACTTCAGCGGCGGCGCACAACAACTGACGGGCTATTACGAGATTCAGGCCCATGGGAGTGTGACTCTCGGAAGTGCCGGCTACAACGGACTGATCGCAGCAGTCGGGGAGTGGATCGACGACCAACTCCCGTGAGCATCACACAGGCACATAGCCGATCGGTGTACCAAAATATCGGAAATGCATGCTCTGCGTGGTTCACTTATCAAATTGAGATGGCTCTGCCTATCTCGTTGGGTGCGCACGAATTTTGCCATCCATAACCTCTTTTATGGGTCTCAATCCTTCCAGCAACAAAAACACGGGAATGGTTAATTTTCACCAACAAGTAACACCGTTTCTTCCTATTTATTTTGCACCCTCGACAGAGTTTCGTGACAAGCCCCAGCGTCAGGACCATCGGCCAATAGTTACCTACGTTGCTTATCAGTGACACCGCGTGGTACGGTTCGTTCGAATCGCCCAAGCTGAAGTACGCGCATGAAATCTGAAGAGCCACACCGAATTAGGGACACTGTCTATGTAGTCGGCGCAGGATTCTCTAAAGGCCTCGGATATCCGTTGACCAAGAGTCTTCTAATAGAGGCATGGAAGAAACTGCCCGACGATTCGCGCCGTCAGATGACAGAGATTATTAAGTTTCATCATCCGGCCTTCAACGCAGACCGACTGACAACTTTTCCTGATATCGAAAAGCTGCTCACCGAGATGGCCGTGAATCTGCAGCTCTTTGACGCTAGCCGCCCGGCTGAAGGGCATTTTACCAAGAAACAGTTGATCGACTCACGTGAGATATTGCTGTTCACGATTGCATCCTGGTTCCATGAGCTTTATAAAGACGCAATCAAGGCCAGCTGGCTGTCTGAAATAGTGAAGAAGTTGCGACGCGAGAAGGCCGCGATTGTCTCCTTCAACTGGGACTTGATTCTCGACCAGCTTCTCTTTAACGGCCATCTTGACTCAGAGAGCTACGGTCTCACGAAGGAACTAGGGCAAGGGCCTCTTTTGCTAAAACCCCACGGCTCGCTCAATTGGTATGAAGGGACGCAGCTGCAGCACGTAAAAGACCAGAAGAAAATCGAGATTTTCCATCGTGAGGAGGAGTCTAAACGTGTTCACGCATTTCTGCGGCCACGTGGGGTGAAGTCAGAAAAACGCTACACCCCCCTGATCATTCCGCCCACCTACTTCAAGGACTTCAGGCGTTCGATATTCAAGCGTCTTTGGCAGCACTGCACGGACGTGTTAAGCACGCCCAAGCGGCTAGTCTTTCTTGGTTATTCTCTCCCGGCTGCTGACTTGCATGCGCAGTTCATTTTTCGCTGCGGCTTTCACAATCAGATCAACGGGCGAATTAAGGATGCCCAGACCAGACATCCTCCCACAGGACCGGCAGATGTCCTTATCGTCGACCCAGACCAAGAGGCTGCGCGAAGAATAGAGGCGGTTGCCGGACAGGGCATCCGCTGCTCTTGGGTTCCGAGGATAATTCAGGATTGGGTCGAGAAAGACGAGTCATACCAACCATGACAACTCTCAAAAGCGAAACCCTACAAGACCCTACAATGCATATTTGACGGGATTAGCTGCCCCGCGTTTTCGCAGTGACATCAGGCCGTCAGGAGCGGTAGAGTTGCGTCAACCCGTGCGTTTCTTCCGGAGGCATTTTTCAATCTCAACGAGCAACTATGCGATTGACCTTTCCAAGCGTGCTTGGGATCGACGTGAAGGAAACAGACAATCCCATTCAACAGATCGTTGAGCTTAGGCACCAGCGCGAAGGCAACCTTGTCCCGTTTACAAGCGGACGAACCACCGGCTTTCTTTTCCGGCCAGGCGAGGCCGATGAAGTCCTCATCCTTCCCAACACCAAAAATGTTCGCGACGGCTACCCGCGCGTGCTCATCAGCGCCCCTGACCCGGCTCAGGCAAGTAATGATCTTTCCCAGGGAAAATGGCTCAAGCACCCTCTGCTCCTCGTGCACGGAGCCGAGCCCGATTATGCGCAGCGAATCCCCGACGTCCTCGATTCATGGAACGGCGCCTTCTCGTTCGTCGAGGAAGATCCGGTCCGAAACGTCATTGGCCTCCGGCAGCCACAGATAGGGGCCGTACACGCCGCTCACACGCACTGGATTCTGTCGGATTCGCCGGCAACCATCGTCATGCCGACCGGCACCGGTAAAACGGAGACAATGTTGTCGATTCTCGTCTCCATGAAATGCCAGAAACTGCTGCTCATCGTGCCCACGGATGCTTTGCGGACGCAGCTTGCTCAGAAATTCCTTACGCTTGGAGTTCTGAAATCCCCCGGCTGCGCCGTCCTGAAGGAGGGCGCAAAAACCCCCATCGTATGTATGCTCCAGCACATCCCGTCTACGCCGGAAGAGGTAGACCGCATTTTCACCCGCGCGCAGGTCCTCGTGGCTACCAGCCATATTGCTGGCCAATGTGAGCAAGCTGTGCAGGAGCGGATGGCACATCATTGTCCATATCTGTTCATCGACGAGGCCCATCACGCGGAGGCACCGACATGGAGCGCCTTCAAGGAGCGTTTCCGTAGCCGCAGAATCCTCCAATTTACCGCTACGCCCTTCCGCGAGGATGGCAGGCCTCTCGATGGGGACATCATCTTCAAATACCCGCTCAAATTGGCGCAGAAAGAAGGCTATTTCGCCCCAATTCGATTTGAACCCGTGGTCGAGTTCAACACCAAACGCGTTGACAGGGCGATTGCCGCGAAAGCCATTGAGCGGCTACGTCTTGACCGGGACAAAGGCCACATTCTTATGGCCCGTGTCGAGGATGTCAGTCGCGCCAAAACCGTGTATGAAATTTACAGCCAGTATGCAGAGTTCAATCCGGTCCAGCTCCACACCGGGATCAAGTCAGTCAAGCGTCGTGAGGCGATTCGCCAGCAGATAATTAGCGGGCAGTCCCGGATTGTGGTTTGCGTTGATATGCTTGGCGAAGGTTTTGACCTCCCTGAACTGAAAATCGCCGCTTTTCACGACATTCGCAAGACACTGGCGGTCACGCTTCAGCTCGCCGGGCGCTTCACCCGCAAGCGGCCGGATCTGGGGAACGCGACCTTTATAGCCAACACGGCGGACGTGAATGTCCAGGACGAACTGCGGAAGCTTTACACCCGCGACCCCGACTGGAATCTGCTGCTGCCCCAGCTGAGCGACAGGATGATTGGCGAACAGGTCTCGCTGCAGGAGTTCCTGCGCGGCTTCACGGAATTCACCAAGGACATTCCACTGAAAACGGTCCGTCCCGCGACAAGCGCCGTAGTCTACAAGACGACCTGCGAGGACTGGACGCCCCAAAACTTTCGGCAGGGGCTGCCTGCGCCCAATTCGTGTGAGCGAATCTACGAGACGGTCAATCATGCCGAGCACACGCTCGTGATAGTGACCGTGCGCCGCGTCGCTCTTGCTTGGACTAATGTCGAGGATCTGTTCAGCTGGGAGTGGGAACTGTACGTTGTTATCTGGTCGCCCGAGCAAAACCTGCTTTTCATCAACAGCTCCACAAATTCCGGGGAATACAAGGCGCTCGCAAAAGCCATCGCGGGTGAAACCGCCACGCTCATCCACGGCCAGCAGGTATTTCGCACCTTTGCTGGCGTGAATCGGCTGCGCCTGCAAAATGTCGGTCTGACCGAGCAACTGGGCAGGAATGTGCGTTACACCGGGCGCATGGGTGCAGACGTTGCTGCTGAGTTGCCCGACGTGCAGCGCCGACACGCCCGGAAATCCGTGCTTTCCGGAGGTGGGTTTGAAGATGGAAACAGGACTTCGGTCGGCGCTTCGCGGAAAGGCCGGATCTGGTCGCACCGCCGGGATCGTGTCGATCAGCTTGCCACCTGGTGCAAGGCAATCGGCGCAAAACTCCTCGACGAGAACATCGATCCGGATGAAGTCCTCAGAGGAACGCTTGAGGCAAAGACGGTCACGGTGCGCCCGGCCCTCATGCCCATCACAGTCGATTGGCCGGAAGAGGTATACACCACCGCCGAAATGCTGTGGTCCATCGTCATAGGCGAGCACGCGTATCCGCTGAGCGAGCTGGATCTGGAAATTGTGTCCCCCAGGGTCGATGGTCCGCTCAGATTCAAGATTGTCGCCGATGATCAGGAAGCAGAGATGGAACTCGAGCTGTTTGAAGACCAGGAAGGACCGAACTATCGCTTTGTGGCGCAAGGAGGCGCGCGAGTTCAAGTGCGACGCGGCGAGCGTGCCGATGCGGAGGACGCCAGCGACTTCTTCTATGACGATCCGCCCATGATCTGGTTTTCAGATGGCTCTGCGCTGGAAGGCAACGACTTCATACCGCTTAAAACCGCGCATCCTCCCTATGACGCCACGAAAATTCTGGCGTGGGACTGGGCCGGTGTCAATATACGCAAGGAGTCGCAGGGACAACAGACGGAACCGGATTCCATTCAGGCGAAGGTCATCAGGACCTTGATGAATGGCGATTACGACATGATCATCGACGACGACGGCAAAGGCGAAGCCGCGGATGTCGTGACGATCAAACTTGTCGGCGACGCGGCAGCTCCTTCCCGTATCGACGTTGAGTTCTATCACTGCAAATATTCCCAGGCAGCAGCGGCCGGACGAAGAATAGAGGACCTGTACGAGGTATGCGGACAGGCTCAGAAAAGCATCGCCTGGATGTCATCACACGAGAAACGCACGGATTTGTTCACGCATCTGCTTCGCAGAGAGGCGCGACGCCAGGAAGCCGAAGGGGCGAGCCGTTATGAGAAGGGCGACGGGGATCTGCTGCTCACGATCCGCGAGATGAGCCGCCTTTGCCCTGTGTCCTTGAAGATCTACATCGTGCAGCCTGGCCTATCGAAGGCGCAGGCGACGCGCGAACAGCTGGAGCTGTTAAGCGTCACCGATACGTATCTGATGGAAACCTATCGGCTGCCCTTCGGAGTAATTGCAAACGCGTAGATTCTCCAGAAACCACTTCACAAGGAATTGAACTTAAACGCGATAATGTATTTTATCGAGTTAGAAGTCAACAGGGGAGTGACAACGATTTTTGTGTCCACCTTGATCGGATTTTGGCGGTGAAGTTTTGGAACATTCTGGCGGTTTCGAGAATCACAACGACCCGCCACCCAAACTCCGACTGTACTGGCGGCCTGCCAACATTCTCTAAAGAATTTCCGCCATTTTTCACTGAAGATTACAGATTTCAGGTGCAATCTTCACAGATCATCTTGCACCGCTGCTTCATAAATGTTTTGCACCCCCAAAGCCCTTTCGCGACCGTGCATGCGAGGCAATAACCGAGGCAGGGGCAAAATAGCGTTGAAGATTACACCATAACTGAGCTTGGTGAACATGAAAATGAAACTAATTCAGTCACACCTTACTCTCGGTCTCCTGAACTTGAACAGTTAAATAAAAAGGCACGGAGTCAGAGATTTCCCAGAAGTATTTGACGTTTGACCTGGATCTTCGCAACAAGGGCTACGTGCGGATGCAGACTTTCAATGGCTCCGGCGGCCAAAGTTTCAACCTGCCATGAAGGAATCGCCTACTATTTAAAATCCTGTTTTCCCTTGCATATATTGAAAAAGCTGCCATAAATGACGGAAGACACCACACTTGCGATGCGATGCCGCCCTGGCCAACAACAAGTGGCGGCTTGCAGGGGGTCTCACCGATATATCTCCTCAAATCTCAACCTTCAAGCAAACCATTTCGACTTTTCTCATTCCGGGCGAAGAAACCTCTCCCTTGCCCGTCCCCCAGCGACCCATTTGGACAAGGCTTTATAATCCGTTATCGGCGGAACATCCTTTTGTATTGCGTCTATTGCAATGAAGATCATCAGGCCGCTGAGAAATTCAGCGACGAACACATCATTCCCGAAGCACTCGGAGGAACGAAGTCTTTTGCCATCAGGACATGTGAAACGATCAACAATACCATCGGCAATGAGGTCGATAAGCCATTTATCAGCATGTTTCCGGTAAATGCCGACCGATTCTTCCTGAACCTCGCTTCTCATCGAGGCTTGCCAGCCCTAGACCTCGGCGGAACCACAGTCATTGACGGCAAGGAACAGGAAATCCAAAGCACCGTGAAGGATGGCGAAAAGGTGCTGAAGCTGACGAAGCCGGTAATCGAAACGTTGAAGGAGCCGGATCGTGACTTAATTACGATTTCCGCAGATCCCCAACAGGCCAGGCAAATATTGCTCGGAAAACTGGAGGCGGTGACAAAGCAGGGCAAAGCAATGACCCATCAGGATGGGTCGCCCGTGACGCCGGAATCCATCGAGCGCTACATAGCCGAGCATTCTGTTGCTGTCCCACAGCCCAGCATACTCATCAAGCTTCAACTGAGTGGATTAGACGCTGTTCGTTTTTTCTGCAAAGTAGCTCTCGCTACTGGATTTTGTATCGCCGGTGAATCATTCGGACGCTCTGTGGTTGCCGACAAGCTCCGAACGATCATCCGGTCGGAGAATATTGAAGACCTCCCGATGCCGGGCGCATTCTGGCCTTTTTACAAAAACCCCGAGGCATTCAAGTTTTTCTCCATTCCAGATACGCACGTGCTCGCCGTTCTAGCCGATGAGCCGCACGTCCTGGGTATTTCGCTGTTCGGCGGATCTTATACGGCTTTGGTGCCTCTCCATGAAGTTGGAACCTTCGAATGGCCTCTCACGAGAGAGGGCCGCGTTTTCCGGATTTCCTTGAAAGACAAATGGTTTAAGCAGTGGTCTTACGGGGATTACTTGTTAGCCCGACCGTGGGTTCCTCCATCAACACCTTAATAGTCCCTCGTGCCCATGACCTCCCCGTTGTTGCCGCTTTAACCCCTTAGCAGAAAGCCTCCGCCATTGAACGCGAGCACCTTCCCCCACCTTCCTCGCTATAGCGCGCTCGTGCAGGCGGTTCCCATCGAAGGATACTTGCGTTCGCTCCGGCTTCTGCAACGGGGAATCCAACGGAGCTGAATGTGAAAGCCAGGACTTATCGTATTGCCGCTGCTGCCGCGCCTGCAGTACTTGGTTGGGTTTTCTTTGCTTTACGGTTCTGAGTTCTTCTTCAAATCGCCGTGATCCTTAGCTCTAAACAGAGGCACACACCTGGCGCACAACCCATGGTCTTAAGCACGGATATTCAACTTGATTGAACCAAAAGACGGCTCATCGGCCGTGAGTCGAGGTAGCCCGTTTGCCACCACGCAAGCATTCGCGCGCGCGCGCCCCCGGTCTTTCCCACAGCCTTAACCAACAGCCATTCGGTGTTCTCAGCCGAAGACATTTTCTTCTCCATTTTTTCTCCACTCAACCCGCCCCCTCTCAACCCCGGCGTTTTTCCAGCGGTGCTCCCTGTCAAGGGTCTGCGATGAACGCGAACAAGCCGCGCCCTTGACAGGTCCGCGCCGCTGAACGCCCTCAAACCGTCGCGGGTTTCGCGAAGAAAAAATTGTTTTTAAAGGAGAATACAATGCAAAATACTACCGAAAAAAAAGACCTATACACCCGCATCACCGCGCAGATTGTGGAGTATCTGGAGAAAGGCGTCCGCCCGTGGATACGCCCCTGGAACGCTGAACACGCCGCCGGCCGAATTACTCGTCCTCTGCGACACAACGGCCAGCCCTATTCCGGAATCAACGTGCTTTCCCTCTGGATGTCTGCCTTGGGCCAGAATTTTGCTGCACCTATCTGGATGACTTTCCGCCAGGCCAGCGAACTAAACGCCCACGTCCGCAAGGGCGAGAAAAGCTCGCTTGTGGTCTTTGCCAACGCCATCATCCGCACCGAGCACGACGACACGACCGGCCAGGATGTCGAGCGCGAAATTCCCTACATGAAGGGCTATACCGTTTTCAACGTCGAGCAAATCGAAGGCCTGCCGGACATCTACTATGCGAAAGCGGCACCGACGCTTGATCCCGTGGCTCGCATTGATCACGCGGAGAAGTTTTTCGCCAGTATGGCCGCGACGATCAAGCATGGCGGAAATCGCGCCTACTATGCGCAGGAACTGGATTACGTGCAGATGCCGCCCTTCGAAGCCTTCCGCGACGCCGAAAGCTACTACGCCACCCTCGCCCATGAATTGACCCACTGGACGAAGCATCCGCAGCGCCTTAATCGAGACTTCGGCCGCAAGAGCTGGGGCGACGAAGGTTACAGCCGCGAGGAACTCGTTGCGGAGCTGGGATCTGCTTTCCTGTGCGCCGACCTCGAACTACACCAGGAACCGCGGGAGGACAACGCCGCTTATATCGCGTCATGGCTGGACGTTCTCAAGAACGACAACCGCGCTATTTTCACGGCAGCCGCACATGCCCAACGAGCAGCCGATTACCTCAACCAGAAAGCCGCTGCGCAGGTTCCCGAGGCCTGCGCGGCCTGATTTTCATGGGGTGACCTTCCCACTTCTGGCGGGGTGCCGTGCGCACTCCGCCTTTTTTTTCCCCCGGCGAGGCCCCCCGCGGTGTCAGTCGGGCGTTGCCCTGAATCGCCCGATTGAGGCTAAAGGCGACCACCGTCCCGTCAACACCCGCACTGGTGGCCGCAATTAACACTAATGGACGCGGCCAAACGCTATCGCGTGAATACCGAGAAAATACATAAGGCCGTGGCTGAGGACTTTGCGGCGAAACGGAAGCGCAAAAACCTCTGTCGCAAAGAAAACCAAAGCGGCAGCCGCCAAGGATTAGGCAACACTTCGGCAGCCATCTAGCGGGGTTACCCTCAAGCGGAACTCCGCTTTTTTTATAGCGTGCCGCTATCAATTCGCGACGAAGAAGTCTTGGACTCTTCTTGGCTTGCCGCCTACTCTCACCGAGAACTAAATCATTTGCACGTCAAAGAAAGCGTACATAGGAGAGCTTCCGAGTGAAAAAGATTCGTCTACTCGCATCGCAAATCATTCCGCCCAAACTTCGCCGCCTACTTTTTCGTATTTGCACCGCTTGTCTTCTTGTCGCGCCTGCTTACGCTCAGCAGAACGGCGATCCGTGGGACAACGCCGTCAACGTTCTAAAAACGGCTTTCACTGGGCCGATCGCCACCGGGCTGAGCCTGGTGGCGATCGTTGTTGGCGGCTTGATGTTTGCCTTCGGGGAAGGCCAATCCAAGCGAGTCTTTGCCGGCATTGTGTTCGGAATCGGTATGGCCGTGGGTGCCGTGAATTTCATGGCATGGCTTTTTCCTGGATAGGCAGCCATGCGCGCGAACCGAGTCTACAAGGTAATGAATCGGCCACTGACGATCCTGGGAGCCGAGCGACGGTTGTTTTTCGTCGCTCTGCTCTCGGGGGCTGGAGTGTTCAACCTGCTGCACAGCCTCGTGGGCGGAATTTTGCTCTTCATCGTCGCTTTGATCGCAGCGCAGCAGGCGACCAAGTACGACACGGAGATTCTGCGGGTACTGCTGAATTCGGCCAAATTCAAGCCCCGCTATGACCCGATGAAATGGGAACCTACGGAAGTAAGGATCAGGCGAAATGTTTAGGTTGAGCGAAATCGTGAAGGACTGGAAGGAATCGGGAGCGCTACAGGCGCACATCAATCTATATGGCTTCTGGGACGAGGAGACATTTCTGACCAAGTCAGGCGATCTTGGTATGGTTCTTCGGGTCCAGGGCATCGATTACGAAAGCCTGGATCATGCCAGCCGCGATCATGCCGTGAAGCGCCTTGAGGCCGCTCTTCGGACCTTCGATCCGCGCGTGCGCGTCTACCAGGTGCTATTCAAGACCAATGAGCCTGCGATTCCCCACCAACAGTACGGCAATCCGTTGGTCAAGGCGGCTATCGATCAACGAATGGCCTACTTCGCGTCCAAGGCGGACAAGTTGTACTCGATCGATCTGTACTGGATTGTGCTCGTCCAGGGCAGTCATGCGAGGAGCACGCTGTGGCAAGCTCTTGCCAAGCTGCGAACCGATATCGGCGGCTCCTTTCGCGATGTACGCGCGCTCTTCTCCCAAGATAAGCAACGCACATTTCTCCGCGCACAGATCGAGCGCGATCATCTGCTCTTGCGGCAGAAAGTTCTGGGTTTGATTGGGCAGCTTAGCGATCTCGTCGAGATCCTGCTGCTAGGGGCCGAAGAAGCCTTCCGCGCATTGCGGCGCTTCATCAATTTCGGCCCCTTTAAGATTATGAATTCCTGCTTGCATGGCAGCCGTTATCTCGACTTCCAGCTCTGCGATTCGGAAATCGAGGCGCACCGCGGCCATCTGCAACTCGATGACTACTGGGTACAGGTATTGACTCTCAAAGAATTGCCGAGCGAAACGCGACCGCTCCTCCTGAAGGAACTCTTCGAGATCGGGACGAATTTCCATGTTGTGACTGAATGGCGGGCCATCGACAACGCGCGGGCGCGCAAAGAGATCGCCTCGCGCCGCAGGCACCATCACAACACCAAAACCAGCTTTCTCTCTAATCTTGAGGAAAAGGGAAATAGCGGACCGAAAGATGAGCTCGTGGATGACTCAAAACTGGCGGCGGTTGAAGAGCTCGGTGAGTGCCTGAAGGCCATCGGCAATGACGGGAAGTATTTCGGGGAATTCGCCCTGTCGGTTGTCCTGTATGACCGGCACGAGGCTAAGGTCCGCGAAGCGATTCCTGAATTCCAGAAGGTTTTCACGACTCACGATGCGCTGCTTTACGAAGAGCGCTATAACCTGCTGAACGCCTTCTTTGCGACCGTGCCCGGCAATCATGCCTTCAATCTCCGCAAACAGGAGATGTTGAATACCAACTACGCCGATTTGTCTTTCCTGTTCACAATTGACCAGGGGCGGCAGTGGAACGATCACCTGAATAGCGAGTACCTCGCTGTCCTCGAAACCGACCACTCAACCCCTTATTATATGAACCTGCACGATCAGGACGTTGCCCATACCCTGATTCTCGGCTACACCGGTTCCGGCAAGTCTTTCCTGCTGAACTTCCTGATCCAAAACCTGCAGAAGTATGAGCCCCTGACCTACATTTTCGATCTCGGCGGGAGCTATGAAAGCCTGACCCAGATTTTCGATGGGTCATACCTAAACGTGGGCCTGGAATCGCAGACCTTCACCATCAACCCATTCTGCTTGGAGCCGACACGCGAAAACTTAAATTTTCTGTACCTGTTCGCCAAGGTGCTGATTGAGGGCAATGGGAAATACGAACTGTCGGGCCAGGATGAAAAGGGTCTTTATGCCGGCGTTGAACGGATGTACAAGTTGGAGCCGGACAGCCGGACCCTGAGCAACTTCGCCTCGATGCTCGGGCCACTGGGGGAGCGCCTGCACCGCTGGACCCGCGCCGGGCAGTTCGGCTACGTCTTCGACAACGCGCAAGACACCCTGACCTTCAGCCGCTTCCAAACCTTTAACTTCGATGGCATGCAGCAGTATCCCGACGTGCTGGAACCGCTGCTCTTTTATGTCCTGCATCGGGCCTCGAACCAGATCGAGGACGTGCAACTGACCGCCACGTTCAAGGCATTCATTTTGGACGAAGCCTGGATTTTCCTGCGCAATCAGACCATCCGGGATTACATCACTCGGGCGGAAAAGACCTGGCGCAAGAAAAATGCCGCGATGATCCTAGCTACCCAGTCCGTTCACGAGCTGATGCAGTCGGACATGCTGGCCGTGGTGAACGAATGCTGTGCGACGGAGATCTTCCTGGCCAATCCCAGTATCGATCACAAGCTCTACGCGGAGATCTTCCACCTCAATGACACCGAGCTGGACTTACTCTCCAGCCTCGTTCCCAAACGCGACCTGCTGATTAAGCAACATGCGGGCTCGAAAAAGGCCCGCCTGAATGTCGATTCGCTTTCTTACTGGATGGCAACCAACAACCCGAAAGACAACGTGGCCAAACGCGAGTATCTCGATCGCTACGGAGTCGTCGAGGGACTCTCGCGTTTGGCCCACGAATTTCCTTTTGTTTCAAACCCAATATGACCGGAGGAACCGTGAACCGTCCTGCTTTTCTTGCCGCACTACTCGCTGGGGCATCCATTCTCAGCGCCGCCGATAACGCGACCCGCGTTGTGCATTACCACGCAAACGACATCATCGCAGTCCGCGCGAAGATGCGCTACACCACGTTGCTCGAAGTTCCGGCGGGCGAAAAGATCATGGAAGCCGCCACCGGTGACAAGGACTTCTGGATCATCGAAGCCGTCCAGAACTACTGTTTTCTCCATCCCGCGAAGGCGGGAATTCATTCCAACCTCAACCTCATTACCGATAAAGGGAACGTTTATTCCTTCACGCTAGATGAGACTGGCGACGGGGAACCCGATCTGAAGGTGCTGATCGAGCCCAGTGATGCGTCGCTGGTGTCTGCCCTCCATTCATCCTCCAAGTTCGTGCCGGAGAGCGAAGTCGAAGTTTTCAAAGCGCAGGCGCAGGCAGCGCAGCTCGGTGCCAGCAAGCAGCTCGCCCAATTTAGGAGCGAGTATCCAACCAAATCTCTGAAATTCGATTACACCTATCGCGTTGAGAAACCATTCGATATTCAGGCCATTTATCACGACGGGGAGTTCACGTATATCAAGTCGACGGCGACGGAAAAGTTTGCTGTCTATGAGATGAAAGATGGCAAGCCGAATTCGATCAATTTCGAGCTGCGGGACGGGACCTACGTGATCCCCAAGGTTGTCGATCATGCATACCTCGAAATCGGCAAGAAGCGCATGGATTTCGTGCGCAGGGAGCAATAGCGGCTATGAGCGAGAATCCAGTAACAGTTCCACACCAAATCGGTGGCCAGCCCAGGCTGCGAGACAGGACCGTCAGGCCGGACGGCACGCTTCCCAAGCAAGCGCAGACCTATGTCATTGCCGGTGTATCGCTCGTGATGCTTCTGGCCGTCATGTTCTCGAAGAACCATGCTCAGTCGGCTGCCAAGACCCAGCGGAAAGAACCACCTGTTGTGATTACCGAAGGCAACGACAAGAAGATCAGCGACTTCGGACAGGAAATAACGGACGAGCAGCGCGCGGTGCAAAAGGCGCAGCTCGAAAAGCAGATGAATGCCGAGGCGCGTAGTCTCGACTTCACCTCTTCGCAGACACAACCCGCTGATGCCCAGCATGTCGGGTCCATGCAAGGCACGCAGCAGACAGCACCGCCTCCGGATCCGATTGTCCAGCACGAGCGGGAATTGGCTTACAACTCGCGCTTCGCCTCTAACTTTGCGTTTTCTGCGGACCATCTTTCCGCAGAGGCCAAGACTTCCCCACTGATGCCGCAGACGACGGCTTCTTCAGCCTGGCCTCAGAGTTTTCCTCTTAATGTGGAGAGCGCCGCACCGTCTGTAGCGGCAACTGACAACCAACCCGCGAAGCAGTCCCTGGGCGTGAACGTGAACTCCGCGCAGGGCCAGCCCTACGTGGTGTTTGAGGGGACACAGCTGGAGGCCGCCCTGGTCAATCGATTGGATGGCGATTTTTCTGGCCCACTGAAAGTCATGGTGACCAACCCCGTTTACTCCCATGACCGCCAGCACATCTTAGTTCCCGAAGGGACCTTTGTGCTGGGCGAAACCAGTAAGGTCCAGAGTTTCGGTCAGCGCAGGTTGGCCGTGGTTTTCCATCGGCTGATCATGCCAGATGGATATACAGTGGACCTCGACCAGTTCCGTGGCTTGAACCAAATTGGCGAGACCGGCCTCAAGGACCAGGTCAACAATCATTACCTGCAAATCTTTGGTTCCTCGATCGCTCTCGGCATCATTGCCGGAGCGGCGGAGAGCAGCAATGCCAACGCTGGCCTCTACGCCTCCGGAAGTGAAGCATACCGATCAGGCATTGCCGCCAGTCTTTCGCAGTCCAGTAGTCAGATTCTGGACCGCTTTCTGAATATCGCGCCGACGATCACGATCCGCGAAGGCCACCGCGTGAAGGTTTACTTCACCCAGGATCTGCTTTTGCCGGCGTATGAAAATCACACAGTTTCACCGAACATTTGAACATTTAAGGATGCATCATGACTTTGTCGAAGCTTTTGCCCCTGACCATGTGTCTATTGCTCGGCTGCACCTCGCAGCCCAGCCAGCCTCAGAAGCCGACTCCCACTGCCCGGTCGTCGCCGTCTGACGCGAAGGCACTCGAGATGGAACGCCAGCGCGAAAAGCAGATGCCGTGTTCGACCGAATGGCTGAAGATGGCTACCGATGTCCAGAAGAAGAATTGCCTGCAGCAGAGCTCCATCAATCAGGCCATGAATGCGTTGAGCGCCCGCCCGACTTCCGAAAAGGGGGCAACTGCGGGCGCTTCCGACAATAAACACTAGCAACTCGCTTCAACGACCACGAAAGGAGACCCTCGTGAGAACAGTCAGGTATTGTTTTCTCTTTTTCGCACTTTGCCTCGCTGCCGCCCCGGCTTATGCGCAGTTTGCGGTGATCGATGCCAGCAACCTGGCCGAAGCCGTCAAGCAGTTCAAGCAGCTTCAGCAGGTGTACACCACCGCAAACCAAACCAGAGATCAAATAATCCAGGCCTACAACCTCGCTCACTACATGTCCCAGATGCCGCAAGACATGTATCAGCGCTACAAGGCACAGTTTGCCTTATGGATGAATCTTACCGCACCCAACACGTACGGCAACACCTCCGCCTGGATTGCAGCACTGAACACCGGCATCCCACAACAATCATCGGCTGGATACGCCGCCGCTATCGTCCAGGTCAATCCTTATCCTGCGTCGGGTTTCGGACAGCTCGACCCTGCAACTCAAGCGACAATCGAGAATCAATATGCGACTTCAGACCTGGCGCAGGGCACCACAACCAGCGCCCTGACCGCCCTCGGCCAAATACGCTCCCACTCGGAATCCCTCAATCAACAGATCTCCAACCTCGAAGCCGATTCATATTCCAATGATCCGACCGAGCAATCCGAGATGGCCGTGCTCGGGAAGGTGAATGCTGCAAACCTGATTCAACTGCACTCGCAGCAGGACACGAACCAATTGCTCGCCGCAGGTATCCAGCAACAGATGGTTGCACAGAAACAAGCCATCGACGCCCAAAACCGTACGATCAACCAAGCGATCTACTTTCAGCAGAACTTCCCGTCCACCATGCAAAAGATCAACAACGGTGTGAGCCAAAGCATCCAGAGCATTTCCTTCAGCGCTGGCGGACACTGACCATGGTGCCTGTAAATCCGTTTTCGTTCCTGGCGCAAGCCATCACTGACCTGTTGACCTCGAACCTCGGACTGTTCGAGTCCATGGGCCTCAGTCTGTTCCGCGGGCTCGCGGTCATTCTTCTGGCTTGGTTTGGCGTCAAGGCCGCGTTGAGCAGCGCTCAGGGCGGCCCAGGATTCAACTTCGCCAAATTCGCCGACCTTGTGCTGCTGATTGCCTTCGGACTGGCGATGGAGACCTACTACTCGACGCCCTTGCCCGGCATGGGATACAGCTTCAGCGACCTGGTAACCCGAGAAGCGCAGTTTCTCTCGAATCAAATCGAAAGCAACCAGGCCGACCAGATTGCGAACGCGATTACCACCGCAGAAGAGCAGCTCGGCAGCCCTCCCGGAATCTTTTCCTTTCATGAGGCACTGACCTTTTTCGCCGTGTACATCGCGCTGGCAATCGCGCAGGGAGTCGCTTTCGCCGTCATCGCCTACGGCCTCGTCGCTACGGCAGTCTGCGTCCTGATCGGCCCAATTTTTGTGCCGTTCCTGATTATGCCCAAACTCGATTGGCTATTTTGGGGTTGGTTCAAAGCGTTCCTGGGTTTTGCCTTTTATCAGGTCGTGGCCGCCGCTTTTTTATTCATCTTCGCCAAAGTTCTGCTCGGTTTGTTCGGAGTGATCGGGCCACTGTCGATTTCGAATGCTTACCTGATCCTGCCGGCTCTCATTGTCACCCTCGCGGTCTGCGTCTACGGATTGCTCAAGATTCCCGACCTCACCGCGTCGATCTTGGGCGGGCGAACGGGGAGTTGGGTGAATCCACTGGGGTAATCAATGCAAAACACTGAAAAGCAAATCTCCGAGACCAGTTTCAGGCCCTCCGCGGCTGCCCAGAAATACCTGGAACAGTATGGCGATCCGATTGTTACGAACACCTATCTGAAGCTGACCATCCTTATTCTTGCGACTGTTAGCTTGGTGACTCTCTCGCTGTTCTATCGCGCTCAGAGGGCATTGAGCACGATGAAGCCGCTCGTCATTCGCATTAATGACGTAGGGCGCGCCGAGGCCATTGACTATCAGAACTTCGCCTATCGGCCCCAGGAGGCTGAGAACCGCTACTTCCTCTCAGAGTGGGCGAGGGATTACTACAGCCGGAATCATTACACGATCCGCAAGGACTTCACGAACGCCCTCTACTTCCTCAATGGTGATCTGCAGAACGCCATTCTTGCGAAGTACAAGAAAGACAAGGTCATCGACTCCTTTCTGCTCGATCCCAACCAGGCCAACATCGACATCGAGGTCAAGAACGTCGCGATAGAAGATCTCCGCCAGCCGCCGTTCAAGGCGCGCATCGAGTTCTACAAAATCTTCACCAGCCCGCTCGATCACACGGAGCAGAAACGTGAGCTGTGGACGGCTAATGTCGTGTACGCCTTCCGCGATCAGGTTCGCAACGAGATGTTGCCCCTGAATCCGCTTGGGCTGACCATCACCTATTTCCGCGAGGACCAGGCGTTCCAGGAATAGCCCTCATGTCTTGTATCGCACTCTCGGTTGCCACGGAAGGGCTTGCGCGCCCAGTTCTGGCGATGTCCGGCTGCACTTCGCTCTTGCACGGCTCCCCCGAGACTTCGTGTTGCGGCACAAGCATCCCTCGTTTCTCTACCCGTCTCTCCTCGGGCATCGCGAAGGGAGAACAGGCCGCGCCCGGCGGCACGGCGGGCTTCTGCTTTCCCGGACTCCTTCCCCAAAGCCAGTGTGGGTCCCCTTCCCAGAAAGCAGCCCTTGGCGCTTGGGAGCAGCCATCCCTCGCGTCCGTCCCGGCTGAATGCCCCGAGTAGATCGGGAGATAGAAACGGAGGATTCAATCGTATGTACCAGAACAGAATTTCACTCATCGGCTTCACCGGCAAAGACGCGGAAGCGCGGACAACCATGAACCAGGCCGCTTACGCCATTCTCTCTTTGGCCACGAAGAGTTCCTACAAGGACAAGAAGTCCGGCGAGTACGTCTCGCACACCGAGTGGCACCGCATCCTCGTTTGGGGAAAGCTGAGCGAGTTCGCCAGCTCACTCAAGAAGGGCACGCATCTGCTCGTTGAGGGCGAGCTGCGCAGCCGCGAGTATGCCGACAAGAATCATCAGGACGTAAAGCGCCGCGTGTGGGAAGTGCGGGCTGACTCGATCCTGAAGCTCGACCGCGCCGAACAGGCCCCGCCCGAGGACCAGCTCGATGCCGGGCCGGCCGAGGATGAGGGGCCGTTCTAGCGGACGGCTCCCTTTCGGAGAGGCTGCTCCCCGCCGCCGGCGGCCTCTCCATTTTTCCCGCGTACAGACTAGGGCGGCGCAGTGGGAGTTTTCAACATGCTCGCCAATGCGTTCTTTGTCGCGACGGTGATCTTTCTGGCGCTGGCCTTCTCCTTGATGGGCCAGCTTCGCTTCCTGATTCCCTGGCGTGCTCTGCTATGGCATGAATACTGGCGCGGCATCCTCTTTTATTGTTTTCTGCTCTTCACCAACATTCTCGGCCTC
>Ga0207066_1034_pt2 | contig 28938 bp, 14 predicted proteins | sample Alteio_BWMinCont_24_FD_153490 | JGI IMG/M metagenome (GOLD analysis project Ga0207066, IMG submission 153490) | Enriched cells from forest soil in Barre Woods Harvard Forest LTER site, Petersham, Massachusetts, United States -... | ecosystem: Environmental > Terrestrial > Soil > Temperate forest >...
TTTAGCCATCGGCGGCATTCTGGGTATCAGTTTGGCCGGCGTGACTTGCTTGGTCGAGGTTGGGGCGGCCGTCGCATTTTGCTTTCCGGCCGCCGCCGGTTGCACATCCATCGTGGCCGGAGCGTAAACCGAAATGGTGTTTTGGCCGGCATCCGGCGGTCGTGAACTGACAATCTTCTTCGGCTGATCCGATTTGAGTTTTTCTCCGTCCTGACTCGGCCTCTTTCCGCTCACAATAGCCACGTCCAAGCGTTTCAGAAGCCCATTCGCGGCGGACAAAACTTCCTCGTCTTCCATATGGCGATTGGCCAATGCCCGCACCCGCTCGCCTAAACTCTGCTTGGTCTTGGCGTCGGGCAGTGTTGCAGCTTCCTGCTCCATACGCCGCAGTTCCTCGAGATCGCGACGTCTGGCCTGGCGGCGTTGCGTCTGGAGTTCCCGCTGCAACGTGTCTTGAATCTGAATCAACCGGGGCTCACGCGCATAGGTCGCCAGCACTTCTTCGATCCCCGTCAGCGCTCCTGTCAAATCACCCGCGGCCTGCAGTTTTCGGGCATGGGAAAGGCATTCACTCACCAGCTGTTCCCGTTTCTGGTCGGAAATCAGCGTCCGCACAGTCTTGGCCAGGGGATGACCGGGATTCAAATCATCCGCTTGCTGCGCCAGGCGGTCAGCTTCCTGCCAATTGCTTTGCGCGATCAACCGCGCTTGCTCAACCAGTGCATTCGAAAGCACGGCACGGGTCAGCGCATTGTGCTCGTCTAATTCATAGGCATCGCGCAGAAGCTTGATCCCTTCCGCGGCACGGTTTTGCGTACACAACTCCTGACCCTCGGCCATCAAGCGATGCGCCTCTGTCGAACGCCGTATTCCGTCGTTGGCCAGCTTCTCCAGTTCCGCAAGTTCGGCCTCGTTGGGGAACTCAGACTTCGCCTGCTGCAACAAATCCAGAGCGCGGCCATAGTCGCTGGAATGCATGCAGGCATCGATCTGCTCCACTAACCGCGTTTTGGACTCGATGCGGCTCTGCTGCTCGCGGCGTTTCTGCAGTCGCTCCACTTCAAACTTTAGGCCGGGATATTGGCTGTAGATGGTGCGCAGAATCTCCCAATCGTTGACCGCATCTACGAACGCGCCTTCCTCTTCGTGATGGTGGGCCCGCGCGACGATCGAGTTGACCAGGTCGCGCTTGTCCTTCACCAACCGCAGTGCGCGTTCGAAGTGCGTCTCCCCGGGATTCTGCTCCAGGGCTTCTTTCAGAATGTTCACTTTCTTGTCGAGATCGGCCTCAGCTTCCACTTGCCGGTCGATGGCAGCAATGAACGCCGAAAGTTGCTGCCGCTGTTGTTCTTCAATGTCATACTTGAGCGCCTGAAAAAGCGCGTGATTGGGATACTTAGTGAGGTAACCCTCGCAGGTAGCCAGCGCCTTGTTGAAGTTGCGATCCCCCAGATATTTCTTCGCCTCGACATATGCGGTGTTCATCGCATCATGTTCGGAACGGACTTCGTTGTAAAAACTCTGGTAGGTGCCACCACGCTCTGGAGCTGAGGCATCGGGCGCGCGCCGATCCAACTCCAGGACCACGGCCAGTTTACTGAGCGCGCTGCTGACGTCTCCCTTCTGCCATGCGTCCATGGCCGCACGGTGAATTTGCACTTTTTCCTGGCGCAGCTTGTTGTATTCGTGCTCTTCGCGATCCACCTCAGTGATAAGTTGCAACGCCCGGCCTTCCTTGGGCCGAAGCTGCAACACATTTTGCAGGGCTTCGCGGGCGTGCGGGTAGGCATGATTGTCCATGTGCTGGCGCGCCAGGCGATACCAATTCTCGATCTGCTTTTCGCTCCGCCGGTTTTCGATTTGGCTCTTCAGCGACAACGCCTGCGCATTGTCGGGCTCCATCTCCAGTATGTCCTGCAGCTTCTGCAGCGCCAGAGGGTCTTCCGACTCTTCGAAGCGGGCCTTGGCTGCTTCCATAAGCTGCGCAATCGTTTTGCGCCTCACGGTAGTGTCGAGCTGATGACGCAACGCACTGATCGAGGTGTCGATGTGGCCTTCCGCCTCCAGTTCGCCAAGAATTTCTCCGGCAAACTGGTAGTCACCGGTTTCCAACGCCTTGGTGGCGCGCTCCATCCGCGGTCGGGTACGAGCGGGGTCGAAGAATTCGATGGGCTCGTTCCTCAACGCTTTGTTAAGCACTTCACTAAACTCCCGCGCGCTGGAGAAACGGTGCCACGGATGCTTGGCCATGCCCTTGTGCACCACGCGGCCAACGGACTGGCTTACCGCCGAGTTGATCTCCGAAGCCGGCGGTGGAATCTGTTTGCGGATAGCTTCGACAATCTCGTCTGCCCGGGCGCGCTGGAAAGGTTGCCGGCCGGTGAGCGCTTCGTAGCACACCACACTCAACGAAAAAATGTCGGACGCCGCCGACAGCGGCTTCATCTCGATCTGCTCCGGGGACATGTAAACCAGCGTGCCTTTTTGTCCGCGGGTGTGAGTGTCGGTCATGTGCGCGACACCGAAATCGATGATTTTCACCGAGTCATCTTCCATAACAAAGATGTTGCTCGGCTTCAGGTCGCGATGCACCAGGCCGCGCTCGTGCGCCGCCTGCAAGCCTCGGCAAGTCTGAGAAATGATTTCGACCGTGCGTTCCACTGTCAGCCGGTGACTCGACTTGCGGATGAATGTGTCCAGGGTCGTGCCCGGCAGCAATGGCATCACGAAGTAGGGTTTGTTCTTGCCGTCTTCTTCGAACTCGCCAATGTCGAAAATCTCGACAATGTTGGGATGGCTCATGGAGGCGAGCACATCGCATTCTTTATAGAAGAGCTGCAGCGACGCAGGATCGGGGAGATCGAGGATAGTCTTAACCGCCACTTCACGGCGCACCACGGTGTCGTAGGCGCGGTACACCAACCCCATGCCGCCTTGGCCCAACACTTGTCTCACCTCGTAGCGGCCGGCCAGTTTTCGCGGGACTGTGGGATCCTCCATGACCCTCCCCTCGGAGAGGTTAACGATCTTAGCAGGCATTGGCAGCAGGCTCCAAGAGCAGTAAGTTAGGGCGTCGCAGGACACGCGGCAAACCCCCGGCATACAAATCTTTACCATTGCGATGTAGGCAAACTGGCATCCTTGCAACTACACTGTGACATCGAAACATAACAACGAATTTGGGCTGGGTTTTGCGATTTCTTGGGTAGTGGATCCCCAGGCTAGCACCCCTCCGGGTTTGTAACCTGGTCGGTAAACAAGGGAAATAAACCACTTACACGGAGCCGGGACGGAAGGACCGCAAGGGATAGCTTCCAAGTGGGCCATTGTTCTCAATGTCAAAACGGGACTCCTGGTTTAACTCTTTCGATCCCGGAGTCGAACTTCGAGCAGAACTTCCGGGCGCATCTCGGGTTTCACGACAGGAAGCCGACGTCGTCGAAGCTTTGGACCGAGCGCCTCTAACTCTTGTCATTTCGTGGAGGATTTTATGAAGCAGTTTGGCATTGTTATCATACTTTCAGCAGCGCTGGCTTTGGCCGGGTGCGGAAGCTCCAGTAACAACGGCAACATCAACGGGACTTGGACGGCAACGCTGAACAACCAGGACGGATCGACCGCTCTAGCCTTCACCGTCATGCTGGCGCAGAGTGGCACCGCGTTAAACATCACCAACCTTAGTTTCACAACCTCGTCATCTTGCTTTGCTTTGGGAACGACCGCGACCGGCAATTTCACTGTGACCGGCAATTCCGGTGGCGTTACGACCGGCAATTTCCTAATGACGGTGCAGTCAGGATCATCGAATCCAAACGGATCGAACGAGCTATCGATGGTGGGAACAGTAACCGGCACTTCGATTACGGGTAACTGGACGCTAACCGGAACTGGAGCCGGCTGCAGCGGATCGGGAGCATTCACCATGACCGATTAAAGTCGAAAAGGTGCTACTCCAGCCTTCATCCATAATTTATCGGGAGCGCTCGAAAGATCAGACGCCCGCCGGCCACCAATAGCCTGCCTTTAGCTAAGCACGAATTGAGACCTTCAAGATATGCAGAATCATATAAGTATGCAAAATTCTGCGCTGTAGGGCAGCCGGACTCTTGTTGACCTTGTGGCGTCCCCGCGCTAATTGATGTGTTGTGGCGTCGGGCACGGTGCACTCAATATTTATTTGTCATTTTTTTCTAGAATCTGCGGATTTCTTCACCAAACCGAAGTATAATCCCAGCCCGACGGAGCTTTGGGCTTGCCACAGCTTTTCCCTCCCAACACTGTGGTCTATGAATCAACGACTCCGCACGCAAGACCACATCCTCCAAAGGAGACCGCAGAAATGCAGAATCAAGGCACCAAAATGTTGCGATTGCTCACAATCGCATCGATGATATTAATTGCTTCAAGTATTGCCAGCTCTCAGGAACCGGCAACCGGAACCTGGGTGAAGCTCAAGAATCAGCCAACCTTTCAAACAGACACAGCCCTTTTGCTTACCGACGGCACCGTCATGATGCACCAGTACAATAGCGGAACCTGGTGGAAGCTCACGGCCACTCCGGAAGGCAGCTACGTGAACGGCACTTGGACGAAGTTAGCCTCAATGCAGACGGGGTATGCGCCTCTTTACTTTGCCTCTGTCGTGTTGCCTGACGGCCGGGTCCTGGTCGAAGGCGGAGAGTACAACAATCTGCAAGGAGTCGAGACCAACCTCGGCGACATTTATGATCCGGTTGCTAACCAATGGACTGCAGTGAATCCGCCCAGCGGATGGCGCACGATCGGCGACTCGCCGGGCATCGTCCTGCCCAACGGAATATTCATGATGGGCCAGGGCGGACAACCGTCCAAGCTACAGGTGCTGTTCAACGCCAGCACTTTGACTTGGACTACCAACGGCTCCGGGAAGGCAGACGGATTCTCCGAAGAGGGCTTTGCCCTAACTCCGCAAGGCACCGTTCTTACTGTGGACTGTGAAGACGGAACCAATTCTGAGACATTCAACCCCACAAGCAGCACATGGAGCAGCGCGGGTAGCACCATCGTTACGCTGCCGAACAGTGGTGGACTGGGGATCGTCCCAGAAATGGGGCCGCTTGTGCAACGCCCTGACGGCACAATTGTCGCCTTTGGCGCGACCACCCACACCTCCATCTTCAACACCGCAAATGGCACTTGGACCGCAGGCCCTGACTATCCCAATTCGGATGATATCGCTGACGGCCCAGGGGCTCTGATGCCCAACGGCAACGTGCTGGTTTACACCAGCCCGGGCGTCTTCAGCGGAACTGGAACGTTCTATGAATTTTCGGCCAGCGATGTTTTCACCGAGGCTCCAAACACCGCGAGTGGCGGCTCTCTGGAATCCTGGCAAGCCCGGCTGTTAGTCCTGCCGACCGGCCAGGTGATGTATATTCCGGCGGATGGCGCAACCATCGATGTCGAACTTTACACCTCCAAGGGTGGACCAAAGAGTGCTTGGAGGCCGGCGATCACTTCGGTTCCGGCCACCGTTACTCACGGCGACTCGTACACCATCTCGGGCACACAGTTTAACGGGTTTTCCGCCGGCGCCGCCTATGGCGACGATGGGCAGATGGCCAGCAGTTTCCCGCTGGTGGTGATTCGAAACAACGCGACGAAGCACTTCGCCTTCGCGCGCACAAATAACTTCAGCACAATGGGCATTGCGACAGGCAGCACCGTCGTTTCCGCCAGTTTTGCTGTTCCTGCCGGCATCGAAACCGGTGCCAGCACTGTCTATGTTGTGGCCAACGGTATTCCGTCGGCTGGAAAAGCTATCACGGTGAATTAGCAATTTGTGATCGCCCCGTTCTTCCGCGAGAACGCGGAAGGACGGGGCGCTTTTAAATCCCTTACCACCGGCATCTCAAGAGTTGCAGGCGCTTCTGATGCTATCCTGAAAGAGGCCCAAAACCGGGTGCGCGAACCTGCAACAGTCAATTGACGCTATCAGGCGTTATCCCAACCTTCTGCTCTCTGTTCGACCCTCAGCGACGGCATGGCCAACTTCCCATGCGGAAGGATCTGGCTAAAGCATGGGCCGAAAGTGAGTCACGATGGCACGGCCTAGCCATTTACATCGCCGCTCAAGCTGGTGATGATGTGAGCGTGGCGAGGATAATTCAGTTCTACGTGCCAGCCAGCTTCAGGAAGAAGTTACTGACGCCCGCGGAGCGGCGCGGGAAACTCATCGCCTTCGTGAAGAAGTCAGCTTGAGTTGTGCGAGCGCCCAGAGCCGGACAACTGAAGACGGAATCGTACGTCCCAAAGCAAGAGTGCCGACTGGTTCTTCCGTCCGGTCTTGAAATGCCGATTCAGCAATGATGAGGGGAGCCTAGGGTCATGCTGGCACGATGTCGCGGGTGCTCGTTGTCAATGTTTTCACCGGCAATAAATCGGCATAGACGCAGCTGGTTTGGACCCATGTCACTGGAAAAGTGCAAGTAATAGATCACTCCGCAGTGCGAACACCGAAGCGGCTCGGCGTCGCACACCAGCCAGCCATCTGTCTCACTCACATCCTGCAAAATAGCTATCGAATGGGGCATGGCATTGAACAATCCTGACGCGTTCTCACTTGCCTAAAACGGCAATTTCGCCAGTCATCCCTTCCACGAGCCGTGAGGCTGCTCGTTTCTCGACGCTTCACGTCAATAGCGATGCCAAGTGCGAAAAATGGGGCTGCGTGGGGTCGAATGTCGCCAAACAAGCCAACGCTAACCAATGCCTACCCCCAAAAGCAGTCCCCTCTCCTCAGAGGGCCCTGCCTTTCAAAGCGTACTAATTTAACGTGCGCTGACTGCTTTAATCATGCTGCCTCCACAAATGGTGTGGCTATTCAAAATTGCACACCTCTTCAGATTTTCTTGAAGATGACAACTCCCAGGCGAAAGAGTGCAGGCCTCTCAGGTTTATGGGCAATGGGCCTTCCTGAAATGATTCCGGCGGCGGGCAAACCGGACTAGAGAAAGTGTCGCGCTGAACCCCGTAGGCGAACCTTTCGGCCATTTTCTCTGGAGGGCAGATGAACAGTCCGGTTTAGACGTGCCCATTTTGGCGAATGTAATGCGATTACAAATCGATGATTCAGCAAACGCGACTTGACTTTCGACAACGCGCCGCTCCGGCAATTTCCCAGAAGCCCGTTTCTGGATAGCTTCCGGCTTGCCGACTACTCTGTTATTGTTCCCGTTTGCTACTCCTTGACCCTGCGAAAAGGAAAAGTAGCTGCCGGACTCTTCAGCCCCTTTCCGTTTATTGAATATGCCGCAACGCAGCAGCCCGATATCATCACGACAACTTCTTCTTAGCAAAAGGAACTGCATACGCGGCCGCAGGATTGTGCGAAATCGCCGTCGAAGCCTTGCGATAATACTCCAACGCTTTCTCCTTCTCGCCGAGTTTTTCGTAGGTCTGGCCGATCATGCACTGGATGAACGGATCGTTCTGGTTCGCTTGATTCAGTTGCTCCAGCGCGGCTTTGTAGTCTCCCGCATAGAACGCCACGTAACCTTTCAGCGATGGGAAAAACGGTACTTGCTCAGGAATCGCACCCTTGTCGAGGACAGCTTTTGCCGCAGCAATGTGCTTTTGTGCCTCCGCTTGGTCGCCGCGTCGAGCAGCGATGCGAGCTTGCGCGTGCTCCCAACGGAAATTCCATAGGTCTTGTCGAGCGGGTTTAATGTCGGGTTCCTTCAGTCCTGTGTCGTGGCCAATCTGATACCACTTGTAAGCTGCGTCCAAGTCACCGGAATCGAGGCAGACGCGTGCCGTCTCGTCCGCAGTCTCTCCTTGCTGAAAGAAGTTCTTCGCGCTGCCATGGAAGTCGAACACCTGTTGTTGGTACTCAACTGTCTTCTTGCAATTCCCCTCGAAGGCATATGAGATCGCCATCGCTCTCTCAGCGGACGCCTTGTTCTCGGGCGAGTCTGCCACGTCGATTGCCTTGGTGAAATACTTCCGAGCTTCCTCGCCGTTCCCCATCAAGTCAAGCACGCTCCCGGCGGCGATGTCAGCAGGAACTGAATTCGGCGAGGTCTGGAGAGTCTGGCGATATAGCGCCAACGCCTCTTGCATCTTTCCCTCGCGCATCAACTGTTGGCCTTGTTTGATGAACTCAGGTTGTTGCGGTTGGGCGGGCATTTGTGCCAATAGCGGATTCACGGAACCGAGAATGACAAGCAACGCCGAAGTAATCGCGCCGATCTTCAGTTTCATGGCCATGATTATAAATCGCTATGAGGCGTAGCATCTCAAATATGAGCGGAATAACACCGGCTGATCGAGAGCCTGCTTGGAGCCGGGCACTCCCATTAGCTTGGACAATTTGTTGAACGACCAGATCCTGCCTGCGCTGCGGCGCTGTGCGCACTGCGGCAAGGCGTTCGACAAGCCGCACGTCGGTCACGATTACCGACGCGACGAATCTCGACCGGGAAGCATGCGGGAAGCATGAACAGAGCCTATTACTCGGAAAACGACGCGGTTCGTGATTTTGACTGTTGATTTGTCAGCCGCTTGCGGGTTCGGTTTTCCTGTCGATTCAGCACATGGGTGATGGGGTGCAGTAGTGGCGAGTCGCAGCGTGACAGGGCACGGCCAAGAAAATGTTCCAGATGACCAGCCAACCGAGAAATCGTGTCATGAACCCATGATAATCAGGAGATGCTATAGATTCAGTTCTCGCGGAACCAGTTCGGATTGGGGAGGCTGGCTCCTACGCGAACGTCGTCCATCTGCCGCGCGGGCGCAAGCCTGGCTGCCTCAAGGCAACTGGTTGATGTAGCATGGCCCGCTTACACTCTGCACAGGCGGAGTCGGCGGTGTAATCCACGGTGGATTATTGAAGTCAAAGAATTCGGTCATCACAGGTTGGGCCGCGTCACGCGCCGTCAGCGCAGGCACGTTGAAGCGAGTTTCAATGAGCTTCAGAATCGCCGTGGTGTCCATTACCGTATGTGAAACGTAATTCTTCTTCGCGAAGGGGGACACTACAATCAGAGGGAGACGATATCCGGTCCAGGTGAAATCGCAGGTCGGGCCTGGCTGGTTATAGCAAATATCGCCAGGACTCAGATCCTGTGGAGCAATTCCATCTGGACTCACCGCTGGCTGCGGCGGTATGTGATCGTACAGACCCCCCATTTCATCGTAAGTGAAGATGAACACGGAGTCTTTCCAGGACGAGCTTTGCATTACCGAGTTCATAACACCCGACACATAGTTCGCGCCTTCCTGAATGTCCACCGGATATTGGTCTTTGTCGGAGCCATGTTCATCGAGCGATGCTGGAGAGGCAGGTTCAAGCTGAACGACTTGTGGCAGCGTGCCGTTCGCCAAGTCATTTTCGAAATCACATGGTGAGCTTCCACAGGTACCCGCGGGACCCATGGTTCCTAAATTCTGCGGATAGCTGAGGTTGGCGTATCCCCACACGAAGTCTTTAAGATAAACGTCGTCGTAGGTCACTAGACAAGAAGTCGTGTACGGCGGAGTGCAAGGGGTATACTGTGGGTTTACGTAAATCTTCCAACTGATGCCGGCCGCCTGCAACTCCTGATAAATAGTCTGAGCCGTGAGTTCTGGATCCAGTGAGCTGTGACCAACGGGAAAAACATATCCTTGAGATGTGCCTGCAATTAAGTAATGACGATTGGGCCCAGTCAGAGTCATTGTAGGGCTGAACCAACGGTCAGAGGTGGCAAAGTTTGTGGCCATGAAATAGTAGTAGTTAAGGTCGGTCCAGTCGTAGTACCCCATCGGTCGCATACCTATTGTGTCGAAATAGTGACCATTATCTTCGCCTACACTCTCGAGGGAAAAATGGGCATCTTCGGCCACAAAACCATTCATGGGAGGGCGTGCCGCTATGACGGGATCGATATACGCATTCGCCCAGTCCAGATTGTAATGGGATGGATCCCACCAAGGGTACGGATTCTCAATGCATTGTGTAATCAAGTGGAAGGAAGTGATTAATGGGCTGTTAGCATCAATTGTGCAGTTCGGGAACGGAGGGCCACCGGGGTTGTTCGTATCGCAGGTCGGATTAGACGGTGGCGGGCCGTAAAGGGGTGGAATGCCCTGCTGAGGATTGAATTGCGGCAACCCATCGAAAGACTGATCAGGATATCCATTAGCAGCCCAATACGCCCGCATCGCGCCGAAGTAATGATCCAGCGAACGGTTTTCCTGCGCCATGAAGATCACATGATTAAAGGGCCAGACATTGATGGTGCTCGAAACCGATTCGTTGGCATTCAGTGTGACGTTACATGTTCCCATCCCGCTACAATCGCCGCCCCACCCCGCAAAGTAGGCATTTGCGCCGGGAGTGGCTGTCAAACTGACTTGACTCCCTGGACTGTAGCTGGCGCTGCAAGTGGGTGGACACGCAATTCCCGCTGGAATGCTGCTTACACTGCCGGTTCCGTTTCCGGGAAGAGTTACGTTAAGGGTGTACGCAGTCGCACTGAACGTCGCCGTCACTGCGGCATTGGTATTCCCATTCAAGACGCATGGGCCGGTGCCGCTACAGGCTCCCGACCATCCTACAAATTTCGAATTCGTAATTGGGATCGCGGTCAGCGTCGCGGTAGTTCCTTGGGGGAAATTGGCTATGCAACCTGACCCGCAATTGATGCCGCTTGGGGAACTGCTCACCGTGCCATTGCCGGAATTGCTAACGGTGAGCACATACGAGCTCGGCGGAGACGGTCGCTGAGGCGATGAAACCGGGACAAGCGTTCCACCGCCGTACGAACTAAGAAGCAGAAGTGAAAAGATCACAAACACAGCCAAGCGCGCCACGAAATAGTAATGTTTCATATGCTGCAGCGGCCTACGTTATTTTCTTCAAGACGGCGCTTTGGATGATGGCGCAGACCACTGTCGTTCCTTGAGGTAAACCAAGGTGTAATCTGTAACTCCCCTTGCAGCAAGAACCAAAATTCCTCTCATCAACCGGACTGGACCCATTGCTGGAATCGGCGATGGCAGGTCTGGTACGACGGATATCGATCCGGAAGTTCAACCCAGGGAGCGCCGTTCTTTGAACTCTCCACGGGCAAGCCGTTCCAGGGTCTTTTCTCTCAGACGCTTCACATGCTCACGCAGGCAAGCTTGCAGATCCGAAACCAATGCGCTGAAATCGCGTTCTTCCGCCATCAGCGCGTGTCCGCACAGTCCTCGTATTCGGTCTTCTAGGCGTCGGGCACGCATTCTACACAGAGAGTGCCACGGACGGCAGCCCAACAGCTATAGGATAAATCTCGTAGGCGACCTTGGAATTAACACCTACCTAACCGCCGCACCCTTCGAGGCCCTTGGCGTTTCTCCGTGTGCGTGCCTGGACTTCCTTACGTACAGCCATCTCCCGAGTTCGCGTACAGCTCTTCCAACTGCCTGACACTGGGCCAGTTTTGTGGTGCCGAACCTAGTTCCTACGGCGCCTGCCTCCTGTCAACCCCCAGCTCGCCACGGAAGGCGCGACCTTGTATCAGGCGCACTGCCAGCGCTGTGCCACCTGCCCGCCACTTCCGATCGCGACTTCTGGACGCGCCCCAATGGTCGGCGGTTAATGCCGCAGGCGAGCACTACCTCAACTTGAACATGATCGACATTGCGCGCGTCGGCACCGACCCCGCCCAAGCCGAAGACATGAAAACCGTACTGTCGTCATCCCCACTAACCTCGCGATCACGAACGACTCTGGACAAGTTGTCACCAGCACCGATTTCGGCAGCGCACTTCGCCAACAGGGATGTGCGTAATTTCGGATGGTCCCCATCGGGTCAAGGGCGAGCTCAGGCCACGGTGACCCGCCGCACGGCCGCAGAAACGGACGCGGTCATAACATTTATCAATTCAGAACTGATCGCTAAGGGAGTGGTAAATCACTGAGCATAACTTCAGGACGATCTCCACAGACTCTAGGGCGTCGCGCAATTACGTCGCCCGGGCCTCCGTAAGTGTGAGGGCCGTTGGTCAGTCCCAATCCTATTTTCGGAACTTTCATCACAGCTGACACTGCCTGTCATGGGAGCGCCGTTGACGGAGTCTGCGATTACACCAACTGAGAATAGTCATCGACGTGATCCTCGGAAAAATGGGCTACAGTGCGGGAGACTAGAACTCAACAGTAGGCGATCTTGAGACGGTCAAAACACTCAGAAACATCAAACTTCAACGGCCTTCAACAAGCCAGACCCAACCCACACGTTATCAATCACTTGCAAGGCGCTCGATGGAGCAAATATCTGGACCGCGAACTACAACGGCAACAGCGTGACGAAGGTCAGGGCGAACGACGGCGCCGTGCTCGGCACATTCAAGGTAGGAGGCGAGCCGTACGGCGTGACCTTCGATGGCGCCAACATTTGGTCGTCGAACCAGGCGGACAATACCGTCACGAAGATGCGCGCGAGCGACGGCAAAGTGGTTGGCACATTCGCGGCTGGCATTTTCCCCGGATGGATGACGTTTGACGGGGAGAACTTGTGGATACCTAACAACCCCAGCTCTCAACCGGGGAGCGTAACCCAGCTGAGGGCCGCAGACGGCAAGGTTGTGGGGAACTTCCCCGTCGGCAACGCGCCCATAGCGGCGGCTTTTGATGGGGAGAATGTGTGGGTCGCGAACAACGGTTCTGCAAGCGTGACTAAGCTGCGTGCGTCCGACGGGGCAATTCTTGGCACCTTCGCTGTGGGAAACAGTCCTATTGGCATTGCTTTCGACGGGGCAAATATCTGGGTGGCAAACAGTGGCAGCGATACGATCACCAAGATGCGTGCCAGCGACGGCTCCGTGATTGGTACTTTTTCGGCTCCCAACGGACCGTACGGCGTCGCGTTCGACGGCACATACATCTGGGTTTCAGGGGAAATTTTCTCCTTTGTGTTTCGGGCGAGTGACGGCGCAATGGTCGGCTTTCAGAAGCTTCAGGCCGGCGGCGGCGCTTTTGACGGAGCGTACGTCTGGATGGCGGACACGAACCAGAATGCCTTGATCAAGTTCTAGGGGAACGTCATTCGCGAAGATAAGGAACTCATTACATGAAGATGTAGAAATCCTATTCGGGAAAAAAGGGAGAGATTATGGGGCGCCACTCATATATTATCCACCGCGTCTTTGTAGGGCTCACGCAGTGCGCGACGCGCGCGACAGCCCCGCTAATCCTTTTGACGTTCGTACGCTCCCATGTCGCAGCCGCCAGTGTCCTCTTTGTCGGGACGCGGTGCGCCGCGTTGGTCGGTCTTCAGCAGATGACCCTGGCTATCGGTGCAGCCACTGGGGTTGCCCGCATCAATCGCCGGGCTTCCCAACTGCAAAGCCTCGGTTTGGGTCGGGCCACCGTTGTTCTGCAAGGGGCCGAGCTTGGGGTCGGTGTTGTTTAAGTCACCGGTGTTGTTGAAATTGCACGTGGCATCGCTGCTCAGGTTGTAGCCGTCGGACGTGATCGTGCCGGCACAGTTCCCGCCGTTCGCGGTGTTCGCGACAATGCTGTTTTGGATAAGAACCGAGCTTCCTGCATTGCTTAGAGCCCCGCCGCCGCCCATATTTTCGGGGTTGGTGCCAAAAGTCGAATTGCTGATCTGGACGGTCCCCCCTTGGCTGTAGATCGCGCCGCCGCTCGTCGTGGCGCTGTTCTGGCTGAAGGTACTGTTCGTAACGGAGAGGGTCCCCGCATAGTTATAAATCGCGCCGCCGTAGCCCCCGTTGTTCCCCTGCGATGAATTGGTGCTGAACGTGCTCCTCGTGATCGTCAATGTCCCGCCGTTGCAGATGGCGCCGCCGGAGGTTAAATTATTATTCGCGTAGTTGTTGAAGAAGGTCGAGGCCGTGATTGTCATTGTGCTGCGGTTGTCGATGGCGCCGCAGCTCGCGCTGTGCCCAAAGAAATAGGGGCTGTTCCCACTGAAGTTGGTATTGCTGATTTTCGCCGTCCCGGTGTTCAGGATGGCGCCGCCGGAGAGCGCCGTGTTCGTATAGAAATTGCTCTTGTTGACGGTAAGCGTACCGGAATTGTCGACACCTCCCCCGCCTGTATAGCCGACACCTTTTTCGATGGTGAGATTCGATAGCGCAAGACTGATGCCTGCGCCGACCGTGAAGACATTCGCGGTGTTGGTGCCGTCGACGATGGTGGTCGCCGCCTTGGCGCCGTTCAGCGTCAGGTTAAACGGGATGCTTAGATTTTCCTGGTAGGTGGCCGCGGCGATCTGAATGGTGTCGCCGGACGCCGCAAGCGAGATCGCATGTCCAATGGTTGCGCAGGCCGTGGCTTTCGTCTTGCAGTTATTGCCGTCGTCACCGTGGACCCCATCAACATACCATGTGGCTGCGAGCGCTGGGGAAGACAGCATGATCAGAGCGAGAACCGGGACAACGCTGCCTTTCAACATGGTGACCCCTCCCAGCACAAATTTGCTTGCCACAATCGCCCACGATCCTAACCGACGTTCCCCAGATTCGCAACTAAACGGCACGATTTTTACCTTCTCTGCCCTTCTCAGCAAGGACGAGGACATGGGAGGCATTACGAGTGCGTCGTCAACTTGCTGCTATCAGCGAACTCTTCCTTACTTTATTTCGTAATTTTCCAAACTGTGCCATACCCGAGCGTGCCGCCATTCAGGGCTGTGCCGTAAAGAGCGCCGTTAGACAGAATAAAACTGCTATACACATACTTCCCGTCCGGTCCCGAAAAGCTGCGCAAAAGAGTGAAGCCACCCTGTTGAGTTAGCCTGTAAGCTGTACCCAGATCGGCCATGCCGCCCGTCTCTGTACTCCCGTAAAGATTTCCATTTGCGTCCAGAACTACTCCGGACAGAGGATACTGTCCATCCGATGCTCCGCCGGCAAAATTGTGTAGCACAGTTTCTGCACCAGTTTTACTCACCTTCCATACCGTCCCATATTGTCCCGTCCCGCAGGATGAAGTCACGCCGTAGATGTTTCCGTTCTTGTCCACGGACGGAACTCCGACGACGTTGCATCCGTCCGTGGTGCCGCCCATGAAATTGTGCAGGATGGTCAGCCCACCCTTGCCTAATCGGTAAAGAATCCCTTGATCGGCGCTTCCGCCTTCCTGCGTTACGCCGTATAGGTTTCCATCGGGACCGATGCGGACCGTCGTGTAGGTGGGATACTTCCCGTCGTCTGCTGCTCCGGTAAAAGTATGCAAGATGGTCTCGGTGCCAGTCTTATCAATCTTGTAAACGACTCCGTCGTTGTAAGTCCCGCCCTGTCCGGTTGTGCCGTAAAGGTTTCCCGCCCTATCCAGGGTTAACCCACCCGCAGGGATGATACCGTCTGCCCCGCCGGTGAAGTTGTGCAACACGGTCTCATTGCCGCCCGGATCCACTTTGAAAACAACGCCAGCATTGGCCGATCCACCTTGAGTAGTTGTGCCGTACAAGTTCCCCGCTCTGTCGAGCACCACGGGTGATTCTGGATAAGCACCGTCGGCGCCGCCGGTGAAATTATAGAGAACAGTCTCGTTTCCTTTTGGGTCCACCTTGTAAACTACACCGGCAAAGAAGGTCCCACCATAACCTCCCGTGCTATAGAGATTGCCGGCGGAATCCCGGATTAGGCTGGCGTAAGGATCTCCGCCATCGGCCGCCCCTCCGAAGTTGTAAAGCACTGCGAAAGTTTGAGCATGCAGTGACAAGCTAGTCGACGCTGCCAGCCCAAGAGCGCAGGCCAACATCAAAACAGCGCCCCTCCACCTCGACTTAGCTTTCCCATGGGCACCATGTTTGATATTCCTCAAGTGGACAACCTCCTTGATTTCTTTCGTTAAAGGCAGGCGACCCCAAGTCTCTTCTCATAGACACCGCCCGTCAAGATGCAAGAGTTTGCACAATTCGGCGGGCGTCTGAGCCAGTCGGCCAATGCTATCTTGTGCTAGCAGCTTGAAATGCAATGAAGAACATAGCTGCAATTTGAACGATTATAAATCCGAGGGTGACGTTCGACACCCGTTGCAACCCAGTTTCTTTGTCTATATCGCCTCGAGGAAGCGCAGTCCTGCTTCCACATGAAATTCGCAGGGTCGCGGGATGTTCAGAAGAACTCGCCCATCTGAGATGCGGTTTCGCAATCGCCCGGAAAGCTGCTCAATCCCAGACTCTGCATCAGCAAGCGGCACGTGCTCTGATGTTGATACAGCGTGGTCGACTGATAACCCTTTTTGGCTTGCGGGCTGACCACGATGGCCGGAACCCGTCCTCCACCGTGCTGCGTGTCGTTGTCAAACGATTCGTCAAACACAATGATAAGCAGGCCGCCGCTCTGGAACGCAGGGCTAGCAATCAGGGGCGCCATGTTGGTCTTTAGCCAATTGTCCGCCTCGCTGAGGGTTCCGTCGTGCGCGTCATCCAGCAAATTGGGAACGATAAACGAATACTGCGGAAGCTGGTTGTTCTGGAGATCAATAGCAAACTCCGTGAACGGGACCACATTGTTCGCCTGATTCTGGCTGTTTACCACATCGGTGAAATACGTGAACGGGTTGTGACGTTTCGCGTAAGGATAGCTGTCACCACCTGTGTAGCCGACGTATGGAAGACTCTCGGCGTACGATTTCCAGCTCTTGCCTGCGGCCAACAGGTCGCGAACTACATTGTCCGCGCTCACCGTCCCGGTGTATGCGTCGTCATTCGTGATGATTTGACCAGTCGTCAACTCAAAGTAATTGCCAATGGAGGGATGGGTATTCGCAAAGTATTGCGTCGCCAGCCCGTACTGGTTGGCCAGGCTGTTCAGATAGGGCATGGAGGTGTTTCCGATCACGCTGGAATAACTATGATTTTCCTCCATTAACAGGAAAACGTGCCCGAACGCAAGGACTCCAGTTACCGTGATGGTGGAGGAGGCCTGGGCCGTGCCGCCCGGTCCCTGCGCCGTTGCAGTGTAGGTGGTTGTGGTGCTCGGTGTAACCCTGGTCGATCCGTTGGCCGGGAAACCACCTAATCCCGGGATGTTCACTGAGGTTGCATTGGTTGTCGTCCAACTCAGAAGCGATGCACCACCGTTGGTGATGCTAGTGGGTTGAGCGCTGAATGAGAGCGTCGGTGGAGGGTTTTGAGACACCGTGACGGTGGCGGTTGACGCTGCCGTTCCTCCGGGTCCTGTCGCTGTAGCTGTGTACGTGGTAGTGGAACTCGGAGTGACCTTCACCGAACCATTCGCGGGAAATGTGCCGACACCGCCGATGCTGACGGAATTTGCATTGCTTGTGTTCCAACTGAGCACTGTCGATGTGCCACTCATCACCGTAGCCGGCTGAGCGTTGAATGTGATCGCAGGGACTTTCTGCTGGGAATTGTTTGCCCCCATCGATGCTCCACCACATCCAGTTCCTGTGATCAGAGCCGTAAATAATGTGATCAGAGCCGTAAATAAAAGGACCAACGCGAATATGCGCGGGGAACGCCGCATAAAGCAACCCCTGAGTCTACGCGACAGTCAGATGTGGCAACTCTGGCGGGAGTTGCCAAGAGGTGGACGACCAAACCGATGAGTCTACGAATGCTGGGCGACCCAGGCTGCGGGAGTAAGCTCTGGTAGGCGCTGGATCGGGAGATCGGCAAGTCCGGGAAGAAGTGCCGCCAGATTAGCCGCGCACGGAAAGCTTCAGCCGCCGACTAGGAGGCCGCGCGAATCGGTTTACCTGTTTCGTGGTGCCGAGCGAGAGCTGGTCGGTTGACTCATGGGGGTCAAGTAACCCGTGTTCGTGTTCCTTATATGGAGCTCGCGATCGGCACCAATTCTCAATGAGTGAAATCGCCTGGTTACATCAGTTGACTTCCGGTTAACCCCGTTATTCGCCCGGAATCGGCACGGGAGCTTCCATATCCGGACTTCTTGGCCGGAATACCTTCCGGTTGAGCCCGTACCGTTAATCAGGCATTTGCCGAAACACAACGATCAGTCCGAACCTCTTCTGAGAACTTCGTACATATAACTGAAATCAGACTGACCCTTGCCTGGCCTTGATGGCCTTTTCCATGAGCAAGAGTTGATGGTCGGTGAAGCTGTGGTCAACCCCAAGCGAAACTCTCCAAAGCTCACGGGCAGACGTCAATTACTCACTCGCTGGCCGCGTTATCCCGCTGACCGTTCATGTCGAGTTTCCTTTGGTCCTCGGCGCTGAGTTGGGAGGGCTTCAGGGTTACCGTTACCTTGTCGAGTTTGCCGGTGAAAGCAAATGGCACCTGATAGTCCTTGTCATCCACGGGCGTCCCTGTGTCCACGCCGACATCAAACGTTTCGTCCCACTGAAGAGTTAAGGGCACGGTGTGCTCCATTTGCTGACTGGCGACTTGCTTGCCGTCCACCAGCAGCAACCCGAGACCGCCCTTGCCAAGGCCGGGCCCATCCGATTTGAAATCGAACGTAACCGTATGTTTGCCCGGTGAGAGCGCCTCTGCCCCCTCCCAGCGAACTCGCTTAAGGTCCACGAGATTCCAAGTGAATACCGGCTTGCCCTTCAAGATGTACAGGGCATAGCCGCCAAATCTGCCCCCTTGCGTGACCAACATCCCCTCTGCACCACTGTTGGAGACCTCGACTTCTGCCGTGATGGTATACGACTTATCGAGGACACTTGGAGCGCTGTTGGTTGGAATGCCCGACACTGCGGATGTGTATGTGAACTCTGTCCTACCCGCAACAGCACTCGGTCGCTGAGTCATTAAGCGTTGTAACGCGGAGGCGTCCAGCGGAAGGACTCGATATTTCTGGGCCTCCACCCAGAACAGTTGCTGGAGGTCGCGGAGTTTATCCGGATTTGACGCCGCAAGATCGTTTGACTCGGTCCAATCCTTGCTGATGTTGTAAAGTTCCCACTTCACTCCGTTAACCGGATCTGCAGGAGTTGACGCGGTAATGTCCCAAGGTGCCCGGTAAGGTGTCGTGGCAGCAACCCAACCATCGTGGTAGATGGCTCGAAGGGCAACCATCTCGAAATATTGCGTGCCGTGTCGAGATGGCACATTCGTATTTGCCTTGTCGAAGGTGTACGCCATGCTTACCCCTTCGATCGGTCTCTGGGCGATGCCGTCAATCATCACCGGGGCAGGAATCCCAGTGATTTCCAGGATGGTAGGCACAATATCAATGACGTGATGGAATTGAGTACGAATGCCACCCGCATCCTTGATATGGCCAGGCCATGCGATGGCCAATCCTTGCCGCGTGCCGCCGAAATGCGATGCGACTTGTTTGGTCCATTTAAATGGCGTGTCGAACGCCCAAGTCCAAGCCACGTTCATGTGAGGATAAGTTTGCTCTGAACCCCAAGCGTCATAGAAATACTTGAGTTGGTCCGCTACCGGAACGTTTACGCCATTGAACGAGGCAACCTCATTCGGTGTACCCAGAAGCGTTCCCTCAGCACTCGAACCATTGTCGCCGCTGATGTAGACGATCAATGTGTCGTTGAGCTTGCCAAGATCTTCAACCGCTTTAATCACGCGGCCGATCTCGTAATCCGTGTAAGCAAGATAGGCGGCATACACCTCCACCTGGCGAATGTACATTTTCTTCTCGTCAGGGCTTAGCGTCTCCCATTTTGGAAGGGAGACCCCACCGAACTGTGCACCGCCGTCAGGCCAGGCCGTCAGCTTGGCGTCCGGAGGGATTACGCCGAGTTTCTTCTGATTGGCGAAGATCTGTTCCCGCAACGCGTTCCAGCCGTTGTCGAATAAATGCATGTTGTGGATCTTCTCGATCCACTCCGGCGTCGGATGATGCGGAGCATGGGTGCCCCCGGGCACGTAGTAGAGAAAGAACTTTTTCTGCGGATCGAGGTCATTCATCTGTTGCAGATATTGAACAGCATCGTCCGCCATCGCCGTCGTCAGGTTCCAGCCTGGTTTCCCAACGTAAGGATAGATAGCCGTGGTGTTGCGGAACAGGTTGGGCTCCCACTGGCTAGTGTCGCCGCCAACGAAGCCGTAGAAATACTGGAAACCCATGCCGATGGGCCATTGCTCGAACGGGCCAAGTTGACTTGCCTCATAGGCAGGAGTGTTGTGGTCCTTGCCGAACCAGGATGTGGCGTAGCCATTCTCCTTCAGGATCTCGCCGATAGTGGCCGCATCGGAGGGAATGATGCTGTTGTAGCCGGGAAATCCGGTCGATAACTCGGAAATCACGCCGAAGCCCACTGAGTGGTGATTGCGGCCAGTGATGAGCGCTCCCCGAGTTGGTGAGCAGAGCGCAGTGGAGTGGAACTGGGTATAGCGCAATCCCATCTGTGCGACCCGGTCCAAAGCCGGAGTGGGGATAACGCCGCCGAAAGTGCCAGGAGCTCCAAAGCCGACGTCATCCGTCATGATAAGCAGCACGTTGGGCGCGTCTTTGGGTGGCACCACGCGAGGCGGCCAGCAAGGTTTGGACTGCGCAGCGTTCAAGTTAATCTCACCCTTAAACTCTCCCGGTGGGGTCGGCAAGTATTTGGAATCGGGGGTCTCGGTGGCAGCCGGGGAACATGGCGTGCCGGTTGACTGCTGTGCGTGAGCGGCCACTCGTGTCAAAAGAATCGTGGACACCACCATGCACAATGTAAGCAAGCCATAGCTTTTACGCAACATTCCACTCATATGTTGTACCTTTCGGGCAGCCAACTGGCGGGATGGATCGACGACTGTTCGTTCGCCGCGCTGAGAGGAGAATCTATGTACAGAAGAAGTCCTAGTCTACTGTCAAAAATACCATGCCGAAAATTAGGGGAATGCGGCTAAGTCCCGATTAGTCGGCTAACCCGAAGTAGTCCAAGCCGTCAGCAATCGTCTCAACTGGCGACAAATCTCTATTACACTCATTGACCGCCTTGCGATCAGCCCACAGCCGCCAATCTTGAATCGAGTTTGCCCCAGCTTGCAGTAAACTTGCAATGACTTTTGGTGGGGTTCGCCCGCAAGCTATAGAAAAGAATGGTAGGCGCGGCAGGAATTGAACCTGCAACCCTCGGATTAGAAATCCGATGCTCTATCCGTTTGAGCTACGCGCCCGTCTGCGTTAAGCAGTTGTGACTGACTCCCGGCCAGCGATCACATCTGCCCACCCCGGTGCCAGTTCAGATGGCACTTGTCGCAGTCCGTACCCGCCTCAGTATCGCATAGCCTCCATACAGCTGCTTGCCGATGCCGCGGAGCAAGCTACGCGTGCGCCGTCGTCATTCCAACGGCCCCATCGCGCACTCTGCCGGTTTTCCAGGCAGAGAATTTACAAACGCTTGACACCTGCATGACAATCCGCGGTGGTTGAGGTGACAGTGTTACCGGGCTGACGCGGTCGGTGCAGTTTGGTTCCGGATCGCGGCATTTCTTGAGGAGTGACGAACAATGAAAACTCAGACGATTTTGTTGCTTGCCGTAGGGCTCAGTTTGTGCTCGTCTGCCGCGGTTGGACAGAAAACGACGCAGCTCCACGGCTGTAACCCTAACGGTAACCTTTTCAACCTGGCGCCGCTGGTCAACGCTTCTCTTCATGGCCAAGCCAATGAATCGGTGGCGTTGTTAGCGGGCCGCGGCGGCAACGGCGCCGATCTGGTGGTGGGCGCGGCCCTCGATTATCGCCAACTGGTCGAATTCGATGGCTTCCCTAACGATGTTTACTACGTTCAGCGCGACAACTCCAGCTGCGCCGCCGATTTCGATGGCGGATTCCCTGCAATTGGACAGTTCCTTTCCCTCACAGGATACCCGCAGGTAGTGGCAGACCCCGCCCATGATGCCTTCTTCATTGCCGACATCAGATTTCAAACCAGCCCTGACGTCAGCGCCGTCGGCATCGTAAAGAGTACAGCGGCGAATTTATTGAATGCGACGAATTGCCCGAATGGCACCCAGACCAATCCCGCTACCTGCTGGAACATCGGGGGAGTCGCAAACCAGGTGCCGCTGAATACTTTCCTGTTCAATCCCTCGATCGCGGTGGACCAGAGAACCCAGGGAACCGGCGCGGGAGATGTCTACGTCACTACGACTCAGTCGGATCACAATACCAACGCTCAACCGCAAATCTCGCTGACCGCATGCACCAACTCGACGCTCAATTGCGGCTCCTCCGTGATCATCAGCGGAGCAGACCCGGCCGCCCAGTATTCCTCCGTGCAAGTCCGCCCCGACGGTGGGATTACCGTCTCCTATACCAACATCGTAGGCAGTGGAACCACCACCGTCTATGACATCAAGTTTGTGAACTGCACGCCACAAGGCGCCCCCAAGGCTCCCAGTTGCAGCGCCCCGATCCTGGTGACGGCCGAAATGAACCCCGGCGTCATTGTTCCGGGCGATGAGTGGAATTCTACGGACGCTGCTTTTCCTCGCCATGTGAACCGCCTGGAGAGCGACGGCAAGACCGTGACCACATTTCTAATTTATGACCAGTGTGCAACGACGCTGTATTCACCGCCTCAGGTCGAGCTTGACTGTCCGAAGACGCAGGTCGCGATGACCGTTACTCAGGATAGCGGCAAGACGTGGTCTCCGGTTCAGACAATATCCAAGAATCCCGGTCAGCAATTCCTGGGTACCCTTGCGCTGGATGCATCCACCGGAACCGTGAACATCGCGTATTACTCCTCGCAGAAGGACCCGCTGAAGCTACGGACGCAAGTCTTTCTTGCCCAGATTCCGTTGGGACGGACTACCGTCGGCACAATCACTCAGATCACGACCCTTCTGTACGATGGCCCCACTGGATTCCTGACCTTTCAAGGTGACCACCTCGCATGTTGTGACTACATCGGGGTGGCGGCCGCGGGAACCGGACAGGCCGGGCAAAGCCGCGCCTACATCCATTTCACAGGTGCTGTCGCAGGAAGTTTCAACGGCCAGGATTTTCCCATTTACACGAACACTCTGACGCGATTCGACTATTAGCCAGCATGGCGAATGAGACCTCTGAGGAGAATGATAGTTATGAAAACAGCAAGCATCCGCGTTCTGGTACTGGTTGCCGCATGCCTGTGCACGATTAGCTTACGCGCTCAAACCCCGCAGGCAACTCGAGGAAACCCGAGTTCGCCACACAACCGCTTGCAGTTGCACCTCGCCGCCAAGCCGCAGACTCCCGGTTCGCGCCCTCGTGGATTCCTGGCGTCCGAAGAAGGCCGGGCATTGGTGCAAGCGTCGGGGAGCCCGATCTCCAAGACTCTTAACGCAAGGTTCGGGGCACCATCTCAAGCGGCTCTGGCTCAGGCGCGCGCCCGCTGGGCGCAAATGTTAGCTCAGCCTCGACCGATTGGCAGCGATCCTGCTCTCGCATCCGTGCCGTGTAACAAAAACGGCGGGGCGCGATTCAATCTCGAACCCAGGCAAAACGCCGTATTTCAGAATGGGCCTTCCGCGGATTTTATCCTGAACGGCATCGGCACCGGCGACGACTTGATTGTGCAAACCGCAAACGACTGGCGTGGAGCTTATATAAGTAACACCTGGGACAACAGCATGAGCGGCTACTACGTTCACAGTTCAACTACCGCGGATTGTAGCGTGCAGTTTGAAGGTGGCCTTCCGAACTTTGAAAACACGTTCGGTCTCGGACAGTCAGTGGTGGCTGCGGACTCCGGCCGCGGCGCATTCTTTATGGCGGACGACCGGTTTCCAGGCGGATTTGCCTTGTTCCGGGCTTCCGCGTCCGACTTATTGAATCCGCAGATTTGTCCACCCGGCACCCATCAGCAACAACAAGCCGATTCGTGTTGGATGCAAACCCCGCCCGTGCTGCTGGACCGAGGCTCCGAGGACTACTATGGGGAACTTGGAATCGCGGTGGACGAGCGACAAACCGGCGCCGGCAAAGGCGCTGGCGATGTCTACGTGGTGGCCAGCATGGACGGCGACCCTACAACTCTAGTCATTGCGGCTTGCACCAACTCCTTAAACTGCTCCCCCTTGGCAACTCTCGCAACCAGTAGCAACAACGCCAATCAGTTCCCGTTTATTCAGGTGCGCCCGGATGGTGTGATTACCGTTTCTTATGCCGGAGATTTCAACGCGGGCTTCACCACCTTGCCCATCTTGTTTGTCACCTGCACTCCGGCGGGCGCGCCGAATCCTCCAGTATGCCAGCAGCCAGTCACCGTAACTACAGTGACGCTTCCCGGCAGCTCATTAGCGAACATTGACCTTATCGTTGGGGCGCCTTTCTATCCCAAATTTGCCAACCGCCTGGAAAGCAGCGGCAAGTTCACCACCTTCATGGTCTATAACGATTGCAAGAACCCATACAACGCGCCCCCACCCAACGCCTCCGGCGTTTGCTTGAACACGGAGGTGAGCATGACCATTTCACAAGATGGCGGCCAAACCTGGTCAACACCGAGTTCCATCACTCCCGGCGCCGCTCAGCACTTCTTTCCCACCGTCAGCAACGATGCTTCCACCGGAACCGTTAGCATTGCTTACTACAGCACTGAGGGTGACGTTTTCTTTCGCAACACTCGAGTCTTGCTGAGCCAGATCGCGCCGGGCAGCACCACGCTAGGCCCGGCTCGGCCCGTGACCGCCTTCTCCCCAATTGATACCGACCCGGGTGAAGTAAGCTACGGCGGCGCCTTGGATTACAGGATCGGGGCGATTGCTCGTGGTACGGGAACGCCGGGGCAGACTCATCTGTATGTTTCCTTTGATTCAGCAACCGTAAACGGAACCTACAACAAGGGCCCCCTCCCCGAGTTGAATAACCATATCGAGCTGCTCCCTTTTTAGACTGCTTCGCGGCAGTGGTCAATTCGCTGGGGCAAAGCGCGTTTCGCAGTCTGGACCAAAATAAGCGAAGTGCGCTGTCCTAGGTTCCAGCACGGCCAGCCAGGAATGCATCGGAAATTCATCCTCCCACTGCCGGATAATTACCCACCGTCCGCCCGGTGTTCGGTGTGAATGACCCAAATTTGCCGTTTTTGCCATTTCGTCGTAGGCAAGCACTTGGGGCGCGAGTACAATGAGGTTTCTCCCCTCCCCTGAGCCAGCCCGCAGGTATATACTTTCAGCTTTAGAAGCATGAGCTTGGCTGGTGAAGTACCTTGATTTACGCGGTATGCTCGCCTGATGAGTTAACTACATGGAAGGGCCGAAAACCCCGCGCGATGACGCTCCTGACGCAAGTTCGCGAGGCTTGCGCGCGCCCGTCAAGGGCGAGAGTTCTTCCAGCGGTGCCCCGCTAAACCCCGATCCAGGAAGTCCCCTGCCGTTCGACCCCGACGCCACCATGGTCGATCTCGACGCGACCTTGATCGACGTGGTGCGATCGCCATCTCCGGCCCCACGCAGTCTGTCCAACCTTTTCGTCAGCGCGGCGATACTTCAATTGGGCGACGTGCTCGGTGGTCGCTATGAAATCTTGCAGCTTCTGGGCGAAGGCGGCATGGGCGCGGTGTACAAAGCCAAAGATCGCGAACTGGACCGTTTTGTCGCGCTGAAAGTAATTCGCCGGGATCTGGCGTCAAACGCCGCGATTGTCGCCCGCTTCAAGCAAGAGCTTCTGCTGTCCCACCAGGTGACCCACAAGAACGTGATCCGCATTTACGATCTGGCGGATGCCGACGGGGTCAAGTTCATCACCATGGAGTTCATCGAGGGAGCGGACCTTCGACGGCTGCTCATGGAGCGTGGCAAGTACACTCCCGAAGAGGCGGTAGAGACTATCCGCCAGGTGTGTTTCGCGCTCTACGCGGCGCACGCCGTGGGTGTGATCCATCGCGACCTCAAGCCGCAGAACATCATGCGGGATATGCAAGGGCGCACCCTGGTGATGGACTTCGGGCTGGCGCGATCGGTGGACTCGGACGGCATGACTAATACCGGCGCCCTGGTCGGAACCATGGAATACATGTCGCCGGAGCAGGCCGTCGGCAAGGAACTGGATCAGCGGTCTGATGTTTTCGCGCTGGGACTCGTGTTCTTCGAGTTGCTCACCGGCAATACTCCTTACAAGGCCGACACCGCGATCGCCAGCCTGCTCAAGCGTAACCAGGAACGGGCGATTCCCGCGGTGGATATGGATCCCTCGATTCCCAAGGGCTTGAGCGATGTCGTAGCCAAGTGTCTGGAGCGTGAAGTGGATCAGCGCTACCAGACGGTGCAGGAGATCCTCAACGATCTCGATGCCTGGCAGGGAAAGCGTCCGGTCTCAGCCTCGGTGATTTCCCCTTTCCCGGCGCAAAAGAAAACTCTTCCGATCTGGCAGGGGGCGACAGTCGCGCTCGCAATCGTGCTCGCGGTTGCGGGATGGATGGTGCGCGGCCGACTCCTGCCCACCGCCGGCAAAAACGCCCGCGGGCCAGTGGCGTCACTCGCGATTCTGCCGTTCCGCAACGCCTCGGGAGATGCCAGCCTGGACTGGCTCGGTTCCAGTCTTGCCGAAATGTTGAGCACCGATGTGGGGCAGTCGGCCAGTCTGCGTATGGTCTCTTCCGACCGCCTGCACCAGGTCCTGAAAGACCTGCATCTCAATCCGAGTTCACAACTGGACCCGCAAATGCTGCGGCAACTGGGAGAATTCAGCAATGCGCAGACTCTAGTGTGGGGACAGTACGTCAAAGTTGGCGATCAGATTCGCATTGACGCCACATTGCAAGATCTGAAGCACGAACGCACCTCCAGTCTGAAGGCAGAAGCGCAGTCTGAAAAAGACTTGCTGGCCGCGGTGGATCGTTTGTCTCAGTCCATCCGCGAGAATCTCGCGCTCTCGCCGGAAATCGTGAAGGAACTCCAGGCGCAGGCTTTCCGGCCGTCTTCGAAGTCCACCGATGCACTGCGGGATTACAACCAGGGGATTGAACTGGCGCGCCAGGGGAATAACCTGGAGGCACAAAAGAAGTTCGACTCCGCCACTCAAGAAGATTCGGACTTTGCCCTGGCGTTTTCCCGGCTGGCGCAAACTTACGCGAACCTGGGATACGACAACGAAGCCGAGCGCTATTCGCGCCGTGCCGTGGAACTGAGCGCGTCATTGCCGACGTCGGAGAAGTATCTGATCGAAGCTAGTAACGCCCGCATCCAGAACGACACTCAGAAAGCGATCGTCGCCTATCAGAACATCGTGAAGGTCGCGCCCGAGGATCCGGACATTCAATTTACCCTGGCTTCGCTCTACGAGGAGGCCAACGACTTCGACAATGCCCGCCTGCATTTGGCCACGGTTCTGGAGCAAGACCCGAAGTTTGTGGATGCACTCTTGGCCAGCGGCCGCGTGGAGATCAAGAGCGGCAATCCACAAAACGGTCTGGACTTTCTCAACCGCGCTCTGACCTTGGCCATTCAGCTCGACAACCAGGAAGAAAAGGCAGCCATTCTTCAGGCCATCGGCGTAGCTTACCGGCTTACCGACAAACCGCAGGAAGCGTTGCGTAATTATCAAGAGTCGATGGCCATCAAGAAACAGATTGGCGACAAGCGCGGCATCGCCGTCAGCCTGAATGAAAGCGCGCAGGCGCAGGTAATGCTCGGCCAGCGAGACGCGGCCCTAGCCAGTTACAAAGAAGCCCTGCAAATCCGGCGCGAGATCGGTGACAAACGCGGTGTGGCCGACACCCTGAACGATCTAGCTAACTTCTACCAGGATGCGGCGCAGACCGATGAAGCGCTCAAGTTATATAAGGAGGCGCTGCAGTCGAATCGCGATCTGGCAGATGAGTCCGGTCAGGCCATGAGCCTCAACAATATCGGCACCTCCTACCTTTCGAAGGGGCAATATCAGGATGCGCTGACCTACTATCAGCAGGCGTTGCAACTTCGCGAAAAACTGAAAGTGCCAGACGACATCGCAGAAACCATTCGCAACCTGGCGGTGACCGACACTAAGCTGGGCCAGTTCGACGAAGCTTTGTCACAGTACCTGAAGGCGCTGGACTTGCGCCGGAGCACCGGCGACAAGCGTGGTGCGGCGGTCACCTCGTACGACATGGGAAGTGTATTCGCCTATCAGGGCCGCTACGGAGCCGCTTTGAACGCCCGGCAGGAAGCGCTGAAGACGTTTCGTGATCTGCACGACCGCAGTTACTGGATGGGCGAAATTCTGAGCGGCTACGGAGAGTCGTTGGTACAGGCGGGTCGCGGAAGCGACGCGAAAGCAAGTCTGGATGAAGGCCTGGCACTATCCCGCGAGCTGAAGAACGACAGTCTGGTATCTCAACTTTTGCGCTTCCAGGGAGACAGCGCATCTTATGGCGGCGACTACAAGGCAGCGCGTGAGCTCTATGAACAGTCGCTGCAGTCGGCGACTCGCGCCAAAGATGCGGAGAACATCCTACTGGGCAAGCTGGCGCTGGCACGCAATGATCTTCAGCAAGGGCGGTCATCGGCAGCCATTTCCACGTTGAGAGACCTGGCGCAGCAGGCTGAGAGTCAGGGACTCAAATACGAGGCGGTGCAGTGTTCGCTGGATTTGGGCGAAGCTCTCATGAACACCAAAGCTCTGCCGCAGGCCCGGCTGGAGCTGGAGCGGGCGCTGACCCGGAGTGAAAAGCTGGGGCTGCGATCGCTACAAGCAAGGGGAGAATATCTGCTGGCAACGGCGTCACGTCTTAGCGGAAGCAATTCGCTGGCCCTGGACCACTATCATCAGTCGCTGCACCTGTTGGACGAAATCCGCAAGGAAGCCGGCAACGACAAGATCATGGACCGCGCCGACTTCGCCGCTATATCGAACGATGCCAAGCGCTGGGCAGCATCCTCGAAGACATAAGAAACCTGCCTCGCAGGTGCAGCTCATTCCATTCAACAGATAGTGCATGCTCGGCTGTCGGCTATGGTGGAAGGTCTTCCGTGGACAAGAATGCATTTGCGATTGTTGGCGCTGGCGGCGTTGGCGGGTACTTCGCGGCTGTCCTGGCGCGGGCTGGCTATCCGGTTTCAGTGGTGGCCCGGGGGCCGCATCTTGAGGCCATCCGCCGGA
>Ga0207066_1064_pt1 | contig 28069 bp, 24 predicted proteins | sample Alteio_BWMinCont_24_FD_153490 | JGI IMG/M metagenome (GOLD analysis project Ga0207066, IMG submission 153490) | Enriched cells from forest soil in Barre Woods Harvard Forest LTER site, Petersham, Massachusetts, United States -... | ecosystem: Environmental > Terrestrial > Soil > Temperate forest >...
GGGGGAGCTGCGAAAATCGGCGCATTGGCCGTGCTCCTAGTCAACGCTGGTCTGCTGGGGCTGGGAATGGAGGGTCTTATCTGCATCGCGATGTCTGTTCCGTTGACCGTCCCGCTAGGAGCGTTAGGGGGATGTTTCATCTATGCGGCAAGACGATCGCGGGTACAAAGCAACGGAACAGCAGTGCTACTCCTTTTGCCCTTAAGCGCCGGGACGCTCGGGTTTGATATGACCGCGAAGCCGCCGGTGTTCGAAGCGCACACTTCAGTTGAAATCGCGGCGGCGCCCGAACAAGTATGGAAATACGTCGTTTCGTTCTCGGAAATGCCGCCGCCGGATGAATGGTTCTTCAAAGCTGGCATAGCCTATCCCGAGCGAGTCGGCATCGTCTGGTCAGGCGTGGGCGCGGTGCGCTACTGCGAGTTTTCGACGGGGCCGTTTGTCGAGCCGATCAAAGTGTGGGACGAGCCCCGGCTGCTGCAATTCAGCGTCACCGAGAGCCCGGCCTCGATGCGCGAGTGGAGCCTCTATGCGGAAGTTGCGCCGAAGCATCTGCGTGGATATTTGATTTCAAAGCAGGGGCAATTCCGGCTGACACCGCTTGCGAACGGGCACACGCTATTGGAAGGGACCAGTTGGTATCAGCACGGGCTATGGCCTTCGCAGTATTGGAGGCTCTGGTCGGACGCGGTCGTTCACCGGGTTCATTTGCGGGTGCTCACTCATATCCGGACTCTGGCGGAAAGGGACAACATGATCATGAGGTAAAACTGTAGTGGTTACGCTCCTCGAACTTACCGTCATCCGTGCTCCCATCGAGCGTTGTTTCGACCTCTCACGAAGCGTCGAAGTGCACCTTGCTGGAAATGTTCATTGCGGAGAAGCCGCGATAGCGTCCGCTGGCGTCACTAGCGGCATGCTCGACCTGGGTCAGCGCGTGACCTGGCGGGCAAAGCACTTTGGCGTGTGGCAACAGCTCACTAGCGAGATCACGGCGCTGGATCGGCCAGCGTTCTTTCAAGACACCATGATTCAAGGAGCGTTTCGCTTTATGCAGCACGATCATGTCTTTCGCGCTCTATCTCCCGATGCGACAGAGATGCAAGACGTGTTTCGTTTTGCCGCACCGCTGCCGGTTCTTGGGCGCTTAGCCGAAGTCGCGGTCCTTCGCAGGTACATGCGGACGCTGCTGTGCGAGAGAAATGCGGTGGTGAAGGAAATCGCCGAATCCGCATTGTGGCGAAAGTATCTGCCGTCATGAAAATCGTCATCCCCGGAGGCAGCGGACAAGTTGGCCGAATGTTGGCCCGCCACTATCATGCGCGCGGACACATAATCACAGTGTTGAGCCGTAACGCCCAACATGCTCCATGGCGCGTTGTGTCTTGGGATGGAGTAACGCCTGGCGGCTGGATTTCCGATGTCGAACAGAGCGATGTTTGTATTAACCTTGCCGGACGAAGTGTCAATTGCCGCTACACTGCAACGAATAGGCGCACCATTTATGAGTCGCGAATCCGAAGTACGCAACTGTTGAACCAAGTCCTTGGCTCCCTCAAACACCCTCCAGAGCTTTGGGTAAACGCCAGCACGGCCACCATCTATCGGCACGCCCTGGATCGCGCGATGAACGAGACGGATGGCGAATTGGGCGGCAGCGAGCCGGGGGCCCCCGACACGTGGAACTTTTCCATCGATGTTGCGAAGGCATGGGAGAAGGCCTTCTTCTCAACCGCGACGCCGCTCACACGTAAGGTCGCGATACGCAGCGCTATCACTCTTAGTCCCGATCGAGGCGGAGTGTTCGACGTGCTCCTGGGCCTGGTCCGCCATGGCCTTGGCGGCAGGCAAGGGTTGGGAACTCAGTTCGTTTCCTGGATTCACGAGGTTGACTTCGTGCGGGCGATTGATTTGCTGATCGCTCGCGAGGAAATTACCGGCGTAGTCAATCTCGCTTCTCCCGGCCCGCTCCCCAATGGTGATTTCATGCGAGTCCTGCGTGAGGCGTGGGGCATCCGCATCTGCGCGCCGGCTCCGGAATGGATCATCGAAGTCGGTACGTTGCTTATGCGCACCGAGTCGGAACTCGTGCTCAAAAGCCGCCGCGTCGTGCCTGGCCGTCTTCTGGCAGCCGGTTTCCAGTTTCTTTATCCTGAGTGGCCAGCTGCTGCCAGAGAGTTGGTTGCTCGCTGGCGCCAGAACAGACGTTAAAGACGCGGCACGCGGAGCACACCAGCCAGAAACGCTAGCCGTTGCACTCGGGCGGTACAATTGAATACTTCATGCGTCAACTCCTACAGGGAAAGACTACTCTCATTCTCGGTGTAGCGAACAAATGGAGCCTCGCTTACGCTATCGCACAGGCATTCATCCGCGAAGGCGCGAAAGTGATTCTGACTTACCAGGGCGAGCGCCTAAGACAGACGGTCGAGGAGCTGGCCTCCGAGCTGAAAGCCGACCAGATTCTAGCCTGCGATGTCACACAAGACGAGCAGCTGGCGAATCTGACCGAGAAACTGAAGAGCCAAGGAACGACCTTGAACGCTGTGGTCCATAGCATCGCCTTCGCCAACAAGGACGATCTAAGCCGGCCCTTCGTCGAGACTTCGCGCGCCGGTTTCGCCCTGGCGCAGGACGTGAGCGCTTATTCGCTGGTCGCGGTCGCTCGGGCGACGGCTTCTCTGATAGCGCCAAAGGATCAAGGAGGCGGGTCCATCATGACCCTGACGTATTTGGGGTCCACCCGAGTCGTCGAAAACTACAACGTGATGGGCGTGGCCAAAGCGGCGCTGGAGGCTACGGTCCGGTACCTGGCGAACGATCTGGGACCGTCCAACATACGGGTGAACGCAATTTCGGCCGGTCCCGTGAAGACGGCGTCGGCGCGCGGCATCCGCGATTTCTCAAAAGTGTTGGAGAGTACGGCTCGCGTAGCGCCTCTGCGCCGCAATACCGATCCCGCCGAAGTTGCTGATACTGCGGTATTTTTGGCTAGCGATCTGAGCCGGGGCATAACCGGCAACATTCTGTTCGTGGATTCTGGGATGCAAATCATGGGTTTGGCGCGCCCCGAATGACTACGCTTTCGAAATCGATGAGCAAACCGATTGACATTCAGTAAGGCACTTATTATCATGTGATTGCATAAGACTTTTCGGACCGGGCCTCCATTGAGGCGATCCGGAAAAGTCAAATCGCGATACCTCCGAGTTTATCTATGATTACTGTCAAAGGCCTCACGAAACGATACGCCCGCACCGTCGCGGTCGACAACATTTCGTTTGAAGTTCAGAAGGGACAGATCGTGGGTTTTCTGGGTCCCAACGGCGCCGGGAAAACAACTACGATGCGCATTCTGACGTGTTTCCTTCCGCCGAGCGCTGGCACGGCGACCGTCGCAGGTTTCGACGTTCTCGAGCAGCCTATGGAAGTAAAAAAGCGGATCGGCTATTTGCCGGAGACCCCGCCTCTGTATCCCGAGATGGAGACTCGAGAATACCTGACGTTCGTCGGAAAACTGAAGGGAATGTCGGGCGCCTCGCTCGCGCATCGCGTGGATGAAGTGGCTGAACGCTGCGCCATCGCCGATGTGAAGAGCAAACTGCTCGGCAAGCTTTCGAAAGGCTACCGGCAGCGCGTGGGACTGGCGCAAGCCATTATCCACAACCCGGACGTCCTTATCCTCGACGAGCCGACCTCGGGTTTGGATCCGAGGCAGATCAACGACACCCGCGAGCTGATCCGATCCCTTGCGGGCGACCACACCATCATCCTCAGCACGCACATCCTGCCGGAAGTGGAACAGACCTGCGAACAGGTGCTCATCATAAACAAGGGCAAGCTGGTAGCCACCGATTCTGTGGAAAACTTGCAGAACCGCGCCCGGGGAGCCGAGTCCGTGCTGCTTGAAGTGGAGGGCCGCGCCGGCGCCCTGGATTCGAAAACCATCCAGCATCGCCTGGAAACCGTCTCGGGAGTCAGTCGAGTCCTGTTCAAGGAAATGCGGAACAATCGATCGGTCTTCGAGGTGGAAAGCTTGAAGGACCGGTCGATTCGAGGGGATCTCGCCCGAGCAGTGGTAGAGTCGGGCTGGAATCTGAACGAGCTGCGCTCGGCCGCCATGAGCCTGGAGGAGATCTTCCTGCAATTGACGGCCACCGAACAGGTCGAACAACCACCGGAAGAAATGGTTGTGCAAGGAGCAAACTGATGAGAAACATTTGGGTCATTTGCCAAAAAGAGCTGGGCAGTTATTTCGTCTCGCCGGTAGCCTATCTGCTGCTGACGATGTTCGCGCTCATTTTCGGGTTCTTCTTCTGGAACTCGGTGGGCTATTTCAATGCGATGGGATTGCAATCGCAAATGCAAGGCCAATCCGTCCCCATGAGCGTGAACGATTACGTCATCCGGCCGTTGCTGTCCAACATCAGCGTGGTAGGTCTCTTCTTTATTCCGATGATCACGATGCGCCTGTTTGCCGAAGAGAAGCGCACCGGGACCATCGAGCTGCTCGCCACTTCCCCGATCCGCGACGGCGAGATCATCGTGGGCAAGTGGCTGGCGTCTTTGATCCTCTACGGCGTGCTGCTGCTATTCAGTGCGATCAATTTCGCGTTTCTGTTCCGCTATGGCAACCCGGATTGGAAGCCGCTGGCGATCGGTTACCTGGGTCTGCTGCTACAAGCCGGCGGGCTGTTGGCGATCGGCACTTTCATTTCGACGTTGACCAGGAACCAGATTATCGCCGGCGCGGCCACCTTCGGCGTATGCCTGCTGCTCTGGGTGCTGGAATGGGTTTCCGGGTATGAGACCGCGACGTGGGCCAAGGTGCTGGCCTATTTTTCCGTGATCCAGCATTTTGAGTCGTTCGCCAAAGGCGTGTTGGATACCAAAGACACGATCTTCTATGTTTCGTTGATCTTTTTCGGATTATTTCTAACGCAGCGTTCCATGGAATCGTTGCGATGGAGGTCATAAGTGAGCCAAGAGTGGATAAAAACAAGACAAACTAAGTACGTCGCATACGCGGCAACCTATATCGTCATCATTGCCGCGGTGTTGGTGGTTGCGAATTTCCTGGCAAATCGTTACAACAAATCCTACGACGCGACCTCGAATAAACAGTTCACACTTTCCGATCAGACCAAGAAAGTGATCGGCGATTTGAAGCAAGACGTAACGATTCAATATTTCGATCGTCCGAGCGGCATGCAGACAGGCAAGGATTTGCTGGACCGTTACGCCAGTCTCTCGCCCAAAGTCAAAGTCGAGTATGTCGATCTACTCAAGAACCCGCAGCTGGCGCGTGCCGCCAACATCACGCGTGAAAGCACCGCCATCGTAGGGCTAGGCGCGAAGAAAGAGGAAGCGCGGACGTTCGATGAAACGGGCGTCACGGGAGCGCTGGTTCGCGCCGAGAAAGGCGGAGAACGCACCGTGTGCGTGGTGGGAGGCAGCGGGGAGCATCGTGTGGACGACTCCTCCGCGGAAGGGCTTTCCGACTTTCAGAATGCAGTTCAAAAAGACAACTACAAGGTGAAGCCCATCGGCCTGCTCGAAAAGGCCGAGGTTCCCTCCGATTGCACGGTATTGGTTGTTGCCGGACCAACAGGCGATTATGTGCAGCCCGAAGTGGATGCGATCAAGAAGTATGTTGAGAACGGTGGACGCGCGCTGGTCCTGCTGGATCCGCCGCTGAAGCTCGGCCGCAAGGAAATCAGCGACAATAACGCGCTGGTAACGATGCTCTCCGGCTGGGGCGTAACGGCGGACAAGGACCTGTTGCTGGATGCCAATCCGCTTTCGCAACTGGTGGGGCTGGATGCTACGGTGCCTCTGGTGACCAACTACGAATCGCACGCCATCGTGAACGATATGAAGGGTACCGCTACCGGTTTTCCGTTGTCGCGGTCGCTGGAGGTCAAGAACGGCGACAAGACTACGGTCACCAAACTGTTTTCAACTTCCGACAACAGCTTCTCTACGCCAAATCTGAGCTCTGCTGAGATCCGGCTCGATCCTAATAAGGATAAGAAGGGACCTTTCACGCTGGCGGCGGCGGGAACCTACAACACCGGCAAGCCAAACAATCAGGGCCGCTTCGTCGTCGTCGGAAATTCCACATGGGCTTCCAATTCGTTCCTGCGTTTCAATGGAAACCGGAATCTTATGTTGAACACAATGAACTGGCTGTCGTCCGATGAGGACTTGATTTCGATCCGTCCCAAAGAGCCGGAAGACCGCCGTATACTTTTGACGCGCGCGCAGTTTCTCATGCTGCGGAGCGTGAGCCAGTTCCTTCTACCGCTGGTCGTGGTGTTTAGCGGCGTGATGGTCTGGTTCCGCAGACGATAATTCGCCACAGGAGATAGTGAAATGCGCTTCCGTGGTTTGCTGACTGGCGTTGTGATTCTGGCGGCATTGGCCGTAGGCGTTTACGTTTCCAATAAGCGAGAAGCTGCGAATGCAGCGAAGCCGAAGGCCGACGAGCCGCCTAAGATCGTTTCCATTAATTCCACTGACATCACCAAGATCGACCTGAAGAAGAAAGATGGTTCGGAAACCGTCATCGAACGGAAGGGCGGCGGGAACTGGGAGTTAACCGCGCCGAAGCCATATCCGGCGGACCAGGATACAGTGAACACGCTCGCCACGTCGGCGGGCGCGGTAATCGCGGACCGGGTGGTGGAAGACAAGGCTTCCAATTTGGCGACATACGGCCTGCAGGCGCCCGCGCTGGAAGCGGACGTCACCAACAAGAGCGGTAAGACCAGCAAGCTTCTGATAGGCGACGACACGCCGACCAATAGCGGCTCGTACGCCATGTTGCAAGGCGATCCGCGCGTATTCACGATTGCGAGTTATGTGAAAACGGGTCTCGACAAGAATGTGAACGACCTGCGCGATAAACGCCTGCTCACTTTCGACCAGGATAAGGTGAGTCGCGTCGAATTGAACGCCAAAAAGCAGGCCGTGGAGTTCGGCCGCGACAAGGATCAATGGCAGATCGTCAAGCCCAAGCCGTTGCGGGCCGAGAACACGCAAGTGGACGATCTGCTTCGCAAGGTGAAGGAAGCCAGGATGGACCTCGCGGTCTCAGACGAAGATGCCAAAAAAGCGACGTCGGCTTTTGGTTCCGGAATGCCCATCGCGACCGTGAAGGTGACCGATCCATCCGGAACCCAGACACTGGAGATTCGCAAAAACAAGGACGATTACTACGCGAAGTCGAACGTCGTAGACGGCGTGCACAAGGTGACCAACGATATCGGGATCGCCGTCGACAAAAGCCTCGACGATTTCCGCACGAAGAAGCTCTTCGATTTTGGTTTCATGGAGCCGAGCAAGATCGACATGCACATTGCCGGCAAAGCTTACGCTTTCCAGAAGGGTGGCGAAGATTGGTTCGCGAACGGCAAGAAGATGGACAACATCAGCGTGCAATCCTTGTTGGACAAATTGCGCGATCTTGCAGCCTCGAAGTTTGCGGATTCGAGCACCTTTGGCGCGCAGGTGGCGGACCTTACCGTGACCTCCAACGACGGCAAGCGAGTCGAGAAGGTACTAATCTCAAAGGAAGGCAACGACTATCTTGCGAAGCGGGAAAACGAGCCTGCGCTTTACACGCTGGACGCAAAAACGGTTGACGATCTTTCTAAAGCTGCTTCCGACGTGAAGGAAGCACAGCCCGCGAAGAAGAAATAGAAATAGCGCGGGCTTCGGCCTGCACCTAATGAACGGACTCCTCACCGATCTTTACCAGCTCACCATGGCGGCTGGTTACTTTGAGGCCGGCAAGAGCGGTGAAATCGGAACGTTCGAGCTTTTCTTCAGGCATCTGCCTCGGTACCGCAATTTCGTGCTGGCGGCCGGGCTAGAGCAGGTGGTCGACTATCTGCAGGATCTGCGTTTCACCGACGACGAGATTCGCTACCTGCAGTCGCTGCCACAGTTCCAACGCGTCTCCGGTGAATTCTTCGATGCCCTGTGCCGGTTGCGTTTTACGGGCGATCTTTTCGCGCTGCCCGAAGGGACGCCGATCTTCGCCGGCGAGCCTTTCCTCACGGTTCGCGCTCCGCTGATAGAAGCGCAGATCGTGGAGACCTATCTCCTCGGCATGGTGGGGTTCCAGTCGCTGATCGCGACCAAGGCTGCTCGAATAGTGGAGGTTGCGGGAGGACGAGCAGTCGTTGATTTTGGCGCGCGGCGTTCCCACTCACCGGCTGCGGGTGTGCTGGCGGGGCGCGCGGCATACTTGGGTGGCTGCATCGGCACGAGCAACACAGAGACCGGCTACCGTTACGGCATTCCAGTATTTGGAACAGCAGCTCATTCGTGGATCCAGGCTTTCCCGACCGAGCGCGAAGCGTTCGAGCGTCTGCAAAACCTGCTGGGTGAAGCCACGGTATATCTTATCGACACCTATGACACCGTGGAAGGTGCGCGGTTAGCGGCTTCGCTTGGGCGGCCGGTTTGGGGCGTGCGGCTGGACAGCGGCAATCTGGTTGAACTTTCGCGCGCAGTCCGCAAGATCCTGGACGACGCTGGGCTTCAAGACGTCAAAATCATGGCAACCAGCGATCTGAACGAATATAAGATCCTGGAGTTTGCCGCCACCGGCGCGCCCATCGATGCATTCGGCGTGGGAACCGACCTGGCGACGTCCACCGATTCGCCTAATCTCGGCGTGGTGTATAAGTTGGTTGAGCTGGACGGCCGCTACACCGCCAAGTTCAGCGAAGACAAGCACACTCTGCCCGGCGCCAAGCAAATTTTTCGATTCGCCAATCATGATGTGATCGCATGTTCGTGGGAGTGCCTCGGCTGTGGACCGGGCGAGCCGGAAGCGCGCGCCTTGCTTCGTCCGGTTTTGTTGGGCGGCAAGCTGGTGGAGCCCCTCCCTAGCGTAAGCGAGGCTCGTCAATTCGCGGCGGATTCCATCAAACGTCTGCCAACCGCCATCCGCAGTTTGTTCGATACGGATCAGCAGTATCACGTCGAGCATAGCGCGGAGCTCGTTAAGCTGTACGAAAAAGTCCAGAATGAAAACAGTCTTCTTCGACATCGACACGCAAATTGATTTCGTGTATCCGGCGGGAGCGTTGTATGTGCCTGGTGCCGAGTGCATCCTTGCGGCCGTCGCGGAATTGAACCGTCGCGCCCCTTTGGTAATCTCCACAATGGATGCGCATTCAGAGGACGATCCCGAATTCAACATCTATCCGCACCATTGCGTGGTGGGAACGGCGGGCCAGCAAAAACCGGCGAGCACTTTACTGGACCAGCGAGCGACCATGCCAGCCGCACTCGAAGGCGTTCGGCAATTGATTCTCGAAAAACAGAAGCTGGACTGCTTCAGCAATCCTCATCTCCGGCCGCTGCTCGCGAAACTCGGCTCCGAGCGCTACGTAGTTTATGGCGTTGTCACTGAGATCTGTGTGCGCTGCGCCGCGTTCGGCTTGCTAGAAACCGGCAAGCGCGTGGAGTTGGTGACCGATGCAGTCAAGGCGTTGGATGAGGAAGCCGACCAGAAGATGTTTTCCGAATTCACCACGGCGGGTGGTGTGCTCACCACAGCCGCAGTGGTCTTGAGTCAACAGAGCTGAAAACCTGGCTCACGGCTCAACGAACCGAACACCTCGGCCAACGCTGCCCTTCTCAAGTCGGAGTCTTGAGTCGCTAATGGCATGTTCCTCTGGATGGCGACAGCGAGGTATGCCGCGTCGTAGGAGGTCAAACGTGTGCCCCCGCCAATTTCCGAACCTCTTGTAGGCTCTGTTCTGCACCGAGTAGTTCAATGTGGATCGGAAGATGAAGCAGCACCTGCATAAATTGATCGATCCGCTGCTCGTCAATGCGACCTCTGCGTTGAGCTTGTACCAAGATGTTAGTAATCTCAAGCGGCCAAACGGAAGCAACAAAGGCATCCGTGCCCGCAGCGCACCAGTCTAGGATTGCCTCCGTATAGGCATTCGCCTGGTCGTCGAGGCACCACGGCAAGGTGACCGACGCATCCAAGACAAACGGCTCCATCTAGTAGTGGTGACCTTCATGAGCCAGATCTTTGATGCGCAGTCCCCCGAGAGTAACACCCTTCCTCAGCTCGCGAAGACGGGCAGCGGCGCCTTGATAATCGCCCATAGCGCGTTTTTGGGCTCGTAGCGCCCGTACGCTTTCCACGATGAGTTCATCCACCGATTGAAACCGCCCGCTTTCGATCTCTTCCCGAACAAGGCGTTCGGTTTCAGGCTTGAGGTTAACAGTCATGTGTTCGTATGATCGGTACCTGCACGACCACCAATTTGATCATCGCACAGCTGTCATCGCGCACATGGAGGCTCGCCGGACTCACCGCGGCGGGCGGCGTGTTGACCACGGCGGGCGAAGTTCGTGGTTAGCAGAACTGAGAATCCAGGTGACTCAAACAACCGAAAGCCAGATCCTAAGACTCTACTTCTCGCTCTCGCCGCCTCGGGTAGTGCATGAGCAATCCTGCAGTACCAATGAGCATTAGTAACTGGCCCACGTGAGATTCACTGATAGAGTGGAGGGCGACTCCGAGTACCGCAGCACTCTCGCAAACAGCCAACGCAAGCATTAGAGCCCGCCGTTCGCGAAGAGGATCGCGCGCTTCGCTGAATTGGCCGCGGAGCTTGCTCTTAAGAGGAAATGAGAAAGCGACGAGACCAATGCCAATCAGCAGGAACGTTGTTTCAACACCGTGAGAAACGCCGGGCGTCCTCGCTAACAGCGGCGTCACGACAAAAAAGACCATGATACTCCATAACACCATTGTTAGCCACAAAACGAACTGGAAGCGACGATGAGCGTTTAGTGTTTTTTGATCCGGTGGTTGCAACGTCGATTTATCGATACCCATTTCATTCGAGCCTCCCGGCCGGGCTTTCCACCAAGCCATAAAAAACAAGAAGATCCAAAATCCGCGCATGAACAAGCCGAAGGCCCCGGGGAGCATGAGCCAAAGATTGGCTTTCATGTAAGGAACGAAAGCCATGACGACCGAAGGTGTTTGAACGATCAGCACGATTGCGAAGACGAACCAGAGCCATCGAAGTTTTTTTATCCAAGGAAAGCGCTCGAAATTGAATGTGAGCATTTAATTCATTATCGGTTAAATGGGGCTTTTCCTCCAGGTAAGCCGCTTGACGAATCTATTTTTGACTTCTTCTGCTATATCTATCGAGTTTAAAGCCAGTCGATGGTTCGATCGTGGACAACGAGGGTGTTCTCTATACCGCGTCGCTGGCGTGGTACGAGCTGCGGACCAGCGGGCCGGCCTCGACGTGTTTGAAACCAATCTCGTAGCCCAGCCGCTTCAATTCGTCGAACTCGCTCTGCGGAACATAGCGAATGATCGGCAGATGCTTCACCGACGGCCGCAGATACTGGCCTAGCGTCAGAATGTCCACCTGATGGGCGCGAAGATCCCGCATGACTTGGACGGCTTCATCAACATTCTCGCCGAGGCCCAGCATGAGGCCGGACTTCGTGGGAACAAACGGACGCACGCGTTTGGCGTAGGCCAACATATCCAGCGAACGCTCGTAGCGCGCGCCTAACCGCACTTGGCGATAGAGCCGCGGCACGGTTTCGATGTTGTGATTCAGCACATCCGGGTGGGCGTTCATGACGATTTCCATCGCCTGATGTGATCCCTGGAAATCCGGAACCAGCACTTCCACTTTGCAGCCTGGAATCCGCTCTCGTATGACTTCAATGGTGAGCGCAAACAACTCGGCGCCACCGTCCGCTCGGTCGTCGCGGTTTACGCTGGTGACTACCGCATACCTCAAACCGAGCGCGGCGCAAGCTTCCGCCACGCGCCTAGGCTCGTCATAATCCACCTGCATCGGCGGCCCCTTCTGCACGGCGCAAAAACCACAGCGCCGAGTGCAGACGTTTCCCAGGATCATGAACGTCGCGGTCCGGCGATTCCAGCACTCGCCCACATTCGGGCAGCCGGCGCTCTCGCACACTGTGTGCAGCTTCAGCTCGCGAACCAGCCCCTTCAGCTCCTGATAGTTTTCTCCCGCCGGCGCAGGCGCGCGAAGCCACCGAGGCCGCTCCAGTGTTGGGGTTAAGGAAACGAGCACTGCATTTATTTTAACGCGCGCACGCTTGCCAAGCGATTTTCCAGGATCAGATTGCTATCAAAATCTTTCCAGCGCTGGTTGCGCGCCGCCGCGGCCTCGATCGCCTTTTTCGGGACTAGGCCTACAATCTGAGTCCCCGCGACACCAACTCCGTGGGCCGAGGCCTCGGTCTCAACCGCCTGCAACACCTCATCCAAGCCGGTGCGCTCGAAATCGGTCAAATTCATGGAAACCTGCGCCAGTTTCCGGCTGGCGAGCGGCACGCCGATCGCTTTTAGGAACGGCAAACCTCCGGACGAGGCGCGGATCTTGCGCGCAATCGATTCCGCAATGCCGACATCGGAGGTTTCGAGGTTCACATTGAAAGCGATTAGAAGCTTACGGGCTCCGATAATGCACGCTCCGGCGCTAGGATGGAGCGCTGGGCCGCCGAGGTCCGGTACCAACGCAGGACGATTGAACCCTCCGCGCCGCACATTCTCGAGCGGCGCTCGTTGGGGGCTGGACGCGGCAGCCTCGTAGAAAAACACCGGCACGCCCAGCCGCTTCCAAACCTCTTCGCCGACCCGATGCGCGACGCGAACGCACTCGTCGAGCGTGGCGCTTTTGAGAGGCACGAAAGGCACCACATCGGCGGATCCCATTCTCGGGTGCACACCGCTATGCTTCCGCAAGTCGATATGCTGGACGGCCGCTGCGATCCCGCGCAGAGCGCCTTCGGCGACATCTTCGGACGGACCGGCGAAGGTGATGACAGAGCGGTTGTGGTCCGGGTCCATTTCAGAGCGCAACAACAGCACGCCTGAAACGGATGCGATGGCCTGTTCGATGGCTTGGACTACTATGGAGTCGCGGCCCTCGGAAAAATTGGGAACGCACTCGATCAGTGGGCCGGCCACTTCACCTCGGATCGCTCCACTAGCACCTCGCCACGCTTCATCACCCGGTCCATCAAATTGATCCCAAAATGATAGGATATCTCCCGATAATCCGAAACGCCCAGTATCAGGAGGTCCGCGCTCTTGCCAATTTCCAGCGAACCGACGTTAGCGGCCTGTCCTATGGCATGTGCGGCATTCATTGTGGCCGCCGTTAGAGCCTCGGCCGGCGTCATGTTCATCGACCTGCAAGCGAGCGCCATCACCATCTGCATGTTCTGAGACGGGCTGGTTTCCGGATTGTAGTTCGTGGCGAGCGCGACCGCCGCACCGTTATCGATCAACATGCGAGCCGGCGCATAGCGCTCGGTCCCGCCAAAGAAGACAGCGCCAGGCAACAGAGTCGCGACGGTCCGGGACTGAGCCAAAACTACGGCATCGTCTTCGGTGGCGTCGATCGCATGGTCAACGCTCGCTGCTTCCAGCTCCACCGCCGTCCGAATAGCGCCAGAGTTTGAGCCCGAACCGGTATGCACCTTCAACGCGAATCCAAGCCGGCGTGCAGTGGTCAGGTAGCGGCAGGCCTGGTCCACGGTGAAGCCGCCCGCTTCGCAACGAATATCCGCAAACTCGGCCAGGTTATGACGCCGTACCGACGGCAACACGCGCCCACAGACCCATTCCACATAATCATTCGGCCTCTCTTCAAAGTCCGGCGAAACTCGCGCGCAGAGGAATGTCGAGATCAGAGAGATCGGCCGTTTCCGGAGAGCGCCATGGACCCGCAGGATCTTCATCTCCCCGGCCTCGGTGAGCCCCAGCCCGGATTTTGCCTCAACTGTTGTAGTACCGTGCCGAACTGCCTCTTCAAGCGCGCGCACAGCGAGCCTTTCTAAGGTGCGGGGCGAAATATCTTGGATGGCTCTAGCCGGTCCAGCGACCAGGTGCGTGTTGCTGTCGACGAATCCAGGCATGACTACGCAGCCGCTGGCATCGATCTCCTCGGCTTGACGCGCCAAGGCCAGGTTCTCTAGCCGCCGGGCAGATCCGACCTGCTGTATCAACCCGTCTACAATTAGAACCGCACCATCTTGAATGAGGCCCAGGTTCTTGAGATCGGCGCCACGGCGGGGACCGCTCGGACCGCGCAAGGTTAACAGTTGCCGCGCTCCCCTGACCAGCGTGACCTTCCGCATCAGTGGGGATGTCGCAGGAGAGACTCCCTGCCCCTCCAGGCTACACCAAAGCGGAGAAAAAATAACGGCTTGCCTGACTAACAAGAAGTGGAGCCGGGACGATAAGCGCAGAGTGCGAACTCCGGCGGAACTCATGCACGAACGCCACAAGATCGCACAACGGCACGCGAAGTGTCTAACGATTCCTTCCAATCTGGTGCCGAGAGTCCGCTCGCCTCTCGAACAACTGGCGGGTTCCAACGTCGTAGGTATCGCGTTTTCACGCATGGATGGGACCATGGTCGACGCCAACGATGAATTTCTGCGCACTATTGGCTATTCCCGAAAGGAGTTGGAAGAAGGAAAGCTCCACTGGATGGATTTCACTCCTGGCGCGTGGATTGAAATAAGCAAAGAGGCCATGGTCCGGGCCAAAACCACGGGTGCGGCATCGGCTTTTGAGAAAGAGTACACCCGCAAGGACGGGACTCGTGTGCCGGTGCTGGTCGCGGTCGCACTGCTGTCCGATGCTAAGGGCGCGGCTGTCCATTTCGTCTGTTTCGTGGTGGACATGACGGAGCGCAAGAATGCCGAACGGGAGCGCGATCGTTTAACCATCGAGCGCGTGGCGATGCTGGAATCGGCCGGCGACGGGATCTACGGGCTGGACAAACAGGGCCGCTGCACATTCATGAATCGCGCCGCCGCCCGCATGCTGGGCTACGAGCCGGAGGAATGCCTCGGCAAGTCCATACACGAGTTGGTTCATTTCAAGCATGCCGACGGATCCCCGTATCCGGAGGAGAGGTGCCCGGTCTATCACGTATTCCAGACGGGAGCCGGGGCCCGCTCGGATAGCGAAGTTCTATGGCGCCGGGATGGAACTTCGTTTCCAATCGAGGGGTCGGCGTTCCCGATCACTGTCAACGGAAGCACGGAAGGGGTGGTTGTCTCATTCAAGGACATCGGCGATCGCAAGAAGGCGGAGGCAGCCCTGCGTGCGAGCGAAGAGCGTCTGCGTAGCGCGTTCGCCAACGCCGCAGCCGGAATATTCATGACGGACTTGCAGGGCGAAATATTAGAAGTCAATCGAGCCTTCTCGGAGATGACGGGCTTCAGCGAACAGGAACTGGTAGGCATCCATTATCAGTCGATCGCGCATCCGAGCGATCTCGGCCGTGACGCGCAAATATTGGAGGAACTGCTGCGTCAACAGATTCCAGGATTTGTCGGATTAGAGCGCTTCGTGCGAAAAGATGGCAGCCTGCTATGGGCGCGGCTGAGCATCTCGCTTGCTCGCAATAGCGCGGGTGAAGCCTGCGAAGTGGTCTGTATCGCCGAAGACATCACGGAACGCCTTCGCGCCGAAACAGAGCTGCGCCGCAGCGAGGAGCGGTACCGCAGCATCGTGGAGAACACGCACGAGGGCATTTGCATGTGCGACGCCGACCGCAGGATAACGTATTGCAACGGCCGCTTCCTGGAGATGCTCGGCTGCGAAAAGTCCGGCGAACAGCCGCTTTGTTCCGAAATCCAGCTCGACGAGCATGCCGAAGAAACACGCCGCCGGTTCGAGCAAAGAAAGCTCGGCATAAGCGATTCGTATGAGACCCGTCTGGTACGGCAGGATGGATCGATTCTCGAGGTTAGCAGTTCGGCCAGCCCCATCTTGGACGAGCACGGAAATTTCGCGGGCGTGGTCTGCATGTTTACCGACATCGAACATCGCAAGCGCTTGGAGGAGCAGCTTCGCCAAGCCCAGAAGATGGAAGCCGTGGGCAGGCTGGCTGGGGGCATCGCACACGACTTTAACAACCTTCTCACTGTGATTCTGGGCTATGGGGGCGTGCTGGAACGAAAACTATCTCCCGACAGCCCACTGATCAAAAATGTGGTTGAGATCCGCAAAGCAGGCGAGCGGGCCGCGGCTTTAACGCAGAAGCTGCTTGCATTCAGCCGAAAGCAGGTTCTCCGTCCGCGAGTCCTCTCGCTAAACCATTTGGTTCGGGAGACAGAAGCCATGCTGCACCGCCTCATCGGAGAAGACATCCAACTGGCAACCGAACTTGATCCAGCGGTAGGCCATGTGAAGGCGGATCCCGGCCAAATCGAGCAAGTGCTGATGAATCTCGCGATCAATGCCCGGGACGCGATGCAGAAGGGCGGTCGGATTCTGATCGAAACCAAACGGGAGGAGTTCATTGCGGGCGCGGCCGCATTGCGATCTCTTAGACCAGGCGCATATGCCGCGTTGACTGTTTCCGACACGGGCTGTGGCATGGATGAGCCGACCAAGGCCAAGATCTTCGAGCCTTTCTTCACCACCAAAGATCCTGGCATTGGCACCGGACTGGGATTGGCGACGGTGTTGGGAATCGTCAACCAGAGCGGCGGATCGATATCCGTCTACAGCGAGGTTGGAATGGGGACGACGTTTAAGGTTTACCTTCCCTTGGTGGAAGATTCGGAAGTTCCCATCGAACCGCCGCAGCATGTGCCGGCGAAACCTGAGGATGAAAGCATCTTGCTGGTGGAGGACGACCAAAGCATCCGGGAACTAGCGGCCGAGGTGCTCCGCGAACACGGTTACCGTGTCACCGAAGCGGCCAGCGCGGAACAGGCTCTGATGGCATTCGAAGGCTGCGACCCGGTGGATCTGCTGCTTACCGACGTGGTCATGAGCGGAATGAACGGCCATGAACTCGCCAACAAGTTGGTTGCTCTGCATCCCGGCCTCAAGATTCTCTATATGTCGGGCTATAGCGAGAGAGGCGTGGTTCAACAGGCATTTTGGAGCCGGGCCGCAGCTTCCTGGCGAAGCCTTTTCAGCCAGGGGATTTGCTGGGCAAGGTTGGCGACGTTCTGGCTAAGCCCTTGAAGCCTGGTAAGATTCTGATAGTCGACGATGATGCTCAGGTGCGCTGTTTTCTCGCGAAGCTGCTTGAGATCGAAGGATACGATGTAATCCAGGCATGCAATGGCAAGGAAGCGCAAGCGTATTGCCGCGAAACCTCTTTCGATCTCATGATCACCGATCTTGTGATGCCAGAGCAGGAGGGCCTCGAAACGATTCACGCCGTTCGTCAGCATTGGCCCCGGTTCCCGGTCATCGCGATCTCCGGCGCGTTTGGCGGAAGCTATCTCGAGCTCGCAAAAAGGCTCGGCGCCGACGCCGTCTTCCACAAACCATTTGAGCCGGAGGGGATTCTGGCGGAGGTTCGCAGGCAGCTGAAGCGGTAATCGCGCTCAGGCCCCGCTACCCGCGGTCGCGGCTCAGTTACTCGGACTGCTAGGCTAGCATGAGTGAAGACCACGCCGGGCAAACGACCGCTGAAAACTCTGGAACGCGTGCTCTCCAAAGCCGGCCTGGGCTCTCGCACCGAAGCCCGCAAATGGATCGGGTCTGGACGCGTCAAGGTAAACGGCAAACGGATTCAAACTCCGGATCACTGGGTGGACCTCGAGCGCGACAAGGTGATGCTGGATGAGAAGCCGGTGCGATCCGTCGAAAGGGTCTACCTGCTTCTGTATAAGCCGACGGGTTTCCTAACAACGTTCAAGGACCCGGAAGGCCGTCCGACAGTTTACGACTTGATCCGCGATATGGGCCAATGGCTCATCCCGGTCGGAAGGCTCGATCAGGACACAAGCGGGCTCCTGCTTCTCACCAACGACACGCGCTTTGCCGAACGGATCACAAACCCGGAATACAAGATCCCCAAAACCTATCTGGTTAAGACGTCGACTTTGCTCACCGACGCGCAACTGGAGGCGTTGCGCAAGGGCGTCGTGCTAAACGACGGCCCGACACAACCAGCAACCGTCGAGCGTATCCGAGATTCGGCTAAATACAGTTTTGTGGAGATTACGATTTGCGAAGGACGCAACCGGCAAGTGCGCCGGATGATCGAAGCGGTGGGCAGCAAAGTGCTGAAGCTGGTGCGAACGCAGATCGGCACGTTGCGCATCGGCAATCTTCCGATCGGAAAATATCGCGAGCTTACGAAGAGCGAACTGGATGTTCTGACGCCGCGCCCGGCTCACTCCGGCTCATACCGCAAAGGCCGCGGCAGATAGCGTGCCACGGCGTCCCTGACGCGAGCCTGTTCACCGGGCGAAAGAACGCGCAAAAAGTGGATGGAGGTCAAGTAAACGACACCGAAAATCGTTCCAGAAATTACCAGCACGGCCAGTGGAGTTGCACTACCGAGAAGAGAACGGAAAAGCGCAGCCACCAGAGCGGCGAGCAAAGAGGCGAATGCCAGACTGCCGAGATCTCGCAAGCCAGAAATATCCCTGCGGGTTACGCCTAATAGGCGCCCAAAGTGGATTGCCGCAAGCGCTCGCTCAAACACTCCCGCGGCTACAACCAGTGAGATCGTACCCAGCAAGCCGAGCCGATGAGTCCAGAGCGAAAGCGCGATCATCAGCGCGGCGACGATTCCAACGCGAAGCCGCAATAGGAAGAGTCGTTCCGACTGATAGGCGCGAAAGAGTGGGTCTAATAGAAGCACATTGAGAGGAAGAAGCGTCAGGTTTACGGCAAAGATCGGCCCGCTATCCGCGTACTGGTTAGTAAATAAGAGTTGGATGAGCTCGCGCCCGGCGACAAGGAGAAATGCGTATAAAGGGAAGTACACCGACGCCAGCTTTCGGGCGGCACGGGCAGTCAGCACAAGGATCGCGCGGGTTTGGCGCTGCTGCTGGAGGATGCTTACACGGCCGATCAGTACGGAATTCGCTGCCTCCTGGAGCAGGCCTATCAAAGGCAGCTGGAACGTTCCCACCATGTAAACGGCAAAGATCGCGGGGGAGAATTGGTGCGCGATGAAGTAGCTGTGAAAATCCGTTTCGACAATCAGCAAGAGACCCGCCGATCCTAACGGAATCGCGTATAAGAGCTGGCTGCGCAGCGTCGCCATGTCAAAGCTGTGCCAAAAGCCACGAAAGCGCGATTCAAGGTAAAACAGGAGGACCACGGTTTGGATCATTCCGTGAAGGATTGCCGCGTAAATGAGGGCGCGTACGGTCCCGTACCAGGCTGCCGCCGCGATGAAGACAAGAGCGCGGGTGGCCTGAACACCGACAATAATAACGGTGGCGGCGTGAATCTCCTGATTCGCTATGGGCGCGGTTTCCAGGAACGCGCCAGTGATCCAGAAAAGAATTGCGACTCCGATCCAGGGCGCGTACGGAAGGAGTTGCGGTCCGCGAAATATTACAACTAACAGAGACGGGTAGCAAAAGAGCCCGATGAAAGCCAGCAGCCCCACGGACGCGTTAAACAGCATGATATTCGCGACGGTTTCGCGGCGACGGCCGGGTTTCAACGGCAGGAAATAATAGGCGCTCATTTGGAAACCCAGTGGAAGCACGATCATGGCCGTGGTGACCACGAGAAAGACCTGCTTGCACAAACCATACTGCTCGGGGTTCATGCGCCGGACCAGCAAGAGCGGCAACGCCAGGCTGAAGGCGAAACCCGCGGTCTTGGCAAGAGTGAGCCAGCAGACGCGGCACGTAAGCGATTCACCTTGGAAGGCGGCTGCGCTCACGCCGCGACCCGGCGATTCGATTCAATCAGCTGCGTGTAAATTTCTTCCATGCGGGCGGTGGACGATCGATTGTCGCGAATGAACTTCTGTGCCGCGGCCGCGAGCCGTTGCCGGAGCGCTGCGTCTAGAATGAGCCAAGTCAGCAGGGCGCTCAGTCCGTCCACATCGCCGGGCTTAAACAAAAACCCGGTTTCTCCGTTTCGCACTAGTTCGGGATTACCGCCTATGTTTGAGGCTACGGGGCAGCAGCCGCAAGCCATAGCTTCCATCAACGAGTTGGAGAGCGCCTCAGAACGGGAGGGCAGCACGAATATGTCGATAGTCCGCAACCGCACGGCCACCTTCGCGGTGGCTGGGACGAATTCGCAAACCGCCTCGATGCCAAGCGCTTTCGCTTGCGATTGGAGAGGCTCCGACATGACCCCGCTTCCCACTACCACCAATTTCAAGCCGGAGCAGAGATGACGAACGCGCGCGAAGGCGGACAACAGCGTCGTCAGATCTTTTTCCGGACGCAAGGCGCAGACCGTGCCAATCACTAGCGAATTGGAAGCTAGAGCGCCCGGGCTAAAGTTATCGGCTGGACTGAATTCATCGACGTCGATTGTGTTGGGGCAAAGGCGGATTTTCTGAGATGGGACACCCTCGTCCCGTTCCAGGTGACGCTGGACGAAGTCGCAATTGACGACGATGGCGTCGACGATGCGGTCGGTCCATCGAACCATCCGAAAGTAGGGCCGCGGTATCAACTCCCGATGAGCCCGCTGGCTGGACACGACCACCGCCGAAGAGAGTAGACGCGCCACGGGCGCCGCGAATACCGTAAGCGGATAGTCGAACGTGTGGACTAGTTGAATTTTTCGCTTGCGAATAAAGCGGACCAAACTTTGCGCTGCTCCCAACACTTCCAGCGACTTGAACGAGTGCAATGGAAATTGGATGGCTGGAACGCCGGCCAACTCCAGTTCCTTGGCCCGCAGGCCTCCTGGCCGAAAAAATCCGACGTGCGGCTCAAAGCGGGAGCGGTCGAGATTCTTGGCGATTTCGGCTAGCTGGCGCTCGCTTCCGCCCAGGTCGAGTTCGCGGGCCAGGAGCAAAACGGGCCAGGGCTTTCTTACCGAGCCGGGCGTGCGCAACTTGTAAAAATGTTGTAAAACTGCCACGAGATTCTACGGAGCTTACAGAATCAGTGCGGCCGGCTCGGTTAAAATCTCTCTAGCATCGCAATGCAAACTGTCTTGGTTATAGATGACGACAACAACCTTCGGGACACGGTTGGAGTCATGCTCGAAAGAGAGGGGTTCCGGCCTGTTCTGGCGGGCGACGGCAGCACCGGTTTCGAGCAGGCTTTAGCCCTACAGCCCGGCCTGATTCTCGTCGATTTGAAGATGCCTGGGCTTAGCGGCGTCGAGGTCTGCAAACAACTTCGAGCCAGAGGCATGAAAACTCCGTTGATCGTTTTGAGCGCCGCCGGCGAGGAGATGGACAAGGTGGAACTGCTGGATATCGGAGCGGACGACTACGTGGTTAAGCCGTTCCGAGTTCGAGAACTGCTGGCTCGCATTCGGGCCGTGCTGCGCCGCGCGACTCCTGAAGAGACGGTGGTGGTGGAGTTCGGCGAAGTGGCGGTCGATTTTACCAGGCGCGCGGTCAGCAGGCGCGGTCAAGAGATGAGCCTGACTCGCGGCGAATACAACTTGCTCACGTACTTCTTGCAAAATCCGGACCGGGCGTTGACGCGCGAAGTTATTTTGAACTCCGTGTGGGGGTACACTAGCCTGCCCCACACGCGGACGGTGGACGCGCACGTGGTGCGTTTGCGTCAGAAGCTGGAATCGGACGCCGGGCACCCGCGGCATTTCCTGACGGTGCACGGAGTGGGTTATCGCTTCCTTCCATAGGGTGCTGTTATGAAACGCTTAGTATTGATTGTGGAGGACGCCGAAAGCTGCCGAGACACGCTCGAAGTAGCGTTGATGGAACTCCCGGATCTGGCGGTCCAATCGGTAACCAGCGGCGAGGAGGCGTTGCAATGGCTGGCGGGCCATGAGGTCTGCGCGCTGGTGACGGACTTGCATCTTCCTCGAATGGATGGTTACGAGCTGATCGAAGCAGTTCGGTTGGAACCGAAGCGGTCGGCGATGCCAATTCTGGTGATCAGCGGGGACAGCGATCCGACGATGCCGGCTCGGGTAACTCGGCTAGGGGCGAACGCTTATTTCGCGAAGCCGTTCTCGCCCGCGGCAGTCAGGCACAAGCTGGCGGAGTTGATCGACGGAGCGGCGGCGTAGAGTCGGCATCGGGGACGCAAGAAGAAGCAGACCTCATTCTCTAGAATCAAATGAAATAAACGTATGCATCCTCAATGAAGTCGACTCCCACTCTTTCCTGAACTGGAACCCGTTGACCGACGTAATAGAAACCCTCCCTGTTACCCCCGTTCTTCTCAACTTTCTTCCGCACGGTATTAACGAGAGGGCTATGTTGGCTTTGAACGGCTATTTTCCGGAGAGGGAGATGGAACTGCGGACCTAGAGTTCGTCGGACTTTCTCAATTTCCTCAAAGGCACTCCGATGGTGGTATTCATTTGAGAGAGGCAGCTGTATCATTAGCCGCCATTCGTTCATTTCCGTTCCAAAGTACCACAATGCTGCTTTGATTCGAACTCCTGCCTTTTGGAGGGCATCGATTAGCTTCCGACCGTCTTCAACGTCCGAATCTACCAGTGTTTCCGTATGCATGCCAACACCCCATGTGTCCTATCGGCTATTGCGGATATCAATTCCTGCGCGTCTTTCTTGGCGAAAAACCCATACCGGCTTAAGTGAGACCAGCGCCGAACGATATTCCAGTTTGCAGCAGTTTTAGTCCCAGCTTGTTCGAGGTCACCTCGAACCCCAGCAATAGTTGCCAAATCGCTCAATTCGTGTGAGTACGCCTTCTTATATTCTCCTTGTTCTGGAGGAAAATCAAATCGCTTAGTTTTGCTTGCGTAGCAGGCCTTCAGTGCACACTCTACGGCATAGCCAGCAAGATAGAAGGCACCTTCGTGATGGCCGCTGTCCAGCAATCGCCTAGACTCAGCCAAGCGCAAACCCGCAAGGCGCTTGAAATCGTTCCTGTTCATCTTACCTGGGCACGAATGACCGCTGCTTGTCCAGCTTAGCGCTCATACTGCCCACGAGCCGAGTAGCCGTTTTATTCCGCTAGTGTTTCTTCGGTGGGCTCTTCGGTCAGGCCGCCGGTATAGATCGTCCGGGCTTCGTCCTCGTAGCCGCCTAGGTCGCCGGTCAGAGCTACCTCTTCTGGCGTTGGCTCTTCTTCCACCACGTCTTCGCCCGCGATCTTCACGTTGCGATAGTATTCCATGCCAGTTCCGGCAGGAATCAGCCGCCCCATGATGACGTTCTCCTTCAGGCCGCGCAGGTAGTCGACCTTGCCGTTGATCGCGGCTTCTGTCAGCACGCGGGTGGTTTCTTGGAACGACGCCGCCGAGATGAACGAGTCGGTAGAGAGCGATGCCTTGGTGATGCCGAGCAGCACGGGTTTGCCCGTCGCCGGACGCCCGCCCGCTTCCACAACACGAGCATTTTCCTCGCGGAACTTGAACTTATCGACCACCTCTTCGGGCAAGAACTCGGTGTCGCCAATATCGTCCACCTTCACCCAGCGCATCATCTGGCGCGAGATAACTTCCAGGTGCTTGTCGTTGATATTGACGCCCTGCAGACGATAAACCTCCTGGATTTCGTTCACCAGGTATTTCTGCAGTTCCTTTTCGCCGAGCACGGCCAGGATGTCGTGCGGATTGCGCGGGCCATCCATGAGAGGATCGCCGGCCTTTACGCGCTCGCCCTCCTGCACGTTGATATGCACGCCCCGCGGAATCGAATATTCCTTTTGCTCGCCGTCGTCAGCCGTGATGGTGATCTTGCGCATGCCCTTGGCGACTTCGCCGTAGCGCACGGCGCCATTGATTTCGGCGATGATGGCCGTCTCGCGCGGCTTGCGAGCTTCGAACAGCTCAACTACGCGAGGCAGACCGCCGGTGATGTCTTTGGTCTTGGTAGTGGCGCGCGGGATCTTGGCGAGCACGTCGCCTGCGTGCACCTCGTCGCCATCGCTCACCATCAGGTGCGCATGCGTGGGCATGAGATAGCGCTTTTCATCGGACCGGCCACCGCCGTCCGGCCGGACAATGAGGGTCGGGATGCGCTTTTCATCGGGCGCGTCCGTGACCACCCACTGCGACATACCGGTGATCTCGTCCACCTGCTCTTGGAGCGTCATGCCTTCCGAGAGGTCTTTGAAATGAACTTTGCCGCTCACCTCGGTGAGAATCGAGAAGGTGTACGGGTCCCACTCGAGTAAGATGGCGTTGGCTTTGACTTTCGCGCCGTCCTCGAAAAGGACCCGGGCGCCATAAACAACAGGGTAGCGTTCCTTCTCACGGCCTTTATCGTCGATGATGGCGAGAATACCGTTGCGGTTCATGGCGATTAGCTCGCCCTTGGCGTTCCGCACGGTCACCACGTTCAAGAACTTCACAAAGCCATCGGACTTAGCATCCTGTTTGGATTGTTCGGCCGAGCCTGTGGCCGTTCCGCCGACGTGGAACGTACGCATGGTCAACTGCGTTCCGGGCTCGCCGATGGACTGCGCGGAGATGATGCCGACAGCCTCGCCGCGTTCTACCATGCGGCCGGTGGCGAGATTACGCCCGTAGCAGAGCTGGCACACGCCGCGCGTGGACTCGCAAGTGAGAACCGAGCGGATCTTCACGCGCTCGATACCGGCAGCCTGAATGGCGGCCGCTAGCTCTTCGGTGATCTCCTGATTGAGACCGACGATCAGGTTGCCTTCATAATCGAACTGGTCTTCGAGCGCCACACGGCCGACGATGCGGTCGCGCAACGGCTCGATGATCTCGCCCGATTCGATGATCGGCTCGACGTAGATTCCATCGCCGGTGCCGCAATCCATCTCGGTAACGATCACGTCCTGCGCCACGTCGCAGAGTCGGCGGGTGAGATAGCCCGAATCGGCCGTCTTCAACGCGGTATCGGCAAGACCCTTACGGGCGCCGTGCGTGGAGATGAAGTACTGCAACACGTTGAGACCTTCGCGGAAGTTGGCCGTGATCGGGGTCTCGATGATTTCGCCCGAGGGCTTAGCCATGAGACCGCGCATCCCGGAGAGCTGGCGGATTTGCTGCTTCGATCCGCGGGCGCCCGAGTCGGCCATGATGTAAATCGGATTTAAGTAGCGGCCGGTGCGGTCGTCCTCTTCCATGGACTTGAACATCTCATCGGAAACTTTCTCGGTGACCTTCGACCAGATTTCGATGATCTTGTTGTAGCGTTCGCCCTGTGTAATGGCGCCTTCCTGATACTGCTGCTGCACTTCGATGACCGCCTTCTCGGCGTCCTTCACCAGCTTGGCTTTCTCTCCAGGAACCACCATGTCGTCGATGCCGATGGAAATGCCCGCGCGGGTGGCGTACAAGAAGCCGAGCTTCTTCACTTCGTCCAGCATATGTACGGTGATTTGCAGCCCAAACTTCAAATAACAGTGCTGCACCATCTGCGAAAGGCCCTTCTTCTTCATCAGCCCGTTGATATACGGCATCTCGTCCGGCAGCACGTCGTTCAGGATCACCCGTCCGACGGTGGTGTCCATGTACTGTTTGTTGAACTCGATGGGCTGCGTGTGCAGGACGTTCTGATTGTCGAACGCCTTGATCAAATCTATCACTTGGCCGGTGTAGCGCAATTTGATCGGTGAGAGAGTTTCCACCTCGCCCATTTCGAGCGCGATGAGCACGTCGTTGGTAGAGGCGAACGTTCGCCCTTCGCCCTTGGTTCCTGGGCGAGCTTTGGTCAAATAGTAGAGGCCGAGCACCATGTCTTGCGTGGGCACCGCGATGGGCGCGCCATGGGCGGGAGACAGGATGTTATTGGAAGACAGCATCAGCGTGGAAGCTTCGATCTGCGCTTCCGGCGATAGCGGAATGTGAACCGCCATTTGGTCGCCGTCGAAGTCCGCGTTGAAGGCCGTGCAAGTCAGCGGATGCAGCTTGATGGCTTTGCCTTCCACCAGGACAGGCTCAAAAGCCTGGATGCCCAGGCGGTGCAGCGTGGGCGCGCGGTTGAGCAGAATGGGATGGTCCTTAATGACCTCCTCGAGAATGTCCCAAACCACGGGATCTTGCTGCTCCACCAACTCCTTCGCCTGCTTGATGGTGGTGCAATGGCCGCGCTGTTCCAGACGATGATAGATGAACGGCTTGAACAGCTCGAGCGCCATCTTCTTCGGCAGACCGCACTGATTCAAGCGGAGCTCGGGGCCCACCACGATCACGGAACGGCCGGAGTAATCCACGCGCTTACCGAGCAGGTTCTGGCGGAAGCGTCCCTGCTTGCCTTTGAGGGTATCGGAGAGCGACTTGAGCGGTCGGTTGTTGGCGCCGCGCAATACACGGCCACGGCGTCCGTTGTCGAACAACGCATCCACCGCCTCCTGGAGCATGCGTTTTTCGTTGCGCACAATCACGTCGGGCGCGTGCAACTCGATGAGCTTCTTCAGGCGGTTGTTGCGGTTGATTACACGGCGATAAAGATCGTTGAGGTCCGAGGTCGCAAAACGGCCGCCATCCAGCGGCACAAGTGGCCGCAACTCCGGAGGGATCACTGGAATCACATCCAGGATCATCCATTCGGGTTTGTTGCCCGACTTGCGAAAACTCTCGACGACTCGGAGGCGCTTGGCGTACTTGAGCTTCTTCTGTTGCGACACTTCGGTCTTCATCTTGTCGCGGATCTCCAGGCTGAGACCCTCGATGTCGACCTTCTTCAGCAGCTCCTTAATGCCTTCGGCGCCCATCATGGCGACGAATTTTCCAGCGAACTCCTGGTCGAGTTGGCGTTTGCGCTCGTCGGTAATGACTTCGCCACGGGAGAGCTCGGCCACTTCGCCGGGATCCACCACCACGAAAGCTTCGAAGTACAGAACGCGCTCGAGTTCACGCAGCGTGATGTCGAGCAGGTAGCCGATGCGGCTGGGCAGGCCCTTGAAGAACCAGACGTGCGAACACGGGCTGGCCAGCTCGATATGGCCCAGGCGCTCGCGGCGCACGCGGGATAACGTGACTTCGACGCCGCACTTGTCGCAAATCACGCCGCGGTGCTTCATCCGCTTGTACTTTCCGCACAAGCACTCCCAGTCGGCTATGGGACCGAAGATGCGCGCGCAGAATAGCCCGTCGCGTTCCGGCTTGAAGGTCCGGTAGTTAATCGTTTCCGGCTTGGTGACTTCGCCATGCGACCAACTCCGGATCTTTTCCGGAGAGGCGAGACTGATTCGTATGGAATCGAAGTCGGCTATCAAGTTGGCTCTATCGTACGGAGAGGAACGATACATGGAATCTCCTATAAAACCTGACAGGCGGCGGGCTCATCGACCCACCGCCGAAAAATTAATCCGCCGCGAGTGCGGTATCCGGAATTTCTCGCGGCTTTTTCATCAACTCGACGTCCAGGCACAGCGATTGCAACTCGCGAATCAAGACGTTAAAAGATTCCGGCACGCCCGGTTCGGCCGCGGCTTCTCCTTTAACGATCGCTTCGTAGATCTTGGCGCGTCCGTAAACGTCGTCGGACTTAGCGGTGAGCAGCTCTTGCAGGACATAAGCCGCGCCATAGGCTTCGAGCGCCCAGACTTCCATTTCTCCGAAGCGCTGTCCGCCAAATTGCGCCTTGCCGCCGAGAGGCTGCTGCGTGATGAGAGAGTAAGGACCGATGGATCGAGCGTGGATTTTGTCGTCGACCAGGTGCGAGAGCTTGAGCATGTAAATGTAGCCCACGGTCACGGGCTGTTCGAAAGCCTGGCCCGAGATACCGTCCCAAAGCTGGACTTTGTCCGAGCTGGGAAGGTCGGCGGACTTTAGCTGCGCCTTGATGTCTTTCTCGGTTGCGCCGTCGAACACCGGCGTCGCAAAGTGGGACTTGAGCGCATGCGCGGCCCAGCCGAGATGGGTCTCAAGAATTTGGCCCACGTTCATGCGCGAAGGAACGCCCAGCGGGTTCAATACAATCTCCACCGGCGTGCCGTCGGGCAGATACGGCATATCTTCTTCGGGAACGATGCGAGCGATAACGCCCTTGTTTCCGTGGCGTCCGGCCATCTTGTCGCCCACAGAGAGCTTGCGCTTCATGGCGATGTACACCTTAACCAGCTTGATGACGCCAGGAGGAAGCTCGTCGCCCTTGCGCAACTTGGCGATCTTTTCATCCGTGATCTTCTCGAGCACGGCGATCTGACGCGAGGTCATCTCCTCGATCTCGTCGAT